>Ga0307514_10000611_pt1 | contig 66497 bp, 67 predicted proteins | sample 16_EM_MG_FD_203088 | JGI IMG/M metagenome (GOLD analysis project Ga0307514, IMG submission 203088) | Populus trichocarpa ectomycorrhiza microbial communities from riparian zone in the Pacific Northwest, United States - 16_EM | ecosystem: Host-associated > Plants > Roots > Unclassified | place...
CAATAGCAGAGGAGTGTGAGCGAAGGCAGCTACTTCACGACGGACAGTTTGGATGCAGAAAGAGAAGGTCAGCAATAGACGCGGTTGGAAGGTTGATGAAGAGAGTCGAAGAAGCATGGGGGAGGGGGAATACCGCGGCTGTTTTGTTGATGGATGTCAAGGGAGCCTTTCCACACGTGGCAAAGGGGAATTTGATAAAAAGAATGGAAGAAATGGGGTTTGAAGCCGACCTGGTGAGGTGGGTGGAAAGCTTTATGGAAGAAAGAAAGGTGATTATGTCGATGGACGGGAAGGAGGGAGACAGTATGGATGTGGAAACGGGAGTTCCACAGGGGTCGCCAGTGTCGCCAGTACTTTTCGTCATATATCTTTCGGGATTGTTCGGCAGAGTTGAAAAGAAAGAAGAAGAGTGCGGAAGTGAGGGCATATCTTTTGTTGATGATGTGGCATGGGTGGTAGAAGGGGGAGATGTGGGGGAATGCACACAACGACTGGAGGGATGCGCCAAAGAAGCACAGATTTGGGCGAAGGAAAACGCTTGTCAGTTTGACGTTGAAAAAACGGAAGCGATTTTGTTCACCCGAAAGAGAAATAATAAGGAACCGAAGATGAAGGCCAAGATAAGGGTCGGAAGTCATGAGGTTCCATACAATAAAGAAGCGACGAAGTGGCTGGGGGTATGGCTGGATAGCATGCTTACTCTGAATGACCACACGAAAAAGACCTTCGCGAAAGCAAGAAGGGCGCAAAGCAGGGTGAGATCCTTGATGACGAAGAAAGGATTAAGCCCGGAAGGATGCCAAAGGATTCAGATCGCCGCAGTACAGGCCGTGGCTTTATATGGGGCTGAGCTGTGGTGGAAGGGACAGAAAAATAGAGCGCAAGAGGTACAAAAAATTTTGAACGAACAAGGCAGAAGGATAACCGGATGCTTTCGAACGACACCTCAAGGAGCTCTGATGAACGATGCTGGACTTAGACCGGCAAAGTCGATTCTTAATAACCGAGTTAGGCGGTATAAGATGAGACAAATGATGATGCCCGATGCCTCAGGCGGAGGGAGAATGATAGAAACGGAAGGGAATGTGGTTAGGAGGGTGGAGGGGATTGATGAGTTGATCCCGGAGGACTACCCCTTGGAGAGGAGATTTTATGAGGGGACCACATTACCGGAAGTTAAGAAGAGGCTGAAAGGCCAGGTGATAATTCAGGACGAAGAACAGGCGCTGGAGGAAGCAAAGAGAGAAAGAGAGGGTCTCGTTCTTTGGACTGATGGATCGAGAAAAGAAGATGAGTGGGTAGGGTGTGCAGTGGTATGGAAAGAGGAAAGGTGGAATAAGAGGAGGGTACACTTAGGCCGACAGAAGGAGGCGTTTGACGCAGAAATGTACGCGATGTCGGAAGCAGTTAAAATTGCGGATGAGATATGCAAAAGGAAAGGAGTGAGGAGAGTGACGATTTTTACGGACTCCCAATCGACTTTACGAAGAATACAATCGGACGAACCGGGACCAGGACAAGTACTGGCCTTACGGACGATGAACTGGGAAAGCGAGTTGACCGACAAAAGCATTCAGGTGGAGTACCGGTGGGTACCTGCGCATAAGGGTGTGGAAGGCAACGAAGAAGCGGACCTACAAGCAACGAAAGCGGCGTATAAGCATTGCGGGAGTTATACCGAAACGCAAAACCCGCTACCTCATTTGAATTATATATCTTTCGCTCACATTGGTCGACGTCTAACGGAGACGAAATGGGAGGAAAGTGAGAAAGAAATAAAAGAGATGGGAAAGAAATCGAAGCACAGTTACCGGTATGATTTGGTGAAGAGGGGGGGTAACGGTGTGGTGATGAAATCCCAGAAATCGATTGCGGCGAGATTTTACCAGTTGAAGACAGGGCACGCCCTGATGGGGAAATATTTAAGGCGCATCGGAAAAAGAAGAGATATGAAGTGCTGGTGGTGCGGGCACGAATATCAGACAAGAGACCACCTTTTTAAGTGGTGCAAAAGATGGAAACGAGAACAGAAGCGGCTTTGGGTTGACGGGCAAGAGGGGGAAGAGGGGTACGAGGGTGTGGAAAAAGTGATGAAGAAGCCGAAAATTAGCTTGCCGATGTCTCTGGTTTTTGCGGAGGAAAAATGTTCGCGTGCACTGTTAGATTTTCTTTTCTTAACAGATGTGGGCAGAATCAGCGGAGTGGCGGAGGAGGCGGAGAACTCAGATCACGAGGAGTCGAGTGATGGGGGGGTGTAAAAGTTGATGTTGTTTTTGGCGGTTTCTTTTGTTTTTGGGGGGAGAAGACTCGCGACTTTGCTTTTGTTTCTTTATGTTACGGAAGAAGCGGGGAGGAAATATGTACGGGATATATGCCATGGCCGCCAGCGGCCGAATGCAATATGATTACAAACAAACAAAAACCCTTATCCTCTACGCGCTCGGATTTGTTGCACTTGCTCTTTAGAACGCCGGTTCGAGTTGTCTAACCAATCACATTCCCTTACACAGCACCTTGATGTCTCGTTTAACCAATTATATTCCGGTGCAACAATCCGCCAAAACCGCGCGAGTAGGGGATAAGTGTTTATTTAAGTTCTGCCCGAACAATCGGCTCCCGCGATAAATAGCGCTAGGATAGTGAAGCAGCTCCTGATACAGTTGGTGTCCGTAATAATAGACGCTTCTCTGGACGAAATGGAACGAGGCGGATAATTTTAATGTATCTGTGTTTCAAACCCCTCATTTCAACTGTAGTAGAACTTCCATTTAGGTTACATTTAGGTTACTCGTTTACTACCATAAAATCTCCTGTCAATCGCTAACGCCTAACACAACACGGGACGGGCCGCAACTACGTTTGATAGATATTACTTTATTCATTAAAGGCTGAAGTGAAAGTCAAAGTTGAGGATGATTGAGTTGAAAGTGAAAGATACGAAGGGTTGAGAACTGATGGTGCCTGGCCGGGAGCGAGAGAAAAAGAAAGATAACTGCCAACTTCTGGTCCGAATCCGGCCTCCAGGCATCTTAAAAGCTATCTAATCTAATTAGTTCGGATCCTGAATTCCGGATTCTGTGACTGTGGCAGATGATTCTTCTTTTCCATAAGCAGTGCCAACAATTCTACCAATCAGATCCATTTTATCTCAACTTTGGTTTGCAGTTGGCGTTCAACGATGAGCACTTTACAACTGAGTTAGTACTATCCTATCGTCACCCGGTAATATACCTTGTGCTACCGGCATCCTCAACAAATGATGCACAGACGCAAACACACGAAGAGCGTCGATGCATGCAGTGGACTGCCGCGGCCGGGTACTGGGAATGTTAACCCTGATGCCCATGCAATCATTGTACTCTAATTCAGGAGACGCTTGTATCACCATCCCATGTGCAAAAGCTACCACGACCGGTCGGTACCCTTACCATGCACTCTCCACACCCACATCTCCGAATCGCGGTACGCAAGCATAAATCCGTTAATTTCATGTATATCGAATAATTGCCTACCAGGAGTCTGCTATTTCTGGTCGTTATGTTACTGCATTCAATATATTCCGATTCTCCTTCCCATCTAGATTATGAGGTGTTATCGATATCCAATCCCTCACTGCAGAATGAATTGGACATAGCGGCCGCTAAAGGTATGCACGCCTCCTACCCGCATCCATGGTTCTACATATCCCGGCTCCTCGTATCTCAAACCCTCCCCTATAGGTACCACACGGTGGGGGTCGACGGATGAGCAACACGGCTTCTCCAGTCTACTACCAGCTATTGATAACATATAACGTCTATTAGCAGGGTTTGCAGTCGCCGGCCTTGACGTAGCGAGTACAAACGTCCGGGTTTGGTCAAGTCTAGTCCGCATATTAGAAGGAAAAACACCAGACCTGGCTGAGTGTTTCAGATAGGATGAGTAAAGTGTGAGTGTGGGTGTGAGTGTGTGCAATGATGTAATAGTTTCTAATCGTCGTTTATGCCATCAAATTTACGAATGGTAGAATATGGTAGACTTTAAGGCTCGAAAAGTATATACGTATGACTCAACATAGTTTGCAAGGCTCCACAATACTTCAAAAAACAGAACAATCCTGAACTGCTTCCATCCCACCCGCCGCGCTAGCTAGCTCGCAGTTTATCCCAAGAACTATCGATCAATAAGCAAGCATTGCCTTTCAATAAACCTTACTAATATCCTGGTACTGCTTCTCACAGACCCCCGCTTCCTTCCTTGCATTCAAGCTGGGTCGTATAAGTTGCAAGTCACCACTGTTTGCAGATCGATAGTGGATACGAATACAGTCACCGATTTTATCAAGAAAACAGCCCCAGCAGAGATACAGCTTCTACCCCACTAGCCAATCTTCTCACTTTGCCAAGAGGTGAGATTGGCCGGTGTGTTGGGACGTCTCCTGCCTGGCAAGTGATGTACTTGGTGGGTGAGGTGTCATGCGGTAAAGTGGTGGTAGCCACCGGACAATCTTTCAAGCCATGGTGCCAACTGTAGACTAAGAGGTCTCGAGGAGGAGAGGTATGATATTTACTGCCGTCATCAAAACCCCCAACCTAGTGCCTTTCCCACCAGGAGATATGCCAACCACCAACCAAAATGACCGGCAGGACACCCTACTGGCCAAGCCGTCCTCTTGATTAATCTGATATGCTCTTGGCCAAGTGGGAGCTTTGGACGGTAGTGTAGAACATAGCTATAGCAATCGTGGTTGGAATAAATACACAGACTCCAGCGTTGAATACCTTGACTACCAACCTATCTATACAAGGTCAGGGATGTTAAACCAACCGATCTCGAGCATGAAGACAAGATACGATCTCTTAAGTGAGCAGGCTGATGTAAGAAACATCATCATGCAGGCTCAAAAACCTGCTATACTCAAGTGTTCTCTAAGCACCCAAAACAGGCTGAAAATTTATAGTACTCACTCGGTGCTCTAAACACCAAGTCCTCAGGCTAGAAACCTGCGGTTGCCAAATTTTTCCAGCTCAAACCAAAATATGTTTGTGTTGGTCGCGGTTGAACTAAAATTTGGAGTCACTACTTCAGGGCATTGTTCAATCTCCACAAGTGCCGCTCCTCGACCCCACCAGTCCGAAAAACGCGCCGTCCCGAATTTCGAACCCATATCTAACTACCGAAGTTTGATATACAGCAGCCCATCGAGCCGATTTCCTTTTATACCCCCCGATCCAGCATTTTTCTAGTCCGACAAGAACACAAGTGACGTTATATGATTGTATTTCTGACTCCTTTCGAACTCTACCAAAGTGAATTCCGGGGGACCAACAATAGAGCACGGAATCTTTAATCCCTTGTAAGATGCCTGAAGCGTTGAGACTACATATAATATACAGTACAAAAACAAAGCTAGCAAGCGGCAGCGGCGGCAGAAATGTAACTCTCCAACATACGACCCAACTCCACGCAAAAAAGGATAAATAGTGATATCTGCGGGTTTCTAACCTAGAGTCTTGGTGTTTATAGCACCTATCGAGCACTGCAGGTTCGAACCTAGCTCTGATAGGTATTTCAAACACCATGCTCATCCAGACGTCTAGACCGTACGTAGCATGTGCTATTCTATCTCGCTCGTTTGATGTAACCTGGTAACTGGAGACATTTTTCTTCAGACCCGGAGAGTATAACCAATCGTTATGTACCCATATACTTACAACCCGAATCTCATCGACCCAACTCAGCCCCTGATCAAAATGCTCCGTTGTCTATCCTCGACTTTGCTATATGCCTGGGGACCGATTATCAGAGGACAATTGACTATGTTTTTGCTATTGCCACACACCGGTTCTCTCTTGCCCCATCCTCTCGTTTCTTCCCACCTCTCCACTAGTGGCTGAATATAATATAAATACAACAACTTTCTCCCTCGTTCCATCTTTTTGTATTTTGTACTGCCATCCTCTTTGCAATTTCTCATAATTTAACCTGTTAGGTTACGAGCCAAGCCAAGCAACATGGCGCAGCGGAAGCGCGCCGGGCTCATAACCCGGAGGTCCCTCGATCGAAACGAGGTGTTGCTATCAGTTATTATTTTTTTTTTCCACATGCAACCGCTAAGTAATCCCGTTGTGCATATCAGTGGTTATATACTTCCCAAGCTAATAGAAATACATGAATAGATGTGTGTGATCTGTGTATGGAGAGAGATGGGTTAGATGCAAGAGGGACGAGTGATACCCTATATCTCACTTGGTATCATAGTTCTTACCCAGCAGCGGTCACTCACTATAGCACGAACTGTCTCAAACATACAGAGTAAAGCAAGGTATTAAATTATTTCATCTTCATCCCTTCAGTCCTAATCCATAGCTCAAGTAAATCCCTAATTTTCGTGTATACTAGAGCTGCAACCTAAAAGTCGCAACCTCAAACGCCCTCAACTTAATCTCAATCTCACAGCACATGCAACCATCAACCTCCACCTCCCCGCACTCCAACTCCTCCAAATCATCTTCCAGAAGATTCGTCTTAAACACCCTCTTAACCTTCAACTTCGTTCTGAGAATCGTACTCGCGCGTCCACCGAGACTCTCATACATCCGCAGAATCACGCTGCGGCCCTTCCTAGTAGGAAGTCCGCCTACAGAGACATCCTCGTCGTCTTCACCCCGCTTCACCACGTCGAGGATGATACTCGACTCGCGGTTGATGCTGATTGTCTTGAGAAGGTCTGTCGCATCCGCCACATTTGACGAACTGGGGACGTAGCACACTTTCAGCGGGTTATTGAAGTCAGCGGCAGCATGGACTGTAGCCTCGCCGACTGCGCCGGCATGTGGGAAGATAGCATATTTGAATGTGTGGCGACCCATATCCGCGTTTGCATCAGGAGCCTTGGGGGCACGGATGAGGGAGAGACGCATTGTGTCGCCAGCAGTGGCGAAGCCGTATTTGCAGTCGTTAAGGATCGAAATGCCAAAGCCGTTTTCCGAGAGGTCGGCCCACTTTTGACAGCAGACTTCGAATTTGGCCATGTCCCAGGTAGTGTTATAGTGGGTAGGACGCTTGACAAAGCCATACTGAGTCTCGTACGTGGCTTCTGTGTTGACCACGTCCACCGGGAACTCCACTTTAAGGAACTTCATAGTCTCTCTCCATTCGATCTCGGAGTCGAAGGCAAGATATTTACCGGCACCACCAATAGCCGCGTCGAGGGAGATGATAGTCTTGATCCAGCTATGCTCCGAAATCTTGGTTACGACCAATAGGGAAACACGAATGGGACCAGTTTCCAGAATCGATACAGATCCCGGACCAATTTCCCGACGAGATTCAAAGTGGTAGACTTCGACATCCCATGCCTGCCAGTAAAGTGGTTTGTCGTCGAACATAACAAGCTGGTTAGCCTTCTTGCCCTGCGGAATCACCTCACGGTTTTGCTCCACGAAAATCAGGCTCGTGACTATTCCGTGACAAATTGTTGCCTTGAGAATATCGTTCTGGATAACATAAGACCCATCCGTCGTCTGCACAACGCTAACCTTGGGCCCGGATTCGGTAAGCACAACTGGAGCAGCAATGCCGTAGGCATCGCACTGCGTAACAACGTATGCATTCTCGTTATCGGTCGTTTGGACGTGGTTCGCGATGTGCTGTTTGGGTATTTTGACAACCTCGGTGCGATTCCAGCCATGTGTATTCATGGCAACGGGGACCGTCCCGGAATCCGGTTTCAAAGCAAGACCAAGTGCAGCAGTTGCTTTCTCGATGATTTGTGCTCCCTTCTTGAACAGAGCTGCATAAATTCGGTCGGTATCGCGGTAAACCATCTCAATACAAGTTCCCGGAAGGCAGTCGTGAAAATGCATCAAGCAGATGTCCTCCCACATGTCGTCGATTTCCTGCTTGGGGTACTTGAAGTATTTGGTCCTGATGCTGGCATAGGCAGCTAGCATCTCGAGATCCCGCATCATGATTTCGGCATTACGATTGCCCTTCTTGTTGTTGCTCTGCGTAGTGTATGTTCCGCGGTGCAACTCGAAATAGAGCTCTCCATACCAAGTAACAAACTTGTTGCCAGCCAGTTCCTTCTTTTCCAAATTGGCAAAGAATTCGTCCACGGAATTGCCCATGTGAACCTAGAGTAGTTATCAGCCTGGTTCACAATCTGTCAGATGGGGAAGACAATACTCTCGGTAGCAATCCAATCTTATCACTCACGCCCCGACAACGTCTCAGCTTCTCAAGCATCTCCGGGGTCGGTCCTCCTCCACCATCGCCCTTTCCGAATACGAGAAGCGAGGTGTTATCTTGATCCAAGGACTTATGCCTTGACATCGAACGCTTGACATCACCAAAGTGTGCGGCCGCAGTGTAAGTCTCACTCGGAGGCATGTGGCAGAGCACCTGGCTTCCATCTAGTGAGATCCAATTGAAAGTAGTGTGCGGGAAAGTGTTGATGTTATTCTGCAAGAAGTCAGCACACTCACTCCATCTAACCTTGATAATAACTCACCCAAGACAGCTTTTGAGTGAAAAACCTGGTCATCCCCGCCAACCTGCATAACTGCGGGAGCTGGGCGCTGTATCCAAAAGTATCCGGCAACCAGAAGGTTTGGCATCTCGCACCGAAGCGACTCTGGAAATAACGTTGTCCTAGAATGAACTGACGGGACAAGCTCTCACCACTCGGCACATTGGTGTCATGCTCGACCCAGCTTCCACCAATGTACTGGAATTTTCCCTCATGGACCTTCTGCCGGACACGTTCAAACGTCTTCGGGTAGTATTTCTCCAACCACTTGTACTGCTGGGCTGAAGAGCAGGTGAATCGATGTTCCGGATACAGGTCCATCAGGGTACACTGCGTAGACCACGACCGAGCGACCTTGCCTGCGACAGTCAGCCAATGAACTCGAATAATTAGAGAACATACGTTTGGTCTCGTCAAACGGCCACAACCAAGCGGTATCAATATGGCAATGTCCAGTTGCAAAAACGACGGGTTTAGTTCCTGTCTCGTATACAGTATGGCTCCGAACGTCATCTCCGAGATACTTCGCCGCAATCTTTCGGCACTTTAAGACACTTTCCTGGTCACCAGGAATGAAGGTGTTGACGATATCATTGCAGACCTGAGTCGCTTCATGTGCCTCCTACGAACTATCAGTCACCGTAGAGAATATTCCAGGAAGCTGCAGCTTACCCAAGAGTCCGACGGATGTTCTCTCGACGCGTCTCCTACTATCCAGAAGTCGATATACAGCCCGACGCCCTCCAAATTCGGAACCACGATATCGGCTTCGCACAAGTGAAATCTGTGCATCATTGTAAGCCCGGTATACAATGATCGTCTCGACGGGGGAGTCCTCACGTCCTATGCGGGTTCGGAGGTTGGATAATATCACCTATTTCGAGCAAATATCAGCATCCATCCAGTCCCCATTGCCAAGGTAGCATACTAGCAGCATTCCCGAACATCCCATTACAAGCCATCTCGATATAGAAGACGTGCTTCTTTCCGTCCGTCTTCCAAGACTGCGGAAAGATCCACTCGACTCTCTCCCCGCCACCTGTAAGACCTTGCACCGCCTCGCCGTCCTCGGTGTAGACCAATCCCTCCGAATTGCTATCCCAATTGAACTGCACTCTCTCATGGTGCTTCATCCTTTCCGGGACTGTGATCGTGATCCGAAACCAATGGGTGCTCCACGAAGGACCGAAACTGTTGCCTGTCGAGGTCGGCTTGAATTTTCCTATCGATCAATTGAATCAGCCTTCCACCCCGCGTTATATCTGTAGAAGGAGAAACCTTTGATGGCCTCGTGGAATAAAGGTCTGGCAAGGTCGGGAACCGAGTGCACCTCCAGCTGCACATAGTCCTTCCCGCCCTCGCGGTCGGTGACGAACATGGACCGGAGGTTGACACTCGCATATTGCCCGCCGGAGGAGAAGTTTTTGATGCGGTCCTGGTAGATGCCGCGGATCTGTGCACCCTTAGGGGTGAAGTTGAGCTGTGGGTAGCCGGTGTCTTGCGGCTGGGGTTGCCCGCCGCCGCCCATTGTAGTAAGATGCTGCTGGGAATTGAGGATGAGGTAGGATTCGTGGGAGTGCGAACAGGAGCCGCGGTTGTGATCGTGAGAGCTGGTGAAGAGTGAAGAGTGAACGTGTCAGCAAGTGGAATAAGAGGAGGGGAGGTCTAGCTTTCCAATAAAAGTAGCAGAGTAACTAGGACCCTTGGTCATGCGGGAATACAGGGATCAGACAATGTGGGGCACAAGAACATCAGACGAGTCCAGAGCTAGAGTAGAGAGAGAGACTTGATAACACCACGCTGGACAGAAGAGAATCCGCAATTACCTCGCCATAGTTGCTGCTGCTATCAATTCGTATCGCGAGAGTGGTGGTAAGCTGAAGGGATCCAAATGCTGCCACGTCCTCTCTTATAGCAGCTGCGAACCTTGTTGCTTGACAGTTACCTGCAGAGCTTCTTCCCCCGCATTACTGCTCTTGGCAAGGCACAGATCACATGCACACTCTCAGACACACCCTCGAGAGGAATCTGCTGGGGACGAACACCGGCGGAGATCTATCTCCGCTGGTTGACTGCAAAGTGCAGAGTGCTCGGACGTACAAAATGCCCGCTCGATATGATCCAAATGAATCCAAAGGGCATATCCCAGATGCGAATCGAGGGATCAGGGTTGTGTGACAGCTCAGCACCGTTGCTCAATTGAATGTGGCATAACATCGTGTATCATTCTAGGTAACCCGATCCCCCATAATGTAAAGGTAAAGAAATTCGTGTCTATCGAGATCCCCATGACCCTCTTTTAAACCTCTGTAGCAGACAAGAGAAAAAATCTCGCCGTATGAACAGTAAAGCGAGAGCAGCAGCACAACATAAAGACCCCTTCCCTGTCCCAAAAATCAAAGAGCAAACCCGCAAGGAAAAATGTGAATTGAGTCAAAAGAAAAAAAATAAAAGAAAATCACTTTTACACGCCTCCAGCTGCCAACATCTTCTTCCTGAGGTGGTTCTTGTACTCGCCAATGGTGCCGCCCCACTTGTGAACCGTCCGGTGCTCGCACACGAGGATGTCCTTGGCAATCTTGTCTAGCAGTCTGCATCACAAAATTAGCGTCACGTTTACCTGCGGCGATATATGCTACAACTTACCTGAAATCGTGCGAGACGACCACGACACCTCCTGAGAACGCGTTGATGGCATCGGCTAGCGAATCAATGGTGGGGATATCGAGACCGTTGGTGGGCTCGTCGAGCAACAACATGTTGGGGCTCTCAATGGCAAGCAGCGCAAACACGATTCTCGATTTCTGTGGCCTGGGTATCAGCATCACCCGTAAAATATGGAGAGTATCAACGTACCTGTCCTTCGGACAGCGTTCCAATCAAGGCGGTCTGTGCGTCTCCGGACAGACCGTACTTCCCGAGCTGCTGTCTCCAGTACTGGTAGTCCTGCGAGCGATCGGAATACTTGTCCCTGACAAAGTCAAGTGCTGACTTAGTGAGGTCGAGCTGGTCGGCAGAGTGCTGGGAGTAGACACCCAACTTCAGATGTGTGTGGCGACTGACAGATCCGCCGGTGGGATTGAGCTTGCCTGTCATAAGCTTGAGCAGGGTAGATTTGCCAACACCGTTGGGGCCAACGAGAGCAACACGAGAGTCCATGTCTACACCAAGATCGAGGTTCTCGTAGAGGTTGTCCTTGGTCTGTCCGGAGTAGGAGAAGGTGACGCGGTCGAACGAAAGGACAGGGGGAGGAAGCTTCTCCACATCGGCGAAGCGGAAAGAGAAGACACGATCCTCAGCGACCTTTTGGATGAGACCGTCGGCTTCCATCTTGTCGAGAATCTTCTGTCGGGACTTGGCCTGTTTGACCAAATTGGCGTAGGTACCGGCAGATGCTATAAACTTCTTGATGTGTGCGATTTCCTCCTGTTGCTTGGCATACTGCTTCATCTGGTTGATCTCCTGCTCCTTACGCGTCTTGTGGTAACTGCGGACAATGTTAGTCGATTTCGCGATGCATTATGCCAGGATTCATACGCGTCGTAATTACCACCGTAGTACAACAATGTCTTCATTCTCATGTCGATCATGTTGGTACAGACACCGTTCAGGAAATCCATCGAATGGGAAACGAGCACAAGGGTGTTGGGCCACTTCTTGAGGTACTCCTCCAGCCACACACATGCCTCCAAATCCAAATGGGCGGTGGGATCATCGAGAAGCAGAAGAGAAGGCTTGACGAATAATGCTTTTGCGAGAGCGACACGCATACGCCATCCTCCAGACATGTCCTTGGTCTTCTTTTTGATGGTCACGTTGTTGAAACCCAAACCGGTGAGAATCAGAGATGCGCGGGTAGCGAAAGTAGAGGGATCCATTTGATCGATACGCTAAAAACCGAGTCAGCTTAATACAGAGGGGGAAAATACTGGGTGCGCACCTCGTAAAGGTGGTCCAACTCGGGACTTTCACCTCCATCTCTCTCCAGAGTCTCCTCTGCCAACTTCTCCAGGCGAGCGAGCTCGCCCTCGGCTTGCTTGACCACGTACTCAAGGGCACTGTAGTCGGTCGGATCCGCAGGTTCGTTCAAAAGGTATATGTCAACGTGTTCGGGTATGGGAAATTCGCGGGCAGCCAGAGCCTTCAGGAGGGTTGACTTTCCGCAACCGTTCTCTCCGAGCAAACCGTACCGGCGACCAAAATTGATCTCGATGATGGTGTCGTTAAACAGGACCTTTCCGTGGAAGACCAAGGAGGAAGAAGTAATCTTGACATCGCGGGAAGCTTCGAGAGAGGCTAAAACACCAGTTGTCACACGATCCGAGAGACCGGAGTCGTCCTCCTGCAACTTCAGCTTGCGAAGCTTGGCCTCAGCGGCAGCAGCCTCATCCTCGGGGGTAACGCCCTTTTTCCCCTTCTTGGGCTTGATCTCCTTGCCGGAGGCAGCAGCCTTTGCGGCCTTTGCGGCCTCACGCTTTGCCTTGGATGCTGAAACGCTCATTGCAGATTGCAGATGTGAATGTAAATCTGGCGGGAGTGGGGGTTCAAAAATGCTATTAGGATTAAGAACGACGTAGCCGAACGAGAAGTAGCAGCGAAAGAAAACGACTCGAAACCGAAGCGACGATGCGAAAGGAGAAAGTCTAGCGATAAAGTGGAGTGGAGAGGATGTCGAGAGGAGTTCTTCGACAGAAAGCTCGTTGAATGGCGGAGATAGGAGAGTGAGTGAGGTGGAGGTGAGAGAAACTTGTTAACTTTTTTTCGCAGCGACGTGGTTGGTTCCTGTGTGGCGGTGGGGCGGGGTCAAAATGTATCAGCTCCCGCGAACCGGACGGAATAATACACAGCACAAATGCTCTATTGGGTGAAAGTACTACAACATGCCATATGAATGCTTTGAATTGTGTTTGAAGCGAGAACAAGATCTTTGAAACATTTTGAATTTGGGACTGGACGCTGGCTGAGTCGACATGATCAACAGCATTTCAGGCAGTGCTGACCGAGTTGCCGTTCGCGGTCGGTTGTGCATGCCAACCTCAGCAAGGCGAGTGCTTTCGTTTTCAGTTTATTTTGCGCTGCACCCTGGAACCAGAAGCCGCGAAACAGATCACCGCTAACCACGCCGTGACGGCATTCCGGGCTTCTATTCGTGTATGCGGCCCGAAAGGCAAGAGTTCATAATTCTGATAACAAATTGCTACAAGGGCCGGTATCAGCATACAAATTTTAGCCAATTTTATACAGCTGTGGCCGTGCCCATACTCTTACTCACACCTGCTTGCTCCGACTTATCTCTTCGCTCTATCCACGTGACTTTCATCTAATCTAATCTGTCTGGCCTTTGTTCGTCCCTTCGATTCGCATTTGGATAGATCTTCCTAGTCTTCCTCGTCTTCTTCGGTATCGGTGAGTGGAATTGGTGAAGCACATTTCCTGCGCCGGTTCGTATTTACTTGTTCGTCTCCTTCTAGTCGTATACTATCATAGCAACAGATTTGAATTGTTACTTCGAGCCTGACGCTCTAAGAAGCTCTATTCGTTTCTAGACGAAAAATTTGAATTAGAAACATGAAACCCGTTAAACTTATTGGTACAATTTGTCCCTTCTTATCATCCTCACTATCCGTCACTCACACCACACGACAGAAGAGTCTAAACGAGTAGCCACGAGCTATCAAGTCTTAAGGGGCTAGAATCCTACCAGATATACGAAGAGAAAATCACACCAGATTAGATACTGACACTAGAGCCATAATCACACATTCTCTATATCCTTAGCCTAATCCAGCACCTTCTTGCGAAGATCTTCCTTCTGTAGATGTCGAGGTCTATAACTTCTTCCATTCATAGATTTCGAGAGCGCTATGGAAGCTGACAAAAAAATCTATTAGACTCATATAATGGATCGCCCGGTTTCTGATCGAGTATGAGTTGTCATCGTCCTTAACTGCATCTACCGGGTCGCTTCTGCCGAGAATAGTTTTTTCATAATCTGTGATACGGTGCATCTCGCTGGTACTGTCGGAAGTAAACTATTCCACTACTTGGTGTAAGCAGGAGACTGCAACAAACGTTGGAAGAGTGTAACTTACCACTTGCACCATCTCAACCTGACTAAAAAGCATGAGCTGTCGTTGAAATATCCAAGCACGTGAAGTGAACCGCCGAACTCCGGCCAGGTTGGGGTGGAGTCAACTGAAAGGAATGGGAGATTCATACCAGGTGGCAAATAGTGATGTTTACGAGACGAGATGTTCCTGTAGAACATGACTTCTGTAACTCCAAGAAAAGATACATATCGCGGGACAGCCTCAGATATCTGGGACTCCGTGAGTCAACATATCAATCAAAGGTGTCAACTCAGCCCGCGGGGTAGTATCTAGTCCTTTGACTGCCTCACCCCACGTCACCCCCACCCTCCAGTTAAACACTATCTTGATGAGGAAGGCATGGCATTGGCGATCAACGTAAGGACTTGTATGTACAATGTACGATACGCCCCGTCTGGTGAACGTTATCACCACATCAGTCACTCCGGGACGGAACAGCGTATAAGGTGAGGACCCGCTTACTGTGGTGGCGTCGACTCGGCCCCACAGCAGTGCGGTAAGGTGACTTGTTGCTTCCGTTGCTACCCCGGTACACGAAGCTAAATTGTCGCGGGGTAAAAACGTCGGATTTTGACGGCGTCCCCCGCAGTCGGTATCGGATGTTGCAGTTAGTAACAAAGGAATAATTTTTAAGCAAGATGATGCCGCTTTCCTTTGGAGTGTCCGTCTCGAATACTGTACCGAGCGTACTGTTAGTACGGGGTTCCTGATGTGACAACTTCTGGTTAACGGACAACTGGTGTAAAAGTATTTAAGTAGTAATTGTTTGGTGTATGACAGATTGTTTGGTGGGAAACAGCTGAAAATTAACGGACGAGATAGTACTGTGCGATGCGTGGCGTCCGAGCCATTGCGCTCGCTACAGTATGGTGAGTTTGTAGAAGCGGATCTAGAGTTGACGAACAGTTCGTGTCTTCCTCAATCTAACCTGATCAATCGCATCTAATCTCTCTTCTTTGAAGCATTACATTAGTGAAACATAACATCGATCAACACTCGATTCACAAAACATATGAGATAATATGAGGCCGAAAGAACTGCAAACTCAAAACACTCATGGACGAATTGGCCTATTTTCGGTCCGAAGGGACTATATAGAGGTTTCTCATCACCCACAACAAACTTATAAGTGTGGTCGACTCAACCTCAACCTTGCTGCACGTGCACTCTCATTGATTGTCCACAATTAGAAGCGGCAGATCGATAGTGAATGTTCTCACAAGTTATGGGATAAGCTCGGGTACTCCTGAGGATTTTGAGAATAAATAGCATATACAATTTCGAAGTACCTCTTTACAACAAATATCTAATAGTCAATGATCAAGATGCATGGTGGTATCCCACGCTGCTTGTTCTCTACACTCCAGTACCTTAAACAAGACACAGCAGTTTACAGACTAATCTCTGCGGCGTGAACATGCTCTAGGTACAGTGCTTCTTTGTCGTTTTGATAGTTATCTCCCGAACTCTTGCAGCAATTCCAAGCCAAAAGCCCCAGATGATAACGATGCGAACGAACGACTCGCATATGCAAGTAGTCGCTATTATACACTCACCTAGGGAATTAAACACCAACATCATATGTGATGACGGTATTTCAGGTCGCTTGGAACAACTAATGTGTCTGTGGCTTGATAGATAACCACTCAACATCCGGGCTGCACTGCATTCTACGGCCACAACGTATTTACACGCTGATTGCTCAATCCAATTCGCCCCACCTGCACGCTCCCGCTGCAGTACGTTGCAGGTTCGGGCCGCGCCCGCTCAGGGCGGCATATTACCCAACACTAAGACAAACGAAATCCGTAAAGTCAATGGTCCGGAGAGTGCACAGTAGTGAATCGGTTCAGACCGTGGACTGGAAGAGGACTGGTCCGCACTAGTTCGCTAAGTACCTTCAAATAGTCCGTTTTCGTCAGGACGTCGTTACGTAGAGTATATATATAACCGCATGCCAGCGGGAACCGACGGCCTCGTCGCGAGCCCAGTCCGGGAGGAACTACAATTTTAGATGTGAAACACCCCGGGCAGAACAAGGTTTAAAACATTTGGTCTTCGCAGCTGGTTTCACGGGTGTGGGCGCTGCACGGCCCAGCCTATGTGCGGGTAATCAGTTGTGTGCGTGCTTGTCAGAGGATGTACCAGCCTTAAGCCTACTGCCCCGCACGATATAGCACGAGCGTTTCCGTCGACCCGCTGCGATATCGAGGATGGACTCTGCAGGGTGGATGACCACAGATCAATCGCGGCAGTGGCTGGACTAGGTCTGTGTTATCGATTGTGCCACGCTGATCTCCGTTGCGTCTCCGTTAGCTTCGTCCCCAACACGAACTCCCGGGTACCCGCTTATCGTTGTTTCATACACAGACCCTAAATATAGCCCCGTCTCACGTGAAATAGACAGTGGTCTGCAGAAAATATGTGCATTGCGTCGATGCTATGTAGCGTGCTCCGATACCTGTTCCACATCAGACATCCTATCCCAAGAGCAGTGCACAAGAAAACCCCGCATATCCCCGCCCATCCCGATCGCAAGTGTGTGTCAGACCTCCAACTGCAAGCGCACGCAGTAAAATCCCAAGATCCTGTGCCATATCCGGCTCCCAGTCCTATCCATCGTCAACAGCAACCCCAAGCACCAACCAAGGTAAGAAAACGTTCAGCTGTAAATCCAGACTTGTCATCCCCCCAGCAGGGGAAGCAAAGTATCTATCAGAACAAGCAAAAAAATTACATGGTCTATACATCTAAAACAATGCAGCAAGCAAAAACACCCAAAACGCCGTCCCCCTCCTGCCCTTAACAAACGGAAGTATCGTCAGTGTGTCGTGATCGTCTATCGTAAATCGTAACTCGTGAACCGTCGCAAAAACTCCCAACTCCTAACAGATCCCCTCGAACCACCCTCTCCCCCACTTCCCCGCCTCGACTTCCCCCGGTAGCTCCACCTCGATCTTCGGCGCCTCCTCCTCCTCCCTCCTCCCATACACAGGTGCTGTAAACACGCCCATATCCAGGCGGCTGTCGTTCATCCCAATGCATCTAAAATCCAGCGTGCTCGGTTTCTGTGATACCCTGCGCAGCACCACCAGTGTATTCGGTCTCTCCTTGCTGCGGAACAGCTGCTTCATCTTCGACAGTATCTTTCGTTTTCGGTGCGACGGCGTAGAAGAGATAAATGAGCGGTAGGTTGTAGCGGTGTTTGTGGAGTCGAAGGAGTCGGGACGTAGCCCTGAGGACGGTGCGCGGCGGTGGCGCGGGAAATGCATTATCGTCGTCTTGCGGAAGTGTGCGATTGAGAGTGGGCGTGGGCGTTGTGGGAGTTCCGTCGGCGGGGCGAAGGTGCAGACGGCGGTTTGAGGACGGACGGTGGACGGTTGGGTATACATTTATCTATCTAGCCTGGGTTTGTGTGACGTGGTTGTTGGCGGGTGGTGGAACGGCTATTTGCCGACGATGATATAGAATGGTATGGTAGGTATGGGTATGGGGTGGACAGACTGCTGGTTCGAAATACGGGTGTGGCAGTTGCTGTAGCTTGCTTGCTTCCTTGCGGGGCGAAGAGTGACAGACAGACAAGACGGATGATGGGAAAGACAGACGGACGGCAGGCGGCGTTTCCTTTATCATCATACGTCGCCACAGTATCTTAGCGTTATTTCCTGCTTCGGGAGCGGGGCGAGTTACGTCTTTGGTGGCCCGGGGGATCACACGTCAGTGCTGCCCAACCAGCACCAAAAGAACGCCCAACCACCACCCTATTGAACTGCTGCACACCTCCCGCTTCCGAGAAAAACAAGCACGCGGGGCCTTTTGCTTTTTGCGAGACTGATGGGATCGTGTGGGTGAAATTCTTTGCGCAGCATGATTGATCGCTGCAAGTGTGAGCTGTTCGCTCCTTGAGCAGTTCAACCAACCAGCCCTCTGCTTATCACGCTCCGCTATACCCTCCCTCCACCCAATCCACGAAACAAGCAGGCGTATTGGGGCAGTTATTTCGTAAATAAGAACGCCTACGTCTGTATAAATTCTCGGTAACTATCCGCCTGGGTAATATCGAGAAAATTTGTAGTGTTTCTTTTCCCATGCCGTCGGGTCTGGCGCCGGCTCGGGAGTAAGGCGCGCATGTGCATAAATGCGGGTTGAAATTGACAGCAGCCGTGTCGCACAAAAAACAGAAAAACAAAAAAACAATTGCTATTATTACTTATTCCCGTACTACCGCCCCACAAGTATATGATGTGCGATATGATCGACGCGACGTTTGTTCCGCGATTGACGACGATACGTGGAGATACCAGAGAGCAAACACGACGCTGCTGCCGGAGGAAGTCGGAGGAAGTTGTGAGAGAAATGTTTCCACTTTCGTGGGTTGTGTCCATGATTGGACATTCACGATGCCAAACAAAATCTATTGGAGCGGCCCGACGCTGCTTTCGGCGCTGTGCATGACCGCAACCAACCTCCTCCGATTCATTGTTTCGGACCGACATACATTGGGTTGTATTTTATGGGCGCCACAAAGCAACAAGTGACCCTGAGTGATTTTGCGTGAGGCGAGCGACGGAACCATCGTCCACGTGTGCACGCGTATTGGCTCGGTCGATTCTTGCTAGCTGCTGCAATTCGAATTACACACAACTCTTTGTAGCATCATTATGCCAGCCTCAGTGGTATGGGTGGGGAATTCAGCCCCTCACCTTCCGGAAGCCCCACAAAGCCAGCTATAGGAAGCTGAGGCCTCGTAGCTAATCGTGGCTGTGAGGCACTCGTTGTATCACGCGATATGAGTGAGAGGTTGTGAGGATCATGATAGGTGGATTAGATTAAATGAAAGTCACGTGGACGCGATTGTTTCTGGGCCCACGGGATTGCTAGCGTACCGGCTCCATTCGGAGTTCATCCCATATGAAAAAACTTGCGATTACTCTTATGCGGAGGCTTTCAGTAGTTGGTTGGACAGAGTTTGTGTAGAGTCACAGCTAGTCGAGGTATACGTACTCAACCTCAAAGGTTCAACAATATTAATAAGGCACCCCAAATATGCAGTCCCAGTAGTTTACGGACGTTATGCCCTTTACGATAACCATCACTCTTGGTCACTCGCATTTCTATATTCCCAGATATGAAGTGGGTGGAGAGATAATAAGTAGGCCGGATCCCCAACGGAAAATTGATATTGCATCGGGAATGATTGAGATTATCAGTTGCGTGGTAAATGGAAATCAAAAAGCTATATCTACACTTATTTTTCCCATTCAGATAGCATCTGGTCCAAATACCCATAGATCCAGCATTCTGAGTCAGGCAGCCTGGGCACTAGTTTTTTTAGTGTCTGATATTTTTAGATCTTTGAATGTTTGGCATTTATTTATTCCTCTTGGAAAACCGTTGGAATCTCTTCCTGTCGGAAGCATAGGTATGGTCAAGCTATTGGACGATTCTCGGAGAAGGGAGAGGTGACTCATGATGGTTGGATGAAACAAGGTACAATGGGACCAATTAAATTTAAATTAATTCTTTCCTGCGTTCACATTCGTACGACAGAAAGAACTGCGGAGGATTGAAATTTGTCTATCAATCTTGAATTATTGAATTATATGAATAGTACAGTACAAATGCACAATTCCAATCACCCGAATAGCCTACCGGAACAGTGCATACCCAAAAAACTACAGGTAGATCACTCATGACCTCCCAGCCAACTAGTAAATCTCTTTTACCTATCTCTTCGCTCTCTTTCATACTTGCTCGCCTCTGTCCCAGCGGTAAAACCACCCAACCACACTAGAGACTACAGCAACCACATTCTCCACTAGCTACAACAAACTAACACAATCCTTCAAACTTTCTTTGGGACCAAACACCCAGCAACAATGCATACCCAGCCAACACTATTGATACCATCAACTAGCAATCATGACAATCACGATCATCGCGATTCGCGAATGCAATGGTAATGATACTTGCCTCCACTACTACCAAGTACCTAAAATTATAAGAAGAGCGGGATTAGATGCTAAGATAAAACTGACTCGGAGATGTAATATATTCGAGATGATACTCCGCATACTGCGCCAGTACAGATCAATAGAGAGTTCAACACCACAAAGGTAGTGTTCATGATGTTTGGTGGCTATTCAATTCACCCTCTGGCGAAGCTGTCATGCTTACATTGCACGGTGGTTATTGCAGCACTATAATCTAACCATGCTCAGTATGGAAGATAACTACATTATCATATCCCATTGCACCATGCTGATGCGGTTATCGACCTGACGACGAGGTGATGATGGCCTATGGTCACTTTATTATGTATACTAAATATATCACTATCACTCGAGACACATGGTGATTGTCAAACTCATGTGAGGCTTACAAAACTATGGAGTCCGGCTGTAAGGTAGCGCATTATATGGACCACGTGGCCACGATATGCAAAATTACGACAATAAAATACATCGCCCCAAACAGTCTAAAAACTAGCTTAATAAATCTCTCTATAGTGAACCAAGTATTTTTCGCAATAAAGTCCAATGCTTCGTACTGAAGCTTCCGATGGCCCGACAATTGCTCCTGCAGGCTCTTGATTGACTCCTGAGATTATGGAAGTCAGTGACTGTACTTATTCAAGGGGGCGGAGTTAACCTAACCATACAGTGTTTGTTCGCTTCTACGAGAGTGGAAATCTGATGGCTTAGCACGCAGTCATGTTTCTCTTGAGAGTACTCTTTGTTTGATTCGCAGTCTTTGGTTATCTCGGCCTCCTCAACATTTACTTCCGAATATCCGTCTGCTGTAAATGCCTTCTGGGCTCCAGCATCGGGGATGGAATCATGAGAATGGTACGCGATACCCACCTTTCTACCTCCAGAATTCTCTTGGTAAGCGACTTCTTTCTCCGTCTGCATCCGTACGGCTGCATTCTCCTCCGAGTTGGGATCCCGCACTTGAATTCCTTAGGTATTCTGGGGCGTTTTAGCAGATTGCTTCATGCTCTTTACGAGGTGCAAATCCTCCTCTTGCATGGATTTTGCAAGAAGATGCCGCGTATTTTCAAACAAAACCTGGATAGTTTCTCCTTACTTCAAAACACAACAGTGCGTAGCACCCAGTCTCAATGAGAGCTTGCAGTAGAGTTAGATGCTCTTTAGCTTCAATATCTTTAGGACATTGACCAGCTGCAGTGTTGGAGTTGTTGCAATCCAAAGATTTGATGCACTCACTGATCTCGGTGGATTCGAGCAATGGGCTCGATGCTTGCTGCGAACCCGATTAGCGGCAGAAGATTACTTGTGGTCAGGATGGGGGAAGACCTTGAGAGCAAGACGGAGGCCCTGCTTAAGCGGATAATGCATTTATGGAGTCTAGATTGGCATGCGTACATAGGGTTTGGTGTTATCGAGGACGGTAGCTTTGTGGATGTTGTGATAAAAAGCACGGGGAGCATGGCTGCGAAATAGAGTGTTGGTAAGTATCATTGTTGGACAAAAGAGCGAGAGATGCGTAAGTTGAAGACCGACTATGTATCGGCTACAAGGAATATAACAGAGCTGTTACCTTGTAAATTGGATTGTATTGTGACCCACCAAATAGGCCTCAAGGTTCAGAAGGTTTCAGTCGCGAGAAAGGGTCTTATGGGAATGCTTGTTGGCTCCTCGCGGTGCATACAAGTATTAAAGTTTTTAAGATACCCGTAGATTGGCGTGACAAGACTAAAGTTAAAGTGGGTCGGCATCTGTGCGAATGTTGGAACTTTTATCGCGAATTAGACTTAAGTTCCAGTGATGCCTGTTACGTATCTCTATCTCTTTCCTTCTGAACCAATCTATTCCGCAGGCTTCAACTACGAGCCTAGTCCACTAGATCACACTCGCGACTTCCTAGCCCTTATAACTATGACCCTCGAATCCTCAGAAACTTCCACCACAGCGGCATAAAACGCTACGAACGGCACTCTTGCTGATAGTAAACCGTCCGTACGTTTTATTACCTGATATGAATGAAGCCCGATTTTCACGCAAGGAGCGAACAAACCCAATTACGGGCGGGGTCCAGTCCTGGGACTCTCTGGTTTGGTTGTCTGGTGACTGGACTTTTGTTCCTGGGTGTCTTCTTTTGGGGCCTGTATGGAGTCTCCTACTGGTTGTGGTTCCCTGTACAGTAGCGTCGCGTAAGTGAGAAAACGCCTAAAATCTACTTGCACTTCCCGGTGTCTAACTCTTAACAGTGAAGCAGAGCTATAGCAATCGAAATCGAAGAATAGCTTAGTGGGGGATTTACTATCTTTTCTTTTCTTTGTGTAAGTTTTTGTAGGCTATGTTGGGATCTATTGCGGTGCTTTCTCGTGGGTGGGTGGAAATCATATGTTTTCTCACTTTTACGACGGTACTGTACATGCCTCGGGTCCCCGCTGTACTTTGGGTCTACCGATAAAGTATGCGCTGGAAGATTTTATTATACTGGAGATGTCCGTGCTGTCCTGTATTATTCAGCGGAAGGCTATAAAAAGTTTGGCAGAAGCAAATTCGAAGCTTCCCCGCTAAACTCGAGATCTTTCTTGTATTATACATAAAAGTAGGTTACCCAAGTGAGCAAATGTGCTCATGAACCAACAAATGATGACATCCCTCAGCAGACACTACGGTTACGGCCTACAAATCTGGGGTGAGATAAAAAGGAACCAAAACAAAGGATTGGAACTAAGTAGTCTGACAGACTAGACTGGAACACGAAACAAGAAATAAGAACAGTTAGAAATAATGAATAAGAATAATAGTCACTCAATCGGAGTAAACCATTTCATGACCAGGTTACGCGTCATGCTGGAAGGGCGACAGCATAACCACAACACCTCACATTAACTTCGGCCTTCATGATCGCGAGGAAGTTCACCATTGCCTTTCTTAACGCCACCATGTTTATTATCTCACCAGCCGTGGTCCCACTACCACCGTTGCTAGCTATATTCTATGGAATTCCTGAGTTCAGCTCCACATCGCTTTCACCAGCAACTGTTTACCCCGCTTCCAGAACGCAGGAGGCTTACGTGCATCAGTACGGCTGAGTTGCGGGGAAGTAACGGATATCGGTCGATCTACCTGAAAAACTTCGCCATTTCGTTTGCAGGATCGAGGGTTTTGACATGCAGATCGATCGATCAACCCGCAGTTTGCCCACTTCAAGCGCGACGACATGCCACAAAGAAACCTGGCTGCAGCACAACGAGTTCAAATCAGCTGAACTATCGTTTCTCAGCTATGCGGAACCGACCAAGAATAGTTACTAGAGGGAGAAACATGTCAACGAGTCAATTATCTCAAGCAAGATATAATACAGCACTAGAACGTCGCCCGAAGCCACCGCAGACACACAGACCAGTACAATGTCTACAACCACTATTACCACGACCCCAAAGCTCCGGACTTCCTACCGGGCGTTCCGAGCGCGTTATCTTGTCCAAAAAGCCATTGCCCGCGACAAATACTCTCTAGCCATCCCAGTTGCTGGTGATACCAAACCGCCTCACGACAGGTCCAAAGCCGCGCTGATTCCTGGCGACTATCACGACGGGAACGAATCGGTTGCGGCGGCGCCCGTGTGTATTGTGGGGGCTGGTGTTTCGGGGCTCTACACTGCTATGATTCTCGATTCACTTGGGATCAACTACGAGATTCTCGAGGCGTCCGAGCGATATGGCGGTAGGTGTTTTACGTATAAGTTCTCTGAAGCTGAGGATTATCACGATTATTTCGATGTCGGTGCTATGCGCTTTCCAAAGATCAGTACGATGGATAGAACCTTTGATTTGTTTGAGAGACTGGGCATCAAAAAAGGGAACAAGCTTATCCCATACATTATGAGCGCCGACAATAACATCATGCTGTACAATGGTTGTTCTGCCTCCCTAGTGCAGGTAGAAAGGGGCTTCCGTTAACGTTCGACAGGTATAAAAAAGGTCAGCGGGAGCCTGGAAACGCAGCAAAATGACGACGATCCGTTCCATGATTGCCAAAAGAACAAGGGCGATGTGCGTTATTTTACCTAATCCCAAGACCTCCTTAATGCTGACCATGTTCTCAACGAAGGTTCCCAACAAATATGCAACATACTCCTACACAATGCCCGATGGATCCACGCGCACGGGAGTCGCAGGATGTCTAGCTGCTACCTTTGAGCCCTTCAAGGACAAGCTTGTCAAAAACTGGGATGATGGGTGGGCATGTCTCATGAAATATGACGCCTTGTCAACCCGCGCGTATCTTTTGACCGAGATGAAGTTCCCACTATCGGTAGTACGATGGATGGAGACTCGGGATACATCGACAGGCGCATATGATCTTGCCTTTAGCGAGGTAAATACTCTATCCCCCAGCCTAAGGAAAATGCTTACGATGGCGGTAGTCCGTCCTCGACTCCCTGGACTTCGACTACCCAAATGGCATTCACACCACACGAAAGGGCGAGGACGAAGAAACAAAATGGTACTGCATCGACGGCGGCACCGAAGAACTAACTAAAACTATGTACCAACGCATTCGCGACAATCCCGCCCACCGGCCCAAATACAACCACCGCGTTGACTCTATCTCCATGGCGACTCCTGACAAGCCCACTTCTCTCATGAAGATCACAGTACGCGACTACCCAGAGTTCAACTCCAAATTCTATTCGCATGTCATCTCAACACTCCCGTTTTCGTGTCTGCGCTGCGTGGACCTCACCGGGTCCAATCTCGACTACAAACAAAAGGCAGCGTTACGGTGTCTGAACTACGGTGCGGGTATCAAGGTGGGGATCAAATTTAAGACACGATGGTGGCAAGATAGGGAGCTTTTTCCGCCGCAAGTGGGGGGCGTGAGCTCCACGGATCGCCAGAGTCGTGTCGTCGTGTATCCTAGTTACGGGTTGAAAGACCACCCGACCGATCCGGGGGTCTTGATTGCAGCATACAACTGGTTCGTCTCGTGATACCCCTGATGCCTCAAATTGTGTTTCTCACTGCCTTGTAGGACTCAGGATGCCTATCGCTTTGGCTCGTTGATCGCTTTCAAAGACTGGTCCAAGAAGGGCCCCCCCCAAGAAGTGAGAGAATCGGAGAAGTTCCTACTTGATCAGGTATACAATGACCTCGCGGCACTGCATGGGAAGACACCAGATTGGTACAGAGAGCAAACGCTGGACTACTACGGTACTTGTCCCTTCCGTCACCCCAGTTGCCTATCTCTAACCACACTTCTAATCGGCAGCATACGACTGGTACCGTAACGAATACACCATGGGCGGTAGGCCCTTCCCTCCCTCCCTCTCCCTGTGACCAAGCTTACACGTACTACACACAGCATTTGCCCTCTTTGGGCCTGGGCAATTCGACGATCTATACCCAGAGATCACCAAGCCGGCAGCCCGGGGCAACTTACACTTTGCGGGCGAAGCAGCGAGTACACATCACGCGTGGATTTCGGGCGCGCTGGATTCAGCGTGGAGATGCGTGCACGAGATCCTACTGAAGGAGAAGAGTCCTAAGCTCCAAAAATTTTTGGAGCTCTGGGGTCACTCGAAGGTACTCAAGTCTGAGCAGGAGGCAGAGTGGCAGGTGTTGAGGGGGATTTGTAGTAGGGAGTTGGAGAAGGAGGCGGGGGCGGCCTTGCCGGTTTCAGTGCCCGTTGCGGTGTGATTGTAGCGGAGGAGAAAAGGAGGGTACTGGAAGAGATAGTGGAGAAATGTAACCGCTAGGATAGGAAACAGAAAGAATGAACCTAGCTTGTTGAGAATTAAACTCTACCTGCGCTTGAAACGGATATCTTGCTGTTCTCGGACTTTTAGGAAATATACCAGGGTAAGGGTTCATTTACAGTATCTGCAATGGACTTCCTGTAGCTTTCCCTTTCTGGTATGATTCTTTGAAAAAAAAATCGAGTGGAAGAGGAGCATCAACTGGCTCTCAGAACCTTGTACTAATTGTTCTATTATTATACATAGACACCTCAATCCAGAGCTTCTGAGAATAAGGACGCATGGTGGTCACGTGTCAACGCAGGATTCTCGCGCTCTCTTCTTTCCTTCTTACGACACCAGCAAGTCTTCTTTTCGTCCACGGACGTGCTCAGGGTATTCGGCGCCCCGCCTTTCTTCTCCTCTTCTCTACCCCTCCCCCTCTCTTAACTTCCTCCGCCTCACTTCTCGATTGCCAGTTGGCCTCCACCCGTAGCCACTACGGCGCTAGGTTGGCTGCACATATCGCCGTTTGTTAAGTGGGTATGACTCTCCAAAGTCCTTCCCCTCTCTGTCCGAGCGCTAATAGTACGCCTTAAGTGACTCAGCACCAACGGCTTTAGTGGACGAGCATTGGCGCTATGTAGTGAACAGCTGCAGTCTCAAGTCGCATCTTTCATTGTTGGGAAGCGGTGCCAACCTCTTTTGACCACGAAAACTCTCCCCGCAAACATCAAGTTGGTCGCTATGAAACCACCGGGATGCATCTTACCGGCGATTCGGATCTGGAGGTATTAAGGCTGCGTGCATAGTACGTAAATGCACTTACCTGTAGACTGGAGATTGAGAACTGCAGGGAAGTGCGAGGTAAGTTAATTGGGGATGTTTATATAACCAGGAACCGTTTGGTTTGGGTGTCTAGTCGCTGCAAAGGCATAGGTTGGGACTGGAAAGTCCTGAGAATCTACATATATTGTCGTTACGCGTATACAACGTCCGGGCATCCTAATAAAACAGCCGTCATTTTCCGCCTAAAGTCGCATATGCTTGCTGGCGACGAAAATTAATAATACTCTAGTTGCGGTTACACAGTAGTAAACCGATTAGTATAGCACGAACTATAGCTATGGGCCAGATACCCCAGTGCGTAAACTTATATCACACAACTCAATCAGAATTTCTCATGAAATATCTACTCTACATAACGGAATATCTTAGTGTTCATCATGAGGATATCATGCCTTGCTTGTTTTTCGTGATATAGGTTTACCTGCTGTGGTGCCTGCCCTGCATACACCACCACCACCACCACCACCCTTTATGGCATGGAGTGAGTTACTCGTTACACAGGCCAGGAATACCCCAAGGCAAGAAAGTACTTGTGTTAGGAATTTAGTACTAACAAATGGTATGTGGTTGAAATTTTCCCGAAAAAGCATGACCGGGCTTGTCTCGTGCCCAGCCTCCAGTGGTGTTGCTACTTATACCTCGTTGTTATCCACAGGAAGCGAGCCTGCCAGTGAAAGCAACGAGAGATGGGGACGAGACAATAACCGGCCATGGTCATTACCATTTCGAGCCTGTATGAGAGGCTGCGATTTTCTGCATTAAACTCCTACTACCACAAGTACGATCACGCGTGCGTACGCCTTCCTCTAGTACTAGACCTCATCAGTCAACAAAATAACACTAGCACGTGATATGTGTAACCTCTATAATTGGAAAATCCCTCTGACTCCGAGAAGAGAAGAGAAGCAAACCACCACCACCGCCGGCCTGCGTGCAGGGAAATAATGTAAAAATGTCCTCCTCCTAAAAGGGGGTGTTACCCCACACCAATCACCACCAACAATGCGGTTCTTGCTCATTCTTGGTTTGCTTCTCGTAGATAAAGTTTCTTCGGAAACCGTCTCCTCCTCGAAACTGGAGTCTCACATCGTTATGCAAAAGCTCGTTTTCTCCTTCCTTCCTTCCTTCCTTCCTTCAGTCTTGCATTGTCCCCAGCTAACAGTAAATCTCTCACTTTAGCTTGCGATCCAATCTGGTGCAATTGAACAACATTGCCAACTCCAACGGCGGGAACCGCGCTTTCGGGTATGTGCATCATCATCATCACCGCAGCTGAACTCGGAATGGGGTATTAAAACAGCTGCAGGTTCCCGGGGTACAAAGCGAGTGTAGAATTCGTCCTTTCCCGCATCCGTGGCCTTTCAACAGTAACCGCCTACACACAAGAGTTCACTGCATGGTTCACGCAAACGTTCCACATATCGCTGTCAGTGAACGGTGTTTCAATCCCAGTCCTGGACTTTACCGGAACACCGAGTACGCCCAATCGAAAGGTGCTAACGACGGGTTTAATTTTTGTTCCTGGAATCAGCAAGAATGGAACTGCGTGCACTGCGGCAGATTATAATGGCGTAGATGCGGCGGGTAAAGTCGTGCTAATCAAGCGTGGAGCATGTGCGTTTGCCCTCAAGACTACTCTGGCGAAGACCAAAGGTGCAGTTGGGGTCATCATATATAACACCGCCGATGGCGAGCTTCCGGGCGGCTCAGTAGGGTCTGGAGATTTGGTGCCCGTTGGTATGATTTCGTTGACGGACGGGCTAGGGCTGGTGAAGAGGCTGCAGGCGGGAGAAACATTGTCGGTAGACTTTATGGTGGATGCTATAGGAGAGTACCGGCAGACATGGAATGTGATTGCGGAGACCAAGGGCGGTGATCCCAAAAACGTCATCGTCGTATGTACCCACTGCTTCTTTTCAGGATTATGCTAAGGATACAGCTGGGCGGAAACCTTGACTCTGTCCAAGACGGCGCAGGAATCAATGACAACGGGTCCGGTGTCTCTGCACTCTTAGAACTAATCGTGGCAGTGGCGCAGTACTCGACAACGCAAAAGATCCGGTTCATTTGGTGGGGTGCGGAAGAGAATGGGCAGCTCGGATCCTACCACTACACCAAGGCCCTCTCCGCTACCGAGATCAAAAACATCGCTATGTACCTTAACATTGGTTCGCATCTCCATTTTGCTATTCTACGTAGTGGCTGATAGCAGTAGATATGATCGGTTCAATAAATGCCTTCTACGGTGTGTTTGACGGTGACGGATCGACCTACGGCTTCCACCCTGCAGCCGGTAGCGGAGACATAGAGCAACGATTCGTCAACTACATACAGAGCAATGGGAAGGTTGTGCACTCCGTTGCTTTCGCTAACGGCACTGATTACGTGGGGTTTCTTGACATCGGAGTCCCTGTGGGGGGACTGTTTGCGGGAGCGGTGCCGCAGGACAAATGTTATCATTTGAAATGCGATGATATTAATAATATCAACTGGGATGTTTTAACATTCAATGCTAAGGTATGTCTATGCTTTATGCCCGGGGGAAGAAGAAGAAGAGACTGACGGGATTAGGCGGTCGCGAATGTGCTTGGATGGTATTCCTTGAGCTTAGAAAGCATTCCAAATAGGCCCAAGAGGAAAGGAACGATACGGGGGTGGAGAATTCGAGGTACTAGATGAAGCGGACAACTTCGGCTGGGTGAAGAAACGAATTATCACGTTTTCAAGCTTCATGTGGTTTTGTGTATTACGTTACCTGGTCCAGGTAAGGGTCGTTAGCTGACGCGGATAAAGTAGTGTAGAAATGAGTTTTCACTTGACGTCTTGACCATAGCCCGTAGTGAGTTTCATGTTGATGTGCGTTAGTGGTATTTAAATCACGAAAAGGCAACACGCGTATCGGTTGTGCTAGCAGCTGCCTGAGTCTTATTCAACTGCCATTACAACCTCACTTCATCCACATAGGTATGTATGACAACAGAGGGTGGGGAAGTTTTTTGTAGCGACAACGTTCGTATCAATAAAACTATCTGCATTGTAGATTGTTTTCGATAAGTTTCTAATGTGAATGAAGGCTGAGCTAAGAGAATCGTCTCGTTCCCAAACTGGAAATAACAGGTTGAAGAGTTTACGGGCATGAGAAATGGCTGGGAACTACGAGGCGGATGTTGATCATGAGCGCCATCAAGGGAGCTCTGTATTTCAGTTCTATACAATTACCACACATCCTTATCCAACGTAGATCCCCTATTACACAAATACTTCATCCACTACCGCCTTCGCCAGTTAAGCACATATTAATTCCTTCTTAAACGATCTACTACTGTATGACTAGCAATAATTGTGGATCAGACATTTCATCATTGCATTTGATAGACCACAACGGAATACACAGTCCAGAACTTATCCGGTGTGAGCAGTCGTATGCGGGATTTCAGATGATGGCTGGATATATGTTTTACCGGTGTACGCCTGCTCAAGACCGTATATAGACTTCTCCTTTGTTCACTCCATAGTTTAGCATCTCGAATAGTTTCTCTATCTCTTCCACAAACTGCAAGCGTTGCTACCAGAACCTAAAGTAACATTGAGACCTGTCCGAACATGAAATCCTGGCATACCTAGACTCTTGAGACTTTGGGGAAAAGGGCATGACTTGTCTTTCGGGCTTCCGGAAGGAAGCTTCAAAATGCAGTACCGATCGTCGAACAACGAATTTCACAATCACCGGGTACTCATGATCAGATGCGTGGATTGGTGGGTATCATTCGGTATAAGAGGTTCGGTTTAAAATCCCCGCCAAAAAGTAACAGAGATGTTGTCTGTTTGCTCGGGAGCATTGGTCTCTTATATACAGAGGCGGGCCAAAATTAGGCTTCTCATACACCGCGCGCGCGCCTCTGTCCTATAGGGATCTTCTACCACGCGTCGTTTTCCGTGCCCTTTCCGGATCTTGCTGTTCCCCACAGAAATGACCAGACTTTGTGCAGAACTCTTGACTTTTGGCGCCCAGCCTAGTGCGCAACCAATCACTTCGCGGCGCATCGTCAGAATCTTCAGAATCTTCAGATCAAGATCTGCGAACAGTAGCTATTCGCCAGCTCTATTAACTTGAAGCATTAGGGCGTTAGATCCTCCGTATCTATTGTCGTCGACACCCTCATGAAACATCGTCGCGTGTTCAAGTCGAATAAATCCCGAGATCGTGTGCCCTACATGTTTCGTCAATCAAACTGGATTGACCAATCAGTGGCACTCGGAATATCTTTAAATGTCTAGCCGCCCAATCATCGCTCAGGGATGCGACGCAGCAACCGCGCGGCGCACCCGTGCAAGGGTAGGGGATGGGCACAAACCCGATTGGCATACCGCTGCTGTGTTTACCGCCCGCGTCATCTTGCATGGCCCCGTTGAGCTCTCCCCATGTCATGCGCGCGATCAATGCTTTCTATAAAGACCGTGCGATGCGATAGTAGCGTTTCATTCTTCATTCAATTCTACACACTGCAACACGTTTTCTATTGTTCTTTCTCTTGTCTCCTTTGTTCTTTTATTTCTTTCTTCGTTTCTACTTGACGGCTGTGCTCGTCCTTGTTGATACTTCACCGAGCAACTCTTGAGGAGTCTTTTGTGTCCTTCATTCTTCACCTCGTCGGCTTCGATAGCAAACAATCGACAAACTACATTACAACTCATCATCATGCTGCTTCAACGCTTCTCCAACCTTGGCACTTCGCAGCTTCAGAGTAAGTCCCACGTTCCATCCTCACAATACCCACTAACACCTGCAGAACCAATCTACCTCTTCTGTTTCTGCACCCTCGTCGTCGCGCTGGTCTTCAACTCCCTCCTTCTCGCGGGTTGCACCTCCGCCACCCCGGGCCTCCGCAAATTCTACCTTGTCTCCCTCCACTACAACACCGAATCCACCAAATCCAGCATCATAACAGACCTGGACAAAGTCCTCTCCTCGGACAAGGGGAAGAACGGAACCTTCAATTACATCCGCATCGGCTACCGCGGCATCTGTATCGAGACCAAAAAGGACAACAACTCAGACCTCACCTGGAACTGTGCCAAGCACGGCAAAGACATCGCGAAAGACCTAGGCGGCGATCCACTAGACCTCGTCACCGTCGGAGACCTGTACAAAGACAAGATCTCGTTTTCCACCCCGTTATGGGCCTCGCTGATTTCACTCGGAATCGGCTTCCTTATGGTCGTTGCAAATTGTATTCCCGTAGTCCCGATCCCAAAGATCACCAAGAAGATCGCTGCTGGTGCCGCTGGCTTGGGGGCCTTGATGCTACTTGGCTCCATGGTGCTGCAGCAGGTGACGACATCCGCGATTGCCACACTCGTAGGACACCTGGGGATGAAAGCGGTGTTGATCCATGTCGGACATGCGAACGTGGGCTTTGGGTGGGCGGCGTTTGCGACCGCGTTTGCGGCGGCGATTGGGACGCTTGCGGTCGCTGCGGCGGAGATGGCAGTGGAACGGGTACAGACGAAGGGGGAGCAGATTGTGGAGAGAGGGCTGGGTAAGGCTACCGGTGGACGGGTGGGGGTGCAGGATATCAGAGGCTTTAACCCGACGGCCTATAACCCGAACAGCTTCCCGCCGCCACCGCAAAGTTCGGAGTCTAGAAAAACGTTTGGGAAGGGCGGTATTAGTTTGGTGCAGAATATTATGGCGCACAAGACTGGGCGCTAGGGAGGGCGAACGGCGGGGTTCACAGGAGAAGTGATGTGCAAAATGATGATGGGTTTTGTTGTGCGTTTCTCTATTTGTGAGATTTCGATAGCTTGCATAGCGTGGACGGATTTGTATATAAGGGATTCTTTATTTGTCTTTCTTACGGCATGGTAATCGATCACGGTGTCAGTACCCATCGGCGTGCCCGAAGTCCCCATGTGCTTGTTTGGGTTAATTGGATTCATACTTTCTAAAGTGGAATCTGAACGTCTGTAGATATCCTTTGGTGTTATAAAGTTAGTCCACAAGAACGGCCTTCGGTGACATCCGGGATAGTAGCTCCTGCCACGCGCGGCTATGACACTGGACGTCATCAGATATCGGACCCAATCTTCATCGGGACCTTGCATTTACTCCAGACTAAAGGAGCAGTACATCTAGATCGCGTAACCTTACCAAAGCCGACAGGCCGAGTGGAAGTCCTAACAAGTTTTTAACGATCTTCACGTTGCAAATACCTCGCTCTGACTCTATGTCATAGGAAGTAGGGAGATAGACTTTTTGATTCGGATTCCACCAGGTGGTTGCCCGCTCTTTCTGTTCCCATAATGAATCACCTCCTGCCCAACTGGTTTTGCCGCCTGGATAAACGCAACTCGCCGTTGCTTAGCGAGAAAAACAGACTACCAGTGGCACATATACTATATCTGGATAAACGGTTGGGATAGTGGCCAAAGGATCCATGCTAGTATACTCCACATCTACAGGTCCCGCTTGCATAGTAGCACGAACGTTGACGGTTCCACGGTGTATCGGAATACAACCTGCACGTCAGTATCAGGCCGGAGCCAGCCAAAGCGGTTGGCAAAATCCCTCGCGATGGATATCGACATAACCTTCAACCGAGATGTAGATACTTCCCAACCGAGACTGTAGATACTTCCCAACCAAAGTTTGTGCAACTCAACTTGCTGTTTAAAACCCCCGATATCACCGACGAACTTATAGTCCACCTTCACATTAACCATGCTGTCCTTTATAACCACTCTATTCCTAGCCTCGACTCTAGCCGCATATGCCACAGCACAATCACTGCCTTTGGTACAATCCAATCAGTTACGGCGGGTTCTAACCCGTACTGCGCTCAAAGCGCACGGGCAAAAATTCATGGACTTTGCCGCCGCGTCACCAGAGGGGAGTCGCACATTCGGGACAGTGGGCCACAATCTCACCGTTTCGTACATCAAGGATCTTCTAGACGGAACGGGGTACTACGATACAGAGGTGCAGAGTTTCCAGCACCTGTATTCGCAAGGGACAGCCGAGTTTTCGGCGGCGGGGAAGAAATATGAGACGGGGTGGTTCACGTACGGGCCCGCGGGGAATGTGAGCGCGAAGGTGGTGAATGTGGATGGGCTGGGGTGTGGACTGGTGAGTTCCGCTAAGCAGGGAGGGTAGAGCGGGTGCTGATAGGGGTACAGGAAGATTTCCCGCCGGCGGTTAAGGGGAATATTGCACTCATTAGCCGGGGAGCGTGCGAGTTTGGGCTTAAGGTTGCATACGCAGGGGCATCCGGCGCGGCGGTAAGTCGTTCGTCGGATTAGTTTATCAGAGCTAATATGGCCCAGGCCGCAATTATATACAACAACCTCCCCGGCCTGATAGTCGGAACCTTAGCATCGCCATCACGCCCCCAGGGGCCATATGTACCCGTCGGCTCCCTCTCGCTTGAAGACGGATCCGCGCTTGCCCTCGCAGCAGCAGGCGAGAATGTCACCGGGACGCTTGGAGTAGTCGCCGTGACCGAGAACCGGACCACGTCCAATGTGATTGCTACCACAAAGCTGGGAGATAAGGGGAACATTGTCTTTGCGGGTGGACACACGGACAGCGTTCCCGCGGGCCCAGGAATCAACGATAATGGATCGGGGTCCATTGGACTTCTCGAAGTCGCGCTGAGGCTGCCGGCGTGGGGTGTCAGCAATGCTGTGAGGATGGGTTGGTGGACGGCAGAGGAGTTCGGGCTTGTGGGATCTGAGTATTATGTAAGTAGTCTTAGTGCAGAGGAGCAACAGAAGATTGCGCTGTATCTCAACGTCGACATGTAAGCCCCTTCCCATACCCTAGTCAAGCAGCTGCTGATTCCACTAGGATTGCATCCCTAAACTTTGGCTATTTTGTCTACGATGGCGACGGTGTGTCTCCACCCAGGCGCAGTGCGACCAGCTAGCTAATCACCGCAGGATCCGCCTACAACATCACCGGCCCGGCCGGATCCGAACACATCGAGAAGCTGTACGAAGACTACTTCAGCGAAGTCGGCCTCTCCTCCCGTCCAACTGCATTCTCAGGCCGCTCCGACTACGGCCCATTCCTGGTACCCCCACCCCGGCGAACCAAGGGCCAAACCCCTTCTAACTCAACCGCAGGACGTCGGAATACCCTGCGGCGGTCTGTTCACCGGAGCCGAACAACTCAAAACCGCCGAGGAGGCACTATTGCACGTCCCCCCCCCCCCCCACTCTCCACAGATCATACTAACGAAGTGATAGGTGGGGAGGACAAGCCAGCGTTGCATATGACATCAACTACCACCTTGCGGGAGACACGCTGGCGAACACCAACACCGGAGCGTGGATACAGAATACGAAGGCGCTTGCGCACTCGATTGCGACTTATGCGAGGGATCTTACGGGGATACCGAGGAAGGGGCTGAGGAAGGGGGTGAAGGTGGCGAAGCAGAGTCATGGGAGTGCTTGTGGGCATGTTTTGGTCGTGGAGTAGGGAAATGAAGATGGTTTTTTCGTGGTTTCTGTCGCTTTTGGTAGTTATGCATGCACCATTTTATGTACACGTACCGATATCAGACCGTGATTTCCTCCGTGTTCTAGTGATTATATATGTTGGCCTGGGTCCGCACGAGAGCACTCATCAAAGCAGACCTAGGTAGATATGTGGATGTTCACTTGTAATTCGCTGCCTAACCTCCTCTCTCATCACCTTCCCTTCAAAATATACATAGAATACAGCCTCAAGATTCACTTTGTCTATGTCCAATACACATCGATACAAGCACATGGTTCCTCTCATACATGCGACAACTATTGTTACTATATGATCTGAAGGGGAGTCGCCGATACTGAGATTGCCGAATTGACTCACAGGCTACGGACTCACAGTCGTAGACTCATCCACGAGTTTTCACTCGCCACCGCCACTGGTATTGCAATCGTGAGCTTCCATGGACTTCTATGGTGTTCCAGGCTCTCATGTATATAAGGACAGAGCTTCTCCTTAGATATTAGAATAGACTTCGTCCGCTGTACATTCGTAACAACTATTTTTACCTGAAAATCGAGTGATACACCGTGAATAGCAGATAACCAACTAACGAAAGCAAAAGCCAAGAAAACCACTACCGACAGAAAATGAAGTACCCACCCTACCCTGCCCTCAGAAATGAAAAAGATCAAAATCCTGCTTCGTGGTCAGCAAATCTCTCCTCAGAAGAGGAACACGGTGTGAACTTACAGGTCAACGAAGTCGTAGAACTAGGACTAGCTCCCGAAGGCGCAGACCCACTCGGCCCACCAGTGCCATTCATACCCTGCCCGTCTCCTCCACCGCCCGCCGAAAAATCGCTATTCACGACGCCTCCATCCTCCGTCAAAGTGGCCGCAGACGAAACATCATACGTCTGGCTGGTATCCATACCGATCGAGATCCATCCCAAAACGCCGTCCTCGACAGTATCACCCAGGTACACGTACTGCACAAACGGGTCAAAATCGTCACCGGCGGCATCGGGGGCCAGTGCGTCGTCGTCGTTGGAGGTCAAGTCTTGCGTGTTGCTAGCGTAGGGTTCAACGACGCCTACTGCCTCCTGTAGAGCCGTATCATAGAATAGCTGCCCGACATGTGTAACATTGCCACCGCTGAAGGTGGCATTGAGATTTGCGAAGCCGCCTTGGTGTGCGATGAGGTGCGTGTGGTATGTGCGCCCGGTGTAGTGGCCTGGGAAGATGGTGAGGAATCTTTTTTTTTGTGTTAGTATGATATGGAGATGAGGGGCATCTGGGTGGCTTACTGCACAACACCCTCGTTGTTTGATTTCCAGAGACCGCGCAGGAACGTTGCGTTGAGGTTCGTAGCATCTGAGGAGTCACCGTTGCCGCTCGCGACAACACCGGAGTACACCCCCGTTGCATTCGCATGCCAGATATCAATGTAGATGTCGGGTACAGGTTCACACGTGTTGATGTCGATGAACTGCAGATCAAGGAATCTGAGCGGAGCGTTAGCAAGGTACCTGCATATAGTGCTTCCAAGGTGTTGTAGGCTTACAAATCAACTCCGGGCTGGTTTTCACGTAAATCGTAGCGGATCTACATAGAATTCCGTTAGTACACCAGAAGCATCCAATAGTGGTGGTAATTTACCTTCTCCCGAGACACGTAGTATGGCCCTTGAGTAACCTCCGGAGAAAGAATACAGCTGATGTTTCCCGTAAACAGCATTGACGGCTCTGCATTCTGCGAGATACTTCCGCTGAGCGTCGACTTGTGGTCTTTGGCCAAAAAGTCATCATAATCACGGGCACGAAGGTAGGGCTCTGAACGGTTATGTTAGCACCGGTTTGGAACCAATAGTGTGGGAAACTCACTGGGTGATAGCCCTCGTTTCTCACGAAGTTTCGCCGCGAGTTCTGACCGCCGAGCGATTGCACGCTTGGAAACCCCGCGAGCCATAAGGGACGACGAACAATCCGCGATGGAACGCTTAGCATGCTGCCATAATGCATCACGTTTCTGGAGTTCTTCGGGCCCATGGTCGTGACCACCCGGATGCGCAATTGCTCCTCCGAGAAGGGTCAATGCAGCAAGAAGACTGGTGATTTGCATGATGGTGGGTTTCTGAGTGAGGGAAAGTAGGTAAGTGAAAGCGTATGTTACTGCTGAAGGAAAAGAGAAATATTGCACTGGTTGCTCTGGAGTTTATGGGATGATGAGCTCTATGTAGGAACAAGAGATCATTCTCTGTTATATACAGCTCTCAAGATTCTCTGAATAGGTTTAATCCGTATGTTTTTGCACAGTCGAGGCTTTGAGACCTTGCAAGCTTGCGTACAGCAACACCGTTCACCATCGAGGCTTGCTGGGTATAGGTCCTTGCTAATTCCTCTTGTGGCGCTTTCGGTCTATTTTTCTTGCCGGAGAAGAGTATAAGGACCAGAAAACCCGAGGAATACCAACCACAGATACCTCCGCCAAGAGATATAGAGTGCAAAATAATGTTACCCCGAGGCTAGTTAACAAACCAGTGTCACGCATGCGTAAGACAAACTCTTGGCCTTCTTCATGGACGCGCATACATTCGGCCTTCTATCTAGCTTTGCCGCGGCGAGAAACCCACTAGTTGCAAGCTGAAAAGCTTTTTAGGTGGAAGTCCTTTTGTCTATCCACAGCCAATGACCTTTCTCCATGCCGTGTGCATTAGCTCTACTCACCGGAATGCTTGGTCATGGATTTATATGTCTGGTTTGATATTGTGTGGCTGAAAGCATCCCATTGGTAGTTTATTCAATCAGCTGTTAGGTGTTGGAGGAATAATTCAACTTCATAGCTGAGCGTAGTTCCGACTTCATAATCTAGGTATCCACCAGACCTTCAGATCTTCAAAGGAGGCATCGAAAAGATCCATCTCTCATTACTAAAGATAGGCCCATTAGTGTGTGCGTCTAACACTGCCCGTTTTGTTCCGCCACCACCACCGTGGCCCGAGAACAGGAGTGATCCATTGTGATGGCAGTGATTGATCGCACAATATGGCTCATAGCCAATCCGCTGTAGTGGATAAACGTAACCCAGGTAGTGTTATTCCTTGCTCCCTACGTTGATCTGCGGCTCCGGACAGGGCGCAATTAGTGTAGGGCACTCCTTCGGTTCGAAAATTTATGTGGAGCCGAAGTGCTGGTCCGAAGTGGAGCTATCTACCTACATCCATTGCATTGGTGGACTATATAGGTTGTGAGTTTCAAATATATTCATCTATGCACAGATTTTTGGCAATCCAGAAGCGAAAACCCCTATGATTCGGTACTGGAGTATTCCTTTAGGCAATTCCCAGAGCTAAAAGTACTCCCAATCGGTGAGGCCGAGGATACCTCATGTCACGGCTCGTATCGCGAAATGACAACCCTGAGAACCGCGTAACAATTGTAGGCGATGAGAAGCGCCAAGCGGCTCGAAAAATCACCAGTGGCAAAACCGCGTCACAGGAACGTTCGTTTATGCTTATAATATGGGCGAGGGTTGGCACATAAAGCAAATTTTTTTTGCAGCCCTTCAAGTGGCTCAAGCCCGCGACTAGGATGAAGGTTAATATATATGCAAGCCGGGATTATATAATAGATTCTACCGCTTGATCTCGCTTGTCCGAGGAACCACTCTCGCCGCGGTCGACGTAAGTAGTGGGCTCATCACCCTCGGTTCCCAGCTCATATGTTGGCAATTGGAGATATGTAAATCACAACCTCTTCTATAGAGGGCAGAGACCTCAAGCGGATTGCAGGCCCGCGCCAAGGAGATTTTTTAGATGATATGTTGGATCCCGCTCTTGAAGGCTGTTTGAAAATATGTGTGATGGGGTTCCGTACTATCGTGCGACAACTGTGGATGATATAAGGACAATGTTTAGGTCATGTGATACACGAGTGAACATTGATGATTAGATGTGGTCACGAGATCTGGATTAAGACCGAGCTTCTGACCTTTCTCCACACACATTGTCATATATCATATACAGTAGAAATAGGAAGCCTATGAATAGCTTCCTGCTGCAGGTACTTTGCCAGGTTTGAACAAGAACCTAGCGATGTAAAAATGCCCCGCTCCGCCTCAATGACGCGGTAACCAAAGTTGTCAATTTCGATGGCGGCGTGGTCTCACAAAAGATCCTCATATAAGCACCTTCCATGGTTAGTTCTATGTCGGGATAACTCCAACCATCACATCAACTTGCCGTCTCCTTCTTGGAGGCCGAGGCACATCTTCACGTTAAATATGTTGCCGACGACGATTCAATGTTTTGATAACTAAGCGCTATTCTGCTATTTCCAGATACGGCGTCTTTATCCCCTACGGATTACTATTTGCGCTTTTCGCAGTGGCAATGTAGTGTTGTTGGATAGCGGTTTAGGGTACGAAGGTGTACTCGAGTAGTGAGATATCGGAGTTATCGGTGCAATCTTTAGTGCAATGGTAGGTACTCCAACTGGTGCAGGAAATGGCGTCGCGCTCCTCTGCGAGAACAAACTGTTCTTTGGGGCTGGCCTTGCTGGTGGTGCCATTGGTCCCACTTCTAACTCCGGTGTCGGTTCAGGAATATTCTCCGATGAAGAGAAACCAGGTATTGTTAGATCCTCTTCAATGTCTTCTACGTCTTCCAGCTGACCACGCTGTGATAGCGTACCTGCAACCCATGGTGGGTTTGTCAGCATATTGGGTTTGGTTTCGTCCTCACGAATTTCTCTGGAGACCAGGACCGTCCTCTCCTTATGCAGGAAGCTTAACCCGTCATCACCAGCAACAGAGAGCAGAATTTCAGGTACTGACACTGCTGGCGTTGTTAACGGTACGAAGCAATAGGTACGAGAATGCAAACTCCGACCTTCCTGCTGGTTGACGTGACAACCCGTCCCAACCCATTGATCTTCTCGTTAAAGAGTTACTTAACGAAGGCAACTAAGTCTATGAGGATGGTTGGTTAGTATAATCATTGTGGGCTTTGAATTGGAGTATATTATCATATTTCCAGGCGACATAGTGTTGATTCGAGGAGCAGGGTAGAGAGTCTGAGAGATTTTAGAGTAGCTGTGATGAAAGTATCGACGACCGAAGAAATAAATAGAGCGGATGTAAGGATTGTTGATGGGCTAAGATTCGAAGGTGTTCTGGTGAACTAGATATTGTGTTTAGGAAGTTGTGATGGTTAGATAACGTGAGTGTAAGGTCGACTTTAGGGCTCACCTTGCTCTATGGTTTGGTACCATTACATATCATTATTTCTTACTCGGTTCTAAGTATCTAAAAGTTTCCCGCATCTGTATACTTAGGTAAGTACCCTCCATCTATCAATCTAATCTACACCCCCACCCTCCTCTCTCTAACTCTCCCCCAAATCTCATCTAACACACCCCTCTCCTCCAGCCCCAGCTCCAACCACATGGGCACAACAATTCCACTCTTCCCCACGACCACCTCATCTCCATCCCTCCACTCCTCTTCCCCCCCTTTCTCCGCCTTCTCCTTCTCCTCCACAATCTTCACATCCTCACTCCACCACCACCTCTCAGGCCACCGTCCCCCCTGCCACCCCCCAACCCCACAAAGATTAACCCATACCATTGCCGCCGCCGCAAGCACCCCGGTACTCGCCATAACAACCCCCACAAACCTCCACCTCCCATCCACAACCGCTAGTACCGCCGTCGCTCCGGCGGGGGGGTGCACCGTGCGCGTCACACACATGATCAACGCCGTCAACGCCACCGCAACCGCGGGCGCTGCCCACCCGTGCACAAACCTGGCTACTGCAACACCGATCACTGATGCAAACAGCTGTGAGAGGAGAAGGTTCCGCGGCTGGGCGAGGGGCGAGAGGGGGGTGAGGAAGAGCAGTATCGCTGCTGCGCCCTGGGTTTGATTAGACGGGAAGGGAGAGAGGGGGGGAGCGGATGAACCATAGACCCGACGACATGACTCTCTAGCTTAAGAAGCTGTGTTATTCCCGCCACACTCGAGATACCGACGAACGCGCCTGCCGCGGCTAAAGTCCAGATAATCATATCTGGTAGTGGATGTTGTGCTGGCCTCGGAGTCGGGAGGCGGAATCCAAGGAAGTGTGAGATACCGCGAGGGAGGTGATGAAGTAGCGATTGTTGGGGGAGGAAGGGCGCGAGACGAAGGATAAGTCTGTCGACATTGAAGTCTGCCCATCTCTCATCTGCGGGAACAACAGGGACGGGGGGAGGATGTGTATGTCTAGCAGTTGAAGCTATGGATGGTGGAGAGAGTGTCATGATAATAGTATAGATAGGAAATAAAATATACTCTGATAACGGGCACACAAAAACAGGTGGCCTACGGCGAGGTCAAGTACTCTATACATTGTCCATTTCCAAGTTTTCCGCGGAGATATTCTCCTGCGGATGATGTTGGATTCAACGAATCGCTACCGTGTTTGGCGCGCTTCTTGCGTGGTGCTAAGTCACACCACCGGATCCAAGTTAGCGTCGCGTAAGCCTTCTAGAAGGAGGAAGGAAGCATGTGGTATATGGGGATATTGAATGTTTGATGGATGTGGTTGGTGGAGAAAGGTTAGCAGCGGCATCCCTTCGGCTGCGGGTGAGGCGGGCTCCTGGGGGGGGTGAGTGCGGGAACTAGCGAGCTATTGCCCCCCCATGGATCGCAGATCTCTTTCTTACGCACAAAATATAGCCCTCAGATCCAATATCCAAAGTTGGATATTTAGTACAGGGTACTTGTATTTTAATGTGAAAAAAAGCAAAAGCAATACTATGCGCGCCCGACCTTACCCGCAACCCCCATTTTTGTGATGCCCCCCGACCGACCAGCTTCTCTCCCATTTTGTCCTGTGTTTTCCTGGAACTCCGTAACAAACTCCAATATAACTCCAAAAAGATAAGACAACCAATCCCCGAACCCTCCTGACAATCCCTTGTATCAACGTGTCACCACGAACAGGGAATCAAACAAATAACCAATCCTTCCCGCCCCTCTCCAGCCATCCCCACCCCGTCTCCTTGGTCCCTTCACAATTCACCCACAACTCCTCCAAAACCTTTCCCGCATTCCGGATATTCCACTGTGGCAGGAGATCCCAAACCCTCTCCAACTGTCCCCGCGTCCACTCTTTCTCCTCCTCGGTCCTAGCCCCCGTCCCCGCAATAAACACCGGCCACACCGCGCCCTTCAAGAACATGCTCCCATCATCCAATGCGCTCAGGTGTGTTCTCAGTTCCAAGTGGTACGGTGCTAGCGTGTCGAACGTTGTGACGGTGGGAAACAACGTCTCGACTGCATAGATACGTGCAGCGCATTTATATGCATACACTAGCTCCAGGAGGCCAGGGGGGTCGCTCTCGTAGATGTCGATGCGCGTCGTGATGTATAAGTCTGGAGCGAACGAGTCGATACGGGAGAGGATTTGTTGGCAGGAGTACAGGTATGTGTCTGGATCGTCTTTTGCTGCGGCGATGGGGGAGGATGGAGAGCGGCATTTGAGGAGCGTTATCGCGTGGATGATTTCGAGGAGTTCCGCAGGACAACCGAGGAAGTTGTAGGCTTCGCCGTCGCGAAGGACTGATAGGAACTCGGGAATCTCGCTATCGAACACTACTGGCTCCGATGATGTACCAAAGGCAAGCGTGCGCCCTATGATGTCGACAAGTGTAACGTGATTCATAAAGATCTTTAGCATTGCAGAGGTGCCTTCTGGTAGGGATTCCATCTCAAGGCATTCCTGAATGAGGCGTCGCGCGCCACGGAGATGGATCTTCCACGTGTCGAGGCCACTATCCAGTGTTTCAAAGAAGATGAACAGCATCACCACTGCAAGGGTGGGTTCAGTCAGGATCCCCTTGGTACCGAGCCGTTGCAGATCACGGGAGAGGTAGCTGAAGGAGAGACCCTTGTAGTGTAGATGTTTTGTAACCGGAGTGCCGCAAAGGTTAGAGTGGTGGTGGGCAGCAACAGCAAGCATGCCGTTGAGGAGCGCTGGGTGCTGGGTGGCGGCGGGCAAGAGATGTCGGTACGGGTTATCGGAGACACGGTCGAACAGGACGAGATCACGGGCCACGCGGTGCTCAACTGTTGAGTGTAAGAGATGATATCTATGGGGACACGGGGTGGGTGCATACAATAGTCCATGTAGAAGCGAGCCTCGGTGTTGAGATGCCCATATGGTGAACGATGTGCCGATGGTAGGTATAGATTCAGAGTCAATTCTCCCGGTAGTGATCCCGCCCCGGTATAGCTTCGCGGAACTACAGAACTTTGCCTATGTATGGTAACTAATGCACTCGGGTTATTATTATTGCGACTGGGTATCACGATCTCCTCCACACCCTCATCCTTCACACCCTCTTCCCTCTTTACTGGTGATCTGGGGGAATTGAGAGATATAGGCGTCAACGGAGCAGTTTGCAATGCTGTCGCTGTCGCTGTCGAGATTGTATTGTTCCTAACTTGCTGTTTCCGCCGTGTATGGGCAGTCGTGGGCGAGGATGTAGAGCGCGAGCTGTCATCACTAGGCGCGGGAAATGTCTTCCCCATCATCTTCCCGCGCGACGCAACGCCCTTGTTCCACACCAATGGTTTCTTGTAGCCTAGACATTCGAGCTTCGTGCGTTCGCATTTCGCGCAGAGCGGGAGCTGGCGGTCGCACTTGACGCGTCGGCGCCGGCAAGTGTAGCAGTCGGCATTTGAAGTTGCAGCGGGGGCTCCGGCCGTGGGAGGGGGTGCTATTGCCGTCCTCGGAGCGGACTGCTGTTGCTGGTGCACATCCAACGGGTGTGGGGGACTGTGGGCGTGGGTGTGGGTGTGGGTGTGGGTGTGGGTGTGAGTGTGTTGGTGATTGTGGTTATGGTTGTGGTTGTAGTTGTGGTGGCTGGGCTTCTGCGGCTTCGGCCGCCCAACATCTCTCTCCCTGCGCGGATGCTGGGGTGACGTGATTTGCGGCTCCCTGTTGATTCGCTGGATCTGGGATTCTAGCAGATGCGATGGGAGCGGCGACGTTGCAAAGGCGTTGGACGACAGCGGCGAATGGCGCGGTTCCAGTGACATTTGCCGGCGTAGCAGGAGAGCGACTGCGGGGTATGGCTCTGGATTTGGTGGGTGTCGTGCGGTTGGTGTGCTGCGCCGGACGTGCGTGTGTGCCTGTCCTTTTGCGAGTGGTTGTGGTAAAAGCCGACAGTAGCGCCCGCAGACTGCCCCGGAGCGACAAGCTTTTCCGTTTGAATCGCGATCGATAGGTAGACAGATGCGCCGATAACTTTGTTGCGACTACATCCAACTGCTTACTCTGCTATTCCAATTCGACAATAGCACTGACAGCTGCCGCGTCCGGTGGCCAAAATGCTGTTTCCGTCGATATCGCAAAACCAGAAATGAACAAGCTTTCAACTTCGTAACGTTGCTACGACAGACACCCCGCTGACGTCTTGCTCTGTAAGGGGGAGTAGGACTGTGCTCCGAAAGAATAGAAACAGCCTTCTAACCGATCGGATAGTTGCTTCAATGTCGCTGTCTGTGTTTGTGTCTGGCACCAGCACTGGCAACTGGCAACTAGGGCGGATGCTGCTGGCTACTAGCTTCTGGCGGCGGCGGCGGCGCTTGTGCGAGGAAAAAAAAGTTTGTCTGGTGGTATGGGTGGATGATACTCCAACTCCTGGATGTGGGAAGCAGCAGGAGCAACAGCAGGAGCAACAGCAGGAGCAACAGCAGGAGTTATGGATTCTCTCTCGCGGTACTCTCTTTCTACGGTGAACCGGCGGAGTGGTGAGAGTCAAGCAAGTTTGCGGGGAGGTGCACGCTGTAAGTCTTCCGAAGAATGTAACGGAGCGAGAGAAAATAGCAGCGAGGACGAGGAGATGACGGTGATGATAATGACGATGAAGGCGGACTATTACTACTACAGCGTACGGTAGATGCGGCGCGGCGGTAAGGTCTCATCCACAACCTCCGGCTGATGATGATGTGCACTTCTCTTGGATTGTCTACCTGTCCCCTGTCCGTAATCTTTCGTTGCTCTTGGTTTCTTTCTTTGGCCTGCTCCCTCCTTCGCGTGGCTAGGTGTGGGAGTGCATGGAGAAGCGTGGGATCACAGACTATCGACGGCCATAATAACTCTCCCCTCCCTTCTTGCTTGCTCCTCACTACACTCACCCACCCAGACCATCGACTGATTTGCTTGAACCACCAAGCCAGCACATGGTATCTTCTCTGCGCATCGACTGATTGAGTGCTCCCGATTCACCAACCAGCGCCACTCTCATCCTAAACCAGCGACCACAGGCGCATTACCGGCCTGCCTAGATTAACACGATTGCAAGTCACGCTTGGCCATCATAACGAGATGAAGAAAAAGAAGACTCCAGCGGCAAAGTGGGTGTGTGAGTGTGCTTTTCGCTGCAGTAGGACGCACCGCTCCCATATGATACGACGAAACAATGACCTGCCAGCAACTCGAAGAACTGTGCTGCTCGTCTCCACACTTACCTGGGTCTGCGTCAAACACCACAAAGACCAGTCACTGCGAGACACGATGTGATCCAGTCCTTCGAGCGAGAGGGGCGGGAGAACGCACTGAGACACACCGCACTGGTGATACATCGTTGACCCGCAATCTCTCACATTTTCGATCACCCCAGCAAAAAACTTATCCTATGTACATAAGTTGCATAAGTACAACCCTGCGAATTGCCGCGGTAAACATTGGTGCCCGCCCCTGCCAAACATCAGATCCACACCTTTCTTCGCACCCCATCCAGCTCCATTCACTCCAGGCCAAGCAAAAACGCCACCGCGAGGCAATAAATAACCAAGAAAGACCCTCTGATTGGCAGAGCCTGCACGATATTGTTAAATCGGTGCCAGCTGCCGGAATCCGACTCCGGTCATTTAAAGCCACATGAAATCTAGAAAGTGAAGTCGAGGGCAACAGTGATCGCTGGATGAAAGAATTGGATCAGTTAAAGCACTCTCTGCACTTTAGAATCGTGGCGTTTGCTATTCATATATGTAATAACTTTTAAGTTTTGGAGTGTAATGTAACGAAATAGCAGGCAGATTTTCCTGAAGCCTTGAGGGGGGTGGATTGTAGTGCATGATTGTGCATGTTTGATACACACTGGGTGTACCCGTCCGCTGCAGGGTTAGCAAGAAGGTACTAGATGTCTCCCCCTCACAGCTGTCCATCTCTCCGCACTCCATTTGCGATTGCCCACAGCCTGTTCCTGGCGTGAGCAAACGTGGATATTCAAACATCAACAACAGCACACGTGGACAACGAGAAGGGACCCAGCTAATTCGATTTCCATCAGAGCATGTGAACAGAGTTTCAACACGGATACACGCCGGATTTAGGAGGATGTAACCTTATTCCCCCGTTTATAATGTGCTTCTTTTACCGAGCATTTGCACTTTCTTCCCAATATTTCGTCGCATTTCATGCTAGGCTGTCTTTCGTTCCGACGTCTGCCGTCCTGGAGGGGAAAGGTGGGGAGAAGTTGTGTTTGACTGAGAATTAGATAGAATGTTCCGGTAGTTTTTTTCGTGTTTGTGTTCGATTGCAAGGCCATCAATTATCTCTTTGATGGCGGTTGAAGTGATCACGAGGCATGCTGCTAAGTTCCACCTGGTTTGGAATGGATGAATGGGGTGCTGATACCCGGTGATTGATCGCCTGCCCAGAGTTTTGTGTAGTGAAAAGAGGCGTTTCAGCCAAACCACTCGTAGATAGGGAGATTATGCTTCGTCTAAAACCATTCGTTCTGCACTTCCTTTCCCACAGTATCCATGATTCAAATGACTGGCCACTGGCGCGTTTGACGGGAACAAACGTACGGGAACTAGAGTGCAGATTTTCTCGGCTGTAGATTGCGTATAGTAGCTTGCAATGGTGGAGTTGAGGCGAGCATTGTTGAACCGCCTAACCTACTCTGGAACGGGCGCACGAGGAAGGTGCCGGTACCCGAAAGTTACACTACTACTATCTCTAAGGTAAATACGAGCGAGTGAGTGTCCCCGTCATGGTTATCGGGTGAGATGGACATGAATTCTCAAGATCTCGTTGGGAGTAGCCCGTGCTTAAAACGATGAAAACTCATCATTTGCAGTCCTGCTGTGCTATATCACCAAAAAACTCGCCTACGTGTAACCCAACCACCATGAATTCCACGCCTTACCTGTGTTTCTTCCTCCTCCACCTTCTCTCACTCCTGTATCTCACCCCTCTTTCAATCTTCTCACTCAAGCTAACTCCCCCAGCGTTGTGGTATGCGCATGCGCCCCCGCCCCTACAACTCCCTTCTTCCCTCCTCCCCCTCCGAAAGCTGCAACAACTACGGTTACAGCACAATCTATCTACTGTCCAGCCCCCGACATAACCCGACAGTGTCCTATTGCGCAATGTCTCGCACCAACAACTACGGCCACAGTATTCACGACGCAGTATCTGCCATGCTCTGAGTATGAGATAGAGCAGGAGGAGGTGATAGTGACAGTGTGTCCAACAGTGTGTCTGGAACTGTGTCCGGATCCCATTATCACTAGTACTAGGAAGATTGGCGGTGGGTGTCCGAACCCTCCGCAGGTTATTTAAAAGTTGAGATGACACAGGAGATTATTTGTGGATGGTCTAAGGTTCGGGTGATAATTTGGGATACGATTTAGGGCTAATCCGAATGGATAGATAGTTCTTTGCGTGGTTCTTACAGTGAATTCGGGATCGCAGATGATTGTAATGTAAGAGAGCTAGGGCTCGATATAGTGGCTGGATTATACTTCTCGAATTCGTGAATTCTGACTGAGTTGTTGTGTAGAGTAGAAAGCTGGAGGGCCAGTCGAACAAGCTCTCAAAAGCTGCCCATTTCATGGAATTTCAGATAACCGTTCAACTAACCCTCCAACCCCCTACTTGCTTACTGAACTGAGAAGCACGCTTGGTCACTAGATTGAAAATCTGTTTCCTTTTGTAATCGACCAGCTGACAATTGGGTAATATTGATGTTCGCGTTCTAGTAGATGGTGGTGACGGATGAAATTGGGCACGAGAGTGATTCTAGCACGGCGATGTACGGACGACGCAAGGGGAACTTCGAGAGAGCTGACGATTACGAAATATAAGGACACCACACCTAAGTTCAGAGGTCTAGTCATTTTACTACAGGACTAAACAATTTCAAGCATGTGCATAGCAGTAATTAAAAATAAAGAATGTGTAACTAAGCTCCCAACACCGCTGGAAAATATGGTTCCTTATGACTTTTTGCAGTACCTTATGTTTCGATTCTTCTGAAGGGACATTTACAATATGGCTTGTTGATACGCGTTCTCTCTATTGCGATAGCCAGAGCCCACCTGGAAAGCGTGCTCCCTTGTAAGACACCAAAATCATGTTATGTAACTTATGTTATTGGCTCACATAGCATTAGAACGAGTGACGAGTGGAACCACCAGAACGCGAGACTGGATAAATTCTGGCTTATGCAGTGGTGAAAAGAAGCCAGAGTATTGATTGGGGGGCCAATTTCACACCAACGCGGGCTTGTAATTGTAATTAGTAGTACGGTAGATGAACTGACTTGACGACCAGTTGCAGCCACCAACTGCAAAGTTAAGCCGTATGTACACTTTGTGTTTCAGCCATCTCGGCCCACATGGCTACAGATAATGATGGAGTACATAGGATTCCCACCCCGCAGGTTTGGGGCATTAAAGAGTCTCGCATTGGGAATTATGGTTGGAATGTTGAGGACGCTGCAAGAACAACTCAGTTGTCGTTGCGCAACTTTGCTAGTCTCCACATGGAATCATCAGGCATATACGTTCTGCCATGTCAGTGTGGGTGCGAACAGCGAGCAGTTTGACTCCACATTCCGCCTCCAATCTGTGACGCCCACGGCGTTCGGCTACAGTAGGGGGTTTGAGTTTGTACAGGAGGAGAGCCTGCCTGCGGGAGCACTTTTATCCAATTGATCTCCACCATTTCCTTATTTCCTGTGCTTTACTCCCTACCTTCCGGCGAGCTCCCGTCCCTCCCCTCCCTCTTAGCCGGCGAGCGTCAAGTTTCAGACGAAATCTCGAGGGTGACAAGGTCCCTTAGCATCGAGAGCGGATGAAAACTGCAATAACACCCTTTTAGGCTGGTCTTCCATGACGTGTGATGTCCAAGCCTTGGCCCACGCTACAGTGCTGGTGAGGAATGGGCCTAGGTGTTGAGACACCACCAGGATGACTTGACCTCCTGGTAAGCGGCTGGGTTGTCGATTTACAACTCGGTTGGCTTACCCGTTTACTGTGTTGACCAAATTACAAAATTGACTTCTTAATCGATCATCCAGCTTACTTATATTCTAACCTCATGGCCTATGGTCAAGTAGATTACTCTCTAATTGGGCCAATCTATCCGATAAGTAGATCCGATCCAGTTGTATAGTAGAGCACTTGATAACGGGGTCACTACTTGAGGCCTCAGCCGAGAGTTTTACAACATGACCAACCAAGACTGTCAGCCCTTGGAAAAATTGTGGTGAAGTGATGACATATGTCTATGCCTATTGCAGACCGGGGAATCGGATAGTATTCCCAGAGTTTGGTACCACACAAATGATGATGATGATGATGATGATGATGTGGCAAGACGGCTGGGTGCGGCTGGATGGATACGGATGCCTTACCATAGCTATTGACACTATGTAACTACCCGTGTTCTCGTCACAGACCTATGGTCCGAGTTGGTGGAGCGCGGGTGCTCACAGATTTACAATGAATTCATCTGATAGAATGCTCCGTTACCTAGGGAACACATGAACTCTGGTGGTGTCTTTGTTGATGACAAGCCTACTTGCTCTAGTGTGAGTGTAGTTAGGCTGCCTGATAGCCGGCTCATTCAGTAACCAAGTATACTGCTTGGTATCTGGAACCTGCGTCCCAGGTAGGTTGACCCAGCAATAGTAGGCCCGGTCGGTGAGTGAATCGAGCTGTCATATGACAGAGCCATTGGCATATCTACTTAACTACTGGGTTAGAAACGTTTGGGAGAGTGCTCGTTTGGCGTCTCAGTCCGAACAGATCTAATACCACATCGGTGCCGAGCGATCAAGAGGCAGTATATAGAAGGCCAATGAAGCTGAACAGCTGTAAGTATCCGGAAGAAACCTGGAACGCTTTCTTTGTACCACTGAGTCAAATGTCAAGGTTCGGACGAAATTCCGAATGTGACAAGTTTCCATCACCGAACGCCAAGGATGGGCGAGAATCGTAATGAAAGCTCTTCGGACGCTTATGGGTCGTCCCTAACGTATGACGTCCTAACTTCACGCTCGGTACAGTATCTGCATCGGGCATTAGTCCGGTCGTTTCTCGTTTCTCGGTATGTATATGCAGTTGTAATTATGATGGATGCCAGCGTTTGTCCAAACATGAGCAGGTTTCTCTGATATCGTTAGCTCAGCTCTACCACTTTCCCGCCTGTTCAGATATCTGTACGGGCTGTGGATACAATATCAATGTGAATTCCAGCTAGTTAACGAAATTTACATCTCCGATTAGCGTGCACTCCTTTATAACGTGCGTAGCTTATATCTAGTTCCGGAGGCCAGTTATGTAGAGGTAGAAAGTGTTAACTGCTCTACATTTATGCGTAGATGGCCAGGTTGTTCCAGTGGCCCCCTCTAATCATGACAAAGCAGCAGAAGAGTTGATTAGGTTTCAATCCTGTGATTTCCGATGTTTACAGCACTCGAGGTTTCGAGCCTAAACCGAACGTTTAATTACCTGGTGTTTTATACACCAGGCTCTACTAACTAAGCTAGACAATCAGCTCTTGTATCTTCGATTATTTTATAGTACCTTGCTTATCAGACTGCACATTGAGAATCTACTCGATACCGTGCCTAGTAGCTATAAGATTCGGAGGCTACAGAGAGAAACAGCGGCCAAATTTTCCTTGATTTTGTGTATATGTAAGTATAGTACGAGTGGTAGATAGCAAGAAACAGTACCGCTTCTAGATTTCTCTTAGTACCCGTTAGCTACTTCAATACCGGATATCATATGCACATCCATGTCGAGAAGGTTACGGTGAGAAATCGTTGTTTTCTTCTTGCAAGCCAAGGAAAATAGCAGCGGAATTAGTGTAACAACAAAAGAATAATTACTGGAGGTTTTGAACTTACACTTGGCGCTAATGTACCTAGAGTTTACAGCGCTGGAGTAGCATTTAAAGCACCATACTCTGCCAGGTAAGCTATACAGAAAGCTCCTGTATATCGGATCGTTTTGCAGGATCTCGTCTATCAAACCGCACACTAAAATCGTACTGAGAAGGCTATAGATAATTTTCCGTAGATGCTCTTGGGAAAAATGGCGCAGAACCAGTAAATGCCCTGCCCCGAGGCAGGAGCATGCGCATAAGTCTCAAAAGAGAAATTATCCCAACACTCAAGCCTACAACAGCAGGTGTTAAAAGTACCTACTAAGTACCTAGCATTTAAAACACCAAGTAAGCTAAGCATTCTGCTTGTATGTTAAATCACAACGCATAGACATCCCGCACTCGTTCAGACCAATTGCATTGATACCAATGCAGTCTAGTCACTCCCAAATTACAATTTTATTCACAAGCCCATCAGAGCCGACGTAGTAGCTAGCTAGGTGACTTCTCAGCTGAGTGGCTGACCTCTCCAGTTTCTTCATCCCCTTCGCCCAATTCATTCATGGGAATATGAATACATTATCACCAGAGTACACTGAGCGACCGATCCCTCCAAATCAATCACATGACAGTTTAGTTAACCTAATTTCCTAATCGAGCCTAATTAATAATGGAGAGATTTCGGCCTTATCATAAAGTAAACTTTATGGCATATATATTTGTACAAGATAATGTATGATAGGTAGTGAGAGTGAGTGAGAGGGTAATATCTCAATTGGCTTCGAGTCTTGATTCGTCTGTGAGCAGATCTAATCGATCTCTATTCCATCTAATCTAATCCATCTTCGTATGTATATACTCGCCTCTTCCTAACATCCTTGTCATCATATCTCTCTAATAAGATATCCGCCGGGTGGTATATAGTGGATGCTTCATAAAGCAATGAAAAGTACCGGCCATATATTTTATCAATTGTAGATGAGCGAGTGACCATCGATGAGAATCACATGCATTTGCGATGACATGCAGCTTCAGGATTAGATTTCGGCAGAGAGCAATAAAGCACCATCCTACACGCAACAAGGCGGCACCCCATGTGTAACGATGACAACAGGTGTCAGACTGGATAAGCCTACGCCCTGTGTCAGCATCTTTCATTGCCTGCTACAGTATATAGGTGAAAACGCCAGCAATATTTAATGTCTCTCACCGGTTTGCACTGTATTATAGAAGTTTGGATTATTTAATGAACCCAGTTCATGCACACGACAGGCCGGATCTAGAGAACGCCATAGACACGCATATTCACCAACCACCAACAGATGCATCGATGCCTGATTCAACAAAGAATCGACGATAAGGAAATGCTCGCTAACAGTCCTAGAACTCGAAACAACTACAACACATTTACTTACCCTTCCTATCGAGAAACACCATCAAGAGATATGTGGGGCATTTCCCTTACCAAGGCTCCAGTTAATCCTTTGGGTTCGCAAGATTCACGTCATAGAAGAAGAGGATTTTAGTAAAGAACACTGCCTAGAGTAACTTAAAGTAACAATCTCTAATATACCTCTCCCTTGGTATCATTGGGAGGGGGGACAAACAATTACATCCACACTAGGTTCTACTAGGACACTGTCTAGGACCCAGTAGAAACTGTTGGCTTGTCTCATTATTATCGCGATTGCTCAGATTTGAGTAAATCTACCGCTCGGATCGAAAATCGTCCGGATTTTCGAAGTAAACTGGGTTCCGGCACGACGTCCATAAATAAATAACAACCAAGGCCTTGGAGAGTTATTAACAGAAAAAGGTAAGATCGAAATTGGACACGTACCCCCTCAGGAATATAAACTTCATCAACCTCTTCGCCTGGCGAGTACTGGGGCCATCCTGATAGGTTAGCGGGGCCATTCTCGGCCCCCTTTCATTAGAGCGGTGTGGTATGGAAGCTCAACGGTACTCGTGGCACCAATTTCACCAAAGTTGCTGAATGCTCCGCATATTTCCTGATTGAGAAACCCAAGCAGTCGTGGTGTCTTGAGAAGGTGACAGTGACGGAAGTTACAACCGATTCAGCACCACCTAGTCTACTTTAGTTAGTACCTTAAATTATGACCAAGTATACTTAGCTCGGTGATATAGGCGGTAATTTCTTCGTCATTGATGACTTCGAAGACTTGGTTTTCAAGGAGACAAGTGAGCACGGTTCGAGGTTGACAGGTTGATCAGACTTGGAGGCTTCCTAGCAGCGCTTGGCGAGCCGTTATATCAGCGTCAGTACATAAGAGGTTGTGTTTCATACCTTAGTCATTTTCTCTTTCGTCACTTGGATGTGGGATCTACCTTCGTTAAGAGCCCTTTCTGCAAAGAATGTTTTGATGACGTAACGCAAAACAGAATCTCTATGCAGTTTCTATAACCGCTGCGCCAGCTTCAAAACAACGTGAATGTTTACAATTGCTGTAAGGTGAATCAGCATCAAGGTGTCTTATGTACTAGCATTGTCTAGAATCAAGACATCCAACGATGCGGGGTACCTACAGCCGTTATATTACTTTCGGATTTCCTTGAGTTCACACCAAAGACTTCTCTCGTGCCCAGATTTCTAGCCTCGCTCGCTCAGCTAAACGGCCGCAAAATTTATTTTCGCGGTCTGGGTACGAGACAAACTAAGGACTCAAATTAACTGCCCTAAAATCCTTACCTAATATGAACTAGCTAGTTATATCAAATGTCAAGAATGTGAACCTCAAACCCTCTCACCTTCAGAAACTGGCTCTAACTCAAGGTCACTAGGCGCAAAACCATTCAGTTATATCCACATCTTCTGCTAACGCAACTTCCAGCTCGATATTTTTCGTGAACTTATTCAGGTGATTCTGAAACACATCTTCAACGCCCAGGATTGCATGCGCAGAAAAGAGCGGTGCAAGCATCTTTTTTCCCAATTGAAACGCCTACTGTGAGATTGATACTAACCACATTTCTCATGGAGGTCTTGAATGATATAATGTGATCCGGAAATACTGGCATAACCAAACCAGATCTGTGGCTGATTAGCACGAGATAATGATTCATTACTAGATAGCAATAATCTTACATCAGATCCACCAGCAAGCTTAAAACCTAGCAATTTTCTCAAAGGGCGAAAGATCAATCGGTTGACAGCTAACGTGAGATAGTAGAAAACCAAAACGACGACTGCAAGGCGGCCGTACGAAATATGATGCATGACTACATTACCGGGTGGAAAAAGGCTAGGAAAGAAAGCTTCTACAACAAGCATAATAGGTCAAATGAAAGGTGGAGTTATATATATCCATATTCGTACGATCTTTGGAGGATCCCAAAGAGAATCCCGAAAGAAGGGAAACGTCAGAAACCGCGGCAATGCGTTACCAAGCTTTGTATCTATCTTGTGGGGGGCTATATTCCCCTAAATAGAGAGTTAGCACCCATATTCTGGAACGATGGATGCAACAAAGACTTAGGCTGCCTGCGTGTGGAAGCACAAATTCGCACAGCATCGCGAAAACCCGACAATTAATGCAAGAAATACCGCTGATGACCTGGCGAATAACCGAGGCGTAACTATATAGTAGCTAATACCTCAGAAACTGTTATATTATAGTGAGTGTAAGGTTTGGATGTCGTGCGTGGACGGTCTCGTTAGGTCTCGCTCCCACTTCTAGCCAGGAATCGCCTCCACGGACCAGAACCAGCTGAAATTACAGTAAGTGACCTTTTAGCAAAACTGTGCCACAAAACCATCTTCCAAAGCCTATAGTATTCCTCAATGGCTCCGTTGCGGCTCACTGTTCCTCTGAAGCACGATTCAGATCCGTGACCACGCCGCTGAAGCGCACACGCGAATGCGTTAAATAGCAGGAGCGTAGTTCCAATTTGCATTTAAGCTGTAACATCAATATGCATATGCGTGGGTGCAATGGTCGGTTGGCCTCGCCCCACAGCACGCCGCAGCGCTTAACTAAAGCAACCAAGTCGTTAGAGTGATAGCATGCTACAGCGCTAGCATAGGTTGCACAAAGTGGAGTCCGGTAACCACGCTCAAGTTTTGACACCACCCATCATCACCTGAGTACCCCGCTTAGGTCACTCCTTGATCACCCGGTGGTGACACTGCCGATTGCCGGTTGAAACGCAGGTATGAGTGCGAGTCAATGAGTGGCAAACAAGTATCGCAACCAACTTCCCAAAACCGAGCAAGTGAGCAGCGATAGTGGTTTTAACTGTGGGCATCGCAGTAAACAAAGACGCTCTGGATGCTCCTTCACCATAACCTTTGTCCTATGACTGTGTCAAGCCTGAATATGGCGTTATTCTCCTGCTGCAATGCGGCATGGTGTGGATACGTATCGCTTTAACGGACCGAACTCGGCAGCAAGAAGATAAGGAGCATTGACTTTACCACCTAGCGAGTTGTTAGAACTCATCCTGACAACTTCCTTCTAGTCGGGGTAATATATTCTGCTGCAACAAAATTATCACAACAATCCACCAGACATACGCACACTTCTAGCCACCGCTTACCCTCTCACCACATCTTTTCCAATTCCACTTCGCCCCGAGACTAAGATGTCGAAGAAACATGCAGACCCCGTCAGCTATGGGGATGCGATATGGCGATTCCTTGATTCCATGGGCTTTGACCTGACCGAACAACGCATCCCTCAGAATACAAAGCTCGAAAGTACCGTAATTCAAGCGTTCGAATCACAAGGCCTGAATTCGATCGGTGACAACTGGAAACCATTGGCTTCGACTGTGCGGCTGGCATCCGAATTCGCAGATATGACCCTTCTTAACCTCCCATTCGAAATCAAAACCGTCGTTGCCATCTACACAGCGATTCTTGTGTATCTCGACACCGGGTGCGATCTATCACCCGATGTATTCGTTCCAGAACTGAAGATGGTGGTTTCATCAATGGGAAAGAACTTCCAAGACCCTATTGTTGGCTACCTCTTTCATCTGATCGCTACGGAAATACCGAAATACTACGGCCCAATATCCTCCAGCTGTATCCTCAAGAGTACATTGGACTACTGCATTGGTAGCATTATCGAATGCGAATATCCCAACGGCGTATCGGTTCCCCCATCGTCTAGCCGATTCCCCCGATACTTGCGCAGGAAGACTGGGACCTCGGAGTCATTCGTCCATTTTATGTTTCCCGACGTCGTCTTCCCGGAGAAGCAATATATGGGGACATATCTTCCCGCTATTCCCGATATCATCGAAATCGTTGACAGGACCAATGACATCATGTCCTTCTATAAGGAGTGTGTCGTAGGAACAGAGGAGAACAACTTCATTGTCACTTCCGCTAAGTTGCAGGGTTGCGATCCTGTCTCCATGTTAGATGAGGTTTGCCAGGATCTGGTGAGGTTGTCAACGGATGTGAAAGCAACATTAGACCTCATCCCTGGAGGACATTTGAAGGAGGCGTTTTTTATCTACATTAAAGGTTTCATTATGTGGCATATCACTGGAAAGCGCTACCGGCTAGATGAGATAGGGTTTCAGATGGGTTCCTCTCCTCAGAGTCGCTGGAATACTAGGAAGCCCGTTGTCCGAAGTTATTCTTTTAGGTATTTTCATGGCCGATCTGTTTTCGTGGTTGGGTCGGCTACGGCGGCAGCGGTAGCAGCAGGGCTAGTTCCGTTGTTTTCCTTTACAAGGTGATGATGTCCTTTATTCACGAGTCATGAGTTGTGCGATCTATCTTGGTTATCTGGAACTCTTTGCCAATGTTTTAGGAGATAGAAAAGTATTCACTGGATACTTTTGAATATTTTGTAACGTAGCGGGACAGACATCTGGGCAGAGCAAAAGTCCACTGCCCGTTACAATATTGAGTGACACACCTCCGACAACACACCACACCACTTTTTAGTTACACACACCTTCGACAACCACACTCAACGCCTGGTTTTGCCAAGCTTTCCCCTCTTTGGGGGGGAGCGGGGTTTTACTTTGGCTTCACGATTTCCCTTCGTCTGTGTCCGCTTGCTTTTGCAAGTGTATCTCGTTGTTTAAAAGCTCTCTTTACTACTCAGCATTGACGGACGATCGGTAGTCTCCCTGTGGGGAGCAACTCGCCTTTTTTCGACGCCTTACGCCAGTTATCGAAGCCTACAACATGCCTGTGGACATACCAGTACGTGAGGTCCGGAAGCGTCAAAGCCATGGCCTATCAGCGCAGTATCAGTGAAGTTCCGTCAAGCGGCTGCCTAAAAAACCCCGCGAGACGTGAGTGCTGAGATACACGCTCCGTACAACCTCTTCGAACCGACTACGACGGACAAGACCCGCTTCTCGGGCACCGCAAGGACGAACTACAAGAGTGGCCTTAACGTATTATCTCGGAATGATAATATTACCCTCCGCCCCCCCATCCCAGCCAAGCCCGATGATGGTCAGCGCGCCGTGTATGACCTAGGGAGTCCTCATTTCCGGACCTCCGAGAGCCCTGCCTTTCTCTAATTGTCCTCTGAGTTAGGCGGTTGGGGTACTCCACTGCGATAACATCAATGAAACCCTGGGCCAGGCGTGAGCGAGGAATTTTTAAGTGGTGGTCGTCAGATGATGGGATGTGCAGGTTATCCTCCAGGAAGGGGGGCCAATTAATTTGAAAGTAGTTGATATGGGGGAGAGTGCAGTTTTTCCGGGGAGAGTGGCGGTCGCAACTTTGCTGTGTGGGTTTTCATTCTGGGGCTTTCGGGAGTTGTCAGATTCTTGGGGTCTCGTGGGTTAATTTGCGCGGAAGCGGCAGCGGAGGGGAATTCTGTAGCATTATATTAAATATGCCATGGCCGTGTAGCGGCCGAATGCAATATGATTAAAACAAACAAACAAACCACTTTTTAGTTTTGCCAAGACCAATTTTATCCAATCAAGTTTGACATCGCGAGAAAATTTTTGCTTCGGTTTTCAGTTGAATGAACTTCAACCGCTTAGAAGCAACAAAAGATGAGTCTCTTTGGGGCTAAAAGATCGATTACCTCTCTTAAGGATAGCCTTAAGCAGGCGAAGGAGAATTTGGATGCTAGGATGGCCGAGGAGTCTAGCTCCGGAGCGCCTAGCAAATCCAGCGGCATTGGAGAACAACTAAGGATCGCGAGGGACCTTGAGGACCCGGACAGAACGGCCACCACTTCTGAGATAGCCAGGGAGGATGTGGGAGAGTTTTTGGGCAAGGAACAGCCAAAGGCAGTTGTTTTGCCCAGGGAAGTTTATAATATGGGGGTTAGGATTCATAATGCCGAAGTTAGGGCAGCAGGACATCCGAGCCAGATTATGGAACCGGTTTTTGGAACGGCTCTATGCGAGGAATATGGGGTTAGGAAGTCACAGAAACATGACGTCCAACCCATTTCGAGCGACACAAGTTCTGTATTGTTGTCGCCACCAGCTACGGATTACGGGGGAAGTGATATCCCTTTTCCATCACAGACACCGGTGCAGAGGGTTCCAACTCCCTGTCCGATGACAAGTTATGGAGGAAGTGTTGTTGCTATGCCTCTTAGTGCACTTCCTACAGATCCTTTTACGACTCCGAGGGCGAGTGCTGGAATTATCGCATGAAGGTATATTCAGTCGGAGGAAAATGCCAGTCAACATGCGACCGTGGAGAGCGAGGAGGAGGGGATGGGAGAGACCCGAAAAGGCTATACACCCATTCCGAGAAAATTTGAAATTAGCGACAGCGAAGACGAGGCGATGACGGAGTTCGAGTGGAGGGAGGAGGAACCCTACATGATGCCAACAAACAAAGGAAAAAAGCGCAATAAGGGGAAGGGAGTTAAGAGCCGAAAACGCCCGAACTACCAATCCCGAATATGCCGCAGACACCTAGCAGGAGGAAGCTTGAATCTGATTGGGCAAAGCCTACAGATAGTCTGACGAATGAGAAGGAGGTGGTTAATCTGGAAGCTTTTGTTGGTGAGTATCTTCGGAACACTAACGGGCTGAGGGATTTTGTAGTTACCAATCAGTTACATGATGAAAGGTATGATGAGTGGTGCCTAAAGCAAGTGGAGCATATGGCAGCAAGACAGAACCATATGGATGCGGCAGTAATGAGCGTGCGAAAAATCAGTATGGAAATTAAAGAGCAGGTGGAACTGAGTCGGGAATACGACGAAGAAAGGGCAGATAGACTCGACGATAGGTTGAGTAAAATTGAGAAAAAATTGGCCAAGATCGTACTGGTGAATATGACTAAGACGATTGAGAATGCATGTAGTGATTGCATGGAAAAAATGATAGATCAGTTAACGGACCGGGTGGTGAAAAGGTTTGAGAGTGTAGCTGAAGAAGAGAGAAAAAAGGAAGGAATCCGAAGGGGGAAACAGGTAGAAGCCACCCTGGAGGAGGAGATGAGCAATATTGAGTTTGAGCCTGGGGCGACTTTCTCGAAGGAGGAAAATGAGAAGATTGAGAGAGTGATTTGGGCTGAGATGGAGGTGGATGAGCAAGTGCTGGAACAGTCGAAGCATGCGCCAGAGATTCCGCCTGGAGAAGTATTGAAAGAGTTTCCGCGTCTGGAGGTAGGGCAGGTTACGATTTTGAAGAAGAGGCCGGTGGTGCCAGCGGTGCCACAACAAAAGAAGAAGGAGGTGAAAAAACTGGAGGTAAAGGAGGTACCAAAGGGACCAAAAGCAGGGGAGAAGAAGGTGGAGGTTAAGAAGCCGACTGAAAAGAAGCCGGAAGGAAAGAAACCGGAAGTAAAAAGGAAGGAAATGTGGGCGCAGAGGGTTGCAGCACCACCGACATCAAAGAAACAACCCGAGCAGAGACAGCAACAGCAAGGGGAAAGAAAGAAGAAGGGGGATGGCTTTATGGAGGTGAAGAGGCAGCAGCAGAAGAAGGAGGAGATGAGGCCAGTCCCCCCAGAACAGAATTCGATGGAGAAAAGGAGAGTTACGTTCAAGAGAGATAACGGACTCCCACTTTCTCAGAAGAAAGATTTGGATATTTCGTTGGAGGTGAATAGGGCACTTTTCGAGGCAACGGTCCCACATTTTGTGCGCATCCAAGTGGTTACGCAGAATACCCGAGGATGTTTATCAACAATTCCGACCCCTGGTGCAACTGCTGAGATGCTGATTAGGTACAGGGAAATTGTGATTAAGGCGGCAAGAAAGGTGGACGCAGGAATTGTGGACATCGAGACGAATGAACTCTGGGAGAGAGTAAAAATGCAAGGCGTCAATTTCGATAGATATTTGGGAAAGAAGACGGGGGGAGGTCTGGAGAAATTGAGGCAGGAATTACAGGCTGAGAACGAGGGGGTGGTGTTGCCCCTCGCCATCAGCTGGATTGGAGGACCGAAGGATGTGCAGAAAAAGAAGACGGAGGGGAAGAAAGCATCGTCAGTTGTGTTTGCGGTCAAGGGAAGTAAAATGGCCGAGAAAGTGTTGAAAGGAGGGTTGAGAGCGGCAGGGGTGAACTATGATGTGGAAAGGTTTATGACCGCCGGACCCGATTCCTTTTGTGGAGTCTGCAGCAGATGGGAACATGTCGAGGCAAAATCTGGGTCTTTGAAGATGCCGGCTTGCATGTTGTGTGCGGGAAGGCATTTGACGAAGGATCATAAGTGCAACGTGGTAGGTTGCAAGGCTAATGCAGAAGAGAACTGCACCCATAATGTTGACAAGTGTGTCAATTGCAAGGGAAATCATATCGCAAAGGCCAATGTTTGTGTTAAGAAACAAAAAGCTATTAAAACGGCGAGGGAAGAAAGGTGAACCTGGAAGGAGAGAGAGGGGGAACGCTGAAATGTGACAACAGATCAGCAGAAGAAACCGGATCAAGTTGAGGATAGGGGACAGTCAACATCAGAAGCCGAGAAGAAAGCTAATGAGAACGAGCGAAAAAATAAGGAGCCGGAAGTCCAGGTTGTTTCGACACAAGCGAGGATTGAGCCAAGCTCCAGCGCAGGGATCCAGGAAACCCCCATGAAGCAATGGTGAAGTGCATAATGCACAATTGTGGGAGGGGGTATGATGCGACGATGATTGCACTGGAAAAATGAGTTGTTTGGGGGGCTGATGTTGTGATGATACAAGAACCAGTGGTGGAGAGGGAGGGATACAACATTAGTCACCCAGGATATAGATTGGTCAGGGGAGGAAGAACAATGACCGCGATACGAAGAGATACGCACCTGGAGTTTTCGGAAGTGGATATGGGGGGAGATGGAGATGTAAAGGTGTTTGATATAAAATATCCCTCGGGGACAGAAATGAGATTGGTGAACATGTACGATCAGCTGAGGCAGGTGGAGGGAGTGAGAAGCCAAGGCAGACCGGCACGGACAGCAAGATGGAGTGAGATTATAGGGCGGAACAAAATTCTATTAGGAGGAGATTGGAATACTCATAGTGACAGATGGGATCCGGAATGCCCACCAAAAAGAGATGAAGTCATTCTAACGAATCTGATGGATGAGTATGATTTGACAGACGTTACCGATGGGGAAGCAACCCATATGAGCGAGAGAAACGGCGAAATTTCGAGATCGCTAATAGATTTCTTCATAACGAAAGCCATGATGGCCGATAATTTGGAGATAGCTACAGACTTGGCAACTACTTCGGATCACGCGATTGTGTGTGCCCACCTAAGATGGGATGAAGGGGAAGAAGTCAAAGTATCGAGAAAGATTACAGGATGGGATATTGATGGGCTCAAGTCGGAGGAGGAAAAAGAAAATTATGAAAAAGCTAAAAAATATTGGGAGGATAAGAGCTCAGAGAGACCCGTTTTGACCGAGAAAAGCAGCGGAGAGGAATTACAGAAGGAAGCTGAGTGGATACAGTGGAATTTTGTTAATCATCTTAATAGGTGCTGCAAGAAAGTAAAAGTTTGTGCGAGATCCAAAAGGTGGTGGAATGAGGAGATTGCAGAAAACAGAAGAATGTTGGACTCGTTAAAGAGGGCTAGAAGAAGGGGGGAAGCGACGCAGCAACAGGTTAAAAAGCAGCGGAGCAATGTTCGAAGAATAATTCGACAATCGAAAAGGAAAATGTGGCAAGATTTTTTGTCTTTGGCTACACAAGATCAGGTATGGCAGGCTCTGAGGTATACAAAACCGGGGGGTCAGCAAACGATGAAAGCATTGAAATCCAGGGAGGGAGTAGTGGCGGAATCCTGGGAGGACAAAGCAGAGTTGATTAAAGAAGAAGCATTTCCGAAACCGTTGAAGGGTGTTGAGAGAAAGGCCCAAGAAGAGGGAGGAGGAATGTGGAAGAAAATTACTGATGAGGACATCCAATTGGCTCTGTTCGATCAGTCAGTTAAAAAGGCTCCTGGTCTAGATAGACTGGGGTTTAAGGCGATCAGGTTATTGTGGGAGTGGGATGCTTCGAGAATAATTGCAATTGTTAAAATAACATTTAGATTAGGGATCCACCCACGAGTTTGGAAAGAAGTGAGGGGGGTGGTTATACCGAAGCCGAATAAGCCAGATTACGGAGTCGCCAAAGCATACAGGGTGATTACGTTGCTGAATTGTCTGGGAAAAGTGGTTGAGAAGGTAGCAGCAAATGCAATAGCAGAGGAGTGTGAGCGAAGACAGTTACTTCATGATGGACAATTTGGATGCAGAAAGAGAAGGTCAGCAATAGATGCGGTTGGAAGGTTGATGAAGAGAGTTGAAGAAGCATGGGGGAGGGGGAATACCGTGGCGGTGCTGTTGATGGATGTTAAGGGAGCCTTTCCACATGTGGCAAAGGGGAACTTAATAAAAAAATGGAAGAAATGGGGTTTGAAGCCAACCTGGTGAGGTGGGTGAAAAGCTTTATGGAAGAAAGAAAAGTGATTATGTCGATGGATGGAAAGGAAGGAGACAGTCTGGATGTGGAAACGGGAGTTCCACAGGGGTCGCCAGTGTCGCCAGTACTTTTCGTCATATACCTTTCGGGGTTGTTCGGCAGAGTTGAAGAAAAAGAAAACGAGTGCGGAAGTGAGGGTATATCTTTTGTCGATGATGTGGCATGGGTGGTAGAAGGTGAAGATGTGGGGGAATGCACACAACGATTAGAGGGATGCGTCAAAGAAGCACAGATTTGGGCGAAGGAAAACGCCTGTCAGTTTGATATCGAAAAAACCGAAGCGATTTTGTTTACTCGAAGGAGAAACAATACCGAACTGAAGATGAAGGCCAGGATAAGGGTCGGGAATCATGAGGTTCAATATAACAAAGAAGTGACAAGGTGGTTAGGGGTATAGTTGGATAGTATGCTTACTCTGAATGACCACACTAAAAAGATTTTTGCGCAAGCAAGAAGAGCTCAAAGTAGGATGAGATCCTTGATGACAAAGAAAGGATTAAGCCCGGAAGGATGCCAAAGAATTCAAATCGCCGCAGTACAGGCCGTTGCTTTATACGGAGCTGAGTTGTGGTGGAAGGGACAGAAGAATAGAGCGCAAGAGGTACAACAAATTTTGAATGAATAAGGCAAGTGTTAGCAACAGTTCCGGACCGTCACTTCGGGTCCGGGTCCGGGTCCAAACCGAACCGTTGCCAAATTGGCGGTCCGGGTCGTCAATAAACCCGAACTGCCCACTCGGGTACGGTTCCATGGTAAACTCCCAACCCGTCAGAATTGGGCGGGTTGTCAGCGGGTCGCCCAGTGGGTCCATCTATAGATTCATATAAGGCTCTTAAATTTGCAAGTTGTCATTGATATCTTATCAAAATCGCGTTTACAGCAACCAACAATGTGCTTTTGCTTATTGAGCAGCTTGCAATATCGATTAATTTGGTATTTGTGTTTCACTTTCGATATATGGTATTTTTGCCTAGCTAGGCGGTCAATAATACGGTTATGCATGCGAAGTTCCGCGCGATGCCTTGATTACGAAATATGCAAGTCCTAAAACTGTTGACGCTCCGTTGACGCTCATTTTCAGGATGCCGCAGGGAGCATGTCGCTGTTGTTTTTGCCAGTAAAGGCTGCCAATATCTCATAAATGGATGTCCTCAACCAATCGGAACATAACTTACTCAAGATGCAAAGCTAAAAATCGTTGACGCTCCGTTGACGCTCATTTTCAGGATGCCGCAGGGAGCATATCGCAGTTGTTTTTGCCAGTAAAGACTGCCAATATCTTATAAATGGATGTCTGCAACCAATCGGAATATAACTTACTCAAGATGCAAAGCTAAAAATCGTTGACGCTCGGTTGACGCTTATGCTAAGAATGGGGCGGTGACCGTGTTGCAATCTCTTTTGCCAATAAAAGCTGCTAATACGACCGTTATGCATATCAACGGCCAAGTCACTGGTGAATTACCATATTTACATGGCCACAAATCGTTGACGCTCCGTTGACGCTCATTTTAATGTATTGTCCATTAAACATTTGCTGCTGTCCATAAGTGCTTTCATCCTGATTTGACTTTATCGGTAGGCTTTCTGCTTGATTCAGCCTTGGTCCTGTGGCAAAGCCGAGCGGCGTAATCATGTTGCACTGTTCACTCTCACACGACTAAAAATGATGTATCATGCCAAAAGATTAATTGCGCCTGCTATACATCTATTTATGAACCGATATTCACAAGCTACTTCTTACCATTCGCCCATAATACATCTCTAACTGAAACTCTCGGTCAAGCTACATAAAGCTGGTGAACCATTGACGCATTCTGTCCTACTTTTTCTTCCCTCCTTTATTTCTCCGCGTTTCAACTGCATTGACCGTCACTAAAACCTTTTCAGCCTGCCTCTTTGACTTCCGTGTCGGCCGAACCAATCCGGGCACATTTGGCGCGGCTCTCACATCCTGCTACTCTGGGCATTCCGGATCTTCGATGCCATTGTTGTGCTCTATATCGGATTCATCGGCCGCTACGCAATCCTCTTCACTGTCATTTGGATTATCCAAGTCGCCATTCCAGTTAAGCCAATCTTCGGTGTCCGAAATGCTTTCAGGTGAGCTATCATCATCGCTTTCCACTGGATGACGGTTGATTCTCCGGATTCGGCGGACATTTAAGATTTGAGTTCTTCCTCCAGGGAGGTCCTTTGCAGACAAAGCTGGTGGCAAAGGTGATCTTTCTGACAATTTAAATGCAGCCGCACCATCATGTTGAAAGAGTGACCAGGATGCTTTGACGATCTCTTCCGTGTCCGAAATGTATCCTACGGCGGTCATCTGCTTGTTTTGAGCTCGAGATTCCTTCTGGGTAGCACGTAGGTTTTGACTGCCCTGCCACATCTCCAAAAAGTCGTGAACCTTGGCCATTCTGTGCAATTTCCGTTCCTCCGCCTCTTTCTTCATTTCCGAGTCGTTTTCTGTGTTCGTGGTATCCAATTCCGGGTCAGTGCCGGCCAAAATCCCGTTATTGGCTCAAGCAAACTGCCTTACAACCACTTTTTCGCGAAGAGTCTAGCCTGTGGTTTTTGACTGCCTCCAGCCAATAACATCTCGGCCAAGGGAAAAACTGGCCTCCACTCCGACACCATGAGGTATGATGGAGAATATGTCGTGCGCCACATTGGATAGATCGGCGTACTTTGAGTGCGTTTCCTCCTGTTGTCGCCACCAGTCGGTTATGTCTGGTATCCAAAATGTACTGCTAATCTCCATTGGGTCGGAGTGGTAATCATTGAGATTT
>Ga0307514_10000612_pt1 | contig 66393 bp, 61 predicted proteins | sample 16_EM_MG_FD_203088 | JGI IMG/M metagenome (GOLD analysis project Ga0307514, IMG submission 203088) | Populus trichocarpa ectomycorrhiza microbial communities from riparian zone in the Pacific Northwest, United States - 16_EM | ecosystem: Host-associated > Plants > Roots > Unclassified | place...
GAAGTTAAGTCATCCCTCTCTATCTCTCCATGCCATGATCAAGAGTTAACACCGAGTACAGCATACACCGAGTACAGCATACACCGAGTACAGCATACACCGAGTACAGCATACACCGAGTACAGCATTCACTGAATACTGCCTACACCGCGTACTGCATCATCCCAAAATCGACTGTCTCCCGTTCCCAGCCAGTCTCATCTCTCGGCAGACCATGTTGTACTCAATTCTCTACATTCGCACAATTACGAGTTAACCAATGAAGAGAGTCTCTCCGCTCCCGTCGCGCCTCACTCCCGAACTTACCGCCTCCAGATTGACCGCCTCCTTGTACTGCTTCAATCTTGCTCGATCATGGCCTCCAAGAGCATCTCCAAACTCGCTCGATCACGGCCTCCAAAGTTCATCTCCAAACTCGCTCGATCACGGCCTCCAAGTGCATCTCCAAACTCGCCCAATCACGGCCTCCAAGTGCATCTCGAAACTCGCTCGATAGTGGCCTCCAAGTGCATCTCCAAACTCGCTCGATCACGGCCTTGGAGTGTATCCCTGAGTTCACTCGATCGTCATTTTCTGGCGCACCTCGAAGCTGGCCATGATAGAGCGTGTATTTCGTATAATGACATGTCTCTCTACCCCGGGGTCTCCGAAATATATACTGCCTGTCCCTGAGTCTATCTCCGTTATTCCTGTATCTCCGAATGTATATATATAGAGAGACTTTGATAATACATGCCATATTATGATGTAGCGAATCTTGTGACTGTAACAAAGACCAATATGATTGATGAAATGCCTTGTGGTTATGGAACCCTAAGAACCACTGGTGTGAGAATACGGAACCAAGTCTCCCGCAGACCTGCGCAGAGGTTTCCGCAGCTCCAGAATTTGACTATCCTAATGGTCAAATCTCGTAGCATCCTGAATTCACCTCCATCACTGCAGGTGCTTTCCGCAGCACGTGAGAATGCTCTTGCCCAGTCTGAGATCATTTTGCAAAGCTTCAGGGGGGGCTGGGAGCATCCGGAAGTACTGAGGAGCACAGGCGAGGGCTACCGGAGTGTCTGAGAGGGTTGCGTATGGCTTCCGGACCGAATTACATTTTGCTGATGAGCTAATGCGGACAGGAGTCAACTTCGATTTCAACCTCAATGGAGCCACGGCGAACCTTGGATCAGTCCTCGTCTATGAAGCACCGCCCATCAACAGCCTGTTCGTGCTCAAAGCATCTGCAACCTCGGCATCGATCTCGAAAGGCTCTGTGGTAGTAGATGATCCACCCAGCTCCGAGATCTCTGAGGCCTATTCCAACATTCGGTCCGCGGTTGATGATTAAGATATCGTTGTTTGGCATGCTCGCCTTGGCCATCTCTCTTTGCCAGCTATCAAACGGCTCCCGAATAGAGTCAAAGGTATCCAATTGCATGCTAAGAGCCCATTGACATGTACTTGTGAGGCATGTATCATGGGGAAGATGTTCCGGAAGCCTTTCCAGCCCTCGGAGGACAAGGCAAAGTCTCGACTTCTAGAGTTGATTCACTCCGATGTGATTGGGCCAATGCAGACTCAGACAATGCACCGCTACCGATATATTATTATGTTTACCGACGACCACTCGAGATACACCGAGGTCTAGTTCATGAAAGCCAAATCTCAGGCTCCAGCGAAGTTCAAGAAGTATGTGGGGAAAGTGGAGAAGCAACACCTGAAGTCGAAGGTGTGCCGAATTAGAGTTGATGGAGGAGGCGAGTATGCTAGTCGTGAGAAGTTTCTTGAGTACTTGGCAGAGGAAGGCATCATTAGGGTAGTATCAGCCCCATACTCACAGCAGCAGAATGGCATTTCAGAGAGATGTAATCGCAGTGTGCTGGACCCGGCGCGGTCTATGCTGAAGCATGCTGGGATGCCTAATAAGCTCTGGGCCGAAGCTGCGTCCACAGCAGTCTACATCAAGAATCGACTACCATCCCGAGCTCTCCCCAACCCCAATTTGACGCCTTTCGAGAGATGGACGCAGAAGAAGCCCGATATCCCCCATCTTGGAACTTTCGGCTGCCTAGCATTTGCGTGGATCCATGGCGACCACAGGAAGAACCTTGATAACCACGCCAACAAGTGTGTACTCCTCGGCTACTCGGCAGGGACATCGATACAGTACCGACTTATGGATCTCTATTCGAGCCGAGTGTTCATTTCACGAGAGGTCAAATTTGATGAGTCTACACGGTATCACCAGCTACTAAAGACTAAGTCTACAAAGTTCGCCTTTGAACCAGCCGAACAGCATATGGATTCGGAAATTGAGGACCAACCTCCAGTGGTACAGCCGCCCAAAGCTATGATACAGCCCCCGAAAGTCCAAGTACAGCCTCCGAGACCAACTGCATCGCGGCATGCGATCATTCCCATAGACGACTCGGATGATGATCTCACACCACCTCCAGAGACACCACCTCTAGCCACACTAAGGCCTAGAAGGAGCAGAAGAACTGCAGCGAATGTCAGCATAGCCATGATGATCGAGCAAGGCCCAAAGACATACCGTGCAACATTGGATGCAGAGGACGCTGAACAATCGAAAGAACCCATCGGCAAGGAAATGGCATCAATGGTAAGTCATGAGGTTTTCACTTTCCTTGACAAGGTCCCAGAAGGTGCTAGTATGATTGGAAGCCGTTGGGTTATGGGAAGAAAGCTAATGGCCAATGGGTCAATTGACAAATGGAAAGTTCGACTTGTTGGCCGCGGGGATCTCCAAAAGCCTGGCGACTTCAATGACATCACCTCTCCAGTCATTGATTCCGCATCGATTTGGCTTGCCCTCGACCTTGCAGCCAAGCACGATCCTGAGATCGCCGTACTCGACAGCCCGACAGCCTTCGTCGGCTGCCTGCTGCATGTGTCTTTCTATATGCACCTCCCTGAAGGCGAATGGCCTGATCCATATGGCCGGGCCAGACCCCTTGTCAAATTGAATAAGACTCTCTATGGCATCAAGGAAGTGAATCGGGAGTACTATGAAGATGTCTTTGACTTTATAGTTGACGATCTCAATCTGCAAGCCACAATTGCAGCTTCCCGTCTTTTCTTTGGTCGGAATCTCGAAGCAAATGGTGTCTTAATCCCGGTCTACGTGGACGCTATCATGATCATCGGCACATTGGTACTTGTCGCCTCCATTGCATCTCGACTGTCCGATCAATTCAAGGGCGCTGGCCAAGTCCCTGTGCTTGACACTGTCCAATATCTCGGCATAATGGTCACTCGCGATTGCAGCAAACGATCAATTGCCATAGACCTTATTGGCTATATCAACCGAGTACTTGCCAGATTGGAGATGACCGACAGCCGGAAGCGCTCAACTCCGATGGAGATCGGCTACAAACCCCATCCCATTCAGGCCGAAGTGCAGCCTTTCGACTCTAGAACTTACCCGAAAGCCATTGGTTCGATTCTTCATGCCGCTCTTGGAACTTGCCCAGATATTACCTACGCAACCGCATTCTTAGGCAGATATGCCACCCAGCCTTCAACTCTCCATTGGGAAGCCGTGAAGCACCTACATCGATATCTTTGAGGCACATCCGACTACAAATTAAGGATGGATGACCAAAGCCTCGGGCATGAGTCAATCTTGTGCTACTCTGATGCAGACTTGGGGGGAGAAGTAGACACAAGCAAGTCCTCCTCGGAAATCGTCATCAACGCCCTCGGAAGCCTCGTTATTTGTAAGTTGAAGAAGAAGCGCATAGTAGCCCAATCGACAATTCAAGCAGACATGATTGCCACTACCTACGGCAAAGTGCAGATCGACTGGCTGCGACACCTTATCTCAGAGATCGGAATTGGCAGAGGCATGACCAAGCGTATTCTCAATGACGGCCTAAACTGCGTTACGACTCTCGACTCAGGCAACTTCCAATCTGACAGCCGGCACTTACGACTCCGGTACCACTCGATCCATGAAGCCATTATGAAGGGCAAGATCGAGATCAAACACGTGGCAGGTACGGAGATGCTGCCAGGCGCTCTCACTAAGGCCCTCAGGGGAGTTAAACTCGGCGAATTTAAGGAGGAGATTGGACTCGGATAGGATCATGGGCAGGACTTTGGGATTTCCTTTGTTTCAGATTGTGTATTTGGATTTACACTGTATGCTTGGGTTTTCTTTGGATTCAATGGGATTTGGAACTTGGAGGAGGATCTTAGACTTTCGTTTGTTTGTTTGGCTTTGTTTCATTTGTCTGGAAAGCCTTGGGCCAAAGGGGGAGTGTTGACTAGGGATTTGGCCCGGCGGCTTACGGCCCCCACCAGCCTCGCTTGCCCCCATCGGCCTCGCTTGCCCCTGTCGGCCTCGCTTGCCCCTGTCGGCCTCGCCTGCCCCCATGGCGAGGAGGACGGCTCGGCACTGGTACTCGGCATTGGGCTCCAGCTTTGGCAGTCGGCATTGGGTTTTCCTTTTCTCTCTCTTTTATATATAAGTCCATAGTTTTCCCTCTCTTTGGATCGATAGACAATTCATCATCTTCTCTTCTTCTCCATCATCTTCTCGTGTCAACAGGTTAATACCGGTACTGTAAACACTATCGCTGCGGGGCTGCATGAGAGCCCGCTGGCGATTGACAGCCTGCTCTAGAGCCTGCTTGAGAGCCTGCTCTAGAGCCTGCTTGAGAGCCTGCTGGAGAGCCCGCTTGAGAGCCTGCTTGAGAGAGCCGCGCTTCAGGAGGAGTTGAGTTTTCCACTGGAAGCTTTGGCTAATAGAAGCTTCTAAGTCTGTGGAAGCTTTGGCTAATGGAAGGCAGTAAGTCTGGAAGCTTTGGCTAATGGAAGGCTCTAAGTCTGTGGAAGCTTCGATGCTGACGTCGATGTAGCTAATCTACTTGTCTAAGTGCTTCTAGTACTGTAATCACCATCACCAACACCATCACCATCGCTATCATCATCATGGCCGTCACCATCGCCATAATCACCATCAGCCCCAGACTGAATGCACACACATACGCCCACAATTGATGGGAAGCGGGCAGCAGATTCTTCTGGAAAATCTGAGTCGGAGATCTGCTCTCCCCAAGATCCAATTATCTACCGTTCTTGCAGAATCTCAGGCTGCAATTGTCAACACCATGGCCTTGAGGCATCGTGAGATCTCGTCTTGGTGGCCGCGCAAAAGATAAGGTTCAGATTATGATATCGACCGACATCATGATTCCGGCCACCCGCCACCGGCCACCCGGTACCTGCCACCTGGTACCTGCCACCTGCCACCTGCCACATGCCACACGCCAGCAACCAAACACTGCTCGCCACACGCCACCTCCATCACGCCTCCTGGTGCCTGCCGTCTGCAACTCAGCAAGTCTCTGGATTGAGCATGCAGGAGCATAATCGGGAGGAGTAGAGTGTTCCACGGGAAGCTTTTGGCCGATGGAAAACTCTGAGTTTGTGGAAGCTTTGGCTAATAGAAGGCTCTAGGTCTGTGGAAGCTTTGGCTAGTACAAGGGTTAAAGTCTGTGGAAGCTTTGATGCTGACGTTGACGTAGCCAACCTACTTGTCTAAGTACTTCTGGTACTATGATCACTATAACTATCACCAACACCATCGCCATCGCCACCGCCATCGCCATCCCCATCGCCATCATCTCCATCAGCCCCAGACCGAATGCGCACACATACGCCCACAATCGATGGAAAGCGGGTACTAGATACCGCTGGAAAATCTGTGTCGGAGATCTGCTCACCCCAAGATCGAATTGTCCTCCTTTCCTGTGGAATCTAAGGCTACAATTGTCAACACCATGACCATAAGGCATCGTGAGATCTTGTCACAGTGGCCGCGCTAAAGATAAGGTTCATACTATGATATCGACTGATGTCATGATTTCGGCCACCATACGCCGCCTGCCATCTGCCATACTACACGCCACATGCCGCCCACCAAACACTGCTCACAATACGCCACTCGCCTCACGCGTCCCGGTGCCTGGCGTCTGCAACTCAGCAAGTCTCTGGATCGAACATGCAGGAGCGTACATGGGACCATAGTCAAGTGAGATTGGGAGTGTACTTGGAAGCGTAGAGCCAACTAGGCTGGGAGTGTACCATCGAGTGCAATTGGAAGTGTACTTGAGAGCTTGCTCGGGAGTGTGCTTGAGAGCTTCTTGAGCGCTTGTTTGGGAGTGTACAGTCAAGCAGGCTGGCTGTGTGCCATCGAGTGCAAGTGTGAGCGTCCTTGGGAGCATGCCTGGGTGTGTACTTGAGAACATACTGGGTGTACTTGGGAGCGTCTTGAGAGCTTACTTGGGAGCGTACAGTCAAGCAGGCTGGGAGTGTGTCATCGAGTGCAATTGGGAGTGTACATGAGAGCGTGCTCGGGAGTGTGCTTGAGAGCTTCTTGAGTGCTGGTTTGGGAGTGTACAGTCAAGCAGGCTGGCTGTGTGCCATCGAGTGCAAGTGTGAGCGTCCTTGGGAGCATGCCCGGGTGTGTACTTGAGAACATACTCGGTGTACTTGGGAGCGTCTTGAGAGCTTACTTGGGAGCGTACAGTCAAGCAGGCTGGGAGTGTGTTATCGAGTGCAAGTGGGAGTGTCCGTGGGGGCATGCCCGGGAGTGTACTTGAGAACGAACTCGGAGGTGTACTAGGGAGCGTACTCGCAGTGTACTTGGGAGCGTCTTGAGAGCTTAGTTTGGAGCGTAACTCAAGCAGGCTGGGAGTGTCCAATTGAGTGGAATCAGGAGTGTACTTTAGAGCGTACTTGGGAGCGTGCAATGAAGTGCATTTGGCAGCTTTATTCAATGCAGCATGATGTATAGTATCAAGCACCCATAATCGCATGCGTATCATAGAAATCTAGTCAAATTGCAGGTCCATAGGGACTCATAGTGCCACGCGTCAAATATGCTATGAATTACCGGCCCAAAAACAGCTTCTCTATGAGTTACGCGTCGCGTAAGGTCATTTTTCCCGGTGGGTGAGATTTCTGCTGCTCATCCAGCCTCTTCAGAGGAAGATCCCTGTTCTTGATTGTAATCGGCACCAGAGCGACCATGACGACACTGTGTGTTGAGGGCATCTGGTGGATCTTTCAAGATAGATTGCCAATTGCAATATATGCTGAGCAGTCGTTATTGACACCAGGACAATTCGAGGGATGCATTCCGTCGTACATGTAAATCAAGGGAACCACTGTTTCCCCCACTCTGAGCATTGACTAGACATCAATTAGCTCATTATTATCCTCGAGTATCACTTCTTACCTTGATCTCCCACCAGCTGTCCGCCGTGTCAATTTCCATACATCAGCAAAAAACATTTCCGTCTGGGCGGACTGGCTACGTCAGAGTGGACGCGCTCCGTCAGAGCCGTCAGTGACACCCTGGTGGCGGATTACTCCGCGCCCGGCGTCAATACCACGCGTCGAGTTGCATATCGCCCTCCGATCGCCGTTTCGCCGTTTCTTCTCGCTCTGTCGGTCTCCTACTTTAAACAAACACTCTGGCGTTGTGGCCAACTGTGACCATACGTCGGAATGGGTTCATTGTGTACACGTTTGCATCGGGATTGCAATGCATAAGGATCCACGCAATTGCGCGGATCCACGAAATCTCGCAAAGAGCGAGTGAGACCAAAAGTTGGGAAACATAGAGTGTGTATTTTCGTTGTATGACAAGATGAGATGAAAATGAGATGCTGTCTATCTATCTACCCCGGGGTCTCCCGAATATATACTCCGCGTCGCTCATTCCACCTCCGTTACCTCTGTATCTCCGTACACCCACCTTCGCTCCTTAACGATATACTTGAGGGACGTGATCGAGCTAGTTTGGAGATGCACTTGGAGGCCGAGATCGAGTGAACTGAGAGATGCACTTGGAGGCGGTGATCGATCGAGTTTGGAGATGCACTGGGAGGCCGAGGTCGAGTGAACTCAGAGATGCACTTGGAGGCCGTGATCGATCGAGTTTGGAGATGCACTGGGAGGCCGTGATCGAGTGAACTGAGAGCTGCACTTGGAGGCCGTGATCGAGGGAGTTTGGAGATGCACTTGGAGGCCGCGATCGAGTGAACTGAGTGCTGCACTTGGAGGCCGTGATCGAGGGAGTTTGGAGATGCACTTGGAGGCCGAGATCGAGTGAACTGAGAGCTGCACTTGGAGGCCAAGATCGAGCGAGTTTGGAGATGCACTTGGAGGCCGAGATCGAGTGAACTCAGAGATGCACTCTCAGGCTGTGACCGAGCGAGTTTGGAGATGTACTTGCAGGCTATGATCGAGCGAGATTGGAGGAGTACTTGGAGGCGGTCGATTTGGAGGGAGGCGCGACAGCAGCTGGACTGTCGATCTTGGGATGATGCTGTACTTGGTGTATGCTGTACTCGGTGTTAACTCATGATTATGGCATGGAGAGATAAAGAGGGATGACTTAACTTCGTGTTCTTAGGTGATGGTAGAGTTGAGCACAAGAAAGAGAGAGATCAGAGGAGATGGGGGAAATCATCATGAGAAACTGGGACTTGAGAAATTTTCGTGTGCCAGTCAATTGACCATCCCAAATACGGCAGGTACAATTCCCGATCCAGCGGGTAATATCACGGATATGGGATATTCTAAACCCAATCAGGCAAGTCGTACTCCAGATTTCTCATAGCCGCTCGTATTCTCCATATCGTTCTCATCTTCATCCCCCATCTCCCTCTGTCTTGTCCACAACTCTACCCTCATCGCAAGCACCCAAAGTTAAGTCATTCCTCCCTATCTCTCCATGCCATCAATATGAGTTAACACTGAGTGCAGCATACACACAGTACAGCATACACCTAAGATTGTCTGTCGTCCCTTCATTCTCACGATTTCGAGTTGACCCCTGACTGTAGCTTCAGCTTCCGGTGTACCCCCCTACCGATCCACCGCCACCAGCCTGTTCTCCATAAAAGCTTCAAAGGTGAAGTCACCTGGTCACATTCCCATGATTTCGAGTTAACTAACTAATGAATAGAGTCTCAGCACCTGGCGCCCGTTCCACCGACCGCCTCCAGATCGACCACCTCCAAGTACTCCTCCAATCTCGCTCGATCATAGCCTGCTACAAGTGCATCTCCAAACTCGCTTGATCACGGCCTCCAAGTGCATCTCCAAACGCGCTCGATCACTGCCTCCCAGTGCATCTCCAAACTTGATCGATGACGGCCTCCAAGTGCAGCTCTCAGTTCAATCGATCTCTGCCTCCAAGTGAATCTCCAAACTCCTTCGATCACGTCCTTCATATGCAGCTCTCAGTTCACTCGATCTTGGCCTCCAAGTGCATCTCCAACCTCCCTTGATCACGGCCTCAAAGTGAATCTCTGAGTTCACTCGATCTCGGCCTCGCAGTAGATCTCCAAACTCCATCGATGACTGCCTCCAAGTGCATCTCTGAGTTGTAGATTGGTAGCAATATAGATAAATAGATACATAGATGAGAATACAACCTGAATACATGAGTTTTAAAAATCGTTGCGCGATTAGTAGTAGCTATGAGTTCCTGGCGGACCAGCAGCGTTCCCAGAGGCTGTTTTTCCCAGAATGCTCTATTGTGATTCGAGGTGCTCCCAGACGCTCAAAGGTTTGTCGCTGGCGCTCCCAGGTGCTGTGCGATGCAATGCGAGCAGTCGCCTGGGCGACTGGCAGCGTGTAATTCTCCGTCAGAGGCAAAAAGGTTCTGTGAGAGCCATCAGAGCCGTCCGGAACACCCGGGTGTTTCAGACGGAAACCAGGGTTGTTGGTGATGTATAGAGGCGCTTCAGTGGCATATCACAGTTAAAGCAACGCGGAGGGGCGTGAATGAGATGCTCGAGGTACGCAGGCTGCTGCATCAAGTGTCTCATGTTTTTCTTGATCTCTTGACTGCAGTATTTGATAAGGAATTGGTGATGTCATTCAATCTTATATCCTCGAGTGTATGTAGTTCCCACTCCCTAAGAGCCTGATCATGTGCCATGTTAGCCACAAGCTTCTGGACGCCATCCCCATTTTTGAAGCTTTGGAAACGCAGAGTGGTGGTTTCTTCACTCAGCGTGTTGTAATACTATATCTTCATGCCCTTCTTCTTAGTTCAACAGTGAATATATTTGTACTCTTCATACTTTGCAAATTGGTAGTAGGGATCGTTTGGTAGGTTTGTCTCAATCCAACCCTGAATGTCGCGTTCCCCTGGTTCAGTACTGTGATTGCTGATGGGAGCACCAGCACCAAGGTATGTTTCCGTCTGTGGCAGTGGAATTGACGTCGGTTGTCAGTCCCAGTCTGCAATGTTTTCGAAGTATTCAAGGTAGGGAAACACATCCAAGTGTTGACAGGAATCCATGTTTGTGTTGAATTCACAAGGCTGAGCAGGTGCAACGCATTGGGGCGTGCAGTGAATAGTCAGATCCATCTGAGGCGCAACTTGAGGGTGTTCCAGATTTTGCATTTTGATAGGTTGATGTTGCCTGCTGTCTGAGGTGAAGATCTTTCGGCATCAAAATTCAGGACAACGGAGAGGGGTCTTTTCTGGCGTTGTCATCGACACACAAGAAGTGGAGTATACACTGTACACAGGGACAAACATTGGTCCTGGGCCTGAGCAGGCTGGTGTGTAAGCTCAGGATACTTTCAGCTAACTTGAGAGATTTATTAAGCCTTAACACTATCACAAGAAGGTTCCTTACACACCAGCAGTTGCAAAAACACCGTATGATCAATGTGTTATAATTGTATGAATAATATAAAACCGAAACTAAACGGAGAAATTAATTAAACCCTCACTGAGCAACAAACCTCATGACATGTGTAAAAGTCAATACCTAAAATAAATAGATTAGGACAGATGTAACGAACAAAACAAGCACCCGACCCTAACCCTGACGCGACAATCATCGCCTCAGCTGCAACACCCAGACTGGTTCACTGCTCGCCTACAGCACTCTCCGGGTGCGCCTCGACGAGAGGGGCATAGGGGAATCTGACGCCACCTGCGGATTTCCCAAGCCGCTGTTGATCAACTTCTCCATCCAAGGTGGTTGCAGCTTCTCTCACCAAACGGTGAAATTGGTTTCCCAAAATGAACCCTACGAACCGATTCTTCTCCAGATTCTCCACAAATACTCCCAGAGAATTTATTGCAATCTTCCACCACCATTCAATGGGTTCAATGATGTGATAGCGTTGTCGTGACATCTGACAACGTGTTTGATTATTTAAGCAGATTTATTGCACCTGTCTCTTTCACATTGGTCATCTGGATTTCAATTGTATCGATGGTTTCTCGAACAGGTCCATTGATTTCAAGAATATTCTTCACCATTTATTCACTTGAAACATCGATTATACACAGGCTTGCATAACTGCGATTACAAACATCAAGATAACCAGAGTAAACACATCAGCTTTCTATATATCGCGGCAATGATTACTTCAAGCGTTGAGTTGCATAATCTACATGTAAAACAAATTATCAGCATCCCACTGAATTGTGTTGCTCTAGTACCACCGCGAGCTGTCAGGCTGTGGTGTCAGCGGATGAATGTGTACAGCTTATTGGATCGCGCTTATAGGGACGATATAAGTGGTTCTGACGCTGGGAAGAGGCTTACAATGGTGGCTTCCATCGTGCATCGGTTGCATCGGTGGTTGATGCCTCTCCTCGACAATCACCATACCAGCAGTCTGGCATATCAGCTCTGTTGCAAACTTCGGAACCAAGGCAAGAAGCCCATTAGCGTTTGGTTCAGCATCGTCAACAATGAAAAGAAAATTCATCGTACGGAATTGTCTCCCACAGTTGACTTAAAGTGGCTATCCGGACTCGTCCCCATCCAGAGAATCACAGTATCATTTTTTGGTGGCATATGCTTGCCCCACCTTGTGGACCAAGTGCAACGACCGATAGAAATTGTTTGCTTCTCGCAATTTAAAGAGGTCACCGGCATCGCAACTGAGTTGTAACGAATGTATTTTGCATTGATCAGAAGATTGAAATACTGATCATGATCGACGTAGTCTGTCAAGTCGGCAAATCTCTTGAAACAACAAGCCATGTGATTCTGTAGCTCCCCTTTTGGCACTGCACAACACTCTGCAAAGTCATCAAGCGTCTTGATTTCTGGTTGCGGGTTTGTCATCATGCGCTGGATATGCACGTTGGTTAGTGGCATATCATCATTGGGACGTTGTTTTCAAGTGGTTGCATTCAGCTCTCTATGCTGAAACACATCCTTCCGTGATTTCGTTCGCACAATCATGACGGCGGCCTTTTGACTATTTGATGGTCGGCAAGCCTGTTTATGATCCCTCATCGCTTTTTCTTCGAGTTCAGAGCATACATTTAAGAGGTTGCCAAGCCGGCGGGTATGGTCAGAGATGTGGTTCAGGAGATGCATCTTCACAAAGTTGAAATCCAATTCGTCTAGAGGATGGTGTGCAATTTCTGACTGGATCTGTGTTTTATCTTACGTGTCTCTGCTGCAGGTTGCACTGGATCGGTACACGCCTTCTCGGTGTCAGCATCTGCATTGATGGAATCAGATTTAGGAGGGTGACGATCAGGGTCGCGATGCTGTTCATGAACGAATGGAAGTTGAATAGTATCATGCTTGATCACAAAACAATCATCTGACAGTTGTTCGGCTGATACGTATATTATTCTGTCTATCTGACCGCCTCAGAGGTGAGTGATGTAAGGGCCAACGTAGGAGTATGTATTCGATCAGCAAAGAAACAGTTGTCAAAGATCCATATTTCAATCGTAAAATGAAATGTCGCAACCACATTAAGACTCATCTCGACGGTCTTTTTGATCCTCACAATATCACACGCAGGCACTCCTCCGAAATAGGCACACCACTATGTAAATGTTCGAAAAAGGCGTTACTCAACCATCCCTTTGAGTTAGCAACGAATCCAAATTCCCGGTTCGGTTCCAGGTGTGGTGCCAACCCGGAACAGAACCGTTGTAATGTGTTTCCACACAAAACTTGCCCCTCAAACGTCAACATTTCTAACTGAGATTAAGTATTGGAGTTCTGATTGTTTCACAACATGACCAATATGTAGACTATGCAATTTTAGTCGGTCTTTCAGCTCCTGCTTTGAGATTTCCCATCCGATACGTATTTGTTGAGTCACAATCGCAACCCCACCTACTTCACTTAAACATAGCAATCATTTAACAACCATTCCACGAATATAAGTTGGATTGCAAATTTGAATCCAGGAGAGGTATTCACGGCCAACACCGAACAATGTACGTATTGACCATGTCATGATATGACGAAAACTCAAATACTGCATTGGAGCACATGTTGGAGAAAGCGTAAAATGGAACACCGGTCTGGTTCAAACCCGGCCCCGAACCAGGTGGGTACCCCTGTTATCGTGGTAACAACCTGCACTGGACCGTCAGGTCCGGTTCCAAACCCGGATGGCAGCCGGGTAACCAGGAAACCTTCCTAACACGACTCTTGTAGGATTGCTCTCATCCTCCTTCACAATTTTGCAAAGTGTTTACCCGCTCTCTCAATTCCAACATCCCTTGGAACTCGAAAAGCATGCCACATCGTCATTCAGCTCGTCACAGCGATTGCTTTTCACCCTTTCAAGTCCCTTCTATGCCCATTCTCCGTTGTATGGTTGTCACTTTATGTCAAGTTGGTACGTTACATGACCCGTGCATTCTCCTTGGATCCCCACCCAATGATGTCATGGCAGGGTACATGAGCCAGAGCATGGACAAACTAGTGAGCTATGATTGTAGAGATTGTAATTAGTTGTCTTTGTGATGAACTAAAGCGTTCAGTCGACGAATCAGGGCACTTAGATGATGCCAAACAAATTGCCTATCAGCTGCATTGCAGCCAAGATGATTGATAAAGAAAACCCTCCAAGCCCAAATATATATGCACCTTGCCAACCCACCTGGGATACAATCTCAAGAACCTTCGAAACACCCTCTTCACCACTGCTACTGCATTGCATCACCGTTGATGATATATTCAACACTCCGAATGCTTGTTTAGAGTAACCAGCATTTGACTTCCACCACTCAATCATTGATCACCGTTGAGAACATAAAATGTAATGTGATGCCTTCTGGTTGCCAAAATCAGTCGTTCCAGATTCTAATACAATCGAGATGCCCACAGTACAAGTCTGCGCCTGGGCTGAGCACTCCGCAGTTGGAGTCAGCCAATAGTCAGCAGAATCCCTGGGGATTTAGCCGGATAAGTGTGGCTTTACATCACCATGGATAGATATTATAGTGTGGGAGCACATCTGGGAGATTGCCCAGTCTATTAGTATCATCAACAAGCAAAAAGCCGGCCCTGAGAATTGGAATCTCCAAATCGATCCTTATGTTACTCGAAGCAGTGCTCAGTAGTCAAAAAGGCCACCTTTGAAATGGTACATTGCAGCCAAGACTAACCCTGATGGTCAGAGACTCAAGGCTGCACTGGACAAGTTCAGGGAGGTTGGCCTTTGCAAAAGGAAGAATACGCTCGAAAAACCCCCGACTAAGCAGAGGAAAGTCATGCACATGGGTATGTATTTCATCGCCCCGATGCTTCTTTTGCTCTTCTTGATTATGTTTTGATCCAGAAGACGACGATGAAGAAACCTCAGATCACAGTACTTCCCCGATAAAAGTACTTCGTGACGTCTAAAAGGATTTCCTTATGGAGCTATTTAACTTTGCCATCGCCTATGTGGATCCTGACATTGCTGGCAAGATGGTCAGTGAAATCTCAACTCAGTAATTCATATGGCACTGGCCTGCGGATGATGAATCGATATGGCCAATAGTTACATTGATCATCGATCCGACCATTTGGTCAATTGTGAATGCTGCAATCGCTGGTCTGTCCGGCCGCAGCCAGAAAATCCGAGAGCTTTGGGGCTGCCTGGAGGAACCTAATGCAAATGGTGGTCTGTACGCACGTAATGTGACCCCAATCTTCGATAACAATACTGCCACCAGATGGGTATGGGTGGCGATGAAATTCAGCAACTCAATGCTTTCTTGCGTCATTTATCATGACCAACAAGCCGACAGCAAGGAGGTGCCCAGATGGTGATGAGTGGTGTACACAGCTACTGTCTTCTGGATGTCATCCAGCCTACTGCAGCCGAGGATGTGATCGACGATATCTGGGAGGAATTAGATAAGGATTCTGAGACACGGTGTCCAAATCCAAGCAGCTTCCTGATAACAAAATCAGGCTTCCAAAAGTTTCAACGTAAGCTGCAAACGAGGATTTTCAGACTGCAGCCATCTCTTGAAAGGATCTGAAACGGTACTTTTGGTCTCTTTGCCAATTATGTGAAGAGTGGTGTTACTGATGAAGATGTGTCTTGGCTACGCAAGCACGATCACATTCTGAATGTTCCAGCTGCAGGCCTTTTGTCAAATAAAAAGCGTAAAAGCAGCTGCCCAGCTGCAAACTAGTCATTGTGAGGATGGAATCCCCTGGCGGGACAGTTGTTCAACAATTTGCATTGTGGGTGTGTATTTTTTGTGGCACTGTGGATGGTGGACAGATGGGTGATAATATGGAGTATTTTGGTGAGGTATTGGGTCTCTTTTTGTTGTTGTGTTTATTTTATTGTGACATCATTGATATTCATGGATGAAGGGTTGTGTTGAGAGTTCATAATACTGGGATCAATCATGCAGACATTGATTTGTGGCAATGGCATAGTGGCAGCGATCGGACTCCCTATATAGCAATCCGGTAATTGGCGGTTCGGGGAACTCACCCAGCCGAAGATAGTGTGAATGGTTAGTGAAATGCGAATGATTGTTAGATCGTTGGGATCATTTTATTCTTCGAAGGAAGGTAATCATCAACTGTGTGGCATGCATGTCACATTCTATTCTTAGTTCTGAGTTCCCATCCATCCAACAAGTTGGAAGTGTGAGTAGCTGGCCAAGCGAAGATCCTTGAATCGTTGACAGGATAAAAAGACACATCATGATGATGCTTTTAATCAAATCAACAGATTCGTACCTTGACACAACGCCTTGATTCATTTACACTACAGTCATTCACATTTCCTGTAGTGAAATTTTTAATTGTTCATACTGATCACTCGCCACCTTATTAAATCATGACAAGAACGCGCATCACATCTCCTCCTCCTCTTCATTCGAGCACAAGGTGGAGCAGACATGCTATCAACGACAAGGATCTCGATGTTGAACTCAGCACTATATCCAAACGTTATACTGATCTTCGAGATGACAATTCAGAATCCGACAACAAGCCTCTTTGGCGACCATCCTGGAAAGCAATAGGCAAGCGGCCATCAAAAGATTGCTTCGCATCAACAGTTGGAAACGAGTCGCAGTAAATCAACAAACTTTTACAATGGCGCATCCCCTACATCCACAGCGTCTGGTGGTCTATATTGCCTCAGAGACGGAGAGTGAACGCGAGCGTGAGCCGCTGGGTTCCAAGAAGGTATCCAATTACGCATTTGAATGATTGAATCCGCACACTAATGTATATACTTCCTAGCTGAAGGATTCAAACAAAGCCGGTAAGCAATTGGTTGCATGGACAGCTGGATATCTGTGGCGATATGAGCCGTATCTAGTGTGAGGAACGAGTCCTGGTAACCAGCCAGTGGTCCGGATTTGGACTGCACACACGGCTCAGTTCGGTTCCAGACCTAACCAGAAACCCGATCCGCTGACTCTGGGTGGGCTAAACCAGGACCCATACCCGTCAACCCGTGGATTTCGCCAGGTTGGGCGAGACCCATGTCTTCCAATCTCCTGTTCTGTGTTTCGGGTTTCATATTTATACTCACATTCAGATCTGCTACTGTGAATCGTAAAATATTGACATTGGTACTGCATTTTTCACTTTGGAAGTATTAGCCGCCGTGATGTGGAAAACATGAATACCAATGCGCCCAACCACATCCTGAAAATGAACGTCAACCGAGCGTCAACGATATTCGGTCTTTCATCTTGGGTAATATGACTGGTGCTTGATCACAAACACCCATAAGGAAGGATATGACAGCCTTTATAGGCAGATATGTACAGTATATTCTAGCCACATCCTCCGGGACAGTAACAACTTATTTCACTTACCGAGCTACCAGTAAGTATTCTTCAGCCTTTTAGCGTATAATAACAGTTAAAACGATGTATATAGACAATAACTGCCATCTTGCACTCTGATTAACCATGCTGGACGGCCAACAATCATTGACAGTGTGTTGACGCGAATTGTGAAAATAGGGCAGGAAGCGTTCCACTTTGATTTTTGCCTATAAAGGCAGCCAATAATCAGTTTATGAAAATGTGCAACCTGTCACCCTGCAGATAACTCATGATATCTGACCAACAATCGTTGACGCTCCGTTGATGCTCATTTTCCTGTTGGGGCAAGGTGGGTATTGGACTTTGTTGTGCCTAGGAAGGAAGGAAAAAATTACTTCATGACTGGCAACAACCTATGGGATGTGTAATTTGCAAGGACACATGACAAAAAATTGTTGACTCCGTTGATGTTCATTTTCATCATGGGGCACAGAGGGTATTCCAATCTGTTTTGCCTATAAAGGCAAGCAAAAATTACTTCATGACTTACTACAACCTATCGGAGGTGTGATTTCCCAAGATGCATGCCCAAAAACTTTTCACTCTCCGTTGACACTCAATTTCATACTGGGGCAGGGAGGGAATTGATATCTTTTTTACCGATAAAGGCTGGCAAAAATACCTTGATGACAGAGTACAATCTATTGGAGGTGTGATTTCCCAGGACGCATGACCAATAATGGTTGATGCTCCGTTCACGCTCATTTTCATGATGGGGCAGGGAGCGTATTGCAATCTGGTTTGCCTATAAAGGCAGGTAAAAATGATTTTTTGACTTACTACAACCTATCGGAGGTGTGATTTCACAAGACTCATAACCAAAAATCATTGACACTGCATTGACGCTCATTTTCATGATGGGGCAAGGAGGGTCTTGCAATCTGTTTTGCCCATAAAGGCTGGCAAAAATACCTTTATGACTGAGTACAACCTATCAGAGGTGTGATTTTCCAGGATGCAGAACCAAAAATCGTTGACTCTCCCTTGACGCTCATTTTGCCCTGGCTGTATCCACAATATGCAATCAATTAATTTGGCAAAGTCCATCATTCACATAGTTTTGGCTGTCTTTCTGATATTTTCATCTACTTTCTTCTTGATCACTATGTTGTGCTTTAATAATACATGTACATATATAATAATAATCTCCCAAATCCCGTGTCTTTCGGTCACTGCTCATCATCAGTTGCAGGATTGCTCAATCTGGTGGTTTTGTCTCTAAAATGAATGTCAGCTACATTTCCACGCACCAGATAGTGTACTAACCTTCATCAGTCAGCATCTCTCGATCAAAATTGGTATCGTGCTGGGTATCCCCATCATTATCGAAAAATTCCGCCCAGCAAAGAGCTGTATGCGAATATATTTATCCGCCCGGCAAATTGACGATTTCCGAAGGTTGAGCTCCGCAAATGTTACAGGTTGGGGTGGGTGGGGCGGATGGCCTAGTGGGCAGATGTGGAGTCGGCTGTACAGTCCGCACTCTGTGTCGGGCGGGTGGAGGTGCACCTGTTCCTTTGCATCTTCAGCGTCTCTGGGGATTCTTTGCAGTGCCATTTTGGCAAGGAAGGCAGCCGGACTTTTGGTTTTCACAAATCATTGCCGGGTGTCTTTGTATCGCAGCCTTCACCTTGCGATGCCAAGGAAACTTAACACACTGCTGCATCTCTTCTCGGACCTCGGCCCGTGGATTCGTAATAAGATGTTCCGTTTCCTCTACTGCGGTGAGCAAAAAGCCTTCGTTGGCCATTTTGGCCATATTCAACCACAGGCCCATGACGGACTGTTCCAGCTGTACTCGACCTCCTTGCCTTGCCATAGTTGCAGACATGATGAAAACCTACAAGCCATTAGTTGCTGCTTCTAACAATGAAATTCGGCTGTTACCTCTACCATATACTGTTCAGTAGCCTCGTCTAAGGTGATTAAAGCCAGTTTCAGCTACTATCGAGGATGCTTATCAGGAAATTCAGCTGCGAAAATCCCAGAGGTAACAACATCATGATGTTCGATTTCGTGGACTGTTCAGAGAATTGCCTTTGCAAACCAGGGAGGTTTCCCATGATGGGCAGCGATGAATTTGTTACATAGCTCTCCACGGACACCTGCAGTACCTTTTACTGTTACTTGACCGCCAATTGCCTGGATATGGTTACACTCACATTCCACCGCATGCTCTTTCTTATTTTTCCTGCTTCTAGTCTTGCGGACGATTTTTAAATGTGCATCCTTGCTCATTGATTTGGGGGCAACATAGGCAGCATCGAGGTGTACTAACTTGTGTCTGTGCTCGTGTTGTGTGACAAGAATTTCCGTATTTGATGTAGCGCCCGCCAATCTGGCGTTAAGTGATCCGCTCTCACCTGGGGCAGGTTGTTGAGTATCCATAACGTGCTGGTGTGGAATAGCACAGGTAGATGATAACCAGAGGAAGATGTTAACCAGAGGAAGTGGGAAGCCTTGAGGATTATATAGTTAGCTTCATGTCGGAATGGAATAAGTAGCGGCCAACATGATTTTTAAGCTCAAGATGAATCCTACTGAGTATTGCTGCAAGTTGCAGGGGTTGCCCATAGCCCCGCAACTTGCAAAGAGTCTGTCTGATGTTGTTTCTTTGTGAACAGGGATGAATGATGGTGTAAGACCCACGGAATCGCTCAATTGATAGATATTACTGGGATGCAGTTCAAGGGAAACAAAGTCTGCTAATGTTTGTCTGGAATAATCCCCAGGATATTACATCAAAATGACGATAACAATCATGTCATATCGTACGGTTAGCGTCTGTATTCCTGGTTTCGTGATTGTCAAGAGGGAGATTTTGATTTATTCAAGATCAGTAAACGTACCAACCTTGACATACAAGACGCAGCTTGCCTCCATTTTCTCCATAACTTGCAACATCCAACATCTCGCACAACTACAAAGACCACGCAAACTACAATGGTCAATGCTCCAAAAAAGAACTTTTTGCCACTCCAGGCAGGCAGATAAGTGAAATCGACAATGCGCTTGACCCAACAACATCATCAAACGAATGAAGGCAACAGCGGATTGGAGGCAGAGAGCGTCCGAGCCCTAGGGGCATTGCGTAGCTTGCAATCCAAAAAGAAGTTTGCGACGGAAAAGCAACGAGAAACGCACTGCTTAAGCAATGAACAGAAAGGGAAATGGATTGAGGATTATGTTGAGAGAGAAACCGCAGGGGCAAGGAAGCGAGTTGAAGATGCAGAGGCAGCGGTTGAACACGAGCAGGACGATATGACGCATGCTGAAATCGCAGGATTGATGTCCAGAGAATGTGAAAAGACTTTTGAAAAGATGCATTTTAATATTGGAGACAGTCTGAGTGATCTCGCAAGTTCCGACGATGGGCAGGTTGGGGAAGTCGAGGATGATGCAGAGACTTAGCAGGGCAAGCTGCGCGATGATCATGAACACGGCTGGGCGAAGGGCACCATCACCAACACGGTACAGCAGAGCATGAATAGATTTCGGCAGCAGCAGATGACGCTCAACGAACTGGCTCAACCCGGATTGGATGATGCAGCTGACTACTTCCGTGCACGAGATAAGAAGTACGGCATATCCGAATTGAGGGTTCCTGCAGTCATTCAGCGGCAAATGAATGATGACACTCAGGCACGTCCACCGCCAACATTTGGAGAGCTTATGGAGAGTCTTGACATTGTCCCCAGAATACCGCAAAGGCCGCAAGGGAGTTCTCGATCAGGAAGTAGTCATATCAGGCTAGGTTCGGTGATGCCGTAGTGAAAATAGGGCATCCCTAGGGTGATCCAGCTGCAGGACCCGCTTCGTCCACGTTACTGAAAGTGAAGCCAGTTGAACAAGTATGCTATTACCCCTGCATAATGCCTCACGCTAATTACCATATAGGTATCGGATTCCGACAATGAGATGGTGACATCTCCTGCGTCTGCGGAAGAATAGATATGCAAAATGTAATTCTTGATGTCTGATTGAGGTGAAAAGTAAGGTATTTACCAATTTTGCTATGAGTCAGCAATTTCTTGATTGCAGTGACAAAATCGTGATACATGATAATTCGTCTGTGTATGTGCAAGGGTCAAACGCCCCATGTGAATGGTCTAAAATCTAAATTGCACTGTAAGACGTCCCAAACGTTCAGTATCCTTTTGCATGTGACTGCTGAGCGACAAAGCAAATGCAATATGAGTGACAAAATATGCTAACACAATTTTAGTGAGTGATATCATGCGTGTCATAGATGGAGCGGTCAGTGCGCACGACCAATTGATCTGAACAACAACTGTCATGCTGAATTCAGCCATGTATCCAACAGCATAACTCGCCGCACAGACCTGGTGCACAAGGTTGAGATATTTGAAATTGCTTGTGGCATGTCATGGAAATTGAGCGGAACGAGCTGGATAAGAAATGGTGAGGAAGTCAAGCAATATTTACTAAAGACTAATGAAGTGATCTACATGCCGTCAAGTGCCGGCTGAAAGCGGGAGAATTTAATCGGCCACATCATTTCTCACTCAGATAGTGTAGATAGCATTTGTTCAGAAATTGGGAGCTAACAAAACTCCTGAATGCAAACGATCATATGTACCAAGGTAATGCCCGATGTCAAAAATGTGTATATGACTTGTTGCATGGAATTCTGGAGTGTACAAAGGCTCTTTTGATGTGATTAATGTGAGCGCCAACAGCGAGTCAACGATTCTAAGTCATACACATTCGGCAAAAATGGGCTGCATTGTCATATTTGTCCAAAGTGAATGTATAAGTTGGCATTATTGCGAAAAATGAAAATGACTCGCTCATTGCCTCGTTTTGAAAATGACCGTCAACGGAGCGCCAACGATCTTTGCCATTGGGTCATGACACATCCAGTAGGCTGTGCGTGTACACTAAGTTATAATCGAACTATGGGCCGCCTTTCAATACAACAATGGTCGTCGCAACATTTCTACTATCTCCTAAAAATGAGCGCCAACAGACCGTGAATGACAGTTGGGCTTCCATCTTCCCATAAGAAATCGGGTGTGCGGCGACTGTACTCCATCAACGCGCTATCGGCCCGTTCTCTAGGTAAACAATCCTGCAACAAGATCGCTACTATGTTCTAATAATCGGTGTCAACGGAGCATCATCGACTTTTAGCCTTGTATCATGCAGAATTCTAAAGCTTTCTGCTTACATTGTGCCATGAGCTGATTCTCGGCTGCCTTTCTCGGCGAAAAAGGTTGTGACAATACAGCTACTATGTCCTAAAAATGAGCGTCAACTGAGCGTCAACAATGTTTTGTTATGCATCTCGGACAATCCAAGGGCAGTGCGGCGACATTAACACATACTCAGACTATTGGGCGTAATTCTTGGCAAAATTGATATTGACGACATCGTTAGTATAGCCTAAACATGAGCATCATCGGAGCATCAAAGATTTCAGGCCTGCGATCTTGCAACATCAATGGGCTGAGCGACGATAATGATCCATTATTGCACTATCAGCTGCCTGTCTAGGCAAATATGCTTAGGACATGATCATAACCATGTCCCAAAATGAGCGTCAACAGACCGTAAACAATTTTTGCGCTGGAATCTTGGACAATCTTACCGGAATGGAACGCAGATAAACCACAATCAACTAATTGCCAGCCTATATTGGCAAAAATGCAAGTGACGATATTGTGTCCGCCTCCTAAAATTGAGCCCCAATGGTGTGTCAACGCTCTGAACGCTACACCGCAATAAACTGCATTATGCTGTTCCTAAATGGTGTTTTACGCGGTCAGTGGTTGCAATCCTTTCTTATATTCAACTTCACAAATATGCATTCAATTTTTTACTGATCTGATTATTTCCTAGGTAGCTGTAGAGTCAATATTTAAGAACCCACAGTCTGCGTTATGGTATGGTTATTTTCAGCTGTCTTTCGAGTCGTATTACCTAGCTTCCTAATTTCTACCCCCATGTCAGATACAAAATCTTTGAACACCTCATTGCTCAAGGTAATGATATGTTCCAAAAATGAACGTAGCTGTAGTCGCAATATAAGCGACCTTACTTTGCATATCATCTACGATGCATGGTGGGCTTCAATGAATGTAGGCTCGAAGCGGTCTATTGCTTGGAATGCTTCTAGACATGCGCCTTCATGGCGATTCTATTTACACTGTGTAATTGAGGAGTCCGGCAGCCCTGGCATCATATGAATCATTTGCAATCAAGTTCTTCTCCATCCATCCGAACATGGGACCAGCTCAATGGGGAAAGACTTGCTGCCAAACGCTCATATCGCAAAGTTAAATGGATTAAAAGATTCGGAGGTCACTGAATTGACTAGTTCAACGGTCGATCCAACAGCTTTGGCCATATTGAAGATGCAAGGAAGTCGAGGAATCACGTTAGTAAGTTTGCAGATGAACATCGGGTTTGATATCGAGTGTAATCCATATTGACCGAAACAACAGACAAAACATTCCAAACGGGAAGCTAAGGACATTGAAACTTCTGAATTTCACCAAGATACATGGGATCGCTACGGTATGTTATGATTTGTTTCGGCACATATTGCATGGAACGCTATATCAAATCTTGAGCTACAGCAGTCATATGAGGGATTATGCGATGACCTAGTGCTGCTGTCTGCTACAGTTGTTAGTCACATTTGCCGGAGGGAATATGAACTGACAGTGCATGCAATTAAGAAGCAATTGCTGGTGCGAAATAAAGTGAGTATAGCTTTGGACGGATGGACATCAACAAACAAATTGGACATACCATTGGTTATTGTTTACTATATGGATCGATATCGGACATTGCATGAAGTTCAACTCACTTTCGATGAGGTTGATGCCCTGATCTATTCCCGTTTCGCAAGCTAATTGATCATGATAGATCAAGGTCCACTATACTGGAGCAAGGCTAGCTGGCCATTTGAAGGACGTGCGTGATCATTTTGTGCTTACCAACCGCCGTTTGCTTGTTATTACAACTGATAATGCTTCCTCGAATTACTCGATGACATGCCAACAGTAATCAACACTTGCAGCCTCTGGAATCGAGTGGCCGGCTTTCAGGAACCACATACCATGCATGGCGCACAGCATGCAGCTGGCTTTAGATGCATTCATGAGCAGTCTGGTTGTGAAAGGCCACACCAAGTCTTGGGAAACACATGAGCGCGATCAGCAATTTGGAGAGAATGAAAGCATAGACATTGGGAAGAGTCAAAGACTTCGAAAAGAGGGCAATGCTAGAATCAATAAGGTGTCGGCCATGAAATCAGGTTGAGCAAAAATATTTGACAAAGTTAGATGATATTTTGAAAGTCCTGAAGCTGACCTTCATATAGGAGAGAATGCTTACTATATTAATTACGCTAACGCCTGGTTGCCAAAACCAGCTCATTGAGTGTCAAAAAACCAAAGTGCGCATTGCTGTACTTCCGATTATGGATGTGAAGACCTGTTGGAACGCTACTCTAGAGTTGCTTGAGCCGGCCTAGCATTTACGGTAATTCACACACGAGTAGTTTCAAAACTTAAAATACAGTGAATACTGGCCGCTATTCACAACTCAGGACGAATGGATGATTGTCAACTATGACATAGAAGTATTGAGGCAATTTGAATATTGGACCCTTTGGATGTCGAAGAGGCATACAGTCACATTGCATCACGTTATCACAGTATACAATGACATGTTCCATCGCCTGGATGGCATCATGCAAGCTTTGGCCAAGAAGAACACTCAATGGCAAGAAGACCTGTTATTCGCGGTGAAGAGAGCTGGACAGATGATGTCCAAATACTACTCCAAAATGAGTCCAACGACGGCCATGCTTTTAATTTCCGCAGACGTCCTTGATCCTTTCAGAAAGTTGCGATCATTTACAATGTGGGACAAGCGAATGTATATTAATTCTGAGAATGAGACATTCTACACTGTATGATACCAGGAGGCGTGTCTGAAGAATGTGGCGAATGAATCCTGCGTCAAACATCGGCGTGTACCAGTCAATAAACTCGAAACTGTACCTAGCAGCAATCTCGTCCCCTGCGCAACGGCTTCAAGGTCCTGCCAATCATTCTTTGATCCATATGATTTGTCCAGCGATGATGAGGAATACTTAACGGCTAATAATGTAGCTGAGACGACCCCAGGACGAAGTAATTGCGCATCCCGCTTATTGACCGCCGCCAGGCTCTATTTCATTTCGCCGCCTGTAGCAACAAAGAACTGGTGTCAACTCAATCCAAATCTCCATGATAACCACTCCGACCTAATGGAGATTAGCAGTACATTTTGGATACCGGACATAACCGTTTGGTGGCGCCAACAGGAGGAAACATATTCGAAGTACATTGATCTCTTCACAGTGGCGCATGACATATTCTCTATTGTACCACACGGTGTTGGAGTGGAGGCCAGTTTGTCCCTTGGCCGAGATGTTATTGGCTGCAGGCAGTCAAAAACCACAGGTGAGACCGTTCGCGAAAAAAGTTGTCATAAGGCAGTTTGTTCAAGCCAATAACGTGATTTTGGCAGGCACTGACCTAGAAATGGATACCACAAACACACAAAACGATGCGGAAATGATGAAAGAGGCAGAGGAAAGTAATTTGCACAGAATTGCGAAGGTTCAAGACTGGTTGGAGATGTGGCAGGGTAGCCAAAACCTACGTGCGACTCAGAAGGAATATCGCGCTCGAAACAAGCAGATGACTGCTGTAGGATTGTATTCGCACACAGAAGAGATCGTCAAAGCATCCTGGTTACTGTTCCATCATGATGGTGGCGCTGCATTTATATTCTGAGAAAGATCCCCTTCGCGACATGCTTTGTCTGCCAAGGACCTCCCTGGATGAAGAACTCAAAGCTTAAATGTCTGCCGAATCTGGAGAATCAACCGTCAACCAGTCGAAAGCGAGGAGGATAGTGCACCGGAAAGCATTGCGGACAACGATGATTGGCTTAACTGGAATTGCGAATTGGATAATCCAAATGACAGCAACTATGATTGTGCAGCGGACGATGAATCCCATATAGAGCAAAACAATGACATCGAGGCTTCGGAATGCCAAGAGCAGCAGGCTGTGAGTGCCGCGCAAAATGTGCCCGAATTGGTTCGGCCGACACGGAAGTCAAAGAGCCAAGCTGAACACCTGTTGGTGACGGTCAATGCAGTTGAAACGCGGAGAAATAAAGGAGGGAAGAAACAGTATCACAGAATGTATCAATGGTTCAACAGCTTTATGTAGCTTGACCGAGAGTTTCAGTTAGAGATATATGATGGGTAACTGGTAAGAAGTAGCTTGTAAATATCGGTTCATAAATAGATGTATAGCTGGCACAATGAATCTTTTGGCATGATACATCATTTTCAATTGTCTGAGAGTGAACAGTGTAACATAGTTACACTGTTCGGCTTTGCCACAGCATTGAGTCTCAATTAGGCAGAAAGACAACCGATAAAGTCAAATCACGAAGAAAACAATTATCGACCGCAGCAGATGTTGAATGGACAATACGTTGAGATGAGTGTCAACGGCGCGTCAAAGCTTTGAGCTCTTGTAAGTACGGTAATTCACCTGTGACTTGGTCGTTGTTTTGCATAACGGACGTATTGGCAGCTTTTATTGGCAAAAGAGAGGGCAACACAGTCAACACACCATTCTTAGCATGAGTGTCAAAGGAGCGTCAACGATTTTTGGTTTTGTAGGTACAGTAATATTCACGTGACTTGGTCACTGTTATGCATAACGGACGTATTGGCCGCATTTATTGGCAAGAGGAATAGCAACACAGTTACCTCCCCATTCTTAGCATGAGCGTGAACGTAGCGTCAACGATTTGTGGTCTTCCAAGTATGGTAATTTACAAGTGTCTTGGTCATTGTTATGCATAATGGATGTATTGCCTGCTTTTAATTGCAAAAGAGATAGTAACACGATCACTGCCCCATTCTTGGCATGAGCGTCAATGGACCGTCAACGATTTGAGGTCTTGTAAGTACAGTAATTCACAAGTGACTTGGTCACTGTCATGCATAACAGACGTATTGGCCGCGTGTATTGACAAATCAGATCGCAACTCGGTCATCGCCCCATTCTTAGTATGAGCGTCAACCGAGCGTCAATGATGACTAGCTTTGCATATTCAGTAAGTTATGTTCCGATTGGCTGTGGATATCCATTAATGAGATATTGGCAGCCTTTACTGGCAAATATAACAGCGATATGCTCACTGCAGAAAGTTGAAAATGAGCGTCAACGGAGTGTCAACAGTTGTAGGACATAGATATTTCGTAATCAAGGCATCGCCCGGGTCTTCGAGTGCATAACTCTATTATTCACCGCCTTGCTAGACAAAAATACCATATATCGAAGTTGAAACACAGATACCAAATTACTCGCTATTGTAAACTGCACAACAAGCAAAAGCACATTGTTGGTTGCTGAAATCACGATTTTGATAAGATACTATTAACACAATGCCAAATCAAGACCCTTATATGAATCTACAGATGGACCCGCTGGGCGACGTGCTGACAACTAGCCCACTTCAGACAGGTTGGAAGTTTTCGATGGAACCGTAACCGAGTCGGCAGTTAGGGTTTATTGACGACCCGGATCAACAATTTGGCAATGGTTCAGTTTGGACCCAGACCCGGACTTGAAACCACAGTCTGGAACCGTTGCTAACACTAGCCTTGGCTTGATGATGTGACAGGCTTCCTTGTCATTGCAGAATACAACGCCCAAATGACTCTTTCATGCCTTCCAGCGATCATCATGGCATGTGTGATGCCTGTAGCTATCAAATTTGTGATGTTTTTAACTCCCTTTGCCATGAATGCGGTGAAGACCACCCAGATTCACAGTTGGTGGTATAAGGAAATCGCCAGGATTGATCCAGCACACAGAATCTCAGTCCATCCAGGTGCCAACATTTGAGTGTTAAATGAATTACTTCAACGATTGTTTTCATTGCTAACATGGTGCATCAGCCTCTTGCAAAGATTACTTCCCCCAGTGCAGCAATAGTATACCGCTGCGCGACATCAATTGACTCTAATTCCGGATTTTGAAGACAGTAGCCCAGAGAGCTCCAGAAAATGGTAGCATGGAAATTGGTCAAGGACAGGTTTACATGCCGCACCAACGTTCGTGAAGTAAGTTCAAAGTTCACTGCTGTTTTAATCTGTGTCTTAAAGGTCAATTCCGGAGTGCAAGTTTCATTATGCAGCAACTGAAATTGTGGATCTTATGCACCGGACAAAATTCTATGGCATATGACAAATGGGTATGAAACATAGATCATTGATTGAGAAAATCAACCCGACATTCATTGTCCTCAACACAACGCCAATGCACCACTATCTGTCATCCTGGAAAACAGGTGAGTGTCGGGTCCCGCCAGAGTTTGGACCAGGAGGTGGAGCACTAAGTAAGTGTGACCTAGGAAACATCAAACACGCGGTGAGGTATGTATTCACAGATAGAGTGAGTCGTCTCAACATGGATTTTCATTCTTCTTGGGCAGAGATTCAAGAGAAAAGGATAGACAATATCCACCTTATGATCTGAACAAGACTCCACTCAACTGGGAGAGACCAAGCGATGGCACAACCTCCCGACGATCAGGGCAGCTTTGATGAGGAGTCCTCTCAGTACGTCCCGGAGGACCCGATAGAGCGGCCGGATAATTCTTGTCATCGCCTCAGCAGCCTTGTTGCGGTTATGGAAGGTAATAGGCGATTCTCAGCTGTTCTGCCTAAGGGTGGGTCTGCCATCGCCAGCAGCAGCCAACCCCTCTACTGCAGCAACTCCAACTGAAACAGCAACGACATCACCAACCTGACCAGTGTTGCGAATAGGGAATCAGTTGATGGAAGAACGTTTGAAGAGGGTGCGATGTTGCTCGATGGTAAGCAAAGGTGTCAGTGATCGGATTTTGGACATCCTTTGTGTGCTATTTTATTCTAGGTTTTGTTGATATCTCATAATAGTAGTAAATGTAATAGAACTGATAGTATACTGAGGTCTGATCTGAACAGCATGAAATCATAATAGCGACGATGCATAACCCTCCCGAGACAAACTGCAAACTATTGACAATCTTGTATCAACAAATTACATATCGTGGATCACTTCTGCAGGATAACTATTATTGTACAAATTCAGCCATAAGGGTCATTAAAAACAATTACTGCACTCTTCATTAAACGTATGGAGCGAGTACTAACATCATCCTGATGTCTAATTGAATTGGGCGGTATAGGCGTATGCCAAGAGATGATTTGTGACAGGGCCAATGGAGGTGTGAACCGTTCGTCAATTGCAGGATGTCACATTCGCAAATGTATCTACACCGGTCATGACAATTCAAAATCGTATCGCGACGACTCAAACAACACTCTGGAATAGTCAAGCAATGGCATATTTCAGGGAAACCTAGATTTCATGTTTTTGAGTTTGTGGCTTCAATAACTTAAATAAATTTCATCCAGGTGATTTAGTTTTTGTTGATCTTCGCACCGCATGGCGATGTTGTTGCGGAGTCACACGTGCCAAATCCTCTGGCCCAGTGAGGGGATGGGCCTGCAGAGTTCTTCTTGGTGGGCTAGGTTCCGGATTGCGTGGCCGTGGGGCAGGCCCTACAGGTTGTGACCGTGGGGTATGGTCGCAAATCCGTTGTCATTGCTCAGGTAGCACCATTGGCTAATTGTCTACCATGGTATCTACATTGTGAGCCGATGTGTTTAGCATCTCTCCCTGGCCAATTGTCTGCGGTTCTTTGTCTTCATCCTCATCTTCATCCTCATCTTCATCCTCATCCTCCTCCTCATCCTCATCCACCTCTTCCTCATCCTTCTCATCTTGCTCCACTTACTCTTCTTCATCTTCATTATCACCATCCCTCTCCAGATCCACATCCAGATGTAAATCAACTCCTTTCAGTGCATCCACATCATCCAACCTGCGTCTGTCAACGTTATAATCACGATCTGAGTTATATTTGCCGTTCAACTGCAATGTTGAGTCGATATCACTAACCGAGGAAATTGACATTGTGGGTGATGCTTGGAGCTCCAAATATACTTGCTCCAGTTTGTCCTCCTTGTCTGAGTCTGCCTCATACATTTCTTTCTCCAATGGCACCGCAATGGCACGAGGGATATTATCTCCCCTGGGGTTTTTTCAACAAAACCTTTCTCTATACCATTTCCCTTCCCCTTCCCCTTCCCCATCCTCTTCCACTTCCCCTTCCCTTTCCCTTTGCTGTTCTCAGTCTGCTTTTCTTTCCCTATCCCATCTGTTGTTCCCTGCAATTTCCATGGGCTATTCTCACCACCCTGCTTGTCGTCCTCACCCTTGCTGTTGCTATAGCCATCGCCTTGCCAAGACAGCTCATTGCAACGCTCGGCGCTGCGGGATCAGTCCTGTATCCATCATCATCATCCTCGATGATTTTCTCATGCCAATTCAATAGTCTCTCACGAAGCTGGTTGCCTGGCTTGTACTGCCGGCAGCGTGGTCGCTGAAACCATACTCTAAGATAATCACTACCATAGCAAGAGAAACGCTTGGCACTGCGTTGCACCAGACCCGAGCTGGTTGTCAGCAGATTGGAGCGATTGACTTTATCCCCAAAGAAACCCAGGTTTTCCCACTTCCAATTGAACATTTGGTGTTAGGTTTTGGGAAACATTTGCCCCATAGATGAGCGGAAAGCTGACTAACACTCCCCAAAACGCGAACGACTGCTCCTGCGGTTTGGCCTCATCAGCTGGAATTAACACAAGTGGCAAGTAGTGATGGGATCAAGACAGATTATACCATATAAAACATCCCATGCCGTCTCGTGCTTCGTGCCGCAAAGACTGTATATCTGCATGCGTGCACGGATTTCATCCAAGATGAATACATCAAAACTTTCTGGATTCATCATGAAGTCCAGATTTATATCCGATGTCGCGATTGTTGGCATGGCAGTTACCTTCACATGTCTTTTGCGCCTGCTCTTTGGTGCAATCGCTCGGAGTTGAAAATTAATCTACAGCCGTGGCATTAGCATTATAATACAGTTGAATGTAACGGAATGATGCACAGAGGGAACAAAAAAGTCATTAAAGTTTTCGGTTGTGTTTTGGAATATGAGGCTTTGATTTGTGAATTTCACGTGCAGTCAAAAGAGTTCAGGAAGCTAGCGGTGTGATTATTACAGGAGGAAAAGTGAATGGAGGTGTAGGTGAGAAGAAAGGATATATATACCCGAGTTCAAACCATTGCTTGGTTACACTTCTGTTGTTGGTTAACGAATACACACCGGCCCAGCCTGAATCATACAAAATCCTCAAGCACCGCTTGAATGTGGAGGACGGAAGCGAGATGAACTACTCACGGTCAGAACTTTATATTATGCTGGGTGTTACTTTTGTGTCACATACAACTTTTATAACTCTAGTATCGTACATGTAGCAGAAAACTTCGTAGTTCTCAGGTAGTACCAACTGTGCGACGATTCAACACGGTTACCAAAGGCTAGCGGTGGACAACGCACACTGAACAGTTGCCATAGGAGAGAAATTAGGTCATTGTTCAATTTGCGATGCTTTTCCTCTGCCACAGGAGGTCTTCCACCAGGAATGTGCAGATATACACAATCAATGGTTCGAAGTGTGATTCCAGGAACACGTTCGACCCTATCACAATCGCGCCAAGATGGCATAAACACACTTCAAGCAGTCCAAATATACCTTCACACCTTGCTGTAACAGTGAATATCAATGCTGAGTTTAATCTGAGTTCGATCTGATGCCAGGTAATCCCATAATGGAATGCTTTTCCAGGGATCTTCTCCACAAGTATTGCCAGGGTTTAGAGTCTAGTGCAGTCTACACTCCAGGCTCTCTTCTTTGTCAAATCCATCCATGGTCTCCCAAATCAGAGTCTAACTCACGTGGGGTTGTATCTGCATGTACAGGATGTTATTCCTACATTGATAACGTCAAACTTGTATATTGGACAATGCCTGCACAGAACCCACCCTCGGGTACATCTCCACTGATAGCAAATGTTTGAAGTCTTGCTAATCGTCAGAATCAACAAATGTCTGGGCCGACGAGGAATTCTCAATTTCCCCTTGCTAATTGAAGCATATCCGGAAGGGCTGTAGAGAGGGATTCATCTCCAGGAGGGACTTCAGAAGCCTGAACAATCCAAGGTCAGAACTCCACCAGTTGTTCGTTGCAGAACAATTCTTCCTTTGCAGATATCACTCAACTCGTTGCTTCTACCCAGTCCCCAACCCAGCGGCTGTGTAAGGGCACGTACGGCAGCGTTTGGCATCGTAGGCATACTGATGGTAATTATAGGAATACGGTTGCAAACGTAGATGCAAGTGATAGTAGGTGTAGATATATTGTATGATTATCGCTAGAGATTGAAGGCTCGTGGCGAGCCAACTATATAGAATGGCCGTTACCTGGCCCCGGGTCACGTGCCGCCATTACTTTATCCTCATCTTTCGGCACAGACCTCCTGGGTTGCATAAACTGTACAAAAGAAAGGGAAAGAAAAGAAAGCTTTAAAGAATCATGCCGCGTACGTCATCGTATGAACCCATAAGTCCCAAAACCGATCATTACTGCTCAGGGTTACCATTCGGTGGATCCGGCGTACGGGGAAACTCGACCTCCACTTGGGTGCCATCCGGAGGTAGTAAAAACACGTGCCAACGCCATTTGTACCGAGCCGAGATTCAATGATGTAATCAAGCATGGAAAAGAGAATAGAAGAACAGACAGAGAAGAAAGGACTACTCAATTGAACAGTTTTCCTCAGGTCCCAAGTTCCGAAACTCTATTGATCCATTTCCTCCGCTCCCGAGTGTCGGAACTGAATTCCTTCTTATCTCCACTCGCAAACTCATCCGGCATCCAACGTGCCATCCAGTACTGCACTCTTGGTTCATATATCGGCGTGGTTCTGGTTGGAATCGTCATGCTGGTAGAGCTTCCGCTCATGTCATGGCATCCATGGGAACTTCTGCTGCAGGCATCGTTTATAGCCATCAGTGATCATCAGTCGTACACGTCAATCATGTAGTCTCGTCTCCTTCATTGACATCAAGCAAGTGAGCTTCTTTAAAGATGGTTATACTTAACAATTTCAAATGAACTTGCGCTCTCCCGAGCCTTCGTGCAGTGCTGCCTAGAATATCTCTCAGTCGGTAGTCATGATTATATGGCGTTGACTTGGTAATCGTCGTTCAAGTCCGCTTCGGTGACCATCTGGTCGACTTCATGCTTGCGCTGTTGATAGGTGCCTTCAGTAGAATCTTGGTCGACTTCTCCGTGGACCTCTGGGTCGAATTCTCGGTGTGTCTTGGTACACTGGCTTTCGGTGGGCTTCGACATGTCGGTAGGATTTGATCGTGTAGCCACACCTATCTCCCTCTGAAAATTGTGTGCTCCGTGGACGACTTCATCATCATATCGATTGTTGATTACCATCATAGCTAGGTTGCAGTGTAATTGTGATTCAGGATTGTAATCGTAGTCTCTGTGATTTGACACGTATTGCGGTTCAGCTTTTGTTTTGTAAAGTTGAGTCTCGGCAGACACCATCATCGGAATTGGCAGGGTAATATCGGTGAAATAGTCGATCATCACATGGCTCTCGTCTTGATTTTGGGCATTGATGTGAGCCTCCGCTCCTGGCATCGTCATAGCAGTCGGGTCTCATATGTGACTTGTTGATAGCGATTCGAGGGTGGTAGAATTGACACCGATTGCATCGGGCGTGGGCCGAGTATCATTGTTCCGTATCTAATACGTAAGCTTGACAGTAGGTGGTTATACTCACCATGATAGGAGCGCGCTTCTGCTCTCGGAAATCCGCTTTGGACATTGCATTTGTAGATCTCGGCATCTCTTGATTTTGCATTTTGTAGGGTCTCGGTGATCATCGCTTGGTAGTTATCTCGATTGTCTCTCCTGATGCCATTCGGTACGCTCTGTGATTCTATGCAATCTCGTTCGGTGGCCCTGCTCGGGAATCATATTGCAGTTATTCGGTATCTCATTCGGAACTGTTTCTGTAGCTGTTTTTGCGTTCATTTGGAATAGTGTTTGGAATGCTTCGGTAGCTATATAGCACCTGTTCGGCATGGATCGGGCTCGTTTGACTTATCATCTCTCTCCGGTGCATTTGCAGATATACTGGACCTCCGTTGTATGCTAGGTGAGCTTATCGTCTCAGATCCCGGGGTGCGCTCTCTGGCTCTCCACCCGGTGTGCTTTTTGAATGATCTGTAGGTGTGCTTGCCATCACTTGACTCCGTGCACTTATCATCGTTCTCTGAGTCCACCAGTCGATTCGTCTCCAGATGCACTTGCCGCTGCAACCTTTCTCAATTGGTGAATGTATCTCACGGTGCCTGGTTCTGCACTGCCGGTACGGTAATTATTTGCTGTAGGGGTTGCGATTCCGGTACGCTCATCCCCCACTTTTAACGATCGTTGCTCAGCCGGCGACTAATCTCATTCTACTTCATAGGGAATATCGATTGGAAGGGCTTGATTTAGTGTTGATTCCGAAGTCGATTTGTAGTCGACAATTGCCATCGTAGTTTTGTAGCTCAAGATTTTCAAGTCTGAGTCGGGATCTCATTTGGGACAGTATTCTCGGTAATATAACTTCTTAAGAAATTCGGTATTGTATTCGGTATTGTATTTGGAATTGTAATCGTCATTGTAGTTGGCATTGAAATCTCTGCCATATGGCACTTAATTTGGTCTGTTGAATAGCAGTCGGGATTGTACTTGTTACAGCACGGCCACCGGTACGTATGTGTGCATGTCGGCATTGAATTGCTAGACTTCTAGATTATCATTGTCATCGAAAGGAAGTATATTAGATACGGTAGATTTTCACATAACTTCTTGTATATCACCATAGTCAAATCGATTGATTGTCATCCGTCTCTGAGCATTAATGCCTCTCCGGGATGTGCATATCGGCACTTGTAAGTCCTATTCTCATAGTCTCAATGATAGCTCATTTGTCAATCAGTAGCCATCCGCAGGACCGTTGTCCCTCATATCTGTCGGGGGTTACCCCATTCTGTTCTGGTTCCAATAATTGAAATGTTCACTTTGTGAGTTCATCATCGCTCGGCCTGTATGGCGTACTCGTGCCGGGGCTTCCAATTGTAGTTCACAAGTCTTCGATGCGTCTAAGTGGGCCTCACCGATGTGACTTGTCATTCGTCCGTGGGGATTATCTCTGAACTGCCCACCCCCACAGAGTTGTACGGGTCTGAATCTGCTCCATCCGTATTAGGCAAAACAATCAAGGGAAGGATAGAAGCGGTTGAAGAGAAATCCAGGAGACCTTGTCATTGACGGTTCGCTCACAAGGAGCCAAGCAACGCCGTCCAGTCACTTTCTTCGTGTCTCGGCGAGCCGGTAGCAGTCATTCAGAATTTCCATGTGGACCCCCTACGGCCTCAACTACCGCCGCTGCTCTTTGCTTGCCCATTCAGCCTGCGAGGGGTACCACTTCTGCTGCCTCACGATGCCGCATGCATAGGTCCCTATACCGCAGCTCCCAGCGAACTGGTGCAAACCCCAGTCCGTTGGGTGAATGCCATATTAAACGCCTTCCAGCTAGCAGTCATCATGGCGTCCCCGAGTTTGTATTCGCACGAGATGTATGTCCTATAACGGTCCCGAAGCTTCATTTATGCTTGTGGAAAAGGACTGACGTCACTGTGATTGTCTTGGTAGCATATCTCGCACTACAGACATGTTTCCGCTGCACGATAGCATCCACATATAAACTTGCTCTTGGGCAGTCCATGATGGAGGCTGCGAGGGAAGTATATTGTTTGAAGGTAAGACGGGCCCCATGACCGATCGACCATTACCGGGTTTGGGCCCTAAACTGCAGCAGTTCTGTACCACATCGTACATCGAGATGGGCACATCCAGCAGATCCATTCACAATTCTGAGTCCATTCCATATCCATAAGGACTTGTAAGTCTGTCGCTTAATAATAGTAATTTCGCTGGTATTGATGGATATTGGCTGAGTGCCGTGGAATCTGTCTCGGCGTTAATGAAAACTCGTACTATCCATATCTCATCAATTGATTGGAACCTCCAATTGGTCTCCTGAAAGTGGTGCCTCTGGAGGTGGTAGTCTCGAATCATAATGTCATCTCTCCCGTAAGAAATATAGACACTCTTTGTTGCCTTTGTTGACTCGCTCACAGTCATAGCCGTGGTGTTGCCGGAAGTCCAGAGCTTATTTGGTCCGTGGGTAATAAAAGTCGTCTGCGGCCTCCGTTGCCATTAAGGTAATTGCAGTCGAAAATCATCGATATGGTAGGTGGACTTCAATTGTCCATAATAATTGTGCTCTGAGTGGTCATCGTAGTCATCGTTGTAATCATAGTCATCGTAGTCTTTGAAGTGATTGTAGTCAGTCTGCGCAATTGTGTAGGTCTCGGCTGTAAATGTACTTCACGCTGCGCAATGTATCGCCGCTATGAGTTCCCTTCAATCGAGGGAAAGCTTCGCATCCTATATGTGGTTTAATCGTGGGGGTAGGGTGTCGTCTCTGTAAGTGCACTTCGCTCGTGCAAACGTTTGTGGTGGTAAGAGTGCTTCATTCTTAGACGGACCCTCTTCCATAGGTATGCTTCTTCGCTCGAGTAGTGTATCCATAGGTATATGTTGCCCTCAAATGTCTCTGGCTGTGGGCTTCTTCGAGGTTGCTAGAGCTATAGGTGTATATGCCAACTGAGATAGGTGCACTTAGCTCAAATTGAATGATAATAGTCATAACTGTGCTGACTCGTAAATCGTCTCTTGACTTCGCCTTTGGTTATTGATATTGTTGATTCAGGGGTAGGATCAGTCCGTTGCAGCATCTCGGGCTGATGATTGTGCTCAATTGCCTGCCCAGAATGGTGTTCGAACTCAATTGGATCGAGTGTATTCAGTTTCGCTCATTGGCAGGGTCGGATACTCGCGTCCAGTAATTGTGGTAAATGTCGTCATTGCCGGTGACGCATCTTGTGCGCCAATTGGTCTCTGAACTTTTCGCTGCAATCAGGTGTCTCAATTGAATGAAGGAATGATCAACGCACAGTTCTTCGCAGGAATGATGCTTCGACATCTCGTTTGGAGGGCAGTATTCTCAATTGTTGACTCAATGGTGTCAGGCATCGGAAAAGGGGTAAACTCGCGAAATCCTGTGAGCGAAACGTATACGTTTACTCAAAAAGCCATAATGGTGTAAGGGCACGTACGCCAGCGTTCGGAGTCGTAGGCCTACGGATGGTAATTTTAGGAATACGGTTGCAAACTTGGATGCGAGTGATAGTAGGTGTAAATGTATAATCAGATTATCTCTAGAGATCTAAGGCTCGTGGTGAGCTGACTATATAGAATGGCCCTTACCCGGCCCCGGGTCACGTGCCGCCATTACAGACTGTTAATATTTACTTCAACAGCCATTCCGGGTACAAGCAGTTGTAACACACCAGCACCTACAGGAACTTGGCCGACAGACACCCAGCATCGCGTTGGATTCAGCCCTGCAACCGGCATTGCAATCACTCCCCCTCCTCTCACCAGTCTTGAAATCCTGCCTACCCCATCCCTAATTCAGAAGCCCTGACAATCATTATACATCCACAGCAAATGCAAGCAATTGAAAGGACTCAGAGACAGACATCAGCAAAATGTAATGATGTCACCAGGAGCCTCTAGGAGTGTCTGAGAGTTGTAGGACCAGAATCCCAGGGTGGTCAAATCTCAGAGTTGACTGGACCGAAGCAGTGGCTTTCAGGTGCACCTGGGAGCACCTGGGAGTGCCGACGACAAGCCTGGGAGCGCCGGCGACAAGCTTGGGAGCACCTCGAATTTCAGTAGAGCAGTCCGGTAGAAACAACGCCTCCTTTGGGAATGCTACTGGTGCGCCTGCATATCGTAGCTACTACTTTCGTTCAACGATTCTTAGAATTCATGTATTCAATTTGTATTCTCATCTATGTATCTATGTATCTATACAGCTAGCCATCTACACACAGCATATCTGGACTGGCTTGAGAGCAATTCGAGGTGCGCCTGAAGATGATGATCGAGTGAATTCAGAGATACACTTGGAGAGGGTTATTGAGTAAACTTTGAGACGAACTTAGAGGCCGTGATCGACCGAGTTCGGTTATGCGCTGGGACTCAGTGATGGAGTCAACTCAGAGATACCCTTGGAGGCTGTAATTGAACCAGATTGGAGATGCACTTGGAGGGCATGATCGAGCGGGTGTGGAGAAGCACTTGGATGCAGAGATCGTGATACGCAGAGAAGCACCTGGCAGCCGTAATCTGTTAACTCACAGATGCCCTTGGGGGCCGTGATCAAGCGAGTTTGGAGATACACTGGGAGGCCCGGACCGAGTGGACTCAGAGATCCGCAGGGAGGCCGTGATCGCATAAACTCAGAGATGGACTTGGAGGCCGTAATCTAGCCAGTTTGGAGATGCACTTGGAGGCCTTGATCTAGCAGGATTGAAGGAGTACTTGGAGGAGGTTGATAAGAGGCATGCCAGGTGTTGAGACTGTATCCATCTGGTAGTTGACTCGCAACCGGGGGAATGTGATGAGGTGACTTTATCATTCAGATCTAATGGAGAGCTGGCTGGTGGTGGTCGATCTTGGAGGGAGGTGCAGAATGTGCTGCGACTCTATCAATCAGTTTGTTGACTCGCATCCATGGGAATGTGATCAGGTGACTTTAACTGTGAGCTGTCATGGAGGGCTGGCTGGTGGCAGTCGATCTTGAAGGAAGGCACATTGGAAGCCGAAGGGACTTTCAGGGGTCAACTCGTAATCATGAGAATCAAGGGAAGACAGACAATGGTGGTTGTATGCTGTGCTCGGTGCATGCTGTACTCAGTGTTAACTCATGGTCATGGAATGTAGAGATAGAGAGGGATGACTTTACTTTGTGGTCTGTGATGATGGTAGAGAAAGAGAGATCTGATATGAAAATGGGAACGATATGGACAATACAAGCGGATATAAGAAGCCAGGGGTAGGACTTGCCTGAGTGGGATTAGAAGAACTGGGATCGGTGTTTTAACCTGCTGGATCGGGAGTAGTACCAGCTGTATCAGGAATGGAAAGTTGTCTCGCACATGAAATTCTCTTAAGTCCCAGTTTCTCATGATCATTTCCCCCATCTCCTCTCATCTCTCTCTTTTTCTACCATCACCTAAGAACACGAAGTTAAGTCATCCCTAGTCATCTCTCCATGCAATGATCATGAGTTAACAATGAGTACAGAATCCACCGAGTACTGCATACACCGAGTACTGAATCATACCAAGATCGACTGTCTCCCGCTCCCAGGCTGTCACTCATCTCTTGGCGGACCTGATGGTACTCAACACTCTATATTCCCACGATTCCGAGTTAACCAATGAATAGAGTCTCAGCTGGCTTCACACCTCCCTCCCAATCTACCACCTCCAGATCGACCACCTTCAGATCCAGCATCTCCAAGTACTCCTCCAATGTTGATCGATCATGGCCAACAAATGCATCTCCAAACTCACTCGATTATGGCCTCCAAGTGCATCTCCAATCTGGTTCGATAACTGCCTCCAAGGGCATCTCCAAACTTGTTTGATTACGGCCTCCAAGTTCATCTCCAAGTTCAACTTGATCTTGGCCTCCAAGTGCAGCCCCAAACTCGCTTGATCATGACGTCCAGGTACTTCTTTAAGTTACTCGATCTTCGCCTCCAAATGCATTTCCAAATCGGCATGATCACGGCCTCAAAGTGCATATCAGAGTTACACGATCTCAGCCGCTGAATACATCTCCCAACTCGCTCGATGACCGCCGCCAAGTGCATCTCTGAGTTCAACTCGATCTGGGCCTCCAGGTGCATCTCTAAGTTCGCTCAATCAGAGTCTCCAGGTGCTCCTGCGATTACGCTTTAGTACCATCTGTCGCCAGATTGGGTGTATGTATAAATATGGAGAAATTTAGATTGATAATGCATGCCATCTTGCGATGTGGCAGCGAATCTTGTGACTGTAACAAAGATGAATCTGATACATGAAATGCCTTGTGGTTATGCAACCCTAAGAACCACTACTGTGAGAATACAGCACTAAGTCTCCCGCGGACCTGCGCCGAAGGCTCTGCAGCTCCAAAATATGACTATCTTTGGCGTCAAATCTCGTAGCATCCTGAATGCACCTCCATAACTGCAGGTGCTCTCATGAGCACCTGACAATGCTACTGGAGAGTCTGAGAGCACTTTGCTTAACTCCAGGGGAGCCTCGGAGCATCTGGAATTACTTGTGAGCACCGGTGTCGTCCACCGAAGTGTCTGCGAGGTTTGCGTGTGGCTTCCGGACTGATTTACATTTTGCTGATGGAGGTAGAGGCAATTGCAACCTCGGCCAGTGTCTACACCATGATCAATGGTCTCTGGTAGTCGCAGCATCCATCATTTTGGAAACTCAGACATGACGCAGCTTCTATTTGTAACGGATAGACTGATGGAGCTCTACATGTGGATCATATGCCCTTTCAGGCGTGAAAGCAACTTGGAGACGTTAAATTATACAACGCTATGCGTTGTGAAAGAATACCTGAAGCCCCACACTGGCAAGTAATTGAGGCATACTGCAACACCAGTATGCAGGAAATCGAGATTTGGTACATAACATTGGCGGTGCGTACATAAGAGATCTTGAAAGAGGCATGCTGAAGCAACGGCCCACATTGGATATTACTCCATCAATCCAGTACTAGGTTCGAGCACACTTTGATAATGGTGAATCCCATTGTATTTATTCAGCAAAGGACAATATAGCAGAGTGGTGTGATCTCCACTGCTTGGAATCCGATACAGAATGTTTGGAATTCCTTGAATCCCGCCAGGCAGAAAATAAGTATCTTTCTCCTGTAGTAGAGCATTTGGAAGGTGGTATACGCTGCCCAAATCCAATGCAGAGAGAGTTGTAAACTACTAACGAAGGGCCAGCATCCACTTCACTTCCTGGCGGAGTCAATCCCTGAGTTGAGTTACATCAAATTGTATCATTCGGCAAATCACTGGATTAAGTGTTTTGATGGATTTAATTATATCCTGCTCGATGGCAAGAACAGTTATACACCCTCACCATCAATCATGTTTACCCACACCGCGTTGGGTCATGGTCTCCTGGAGTGGGACAGGAACAAAGATAATCATCTCAACGCTTCCCAGTCACAGCTGAATGTGGACAGACCTGATTGCTCGAACTACTTCAACTACAAGAATGAGGGTAGTTCGAACACATCCTGCCGCGCGAGAATGAGTTGCAAGTTGTCAACCTCGACTTCCATTGCAGATCCTTATACATTCTTAATCAATCACTGGCACACACTACCGGAGTGTTACCCACAGAGGGTGTAGAAAACACACTTGATACTTTGAAGCATCAGATCCAACAGGCGGAGACCCACACGCCTGCCGTGGTCATCAGTGTGGACGTAGCACCTGTTGATAATGCAATGTAGATTGACTATTTGACCTCCGCAGTGGAGCTTGAGGAACCTGAGATCGGAAGCGCTGACCCAAACATCCTGATAGATAACAATTGAATGGATGATGAAGAACATGTCGGGATTCCAGTGGCCAGCGGGGATTATGAGGATGAAGGCGACGAAGCAAACATGCGGTAAGACATCGTCACAGCCAGCCAGCGACGCCGGGCCGTGACGCAACTCGAGAGGTTTCACCTGGGAACCAGTGATGTCACTGGATATGAGGGCGAGGATGGAGACAAACCGGATGCGCATGAGGAGCAAGAAGCATCCCAAGCCAATGATGGAGCAACACAGAATGTGGAGAACTGAAGGCAGGGTAGGTGTGACCGTCGGGAAAAATGACCTTACGCGACGCGTAACTCATAGAGAAGCTGTTTTTGGGCCGGTAATCCATAGCATAATTGACGCGTGGCACTATGAGGTCCTATGGACCTGCGAGTTGACTAGATTACTATGAAACACATGCGATTATGTGCGCTTGATACTATACATCATGCTGCATTCAATAAAACTGCCAAATGCACTTCATTGCACGCTCCCAAATACGCTCTGAAGTACACTCCTGACTGCAATCGATTGCACACTCCCTGCCTGCTTGACTTACGCTCCCAATTAAGCTCTCCAGACGCTCCCAATTGCACTCAATGGCACCCTCCCAGCCTGCTTGACTATACGCTCCCAAGTAAGCTCACAAAACGCTCTCAAGCACACTCCCGAACACGCTTTCAAGTACACTCCCAATTGCACTCGATGACACACTCCTAGCCTGCTTGACTGTACGTTCCCAAGTAAGCTCTCAAGACGCTCCCAATCGCACTCCATGGCATACTCCCAGCCTGCTTGACTGTACGCTCCCAACTAAGCTCTCAAGACGCCCCTAATCGCACTCGAAGGCACACTCCCAGCCTGCTTGACTGTACGTTCCCAAGTACGCTCTCAGGGCGCTCCCAATCGCACTCGATGGCACACTCCCAGCCTGCTTGACTGTACGATCCCAAATAAGCTCTCAAGACGCTCCCAATCGCACTCGAAGGCACACCCCCCGCCTGCTTGACTGTATGCTCCCAAGTAAGCTCTCAAGACGCTCTCAAGCACACTCCCGAGCACGCTTTCAAGTACACTCCCAATTGCACTCGATGACACTCCCAGCCTACTTGGCTCTACGCTCCCAAATACACTCTCAAGAGGCAAGACACTCCCAATATCACTTGACTATATGCCCCCATGTATGCTCCTGTGTGCTCGATCCAGAGACTTGCTGAGTTGCAGGCGCCAGCCACCAGGAGGCGTGAGGCTGGTGGCGGGTGGCGGGTGGCCGGTGGTGGGTGACTGGCGGCGTATGGTGGCCGAAATCATGACGTCGGTCGATATCATAGTCTGAACGTTATCTTTAGCATAGCCACCGCGACCAGATCTCACGATGCCTCACGGTCATGGTGTTGACAATTGCAGCCTTAGATTCTGCAGGAAAGGTGGACAATTCGATCTTGGGGTGAGCAGATCTCCGAGTCAGATTTTCCAGTGGAATCTTGTACCTGCTTCCAATCAATTTTGGGCGTATGTGTGCGCATTCGGTCTGGGGCTGATGGAGATGATGCCGATGGCGATGGCGATGGCGGTGGCGATGGCGATGGCGATGGTGTTGGTGATAGTTATAGTGATCATAGTATCAGAAGTACTTAGACAAGTAGGTTGGCTACGTCAATGTCAGCATCAAAGCTTCTACAGACTTCGAGCCTTCTACTAGCCAAAGCTTCCACAAACTCAGAGTTTTCCAACAGCCAAAAGCTTCCCGTGGAAAACTCTACTCTTTCCGAATATGCTCCTGCATGCTCGATCCAGAGACTTGCTGAGTTGCAGGCGCCAGGAACCGGGAGGCAGGTGGCGGGAGGCGGGAGGCGGGAGGCGGGGGGCAGGTGGCGGGTGGCGGGTGGGGGGTGGCGGCGGCCGAAATCATGACCTCGGTCGATATCATAGTCTAAACCTTATATTTAGCGCGGCCACCGCGACAAGATCTCACGATGCCTCACTGTCATGGTGTTGACAATTGCAGCCTGAGATTCTACAAGAAAGGTAGACAATTGGATCTTGGGGAGAGCAGATCTCCGACTCAGATTTTCCAGTGGAATCTACGGCTCGCTTCCCACCGACTGTGGGTGTATGTATGCGCATTCGGGGCTGATGGTGATGATGGCGATGGTGATGATGGCGATGGTGATGATGGCGATGATGATGGCGTCGGTGATGGTGATCATAGTACCGGAAGCACTTAGACAAGTAGGTTGGCTACGTCAACGTTAGCATCAAAGCTTCCACAGACTTAGAGCGTTCTGTTAGCCAAAGCTTCCATAGACTTAGAGCGTTCTGTTAGCCAAAGCTTCCAGTTCTGTTAGCCAAAGCTTCCACAGACTTAGAGCGTTCTATTAGCCAAAGCTTCCACAAACTCAGAGTTTGCCATCGGCCAAAAGCTTCCCGTCGAAAACTCTACCCCACTCGAAGCGCGGCTGTCTCAAGCAGGCTATCAAGCAGGCTATCAAGCAGGCTTTCAAGCAGGCTCTAGAGCAGGCTTTCAATCGCCAGCGGGCTCTCATGCGGACTCGCAGCGATAGTGTGTATAGTACCGGTATAACAACGAAGACTGTGGGCAGTAAAGACAGATATCGGTCCATCTCTGGCCGGCAGCCGTATATAGTTCCATAGGCCCACGCGCACATCTCTATGAATCGACTATAGATGACTATAGGCTGCGCGTCGCGCAGGGGTCCACGGGAAGCTTGCTATGAGCTGCGCGTATGCGCGTGTGCGCGTAGCGCAGCCTATAGTCGATTTGCACTTTTGCCGATGACCTCGAAATCAGTGATGTCGACGGTTATGATGGCGAGGATGGCGACGTTGCAAATGCGGTTGAGGAGCATGATGCTTCGCAAGCCGATGATGTATCAATGCAGAATGTGGAGGACTGAGGGCATTGTACTAGAGAGCGTAAAGATTAGACAGTATATTTGAGACCTGTAAAATACGACAAGTGCGTAGCAAATGCAAGGGCAGGCAATCTATTCGAAGCACAAACTGTATTGTAATAAGTGATAACATGTCAAAGCTAAACCTATATGGGGATAGTACAGCATCAGATATATAGCAATAGTGGAGAGGTAAAATGTGGTGCTCGGCCAGAGCAAGGCATAAACATTGCCAGGCGTTGCGTCAAAGGCTGCAGCATAACATCAGCCCCTGCAAAGAGTGTAACACAAGTGTCAATCTAATGGTGCATCGACCTCACCACAGTCCAGGCGCAAGGTAAAGGACGTATGTAGGCAATGAAATCCGTCGCCTGGGTGACGGGAAGTATGTAAATCTCCGTCAGAGGGTACGAGGTTCGGTTAGAGCCATCAGAGCCGTCTGAAACACCCGGGTGTTTTTGACAGCACCTAGAGTTGTTGCTGATGATTCATATACCATCCATTGCCCAAGATACTTCCCCACTCCGGAGATGTGGTATGCAACAACAGATAGCGCGACACAGCACCGAATTCTTAACAGAATGCGATCGTGAATCAGCACTTCTACAGAGATGTCATCGACAAACCCAAACCCACAGAGAAGCTCCCAACCAGTGATGAAAGTTCGGAATGTCAAACTGAGGAGCCATTGAATCACGATTTACCTCCGGATCCTCCGAAGCCAAACATGAAGTAGTCACGACATTCCGCCGCCCTGAAGCAGTCACTTGGACATGCTTGGAAGTCGCTGGCAGAAGGTATTCACCGACATGATGCTGGCCAGTTAGCTGAGTATGCACCATTGGCGATTGATGATGAGGAAGTCAAGGATATGATTCCCATCTACACTGCTTCAGCGATCTCCAATGATCATGAGGATGGCATTCATGATCGAAAATCTTACACAGCAGCAATCAAGTCTCCACTCGCTGTAAGGACGTATACACCGGAGTCCGGCACAATATGGATCTGGTTGCAAACGTGGACTCGAGTGACTATATATGTAGACGTGTCGATGTTACGCTAAGATTATCGCTAGAGATCTAAGGCTCGTAGCGAGCCGACTATATGGAATGGCCATTACCCGGCCCTGAACACGTCACGTGCAGCCGTGCCGTTTTTGTTTTTGTTTTGTTTTATTCATACTGTATGCACTCCAATTAGAGTATGACAGGACCCAATATCCCCTCCGCCTCCGGGCGAGCCGGCTAGATGCCGGAGTTCCCCCCCCGCTACCCTTCATCCCCGCTGACAAATGAAAAGACTAAACAATAGGCCCGCCCAAGCCCGAACAGAACGGACAAAAAAAGAAAAGAAAAGAAGGTATATGCCCACTGCCCCTGCTCCCCGCCCCGGAGACAACCTCTGCCCCTGCTCCATATGGCTCAGTTATCTGGGCGGGAAGTTCCCGACTTCAGTAGCCGCCAGAAAGTCCATCACCGCTTGGTCGCACTCTTCAACGGAAAACAGCTCAGAGATCTGCACGTGTGTGCATCTGCCCACTTTCCAGCCCGTCGCTTTTACCATCACCTTCCATATTGCCTGTTGCTGGTCTCTCCACCGGCTGCAGTGGTGGAAGAGGTGTTCCCACGTCTGGGCTGTCCTGCATCGGCCGCCGCACCACCAGCATTTGTCGTCCTCTCGGTGGCCGAACCGTTTCAGGTAGACTCCAGTGGGTGCATGCCAGCACTTTAGTCTGTAGAACCTGGTAGCCAGCGACTTCATGCTTGTTATTGGAACGGGTCTCTTGGTCCCCGTCTTGCCCTTGCGTCTGTAGCTGTGGTGCTGACTGCACTTCTTGGCCTCCCACTTTACCTTGGCTGCTGACCTCACCTTTGAGATTCACCTAGCTTGATTCGAGCCGGAGGTGTATGGCCGCTCTATCACCGTGTCTCCGCTGGCGTCTCGGGCCAGGTTTGCCTGGGGGTCTGCCTCTTCGTTTCCAGGGATGCCGGAGTGTCCTGGGATCCAGTGAATCTGGGTTATGATGCCGTGGACGAGGAGTGCCTCCGCTCTCCAATTGATCCACCTCGCAATTTGCTGCCCCAGGACCTGCATTGATTTCCATGATTGCACACTGCTGCAGCTCCCACTCGGCCATCGTCTGAACATGATCCACCTGTCCACCACATCCAGACCCTCGCTTCAATTTTGGCTTTTTTCTTTCTCGCCCAGCGCTGCACAGTTCTCTTCGCAGCGGTGGTGTCGTCCAGTATGACGGTTGTCACAACTGATTCTTCGCCCGGGGCCGGCAACATCATGCTTTTGGTTATTAGGCCGTGCTCATCCTCATCCGTGACTAGTCTCAATATCGGGCACAGGAGGAAGGGTTTCGGTGTAACCCTTTCAGCTTGCCACTGCCTGCGTCTGCTAGTCTCGCTGCGAATCGCTGCGGTCTGGAGTTCAAGACTACAGGCACTGGTGTAAGCCCTGACTCTCTCACAAGGGCACCCCGTGTAGTTGTGGGTAGTGTTAGCAACGGTTCCGGGTCACACGGCTGCGGTCCGGGTTTGGAATCGGACCAGGTGGTCCAGTCCGGGTTGTTACCCGGAAAACAAGTGTACCCACCGGGTTCGGGGACGGGTTGGACCCGGACTGCGATTCCATATTACGGTTCCTTCAACTTTGGCTCCAATTAAGTATCTGAGTTCTGATTGTATTGTGACATGATTAGTGCGTAGATTGTGCAGTACTAGCCCCTCTTTCACCTCCCGCTGTCAGATTTGCGATTGGAGCAATATTTGGTGAATTGCTGTGGAAGAAGGTGATATTTCGACCGAAACGTGCGGGTTTTCGATAGCGACTCAACGAATATTGGTCCGATCGCAAATATGAGAGTGGGAGGTGAAAGAGCGGCTGAAACTGCACAATTTACATACTGATCATGTCACGATACGATCAGAACCCAGATGCTTAATTGGAGGCAAAATTGTAGACTTGAAATGCCGGGTTTTTGATGAAACCCCGTTGCAACAGTCCGGTTCCGGGTCGGAACCGGACCCGGAACCTAACCGGGAATTTGGACCCATTGCGAACCCTACGTGTGGGCAGCGCCCCCAGGATTGACCTGGCGTGTCGATTGAGGAGGAGTTGGAGGTCATCCCGCCTGCCCGCTTCTTTCGGATCTCACCAGAGCTCACTCCCATACAGTGCGACCGCTTGGATGCACGACACCTGGACGGCACTTACACTCTCAGGAAGAATGCCATATGTCGTGCTCAGTGTTTGGAGTCTCGCTTCTGCTGCCCTGTCTTTCTCCATTCATCTGTTGTGCTGCTCCTTGTATGTTAAATGTGCCTCCATCCAGACGCCCAGCCAACATGTCGCCTGTGTATTGAATCATATGACTACGCGACCGACTCATATCTTTGCTGTCAGTTTTGGCCGGAGGTGTTTCCTGTGGCCTCATGTGCTCGTGAATAGTGCCGCCTCGGTCTTTGCCGTGTCGAACTGTCGCCCTCGTCTGCTTGGCCACTGGATTCTACTAGCTGCAGACCTCTCAAGTATCCAGACAACATGGTTGATATCGCTTACTGTCGCCGCCGAGCCGAGGTCTTCTACAACGGACGGCCCTTCGGTTTCTGATACATTCTCTTGGACCCATTTGATCAGTTCTGAGATGTAGATTGCGATGAGGATCGGCGACACCGGTGATCCCTGCGGGACCCCAGCTTCCACCGGATGTCTCTCCATGGTGTTGCCCTCAATTATCATCACCACTGTCCTTTCCGAGAGAAAGCTCTCTGTCCATCGTATAAGGTCTCGATCCATTTGCCTGCCCTTCATTAGGTTTACTAGCCTTCCTTTTGCCACACTTGGGAAGGTTGCTTAATGTCCATGACAACCACGCCTGCTATTTGGCCGCCATTCCAGGCTGCATGAACTGTGTCAACCATGCTGGCCGCTGGGTCGATGGCTGACCATCCTCTTCTGCTTCCGAATGTTCCATCGCTCAGTAGTCCTCTTCTCTCGGCCTCATCTGACAACAGCTCAGCGACTACATTCTGGACCACTTTTCCCATCCAGCTCAACAGCCATATGGAGCGATAGGCCTTCAGCTGCGTGTGGTCGTATTTGCCAGACTTGCGAAGCACCACGCCGCTACCCCACTTCCATACCGATCAGTGTCTTCCAGTGCGAATGGCCGCCTTTGTCAGCCTCACGAACCTGTCTTTGTCCCACTTCCAGACTAGCCTTATGGCGCCGAAAGACAGCATGTCCGGCCCCGGTGCCTTTTTTACCGATTCAGAATATAGCGCTCATTCAACTGCTTGCTCTGTGACACATGTCTGTGCGCTGTCGGCGTGAGGTTGTTCGTAGTACTGGTCGTCATCATTTGGAAGAAAGGACTCGCGCCTCAGCATATCCTCCTTTTCCTGTGACGTGTTTCCTTGCTTGCCTTCCCTGTCTGTTACGGCCTCCACGGTCATGCCTGCCCGAGGGTTCGTGCATCGCACTGCTCTCCATACCTCTTTGCCACAGAGGTTTTGCAAGTACTCGGTCCACATTTTCCTCTTGGACTGTCGAATCGACTTCTGGAGTTCTGCGTTCGCCTTGGCGGCCTATTACAATTTCCGTCTCCTCCTCTTTTGCCTTCCGACCGCCTTTCTTCTCTCCCAGATGTCGGGGTTCCACCACCTATTCGATTTGGCGCAGATCCTGATCTTCTTCGCCGTGGTGTCGAGAACGGTGCCCATTGAGTGCTGACACCATGCGGCCTCTTGCTCCACCTTGTCTGCTGTGCATTCTTCGTCCAAGTGAGCTCTCGCATTCGCTAGCTCCATCCATAGCTTCTGCGCTGCCTTCGCGTCCTCCTCCGTCATTGCAGCTAAGTTCCACCCCACTACCTTTCCATGGCCCGCCTCCTCCAGCCTGTCAACTTCCACCTCCTACTCTATGACCTCGTGGTCATCGGCCAGTATAGACCATTTGGTTATTGGCCGATTCGCCCACGTCGGGTCGATGTCCGACTCGCCTTCATAACCTTCTCTTGTCCGGTGGAGGGTGGCTTCACTAACGTTTCCAATTTCCAGTACGTTTTCGTCAATCATGTCTTCCCAGAACGCAGCATCCCGCTGCACTTGGCATCTTGGGTCCCATCGTATGCTATGGGCGTTAATGTCTCCAGCGAGGACAGTGCTCCCCTGCCAAATGACTCTCCGCCAGTCCAACTTTCGCGCAAATATCTCTCCCGAATGTGTGTTCTTGTGGTCATGAAAGTTCACGATCGTGGTTATCCTCTCCCCTCTCCTCCTGACGTCAGTAGAAATGACATCCTCGTTTGAACCTCTGCTCAAATCCGTCCGCTCATCGACCACCAAGCTGCTCCCTCTCCGCATCGCCGTCTAAACTCATTTTCTATTTCTTATTTCATATGCGGAATGGCTGATCCCGATACCTCCCTTTTCTCTTTCCCTAGGTGGGTCTTGCATTCAAACTACGTCCGCCCTGCATTCAACTCCCGTCTCTAGGGCCGCAATGGTCCACTGGTATGACCTTGCGCAGTTATGCTGGATAACTCTAATCATTGGTATCCAGGCCTCCCGCTTCAGTTTCAGTTTCAGTGTCAGTCACAGTCGCAGCTGTGGTCGCAGTCCCAGTCTCAGTTATCACGACGCCTCTTGCCTCCCCCGTTGCCTCCTCTCCCTGCACATCAGTCATCTCCTCTTCTTCACCCCCCCTATCTGCTGCCGCTCCTCCCCTGGGTCTAAGACCAAGCACCCCTCTGTTTATCCCCGTTGCCGTGTGCAAAGCATCGCTCGTGGGAGCCCTTCCCGCTGTTCCCGTCGTTGTGCGCTGCCGTGCCGCTTTGGCGGCTTCGCTCTTCTTCGCCCACCTGCTGCTGAATGCAATATGATTTACTTTGCAATTGGGGTACTTTTCCAGCGTGTGGCCACAGAGTGATTCCAGCTTTGCCATACACCCCACTACATTACCTTTCTGGTCGCTCGTACGGGGATTGCCGGAGCAGTAGCCTCACTTGGGCTTGCTGCGACACTTGTTTTCTATGTGGCCCCGTCCACAGCAGAGCTCGCACCTGGTGTTAGGTGCCGCATTCGTGAACGCCTCAACTCTGTACCATACTCCCGCAGCCTTGATGCCTTTCTGGATTAAGCTCTGTGCCAGCCTGCTTCCCATTACGACAAAGACTACCGAAGACATGGCGATTTCTCCGTTCTGCCTCCGCTCCCTGATGTTTTGGTGGTTCGCCAGCCATCGCACCTGAGTGGAGATCGCTATGCCCTCGTTCTCCGCTTCAAGTTCCTCTCGCATCTTCTGCAGGCTCTCTGTGCTTTTTCCCCTGTACCGCACGAGGGGTACTGCATGGATCTTCAGCCGCGCCCAGGTCTCGTTTTATTGGACATTCACGACTCCTGGGTCGACAGTCCTCGCTACCCTGATGATGATGTCTCGGTACTGCATTACCATCGCCGCTGTTGCATTCTGGTTGGTGATTGCGGAGATCTCGCCCTTCGCATTCCTTCTTGCGTTCATGATTCTGATGTGGGCTGGGGCCTGCTGGTGGGAGAGCGCTCTGTCGATCACTGACGCAATATCCTGGTCCATCTTATTGGGGAGTGGCACACTCTCGTCCCTCCTGAGGATTAGGCGTCTGTCTGCCATGTTCGAGCCTGTCGTCGGTGCTGGGCCTGGGCAGGCCGGCTTCTTTTGGTTGCAAGGTGGGACCATCTCCCATTGTCTGGTCGGTGTCGGTGTCGGCGCTAATATTGCTGCCCCTCTTGGTGCAGATGTAGCTCTCGGCGTCAGTGTTGGCGCTGGTGTCGGTGCTGGTGCTGGTGCTGGTGCTGGGTTCGGCTTTGGGGATGGGTTTGGGTTTGGTTTTGGTTTTGGTTTTGGTTTTGGTTTTGGTTTTGGTGTCGGCATTGGTTTGAGCTGCTTTCCAGGCTGCAGCTGCTGGCGCTCTTCCGACTCCCCTGGTCCACCTGTCTGGGTACGATCTGCGTGTATCGAGGCCTCCAGGCCGACATCGTCGGTGTCCGTTCTCCTCTCCTCTTTGTGGCCCTGTTCTGTAGCAGCCACTGCTCTTGCGACCATGTCTATGATGCCCTCACCCAACAGTTGGTCATCCTGGTGATACGCGTCCCACTTTTTCTCTTTTTCCTCCAACCACGATATTATCCCTCGCCACTGCCCCTTCGGCAGTGCAGTGTGCGTCTCCAGAATGTTTGCCATTTGTGTGATGGTTCGGTGTAACTTTTCTAGTTCGCGGGCTTGCTGCTGAGCTGCACGGCCCATGTGGCTCCTCCAGTCTCTGATGGCCCAGGTGGTCGCCGGCACCTCACTCCTTCTCTGCTTTCCGTTCTCCTTTTTCGCCCTCGGCTCGAAAGTGGCTTCGCCTCCAGTCCCCGCGGCGATGGATCTCACCGCCGTCACCATCTCCATCTCCATATCCATTGGCCTGTCGCTCCTCCCATCCGCCGCTTCTCCTGTGTTCAGGGCTCTCCTCTCTCTCACTCTGACTTTGGTCATCACTACTGTGAGGCACACACCTCATTCAGTGTAGTCCTAGTCGTTGCTCGCTGGTTGGTTGACGGGTCGGGTCAATCGCGTTCTCTGCCAAGACTTCGTGTGAACACACTCAACTGAGTGGATTCCTGCGCGTGCCCTCCTCCTGCAGTCTCGCTGGGACTGGGATGCTCGCTCCGGGGTCAATTCGACGTCCAGAATTGATTGCCGCCATTCGTTTTTTAATTCCTATCATTGTTGTCGACTTATTCCACTGTTTCTGTTTCGCCAAGACTTTTGTCGGTGTACCCGCCGATGTTCCAGCCGTGCCGTTACACTCGCTAACACATGGTATACGGCGATGACCGAAGAGTTAGATGCATTTGGTCAGTATCAAGTCTAGGGAGATTTCTTGGAGCTTCAGGAAGGGGGAAAGGCAATGCGAACGCCTGCGGGATACATGATCAAGCAGGATGGAGAGCTCAATGTGCAGGGTTTCAAGGCCAATCAAGTAGGTGAAGGAAATCACGAAATCGATGGCATCTACTACCAGGCCAGGAATTCCCCAACTGCTCGCCTGGGCCATGATAGGCTAGCACTTGAGATGGCATCCAAGCACGATCTCAACATCAGTCAAAAGGAGGTCTGCACGGCATTCTTGCCAGTCGACTTGGAAGTGAAAGATTTATAGGCACCAACCACAGGGATATTTCGATTTGCTCCAGATTCAGAGCCGATATTACAATGCTATGTCATAGACTTTGCGCAAGATGGTACTCTGATTGACAATGTCTCTTTATGGCCTGAAGTTGTTCTCGCATGGTTGAAATGGCGCTGTAAAGGATGACGTGATCTTACTTGGATTCATGGATTCATGTACCAACAGAATACTGTTCGTCCTTGAGGATCATGGCAAAGTCGTCTACGCAGTCATTTTGTATGTCCATGAACTCCGTAACATTGCTAATCGGAGTTTCATTCTGCAGATGAAAGGTCAGATGTAGAACAGGTTCCAAATGAATGATCTCAGAAGTCTCTCGGTCTATCGCGGTATCAACATCGAACCCAATTGGATGTGTCAAACGATCGACATACATTCGAAAAGAAACATTCCTACAAGCTTCGCGAACTTCAGAATAACCATGTCCAAACCACTTGCCACGTCAATGGTGATGAAGCTGCACAACAGGGAACTCGACGAATACACCTGGAATCTTGCAACATACCAAGTGATAATCGGAAGCCTTATGTATGCGTTCAATGCCACTCAGCCCGATATCGCATACGCCATCGGTGTTCTCAGCTGATAAAATCAGCAATAAACATATGATAGCTCAAAAACAAGAGTTTCAGTACAACAACTGCAGGAAGGACTGGCAACTGTGTTTCAGAGCAGACAGAGAAGATCCACTTCAATGTGATGTCAATTCGGACTATGATGGATGTCCGGATGGCTATAAATCCACAAGTCGTCTGTTAATCACCTTGGGAGGAGCAGTCAACTAAAGATCCAGAAAACAGTTGTCAACTGCCCAGTCCACGACCGATGCCGAATACTATGCATTTGACGTTGGCAGCATGTGACTCTCCCAGATTTAGCAGCATTTGAACGAGCTTGGCATCCGGACTACCCCGAACAGGTTCTCCGATTCACAGTCCCTGATTGCGAGGATCACGAACAGAATCTTCCGCGGAACTGCTGTTGCGCACATTTCAACCAAGTACTATCTTGGTGCCAATGTGGAGAGAGGCAGAGAGATTGACTTGAGCTATGTACCGACTGCTGAGATGCTCACCAACTGCTTCACAGAGCCACTCCCAAAGCCTGCCTTCTAGAACTAGTGTGCTACAATTGGATTGATCAGAATTGGCCTCAGGAATTGGTTCGAGATGGAGGGAACACATTTGGTCACGCAAATGGTAACGGAATTGGTTTCAGATTTAGAACAGAAAATGGCATCGGTAATCCATTGTGAAAGAAAATTGATTGATTGGGCATGTTTGTTTCAAGGAGATCCACGCGGTTTGATTGGCTCCTCTGCTTTTTGGTTTACTGTTTTTGTTTGAAATGGAGGTGATCGCTGTCCTGGAGGAGTGTTGAGATGATTGGAAGTATGGATATCACTATGCCAAGGACTATGATGTACCTTGCCACTTGTATAGTAAGCGCCATTAGTCTTTGATCGACCCTATATCAGTGCGCAATGTCTTGTTACACGATCCAATATACACACATTCGCATACGCTGGGGCACACTCGACGACTCGCGCACATGCCACTGTACAACAGAATCAAAAATCGGAATATTTAACTCTATCGGAGTAGCTGGCGGTGCATTGCGCAATACCGCTCCTTTCTTATTCTGTCCAAACGGAGTTGAAAATTGTTGGGATAGTATGTATGCAGAGAGAAGATAGACGGGAAAACAAACTAGGCTTCCATGCATGGACATTGTGTACCTTATGCCTTACTAGATGTATTACCATCAACTAAGTTTGTCAGCTCCAACACAAATACCTAATTGCCGATCGAGTAATGTCCCACGTATTACCGTTTTGGTTAAGCGGTTATCTCTATATCTCTATATCTCTGATATATGGTTGTTAGATTCCTGAAACTTTATGTTCTAGTCCATTCAAAGAGGCGGTTTCTCCGCGGAGTACCTAGTCAGTTTGCACAGGCTCACCTTCCGTGAGTGAACCATCCATTCCCAGAGTCCTTACCCCACCTCTGTGAACTGACTAGTTCATTCACGGAGTGGGTGAAAAATTGTAAAAAGTCTATACATCATGGTGATCCCTACAATCGGATGCCTCTTGGATGTCTTCATGCAACTTCAATTACAATGTTCTCCATGTCATCGTTTGAAACCGGCTCAGCTTTCCCATCTCCCTCCTCATTGCCCTCCTTCTCATTGCCATCCTCCTCCTCCTCTTCCTCCTCCAGAACTTCCTCATCCTCAGTATCCTGGTCTGAGGAATCACTGCTCGCATTGGCAGTATCCTCCACGGACTTGGGATTACTATACACGCAATCATCCCTTTGTGTATTGGCACGACGGCTTCTCAGATTGTAACTAGGCTCTGGTGGAGCTGATCTTGTGTTTCATTCGAGATTGAAAGTACCTGATGACGCAGCAGAAGGTGCTGTATTTATGTACTGCGTATCGCCATCTCGGCCATGGCAATGAAGTGTGCACCAGTGTTGGCAACAGTCCTGTCCGTCCGGGATTACTCTAGGACGGACGAAACGGTGACAAGGCCGTCCATCCTAAGACTTCTCCGTTAATGGCCGTCTTTCCTCCATCCCCATCCGGCCTCAAACAAGACGGTGCTGTTCTGTCCTGGCTCGGGACAGAGCGGACGGTTGACAACACTGGTGTTCATACGACTTTTGGTCTGAAACACTGGCAACGAAAAATTGTGCAGTGACTTTCCACCTTCACTGTACTTGGATGAGCTAGGCAGGGGACTGAAGACGAGCAGCTCCTCGAAGAGTAAGTTCTCGATGGCTACACTGTTTGAATAGCAGAATTTGATGTAGGATGGCAGATGTTAGGCGGTCCATATTGTTACTACGGTCAGTGCAGTCAACCGTCCAGCCGGTCCTCACCTTCTGAGGACGGCATGTCAGCCGATGACGCCCAGCAATGGCAAAAGTACTGTCATCAGGCGTCAGCCACCATCACCGGCCGACATTGAGCGGTTACTATTAATACATATACTTTAACTCTAGATTGCGTGGTACAAGATATAAATGGATTTACCTGTGTTTCTAGACTCTCAATCAGTAGTAAGAATTCAGGTTCAGATCGAGTAGATGTTGAAGAATCTTGATTCACAGTGAAGATAGTGGAGAAATGTACTTATTATAACTGAATATGTATTATGTATGATGTCTTGCAAATAATCAATTGATGTCGGTTGATGTCCGCTATCCCTTTAGTCCGACCCAGTCCGCCCTCAACAAAGGCGGTGCCGTTCCGTCCTAGCTCAGGATGGACGGCAATCCTCCATCCCGTCCCGTCCTCAGTTATGTCGGACAGCCAGCACGGTTGATAACACTGACTATGATAGAATCCCTCGAACGTACTGAGTTGCACTGCAAAGAATGTACTCAATTGCGCTCCGCTGAACGTACATGATTGATCAATGTACCCTATTGCACTGAGTTGAACGTATGTGGTTGATGAATGTACTCAATTGTGCTGCACTGAACGTATGCAGTTGAGCTGATTGAATTCAGCGCCAGTTGGGTGTACGTACATTCCAGTGCATGCACATACATGCGTGCCAAGCAGAGTAATTGTAATTGTGAACTGACTTTGCGAACGAACTGGTCAGTGCACGCAGGTGAGGTACGGACTCCGGTAATGGGCGGTTCTTTCACGGATGGTGGGCCTCGGTGAACTGACTAGGTACTCCAAGGAGGAACCACCTCCGTGAATGGACTAGAACACTGTACACTAACTGCATACTTTGCACTGATGCGGTGTGCTGACTACCAGATCGGATCGCATTGAGATAGTGGTAGCCGGAAGTAAGCTTCCCATTGGGCTGGCCAGCCACCGGTCTTTCGAGGCCTGCCAATGTCCAAGGCATTGCACTCTCAGTGATATCTACGGTTCTATGCGATACGCTCCGGAAGAGGTTGCTACTCCTATCTCAAGTTTCAAACATTGAAAACCACTGATTTCAGAGCATATTACATAATAGTCATCTCTCGTGTCCCAATGCTGATGAATAAGGGATTTCGCCAACAGGCCTTGGGACTAAGTTATGCACGAGACTTAGTGGGCTTGGTACTGAGGTTGTTTTGCCGCACACCTTGGTCTTTGTGCGGAGACTGTATCTCTGCCATCCTTGGGCTTAATAAGTAGACTATTTCTCTGCCATCGTCGAACTTGGTGCGGAAATCATTTCTCCGCTATTCTCGAGCTTGGTGCGGAAGCCATTTCCCCATGAGCCTCTGCTCTGATGAGGTCTTTCTCTTGTTGATTCTGTCTTTGTGATTGAGATGATTTCTTTCCAATGTATTTGCCTGTCTTTCTCTCTCTCTGTAACACCGGGAGATCCACCCTAAGTCTTAATCAATAAAAGCCCTAGTGAGTTCTGGACTAAGAAAGAGAAGAATGATTAAACCTTCAGTCAGGATGCGTATAAGGATTACACCCAGGATAACAATGTAACTGATCTGTTCTCTGCACCCGAAAGATCTTATCGACTTAAGAGTATTGTCTTATGCTAGAAAATATACTGGAGCACACGAGTGAAAAGTATCCTACTCAAGAGATCCTCTGAACCAACACACTATGGTATCAGCCCTCAGACTCCTTTCGGATTCAAGACTATCGGCCCAGCAACCGGCACTTATACTCATGGAACATCTGTCCTCAAGTGTGATGACTCCAAGTATCGACTTGTCCCATAAGAAGCAGCAAGGTAGTTTCGCCTTAGCAGAAGGAGTAGTGCCGACTCAAGAGTATCATTCAAACCACCACGTTATCGAGCTGGTTCTTCCGACTCGAAAGTAACATCTTGCTCTCTTCCTGATCAAAGACTTGCTTCGACGAAAGTACTAAGAATAACCAAGTATAAAGTGTGATAGGTTTATCGGTGATATAGAACTGAAGAGGAACGTACAACTCTGGACTCTCAAAGGAGAAGTATCCTCATTGACTTCAATACAGAATTAATAGATAATACACGAGAATAAAGTTAAGGCTTAACGTCCAGGTCGAGAAGGTCAATAGGTATCCGTAGATCAACCTGAATGTGGATTGTATGTTTGATAGAACTGTTATCGATCTCCTTCCTCCATGTCGGTATCCCTGATATATATCAGACGATCCAGACCCTTAATAATCCTAAGACTGCCAAGGTCTGTTTCTGAGTTCTCATACGTACTGCCTTTGTCATCCTTGCATTCTACCATCGATGGTCGAGTTCTAACTACAAAGAGTCCTAACTACATCATAAAGGTAATGAGCTTATATTGCGATACTATTGGTATTGGCAATACCTCGTATGAATACGAGCTTATCTGAAGCCAATTATCAACAATTATGTTCGTGTCACCAAGAGCCAGTGAGAGCGCTCTTGCATGTACCCACTGAGTACGTAACGGTTTAATGATTGCGGCAAACGACAGAACCATTAATTTGACTACGCTTTATTGGAGCCAAATATACAGTATTCTGTAACTGAGCTGTTTTGCCATATATTGAACAGAGAGTATCCCACGCCACTCAGGACATATGGATCGTAAGTCCCATTCACACCAGCCCAAGAAGGTGTGGTAGAACTCAGGCTTGATTCATACAAGTTTATTCGGTCGACAGGACTCCTCTATATCGATCATTGGTTACTGAGGTATCTCGTATATGACTCTGGATCTCACGAGATGTCATAATGGTTTGATGTTGACGACACCTCATCTCCCCTAGAGCCAAACCATTGGAGCATAAGAGAGTAGTCATTCGTTTGGAGTCTAGGAATAAGGTTTCCTGCCGATAAAGAATAGCCATTGACAATAGAGATCATACGACCAATACCGACATAAAGATAATACACATCGTATTTGTGTTCAGCTCGATCGCTGTTGTTGGTCGATTGATGTGACGGTAGGGTAATGTGGATACTACCAATAGGTGAACAAATCCGGAAGGTTGATCCAATTAGGAAATCCAACTGATAATTCATGAGTTCGGATTGAGTATCTGTTGCATGAACCTGACCGAGCTGAGCTTCAGCTGAGCTGATGTCAAGGCACACAGCCGGTAGGGCATAAGGCACCCAACTACCTTGTATATATCTCGAGTCTTTTTCCTGCTCTCCAGTCTCTGTACCTAAGTCTATTCACACGGTTCTCCCCTCCATATTTCAACAGTATCCATATTTGGATTATCGAGTGATCCTGTCTGATCCCGGAAGTATACCTGTAACACCAAAGGCGTAACACTCTCTCTTTGCTCTTTAGACTATCACTTTTGTACGATAGTCAATTGAATATCTCTATTTGACCTCGATTGATCTCAACAGGTTATGAGCCCGGCGCTTACAGTTCTTTGGAATCAACATCTATTAGTTTTATCATTTCTGAAGTGCCGCCAGCAATTAAAGTCTCGTATTTGACCTTCTCCTCTTGGAGCCCGCCGCTTGGAGTTCTGTTGGAATCGATGCATACTATTAGTACTTGTTAATCGTCTCTCCTCTGCCTTGTGATTCAGTGGATCGAGTCGACCTCTATTTGGGTTTATTTATCGTTTCTCCTCTGCCTTGTGTTGCAGTGGATCGAATTGACACATAATAGTAGTGCCTTGATCGTTTCCGAACCTCCGCTGCCTCCAAAGCATCGAACATTGTCCATGAGCATTGGGTTGACTGCGTGTCCCCTCCCTTTCTTGAGTTGACTGCATGTTCTCTACCTTCGTTGCGTTAACTGCGTGTTCCCTGTCTTTCTTGAGTCGACTGCGTGTCCTCTGTCCTTCTTGGGCTGTCTTCACTCCCATACCTTCTTGCGTCGGGTGCATGTCGACTACCTCTCCTCGTGCAGACACCTCGTCAACTGACTCTCCTACCGCGTACTATACCGTCCGGCCATGAGCATTACGAAAGCCTGGAGCACCCCTGAAGTCTTGAGTCCCATACAACGTCGAACAGGATGTCTACTATCATTCCATATCGACTACTCCACCTCCTACCGTGTGGGTATCGACTAATCATTCGTGTCGACCGCCGCTTTTTGCGTCGACTAGTTGTTGACGTTAGCTACTCCTTCTATCAACATTTGTCGGAAATACAGTGTGCAGTTCAAAATACCTACAATGAGTATGGGTTATGGACCGCGGATACTTGGGCGATGTCGGCCGACGCACAGCTATGCCATTCGGGACAGTGGACCCCAACAGACCAGCGGTGGCAATTTGGCGATGCATCCCTGAAGTCTAGACTCCTTATGGCGAGGATAGGACTCGCTATTATGCGCCGTACATTACCCACCTACGACCCTGCACCTTAGATGACGACAGCGACCTATGACCTTCAGGATGTGTGCATGGATTATGACTTGGAGAGATTGTGAAGGATATGGGATTTGGGTAGGACTTTGTTGGATTTATATGTTTGCTTTGGGTTTGGATTTGGTCTCGGGGAAGTGTTTCTTTACTGCGTTTTAGGGTTCAGGTCTTTCCCTATCTTTCTTTCTCTTTTGTCAACAGGTTATTTGGGACTTGGAGGATTTCAGGGCCTTCGTTTGTTTTCTCTTCTCTTCCACCCTTTCTAATTGGTTTGTCCACTGTGTTTGGAATGCCTGGCGCGAAAGAGGGAGTGTTGACTAAGGGATTTGGCCCGCAGGCCATTGGGACTACGAGACGCACGAGAATTAGCGGGATTGGTACGGAGCCTATCTCACCGGCAGCCTCGGGCTTGGTGCAGAGACTATTTCTCAGCTATTTTCGGGCTTGGTACGGAGACTATTTCTGCGCCATCCTCGGGCTTAGTGCGGAAACTATTTCTCCTCTATCCTCGGTCTTGGTGCCGAAGCCATTTCCCCACGAGCCTCTGGTCTGATTAGTTCTTTCTCTTGTTGATTCGCTTTTTGTGATTGAGATGATTTCTTTCGCATATATTTGCCTGTCTTTCTCTTTCTCTCTTTGCTCTTTAGACAATCACTTTTGTACGATAGTCAATTCAATATCTCTATTCGTACTAGATTGATCTCAGCAAATGCAAGTTTTGTAGTGGGTGTGCATGAGCACAAATCCCTGTGTAGGTTAGTCACGCTGCATCACTCGCTGCAGCAACCACCACTCTTTTGCATGTGTACCTGCATCGTGAGCCTCAGGTCCGTTTGATATGCGGTTGGTGTATAAAAATACGCCTCAGGAGAGCGGCTCATATCAGTGCAAACGGATATGCAAACGGATTTAGATAGGGAGACGAATAAGGATATGGATATGGGAGTCAAGTCTGTATATATACGGGCCTTCAGCCCTCGAGAGATCAGTCAAGTCAATCAACAAGTCTCTCTCGCATCCAAAGTAACACACTCGGCTTACATGAAAGCCCAGTAGTCCCCTAATCGAAATACTCGCCTCAAAATTCGTCCAAAATATAGTAGACATCTACCCTCCCACGACAGACTTTTGGGAAACCTGGCTGGAAGTGGATGGAAATATCTTCGGCAATGAAGAAACATGGAGTTTGGGGATTCAGCAGTACTAAAGCTGATGATAAATTTATTATGATCACATATGCCATCTTATATACTCCATACACTGAGTACTGCATAAACAATTCGGGTGTTAGTATTTGTGGTGGTAAAAACGCCAGGAAATGCTCATCTCCAGAGTAATGGAGCCGTAAATGCCCGACGCAAGCTCGTTAACCCAATCGTTGATCTGATGACTGTGGATTAGTACCCACTGCACAAGACTGGGAAAAAATAAGCAATACACGATATTATCCTTAATGTTCAGTCACCTCCGGGGTAATACTATGAAGCCGGACTTATAAAGATGAAACAATGAACAGCGAATTGTCCACTCCCAACCACGGGCTAGCAGGCAACGAACATTCCGCATTTGGTCTTAGACATATTTTTGAAGTAACCCCAAATCATGCTTTCGCAGTGTTCCCAACGGGCCCGGCCAGCCCGCCGGCTTTCGTGGACTTTTGGGCTTGCTGGGCCGGGCCAGCAATTTCGAGTGTATGTAGTATCTAGTGTCTTATACGCGATTAATGAAAAAACAATGTTGCAGCTGCGGTAAAAGAGGGAGTGAAGCAAGAGTCAATTTTTCTATATAACACAGAAGCTTTCCCACAATGAGAACTTCATCACCTTTCTTTATTTCATCAAAGTTGACGCAGCATAGTTAGTATTATTATGATAATTCTGTAGTTTTATGTATGTATCACGTAAATTCACTCGGCCTGGCGGCGCCCGGGAGCCGGCCGAGCTTTTTCTGAAAAAGCCTGCGCTAACCGAGACTGGCCGGCCGTAAACATGAGAAACCCAGCCGATCCAGCCCATTGGGAACACTGGGCTTTCGCAACAAGCGACCCATCAGCCTACTATAACCCAGGTTGCGGGATTTTGCGGTCACCCTCGTTAGTGATTAGATGACCCCGATAAGATGACTCCGACAAGAATATGCTATATTGAATAGTCATCCAACTTTGATGTCTAGTCACCAAACTTTTGATATGTCGCCAAGAGCGCTCATAATGAGGTATCCCGAGGCTTGAAAAATTGACTCGTGCAGCACTCGATCTTGACCGTCTCACTCGATCAGCCTTTCTCGGATTTCCGTCTTCCCTATCCTATTCATCTGAGGTTGCCACGCAGTAGATGGAGTGTCAATTTTTGTCGGTAATGCATACTGTATGAATAAGTGTTGGTGTGAAATAATGCTAAAAGCAGGAAGCGGTGAAAATCATGTTAAAGTTAGGGAGAGCACTAACTGGAGTCGCGGATGAAAGGTCTCATGGGGACGTTCTTCCATTGAATGATGTGAGATACAGTAGGCTTAGACTAATGATAATTTAGGACATTTCCAAGGTGTGTAGTCTCTCGCACCACTCAGGAGTTAAAAGGTACGCTAACGAGTGGTGAAGCGATAGAGTGGCTGGAAAATAGAAGACGCGGCTCATGTCGGGAGCAAGGATGCACATGCTCCGTTGCGGGAGTGATGCATTGTTGACTAGGGATTTGGCCCGGTAGCTTCCCTTGTGTTTGGTGCTGGCGGGCTCGGGCATGAGGCCGGTGGCTTACGGCCCCCATTGGCCTCGCCTGCCCCCACCAGCCTCGCCTGCCCCCACCAGTCTCGCCTGCCCCCATGCTGAGGAGGAGGCCTAGCTCGGCACTGGTAGTCGGCTTCGGACTCGGTTGTGATACTCGGCTTCGCCGAGTATGGTCTTTTCTCTGTATATAAGTCTAGTGTTCTCCTTCTCTTGTATCGATAGACAATTGAGCTTCTTCATTCTTTCTCTTTTGCTTTCAACATGCATTTCGCAAGCGAAGCAGCGACGGTGAAGTCAAATCGCGGTTCTACCCGACCGCTCGTTAAATCGAAATCTAAACCATGTGAATGACACTAGTCCTACACTTTACCGCCCTACATGCTGCAGAGAGTACCCCTTATGGGTAGTCAGCTCTAACTCCACACAGCCACTTTAAAAGATCTCACCTTACTATCTATCGGATTTTGAGCAAAATCTTGATTACATATATAAAGATTTGAATTCGGGTTAAACAGCAACCTCCAAAGATTTAGAACCACCTGGTTATATACTCCCGCAGGAGACATTAACCACCCATGTGAACAGGATTATTTCGAGTATATACATTAGACCAGAGCGTTGAGTTTGATTTTGTATTTAGGACGTGTTTTAATCAGATTATGCATCTGTTTGTCAGAAAGGTGGCTGTGAACGGATCTGGAGTAACTCAAAATCACATAACTTGTCAGGGTTCTCAATAGTTCGTCTCATCTGGGCAACATGTGGGGACGGATTTGAGTGCGGTCATCACGTGGGTTGGTTTAGGGTTGTGCGCGGCGGAGCCGCATCACTTTAGTTCTTGTGTACGTGTCAATTAGACTTAGCGAGAGTCAGTGAGTTTAGGTCAATAGAGAGATTCAGCACAGAGGACACAGGACACCGGACACCGTACAACACATCACTTGTTGACACGAGAAGATGGAGAAGAAGATGAATTGTCTGTCTATCCAAAGAGAAGGAAAACTATGGACTTATATATGAAAGAGAGAGAAGGAAAACCCAATGCCAACTGCCAAAGCCGGAGCCCAAAGCCGGAGCCCAATGCCGAGTACCACTGCCGAGCCGTCCTCCTCGCCATGGGGGCAGGCGAGGCCAACAGGGGCAAGCGAGGCCGACAGGAGCAAGCGAGGCCGATGGGGGCAAGCGAGGCTGGTGGGGGCAGGCGAGCCTGGTGGGGGCAGGCGAGGCCAATGGGGGCCGTAAGCCGCCGGGCCAAATCCCTAGTCAACACTCCCCCTTTGGCCCAAGGCTTTCCAGACAAATGAAACAAAGCCAAACAAGCAAACGAAAGTCTAAGATCCTCCTCCATGTTCCAAATTCCATTAAATCCAAAGAAAACCCAAACATACAGTGTAAATCCAAATACACAATCTGAAACAAAGGAAATCCCAAAGTCCTGCCGATGATCCTATCCGAGTCCGATCTCCTCCACAAATTCGCCGAGTTTAACTCCCCCGAGAGCCTTAGTGAGAGCATCTCCCAGCATCTCCGTGCCTGCCATGTGCTTGATCTCAATCTCGCCTTTGGCAATAGCTTCATGAATTGAGTGGTACCGGAGTCGTAGGTGCCGGCTATCAGATTGGACGTTGCCCGAGTTGAGAGTCGTAACACAGTTTAGGTCGTCATTGAGAATACGCTGGGTGATGCCTCTGCCAACTCCGATCTCTGAGATGAGGTCTCGCAGCCAGTCGATCTGCACTTTGCCGTACGCTGTGGCAATCATCTCTGCTTGCATTGTCGATTGGGCTACTACGCTGTGCTTTCTCAACTTCCAAATGGCGAGGGTTCCGAGGGCGTAGACGACGATTCCCGAGGTGGACTTGCTCGTGTCTGCTTCTCCCCCCAAGTCTGCATCGGCGTAGCACAAGATTGAGTCATGCCCGAGGCTTTGGTCATAGATCGTTAATTTGTAGTCAGATGTGCCTCGGAGATATCGAAGTAGGTGCTTCACGGCTTCCCAATGGAGAGTCGAAGGCTGGGCGGCATATCTGCCTAAGACTGAGGTTGCATAGGTGATATCTGGACGAGTACCGAGAGCGGCATAAAGAATCGAACCAATGGCTGTCTGGTACGTTCTAGCGTCGAAGGGCTGCTCTCCAAGCTCAGGCTGAATGACATGTGGCTTGTAGCCGATCTCCATTGGAGTTGAGCGTTTCCGGCAGTCGGTCATCTCAAATCGGTCAAGAACTCGGTTGATGTAGCCGATTTGATCGATGGCAATTGATGGTTTGCTGCGATCTCGAGTGACTGTCATGCCGAGATATTGGAAAGTGTCAGGCACAGGGACTTGGCCAAGACCCCTTGAATTGATCGTACAGTCGAGATGCAATGGAGGCAACGAGGACCGATGTGCCGATGATCATGATATCGTCGACGTAGACCGGGATTAAGACACCATTTGTTTCAAGATTACCACCGAAGAAGAGGCCGGGAGCTGCAATTGAAGCTTGGAGATTGAGATCGTCAACTATAAAGTCAAAGACTTCTTCATAGTACTCCCGATTCGCCTGCTTGATGCCGTACAAAGTTTTATTCAGCTTGACGAGGGGTCTGGTGCGGCCATATGGATCGGGCCATTCGCCTTCAGGGAGGCGCATATAGAGAGTCTAATGCAGAGGGCAGCCGAGGAAGGCAGTCGGGATGTCGAGGACGGCGATCTCAAGGTCGTGCTTGGCTGCAAGGCCGAGGGCAAGCCGAATCGAGGCCGAATCAATGACTGGAGAGGTGATGTCATTATAGTCGCCAGGCTTTTGGAGATCGCCGCGGCCGACAAGTCGTACTTTCCATTTGTCAATTGTCCCATTGGCCATTAGCTTTCTTCCCATAACCCAACGGCTTCCAATCATACTAGCACCTTCTGGGACTTTCTCAACGAAGGTGAAAACCTCATGACTTTCCATTGATGCCACTTCCTTGCCGATAGCTTCTTTCCATTGCTCAGCGTCCTCGGCATCCAATGCTGCGCGGTATGTCTTCGGACCTTGCTCGATCATCATGGCTATGCTGACATTGGCTGCAGTTCTTCCGCTCCTTCTAGGCTTTGGAGGCGGTATCTCTGGAGGTGGTGTCTCTGGAGGCGGTGTGAGATCATCATCCGAGTCGTCAATTGGATTGATCGCACGAGGCAATGCGGTTGCTTTCGGAGGCTGTACCTTGGCTTTCGGGGACTGTATCATAGCTTTGGGCTTGGGAGGCTCGTCCTCAATTTCCGAATCCTTATCTTGTTCGGCTGGTTCGAAGGCGAACTTTGCAGGCTTAGTCTTTAGTAACTGGTGATATAGGGTAGACTCATCAAATTTGACATCTCGGGCTATGAATACTCGGCCCGAACTGATGTCCATAACTCGGTACTGTGTCGCTGTCTCCGAGTAGCCGAGGAGCACGCACTTGTAGGCG
>Ga0307514_10000613_pt1 | contig 66350 bp, 76 predicted proteins | sample 16_EM_MG_FD_203088 | JGI IMG/M metagenome (GOLD analysis project Ga0307514, IMG submission 203088) | Populus trichocarpa ectomycorrhiza microbial communities from riparian zone in the Pacific Northwest, United States - 16_EM | ecosystem: Host-associated > Plants > Roots > Unclassified | place...
GGTATTTTTGGCTGCCTTTATAGGCAAAACAGATTGCAATACCCTCCCTGCCCCATCATGAAAATGAGCGTCAACGGAGCGTCAACGATTTGTGGTCATGCGTCCTGGGAAATCACACCTCCGATAGGTTGTAATCAGTCATAAAGGAATTTTTGGCGGCCTTTATAGGCAAAACAGATAGCAATACCCTCCCTGCCCCATCATAAAAATGAGCGTCAATGGAGCGTCAACGATTTGTGGTCCTGAGTCCTGGGAAATCACACCTCCAATAGGTTGTAGTCAGTCATAAAGGTATTTTTGGCGGCCTTTATAGGCAAAACAGATTGCAATACCCTCCCTGCCCCATCATGAAAATGAGCGTCAATGGAGCATCAACGATTTTTGGTCATGAGTCCTGGGAAATCACACCTCCGATAGGCTGCAGTCAGTCATAAAGGAATTTTTGGCTGCCTATATAGGCAAAACAGATTGCAATACCCTCCCTGCCCCATCATGAAAATGACCGTCAATGGAGCATCAACGATTTTTGGTCATGAGTCCTGGGAAATCACACCTCCGATAGGCTGCAGTCAGTCATAAAGGAATTTTTGACTGACTTTATAGGCAAAACGGACTGCAATACCCTCCATGCCCCATCATGAAAATGAGCGTCAACGGAGTGTCAACGATTGTTGGTCATGTATCATGGGTAATCTGGGGGGCGACAGGTTGCACATTGCCATAAACTGATTATTGGCTGCCTTAATAGGCAAAAGTGAAAGTGAAACGCTTCCTGCCCCATCTTCAAAATGAGCGTCAACAGAGTGTCAATGATTGTTGGCCTTCCTTCATGGTTAATCACAGCACGATGTGGCGGTTATTGTCTATATACATCATTTTGACTGTCATCATATGCTAAAAGGCTCAAGAATACTTAGTGGTAGCTCTGTAAATGGAATAAGTTGTTACTGTCCCAGAGGATGTGGCTAGAATATCCCGTACATATCTGCCTATAAAGGCTGCCATATCCTTCTTTATGGATGCTTTTGATCAAGCACCACTCATATTACCGAAGATGCAAGGCCAAATATCGTTGACGCTCTGTTGACGCTCTGTTGACGCTCTGTTGACGCTCATTTTCAGGATGTGGTTAGGCGCGTGTGTATCTGTGTTTTGAACATAAAGGCGGCTAATATGCCGAAAATGATCCGTGATATACCAATGTCAATACTTTACAATTAGCAGTAGGATATCTGAATGTGACCATAAATGTGAGACCCGAAACGCAGAACCGGAGATTGGACCCGACGGGACTAGCCCAACCCGGCGAAACCTGCGGGTTGAGGGGTACAGGTCCGGGTTTGGCCAGGCAAGAGTCAGCGGGTCGGGTTTTTGGCCGGGTTTGGAAGCGAACCGACCTGTTTTTGCGGTCCAAACCCGGACCGCTGGTGGGTTACCCGGACCCGTTGCTAACACTAAGCAAGGGTACTTCAAAGGTCGCATTGTCGCAATAATTCATGTATGAAGTATTGGCGACGTGTTGAGATACAACAGTGCATGACATCTGTATTTCACCATCATGAAAATGATTGCCAATATAGGGTCATCAACTCTGGGTCTTGCATATTGGGAATTCAATGCATCGCACTGATACTTGAGCTCATAATAGAACTACTGACCGCCTTCATAGGCAAAAATTCAAAATATAAAACAAAACACACAAATTCAAAAATAATTCATGGCACAAACTGCAAAACACACAAAATGAGATTGTTGGATGATGAATAAGTGATTCTGATAAGATACGATTATGGAAACGCAAAAACAAGAGCATTATATGAATCTACAGATCAACCCGCTGGACAACCTGCTGACTCCCTGCCCAGTTTGGAGAAGTTCGGAATATTGCATTAACCCATGCCCAAATTTTGGTTTCCATTCTATCGACTATCCAGACCACCAATTTCTGAATGGGTAGTTTTCAACCTGAACATGTACCCAAAGCGACAGTCCAGATCTGTCACTGACCCTCCTCCTGCCCCCCCCTCGTCTTCTCTTCACTCTGCATTCAGTTGAGCTTTCTCCATCCCATGTTCTATTCAATACTTCTCCACTGCATGCATGGTCCTCTGCATCATTGCAGCTATGTTCCACCCTACCACCCTCTCACGATCCGCCTCCTCTTGACTGGGCCAATCTGGCTCCGATTCAATCTCCTTGAGGTTAGAACTGGTGGCGTTGTTATCGGATAGTCTGGACAATTTCATTATAGATTGATTTGCCAATGTCTACTCAATAATTAACTCACCTTCGTGGTCCTCTCTTTTCCAATACTGTGTAAGCCAGCCCTGATTGCCAATGTCCAGCCCATCTTTGTCCATTATGATTTGCCAGAAGACTGCATTCCATTGTGGATGGCACCCCGGGTTCCATCGACTATGGTGGGGATTGCAATCTCCAGTGAGTACAATTCCGCTCCCCAAAATAACCCTCAGCAGGTTCAACATATGTGGCAATCTCTCTCCTGACTGCGTGACTCTGTGATCATAAGTATCAACTATCCTTCATATGTTCGCCCCTCTTCTACTGATGTCAGTGGCAAAACATCATCATTTGGTACTCTGTTTAAATTGATCCACTCATCAACCACCAAGCCACTTCCAGTTCATATTGCTGTCCAAACTCTGTTTCTGTATCTTATTTTGTATGGCTACTGGGTGATCACAAAACCGCCCCATTTTCTTGGTGGCTGCTGCAACCAAACTAATTCTGCCCCACATTCAACTCCCATTGCAGGTGCCACAATGGCCCACTAGTGCAACCTAGCACCGTTGTGCTGGATCACGCTAAGTATTGGTTGCCAGGTCACCACATTCAGAATCAGGTCCAGTTTCAGTAGCCATCGTAGTTGCACTCTCGGTCATCGTAACATCTTCGGTCTCCCCAGTTGCATCTGAATCGTTCACATTCCCCATCTCCACGGTGGTTCCCCCTCCATCTCGCGCAGTCATGATTGGCCTTGATGCTACCACCACTCTCTTGGTCCCTGATTACACATCAGTAGCTGTGTTTGTGGATGCCTGTCATGCGAGCCGAATTTGGATACTCCTTCACTCTGCCTTGTAGGCTCTGGCCTTCTTCATATATTTATTGCTGAATGCAATCCGCTTTCCTTTGCAGTTTGGGCACATCTCCAGTGTGTGACTGCAGAGTGATTGTTGATTCACCATGCACCCCACTACATTGAATCTGTGGTCACTTGTTCATTAATAACCTTAACCTTTGCCATACCTGAGCCTGCCGCCACTCTTGTTGTCAATGTGACTGCATCCACAGCCGGGCGCATATCTACTGTCAGGGTCCACGTTGGTGTATATTTGAACTCTGTACCACCCTCGTGCCATGTTGATGCCTTTCTTGACAAAATCCTGTGCCATCTTGCTCCCCTTTACAACAAAGACTACCAATGATACCGCGAATTGTTCATTCTACCATCTCTACCCAATGGAGTTGGGATTCACCAGCCACCATACTTCGGTGGGAAACATTGCGGCTTGGTTCTCCACTTCAAATTTCACTCACATCTACTGCGGCCCTTCTGTGCCTTTGTCCATTTACTGTATAAGTGGTACTCCAATAATAAGTAGTCTTTCCCAAGACTCATTCTCTTTCACATCAGTGACTGCATTGTCTACAGTCCTCACTGCTCCAAGCATGATGTCATGGTATCACATATCCATCTCCACAGTCACATTCAGGGACATGATTACCCTGATCACCACTATCACATCGAAAACATAAACACCAAATTCAGTCCACCAGAATCAATAATAGGACAGCGGCAAGTGAATTGTAAAATCGAATTGACCTCACAATGGGACTCCTAGCACCTCTAGACGACCGGAACATGGTGCCCACATCAACAGAAAGAGCATACAGAAGAAACCACATAATTGCGTCAATTGGCAAAATCGGCTTCGCGGAAGCAACCCTCGACATGATGACCAGCGGGAAAGCCACAACCAGGGGGACCCGAAAGTGACTGCTTTCCAGAAGTGACGACCGAAGTCAATGCGACCGAAATGGGACATGGACACAGGAGAAGTGGGAGATAGTAGGTGGGACACACCCACAGCGAGTGCAATGGAGATGGCGATGGAGATGGGGACAGCAGTAACCCCCTCTGTGAGGGTCGCTTCAAGCACTGCTGCCCTAGAGTAGTGTTAGCATCCGTTCTAAATCCGCAGTTTGGTTCCCGTTCTGGAATGGAACTGAACAGAAACTGGTCCTATAGGTTTTACCCTATAAACAAACTGAACCTCACCGATCCCGCAGTTTTTCGGCCGGTGCCACATTTCTGCAAGCTGAGAACTTTGGCTCCAATTAAGTAGTTGAGTTCTGATTGTATTACAATGTGATGTATACCTAAAAGGTGCAGTACTAGATGGTCTTTCGCCTCCTATTCTCCAATTTTCAATTCGGTCAATATTGTTTGATTGAATCCGAAAAATGCCCAATTCACGGCGTTGATTCACAGCGACTCAAAGAATACTGATCGGATCGCACATTGGAGAATAGGAGGTGAACGAGCATCCAAATCTGCACATTTTACATATATATCATATTGTGATACCATTAGAACTCAACTACTTAATTGGAGCAAAAGTTCTGAGTTCGCTAATATAAGAATCAACTGTATGCAAAACGAGGCCAAAAATCACTGGTTCGAATTGCATCTCGGCTCTGGAACCACTCATCACCGGACAGTTCGGTTCCTTGGCGGTTCCAGAACCAAACCGGAGCCACAGTTGCGGTTCCAACCCGGACCAAGGCCGGGTACCCTGGAACAATTGCTAACCCTACACAGGTGCCGACAGTGAAAAACAAGAATGGGATACAGAGGAGGAGGAGCAGGGCTCTCACATCCGGCGCAGACCGTGTGGACTGGAGGCGAGGCAAGGAGCCATTCGCACTGCATCAAGGCCATGAGCTAGCACAGCCACACCGAACCATTGCAAACATGACAACCATCTTGGAGATGCAGACCACACTGCAGGAGGCGCAGTGGCGAGGGATGAAAACGTGGTTGGAGGGAAAAGAAGGGAAGCGGGACATGTACCACCTGAGTGAATTACTGTGGGGCAAAGGCATCACCACTATGATAACAAGAGTGGTGGCTTCAACAAAGTGAGCTCTGAACGAGCAGAGGAACGTTGACACCGAGGGGGTTAGTCTGGAGGCCTCGATATACCCAGACTTGACCCAGCCCGTTGGACTGATGAACCCAGAGGAATGCAAACAGCTGCAGCCTGGAAGGCAGCTGAAATCAAAGCCAAAAGCAAACCCAAAGCCAAACCCAACACCAACACCAACACCAACACCAACACCAACACCAACACCAACACCAACACCAACACCAACACCAACACCAACACCAACACCAACACCAACACCAACACCAACACCAACACCAACACCAACACCGAGAACCTCATTGAAGCCAAATGGGATCGCAACATCATTGCCGACTCTGACCAGATGCTGAGAGACAGACTCAGCACCAAACAAAATGAAACTGACCAGCCCAGCCCCAGCCACAGCCCCGACAACATGTTTGAGCATGGCAGACAGAAGCCCAATCCTAAGGAGAGACAATTGCGTGCAACTCCCCAATAAGATGGACCAAGAAATTGCATCAGAGATCAACAGAGCACTTTGCCACCAGCAGGCCTTGGCTCACACTAGGATCATGAACACAAGAGGGAATGACAAGGGGGCAATCACGGCAAGAACACAGCAGAATGCGACAGCGGAGATGGCTCTGCGATACCACCACATCATCATTACAGCAGCAAGGACCGTCCACAAAGGAGTCGTTGATGTCAAAGAAAATGAGTCTTGGGAAAAGCTAATGATCCATGCAGTACCTCTCACAAGGTACATGGGAAAAGCCACTGAAGACCCTCAGATGATGCGAGAAGAATTTGATGTGGAGGATAAGGGCATAGCAATCCCCTCCCCAGTATGATGGCTGGAGAACCCCTGCACAATGACAGAGAGGACGTAGAACACAGATACCGCTGCGTCATCGGCACTTTTTGTAATAAAGAGAAGCAAGGTGGCACAGAGCTTCAGCGAGACAGGCATCACAGTGGCGGGAGTGTGGTACTGAGTCGACATGTTCATGACTAGAGGCTGTGGAAGCTGGTGAGAACTCTGCCACAGATGGGGCCACGTCGAGAACAAGTGCGGCAGCAAGCCCGAGTGAGGCTACTTCTTGGGCCACTACCGGACTAACGACCAATATGCCATGTAGTGGGGTATAAGGTAAGGCAGGGATTACTCAGCAGCCACACACTGAAGAAATGCCCTAATTGCAACAGAAATCATATTGCGTTCAGTGGCAGGTACACGACAAAGAGTGAATCCGCCAAAGTGGCGCCCCAGAGCCCAGACACAGAAATACCACGATGAGCCCCCACAAGCAAAGCGATGGACATGGCAACGGCTATGAGGTGGGTACTAATTTTTTCTAATGGATACTTAGGTACGGCCCTTGATCCTATTCCAACAATGCCCTCCGATTAAGTCGAGCTTGGCATTTTCTTTCCTACTTAAGCTGCTTGTTCATTTGAGGTAAAGGATTTCCTTTTCCTTTCCTGGTGCAACACTGAGGGTCACTAATGTACATCCTTCTGGTAGGCTCCATCTCTTTCAAATTTGATTTTGTTCAATTATTGCTTTGCTGGTCAGGACTGGTGCTTTATCTTGTGATATCTCTAGGAGTAGTAGATATCCCACAGTTCCTGATATTAGCCCTTTCGCGAATATTGTCAATATGGACTACTAAGTCTTGTTATAATCCCATCAATGATAAATATCACCAGACACGCTAACCTGCAAAATGCTAATGATGATTTTGATAGAAGGTTGATAGTCTTTCGAAGGAATATACGACTACATTTTCTGCGTTTTCTAAACCAATCGTCATAACAGGGTACAGGGCTGCCACTACAAAAGCTAATGTCTTGGTATAAATATTATAGATATTGGTATCATAAAAACACCATAATATTTTAGATTTTTCTTTCACTGACAAGATTCTTACTGTTCGCTGCTGCAGCCTTTTCTTCTCATTGATGGGGACAATGTATTCTTTTTTCTAGTCATGTTGGAGGATCTGGTTACCTATACTTCGATACTATGATTCTGCCGCTCATGATTGCGCAACTATGGCGATCGCAACTTACATTTGTCTGAATGCGCCTGGTAATAGATTGCCACATGTCGCTTATGTTATTATGATTAAATGAGGTGGTTTCAAAGCGTTACGCTTCTCATCATAGTCAGGGCATAAATCAAATTAAAATAAGTCAGATAATGTATCAGATCTTAACTTTAACTTCGAAATCATGCTTTCCATTTGATCAGTCTTTGGAATATCTGATGACACCCATGTCATTCTAGGTATTCGCAATTTAACTATGAGTTGTCTTATGTCTTATGATGCTATATTCCAATATGTTTCAATAGCTCTTCACCATTAAATGCCTCACCAATTAATTTGCCTATTCCGCATCGCGTCAGAGATTTAATTGGCGACCAGCTGATATTCTGCCAACCTAGATTATGACACGTCACTATGACATTGCAATGCATATAGTCCCAATTCAATGACCCAGTTTGCTTCAGGCCGCTTATCTTCGGCCAATGCCATCAATCTCTTAGACACCGCATGTTTAGGCCTCGACCTTCCATAGACCAGGGAGCGACACTTGATGTTCCCACCGCTTAGCCCGTAGGGTTGCAGCTCCCTCTTACATCCATCTTGCGTTATCATCTGCTGCACACGTAATTCTGCATAATTGCAACTTAACTGTGTGTTGTCCCGCTAGATAATGTTTTATAAATATGGCCAATAATTATGCCCACAGCTGAAGGTTTTTCACTTCCCTGTTATAGCAGCATAATTGCGTCATCAGATTTTAATCTGCTAGTACAAACGTATTGTAGCTAATTGATCGACATGCGGCTCAAGTGTAATTCCACTTAAGACCAGTTGACTGACAAACATGATGTTGACTTAGATAGGTGTTTTGTATACCACATGACTACACCAAGAGTAACTCCATGGCATGTAACAGTAGCAATCCATTCATGTATCATATCCGCTGGTAACAGAGAACTCTTACCAATGGGGACAAACAGTGTGGGGTGTGGTCCTTGGCCAAGGGGTGGAGTGGCAGCAGATAGGGGAAGCGAAGAAGCAGAGATGGCAGATGTGAAGGAAGAGGAAGCAATGCAGGTGACAAGAGACGTCATGATGACCAAGACCAAGATTGTGACCACCACGGCAACTGTGATTGAGACTGAGACTGAAGCTGGGGCCCTGGCTACCAAAGTGAAGAGTGATCCAATACAAATGCAAAAGGTCATAGGAGTAGACGATTGTGGCCCGAGTGACGGCAGTCAAATGCAGGGTGGACGTAGTGTGCTTCCAATAGCCACAGAGTGAAGAAGGAGGTATTGGGATCAGCCATATGGGATACGAAATTAGACAAGAAAAAGAGTTTCGATGGCAATATGGAGAGGGAGTGGCCTGGTGATTGATAAGCGGACAGATTTAAATCCAGGTGCTAACGACAATGCCATTGCTACTGACATCAGGAGGAGAGGAAAGACAACAACAAGGATCGTCAACATTTACGATCATTGAAACACCCAATCAGGAAAGAGACCAGCACAAAAGTTGAACTAGCAGAGAGACATTCAGCAGGGTGGCACTGTCCTCACAGGAGACTTCAAATCCCATACCATACGATGGGACCCAGGATGCTGTGGGCAGCTGAATGCTTCATTCTGGGAAGATGTGACTGACAAAAATGGACTGGAAATTGGAAATCAATGTAGAGCCACCCACTATTGGACAAGAGAACATCAACAAGGGGAGTTGGTTATCAACCTGATGCTTCCCGATTGACGAATAACGACATGGTCCATACCTAGTGTTAGCAACCGTTCCGGGTTACCCGGCTTCGGTCTGGGTTGGAACCGACCCGGAGGCCCCGGTCCACGTCCGGAAGCGCCAAGCAACCCGAACCGGGTGACTAGCGCCGGGTTGTTACCCGGACCGGACATATGCCCGCGGTTTTTCGGCCGGGTTAGAACCGGACCGCGGTTCCAACTTTGCGGTTCCTACTACTTTGGCTCCAATTAAGTATTTCAATTCTGATTGTATCGCGACATGACCAGTACGCCGATTGTTCAGTTCTTGCCGCGCTTTCACCTCCCGCTCTCAGATTTGCGATCCGACTGATATTCGTGGAGTGGCTGTGCAAGTAGGGCCAATTGTACGGGAATTTCGCGGGTTTTCGATAGGGACACAACGAATATTGGTCAGATCACAAATCTGAAACCGGGAGGTGAAAGAGCGACTGGAACTGCACAATCTACATACTGATCATGTCTTGATACGATGAGTACTCAAATACTTAATTGGAGGCAAAGTGGTGATGTTGAAATGCCGGGTTTTTGGTGGTAAAACCGGCCCAATTGCAACGGTCCGGGTTTTCGTGTGGTAAAGCCCGTTGCAACGGTTCCGGTTCGGTTCCAACCCTAACCCGGAACCGTTCTAGCGGGTTGGAACCGTTGCTAACACTATCCATACTGGCCAACATCCACTCCACTGGATGTAACAATGAGGTTATACAATGGGAGGTGGAAGTATACAAGTAGGAGGCGGACCATGAGAGGCTAGTACGGGGGAATTTAGCTGCACTGATGGAGGAGGACATGGAGGAAGCACAGAAGCTATGGATGGAGGTACGAAAGGAGAGAGCTCACCTGGATGCAGAGTGCACCGCAGATAAGGTGGAGCAAGGGGCCACATGGTATCAGGAAGCAATCTGCAACGTTCTCAACACCACAGCAAAGAGAATGATGCTCTGCACCAAATCAAAGAGGTGGTGGAACGCCAAGATCATGGAAAGAAGAAAGAGGCTCGGAAGAGAGACAAGGAGGAGACGGAACTTGGAAGAAGTCCCCAGGGTAAGGGCAAAGCTGCAGGTGAGAATTCGACATTCCAAGTGTATGATATGGAGCAAGTACTCGGAACACTGACGGGGGGGCAAGGAATGGGGACCAGCTTGATATGCGAACCCCCGAGCAGGTACCACCTTTGAGGCCTTAACAGGCAGAGAAGGCAACCTAGCAAACACATCATAGGAGACAGAGGAAATGCAGAGGCACGAATTATTTCCTCCCAATAACAATGACCAGTACTACGAACTACATCTCGCAGGCAGTGGACACACATGTGTCATTGAGCACAGAGTTGTATGAGCCTTAAAATCTGAATCAGTCAAAACAGCACCCGGGCCAAACAAGCTGTCTTTTGGTGCCATATGGCTGACTTGGAAGTGAGATAAAGAGAGGATCATGAGGCTGATGAAGGCTACCATTTGCATGGGAAGAAACCAAGCTGTATGGAAGCGAGCTAGTGGCATGGTGATTTGCAAGGCTAGCAAAGACGACTCAATGCACCAGAAGGCTTATTTCTCCATATCCCTGTTGACCTGCATTGGAAAAGTGGTCGAGAAAGTAGTACCTAAGCTGCAGTCAGAAGAAGCAGAAAGAACAGGGCTACTGAGCAACCTACAATTTGGAAGCAGAAATGAACAGTCATCCATATATACTACACCCATCATGCTCGCCAGAGCTGGTGCAACCTGGAATAATGGCCGCATAACCGGCGTGGTTTTCATGGACAGCACTGCAGTCTTCCCAAGCAGGCCAAAAGACACGTTAGCCAACTAAATGATGGTCAGGAAAATGGATGGGGAGCTTATACCATGGACGGAAAGCTTCCTCACAGAAAGAATGTTTGAGATGATAATCGAGGACAATGCCATGGAAAGACAACTAGTAGAGGCATGGGTTCTGCAAGGCTCACCTGTGTCACCGATTCACTTTCAAATTGAAACTTCAGTATTGATCAAAGGGATCGAACAGTATGTGTCAGCCGCCGAAAGCTAATCTTTGCAGACAACCTCGGCTGGCTGACGACAGGTAGCAATTCCAATCGGGTTGTCACAATACTTGAGAGATGCACAGCACAGAGCGTATAGTGGGCAAGCGCACCAGGGCTACCGTTCGACATTGCAAATATGGAGGAGGCACTATTCACGTGCTGATGAGGCCACAAGACACACCTCCGGCCAAAACTTCCAGTGAAGATAACAGTCAGAGATGGGGTCATACAAACCAACACACAGATAACACTCTGCCAGGCAGTCTGGATGGATGCCCACCTGACGTTCGAGGAGCAGTACAACCAATGCATGAAGAAAGCCAGGGAAGTAGAGGCCATACTCTGAACCTGAACACAGACAGACGTGTTTGTTCCCAAGCGTGTAACAGCTGTCCAAGTGTCATGTGTCCAAGTGGTCGCACTATATGGGAGCAAGCTCTAGTGCAATTCCAAAGAACTAGGCAGATGAGACAACCTCCAACTTCTCCTCAATCGACAAGCAAGGTTCAACCCGCATGCACTGCCCACAACCACACAGGGTGCACTTATGAGTGAGTCAGGGCTTACACCAGCGCCTGTAATGTTAGACTCCAGACAATGGCGATTCACAGACAGACTAACTGACTCATGCAGTACCACGCTAAAAGAGTTACACTGAAATCCCTCTCCCGGTGCACCGATATGCGTAGTAGTCAACGATGCGCATAAGCATCGCCAGACAACTGAAGGCATGAATTGGCTGGCCCCGGGGAAAGAATCAGTGGTCAGGGCCATCATCCTGCATGACACCACTTCTGCCAGGAGAACCGAGCAGCGCTGGGCAAGAGAGACAGAAGCTAACATTGGAGCAGGGGTCTGGAGGAGGTGGACAGAGAGGTCGCAGTCAGACATCGGCCGAGTGCGAGCCACAGCAGTGTGCAACCATGGAAACCAATGGAGGTCTGCCCACAGCTAACTGGGTACTGGATGTATGGAAGTCTTCAACTATGAACTGTGGGCGATCGGACTCGTGTTTGATGGGACAATCGAGAAGAAACAAACCTTGCTACAGTATAGAGTGAAGACAGTAGCAGTTTTCCACAACTCACAGGCCGCAATTCGGTGTATGGCACACCTGGAGCCCGGCCCAGGGCAGTGACTTGTGGCAAGTATCAATGGAAGGACACAGACCCTCCTCCCCCACGGCATCGCTACCGAGATCTACTGGGTTGCAGGGCACTCTGGTAACCCTTGAAACGAAGAAGTAGACTGTCAGGCACATATAACCTGTGATGCAAGCAGAAGCACTTTGAGACAGCAACTGTACACCTTGGGCTCAAACAGGGCTAGACGAATCTCCAAGGGAAAATCAGTAGCCAAGACAAAGTGGGAAGCCCCCAAGTACAACAAGCACTTTGGCTACAGACTCAAGGGCAAGGCGGGGACCAAGATGCCTATCCCAATGACATGAGCGAAATCGCTAGCCGCGAGGTTCTACTGACTAAAGTCCTGGCATGCACCTGCTGGAGTCTACCTAAAACAGTTCAGCAATTGAGAGGACGACAAATGATAGTGGTGCAGCAGCGGAGGCCGGACGGTGTCCCCAATGGGGGAACATCTCTTCCACCACTCCAGCCGGTGGAGAGACCAGAAGAAAGCACAATGGCAGGCGGGTGGAAAGGCGATGGGCTGGTAACCAGGCAGATGCCGACACGTACATATCTCTGATCAGTTTTCCATAGACGAGTGCAACCGAGCGGTGATGGGCTTTCTGGCGGCCACTGAAGTCGGGATGTTCCCGCCCAAATGAAACGAAATGGCAGTATGGAGAGGGCTCAGAGCTCAGGGCTCCGGAGCGGCGTTGGCAGTAACGGCGTTATACCTACCTTTCTTTCTTTCTTTCTTTCTTTCTGTCTTTCTCTTATCTTTCTTTTGTCAATGGGGACGAAGGGTAGCGGGAAGGGAGCTCCTCCATGTAGCCTGCTCGCCCGGAGGCGGAGGTGGTTATTAAGGTCCTGTCATACTCTAGTTTGAGTGAATGCAGTATGATTAAACAAAGAAACAATCAACCCCCTTCACATTGCTCCTTTTGTTCATTATCCTAATGTGGGCGGGAGCCTACAGGTGGAAAAGCGCTATGTTGATCAATGATGTATTTTTGTGGTCCAGCTTATTGGGAATGGCTTGCTCATGTCACTTCATACGGTTTGGCGCCTGTCTGGCAAACTCGAGCCTGTTGTCTGGACTGTGGCTGGGCTGGCCAGTTTCTTTTGATTTTGTTGTGGAACTGTCTCCCATTGTCTGATTGGTGTCAGCACAGAAATTGTCACTGCTGTCGTCATCGATGTGGTTCTCAGTGTTGGTGTGGATTTCTGTGCTGGGTTGGGCTTTGGTTTTTGCTTTGGATTGAGTTGCCTTCCAGGCTGCAGTTGTCGGCACTCCTCAAGCTTTCTCAGTCCAGCTGTCTGCATCAAGTCTGTGAGTATAGAGGCCTCTAGACTGATACCCTTAGTGTCCACTTTCCTTTTCTCTCTCTGGCTCTGTTCTGTTGCAGCCACCACTCTTGTGACCACGTCCATGATGCCCTTGCCCCACAGTAAGTTATCCTGGTGCAATGCATCCTGCGTCTCCTCTCCTTCCTCCAACCATGTTTTCATCCCTCGCCACTGCCCTTCCTGCAGCGCTGTGTGCGTCTTCTACTTGTTTGCCATCTTTGCAATATTTCAGTATAGTCATGCAAGCTCGCAGGCTTGCTGCTGTGCTGTTCGCTCCATGCGGCTCCTCAAGTCCTCGGGGCCTGCAGTGGCCACCGGCGTCTCACTCCTCATTCTCCGCTTCCTGTGCTCATTTCTCTCCTCTGGCTCAAGCGTAGCAGTGCTGGCACTATCTGCTGTGACGGGGGTCACCACCGTCCCCATCTCCATCGCCATCTCCATCACCATAGCCATGGGCAACTTACACAACCCATCTGCTGCTTCTCCCCTGTCCAAGTCTCCTTTCACACTCTCTAACTTTGTTCATCACTTCTGTAAGGTGATCTCTTTCAGAGGTACTTCTCATGACTGCTAGCTCGCCGGTTGTTGCGTCGCATTGGTCACATGCTGCTTCCGCCAAGCCTTTTCGCAAATCCACACAATTGCATGGTTTCTTTAGCACGCTCTTTTGGTTGATGTGCCCAACCTCCTTCTGCGGTGCAGAGGTGCTAGGAGTGTCGTTGGACAGTCAATTCAATCTCAAAATTCGATTGCTGCTGTCTGCATTTCGATTGCGGACATTGTTGTTCACATAATTTGCAGTTACTGTTTTGCCATGAGTCACGTTTGGTTTTTTTGTACTGTCAGTAGCTGAGGTTTGGATCATAGCCAGGGAAGAAGAGCAATAATTTCAAAACAGCCCAGCAGGCCTTGGGTGATTTGCAGAAGAACAACATGATGTTCACTCTCTGCATTGATAACTACAATCACGATATATATGGTGTAGTTATAGCAGATCAACGGTACAGCTACTATGATACTCAGCTTACCTCCTTTTGCACTTGGTGGTCTAAGCTCTTCTGGGCATATGATACCATGGTTACAAATGCCTATTTCATCTGCCAGGATATGTTTCAGAGTCCTAATACCATCGCACATAAGGTATTTCACCTGCTGTGTACCTGGGGGTTGATCCTGACTGGGTCTGGTCAAATTTCGACCTTACAGATCATACAATGCACAAGGGCCATATCCACCCGGTCACAGATTAAAGAGAGTACTTATTTACCTCGAGACCAAAGCTGGGACTGTGGGCGCCGTCTGGTCCCTCTTGAGAAGGGAAAGCGATTGGGGTGTTGGCTTTGCTGCTGGAAGCACAGAAACAATCACATACAAAATACCAAATCTCCACCAAAAACTGCTGAGATCAATCGAGTACAAATAGAGATATTGAATTGACTATCGTCCAAAAGTGATTGTCTAAAGAGCAAAGAGAGAGGGACGGGCATAGATATATAGGAAAGGAGAGTGCATACCCGGCTTCGCCGAGTATCACATCCGGCGACTGATGCCGGGCATCACTCCCAGGGCTAGACCTCCTCCTCAACATGGGGGCAGGCGGCAGCCATGGGGGCCGCAAGCCACCGGCCTCATACCAGCAGCCTTTGGCCGATAGGGGCTGTAAGCCCTAGAACGCCACACTAGCCATCGGGCCAAATCCCGTGCCAACAAAAGCCCGCTGGGCTTGCACCCAATGCGACCGGCCACTGTGTCTCAATGATGAAAGGAATTGTTTTGTTGAGTTCCATCAGCTGTAAAGGGGTGGGGTGGGTGGTGGTGCAGGGAGAGGGGGTGGAGTGGTTGCTGGAGATGGTGGATTTTGGAGGGGCAGCTGGGTTTTCAAAGCCACACCTAATGTAATTTACAATTCGTTTGAATAGAAAGTTTCATTTTCTACTAGAGAAGACTTTATCACAAGGAGAGCCTCTGGTAGTCTTTTTTGGGGCGTGGTCGTGGCGATTGCGCGGGCGGACCATACGGTCTGGGAAACGGTTACGATCCAGGGGATAGGGCTGGTCTAGACGAAGCCCGTCCTGGTCCGGCAGCTTTTCAGACAGGACCGATCCTGGTCCAAAATTTCGTCGCACTAGACTGGTCTATACTAGGACGGCTCCGGTCCGGACTAGTCTATAGCTGGACTACTGCAATCATTGTATCTTACAAAGGTGAGAGTTTCCGTCATTGCTTTGTGCCTTTATACTGTCACACTGTCTCCACATTGGCCAACAAGCCGCCTACTGTTGGGGATATTCAATTTAGATACAAGATGAAATAAAACGGGCCAAACATAACCCTGGAAATAAAAATAACAGCATACATTGTTAAAGTTAGACAACAATAGCATTATCATAGCTACGCATGTATTGCACCGTTGACCTCTCGAACCGTACTATTCCTCCCAATATCTAATAGCTTTTGTAGACTTGATATCTGACATTTCCCGTAGAATCTACCTAGATGCCAACACCTATACATCATAAATCCGAGAAACACCGCCGAAATCAGTGTCGGCAAAGCATAGAATAGAGCCAACCAATATCCAACTCCGATTCTGTAAATCTCAATTCCCACTATTCCTTCGGCTAGTATGGTGTTTCTGTCCCTTTCGTCCACATTGAATCGTGAAGCCGCCATAGCCGATATCACTCCTAGTACATCTTCCATTGCATTTGCCGATTGCTCAAACGCCCACGGTGGCTGCCGCATATCCCCAACCAGCTCACTTCCGGGAACCGGTACAAAGATGAAGCTCTGCAATATGTCCAGAAAGCCGCTATTGGTTGCAACCATGATGATTTCCCGAATTGCATGTGCCGATATGGCTTGCAATAAAATCCCGTCAGAATCTACTATATTCGAGTTTTCACAAAAGTCTCCACCGGACAGTGTTCGACTAAATTCCGTGACTGAGTTGTTGGTAAGTCGAAGAGATAACTTCACCTCTCGGCGGCGAAAAACGTTACGGGTGTCGACGTCACATGTCACTACATACCGATCGTCGGGCGAAGGTTTCGGGTGTGCATCGAACCAGTCTTTGTCGTTCAAGGAAAGAGCCAAGGCACCGGCAGAAAAGTACTGTCCACCTGTCACCGAAGGTAAGCATTTGTGCCCCAAATCATTCAAATTTGAATATACTTACCTACGATTATTGTTATTCTTCCAACCTCCGCTTCATAGCACACCTGTTTGGCAGTTGCATACTGATCGACAATTTCGGTGGCGTTTGAGCCGATATCCTGCTGACCAAAACACGACCCGTCGGCAGAAGTTACATTGACGATCCCAACCACTTTGTCCACTGAGATTGAGCCTTCCCGGCGACAATCGACCGGATTTGTAACCATGACCGGTACGCATTGCCGAACCTCTAGTGCGCTGTTACCGTAATGTTGCAATAGAGGCTGCAGACCGCCGACTTCGTTCTGTTGGGTGTTATACACCGTGGCTGGTGCACCCGCTGCCGTACGATGGATTGCCGTACCATCATCTACATAGGCCGATACGCCCGGATTTACCAAATTGATCAATTCTACCATCGTCGTAGATTTTCGATGTGGGCAAGATGCTGGACTCCATGGTATGTTTATTCGCAACCCGTCGCTCCTATTTAGCAACCACCGATCCTTCGGAATCATGTTCACGCCTGGCGCCGAATCAGGATCCACTTCCAGGGAAACACATGTACCGGATGCATTGGTTGGAATCGGGCCTTGGTACGATATCTGTGTTGAAGTCACCGTTGGTGTAATACTGGCGACGATGGAGGTAGTTATCAACGCGGCCGTAAGAAATGTTATTTCGACGTTCCAACGGCGAAACCTATCCCGGAATTTACTGATGCGCATTGCCGCTCTCCAGTAGGTGTCCAGTATATTAAGCTCGTGTTGTGACAGATTTGGCCATAGGCTATCGGGCACTTCTGGGTGTGGTAAATGTAGTTGGCCCTCGACATAGAGCAACCACATCTCGCGCACTTGACCACTAACAAACAGCGTAACTCCGGTAGCAACCACAGTCGTGAACGTGGAGTAGACGGTTCGGTATGTCGAGGTGAAGTCGGAGACAACTGATATCTCAACTGTAACGAAGGCAACTGCAATAATTAAGGCCGAGAGAATTAAAGCAACAAAAATTGCCAAAATGGGAATTAAGACAGCTTTGAGGTTACGTTTGACCGGAGATGGTGAGAGTGCCTCTTTTACTTTGCATGTTGGTATTTTGGAGGTGGCAGGCCCTTCGAGAGTCATTTTGGTTGCTAAAGATATGATGAGGAACTGGGGAAGTTAGGGAATTTAAGATTCAGAATATAATCTGACAGCAAAGGGGTGTTTGAACACGTGTTGAAAGTCTGACGATATTATGTCCTTCAACCGACAGAACTTGAAACGCAACAATTTGTATCAGTTGATGATCGACATCTTGTCCTTCCTTCATACTCCACTAAGCCGCTATTGTGTCCAATTGTCTCGAAACAGCTGAAGCTCCTTAGAAATGACTGGTCAATAACCTCTCAGGCCGAGATGATGAACAAGGATGCGGATGGAGATCACAGCCACATTGTGGGCTAGCGCGTCCGATCATCGGATAAACAACCCATTTAACTGTGGGAAAACCAGGGTTTAAAGCCAATTATAGTTACATACGAGACAACCTGGATGTGCACCGCAACACTATCCATTGCTCGAAAGTACTTTCGACTACTAAGTCTGGGAATGTGAAATGCGCCGATTCACTCCAAGACTCAACAGTATCGCTCAAAAGATGCACTTTCGAGTACTACTGAAAGCCTTTAAACACTATATAAGTCAGTAAGTAAAAACGGTAGGTACGAGGGGCATCAAATGTAGTCGCCACGGTTGATATCAAAAGTTATCAGATAGCACTAGCTTGATCAGATTAGAAAACTTGTCATGAAAAGAAATAAGTCTGTAAGATTTCCATATTGACACTACACTGTAAGTCAATATAGTTGAGGCGTCCAAGCGAATGTTTCCAAATGGGCAGCGCGTAAGCTTCTCATATCGACGAGTAGGTATAGCAGTTATTGAGTTACAGAACATATCACTCACCCGGCGAGTGAGAGGTCTAGATCCACGTGATGTAATCCCCGTCACGTCTTCAACATTGTCATCATATCAACATCGCCAAATTGTCAAGCGCGATTTCATGCTTTCACCAGCACGATATGGTTCGATATCTTCAGATGCTTGAATGTGCCAGGATATTTCTTGCTTTATGGTACTCGGAGGGTGTCAAAAGTCGGGCGCGCCCCATAAAATGTGGAAATTCTACACTTCCACCACAACAATAGAGATAAATTTCACCTCATGCATACAGCCCAGGCGCCTTACTAGGGGCGTGGGCACGCCCAGCGCCCACACCTAACAAGCTGCTAGCGGGGCACCTTGTAAATCCCGGAATTTTTTTCAAAATTGCAAATTGCTCAACAACCACACAATAGAGAGAATATCAGAGAGAGAAGTATAATAGACAACTCCAAGGCCTACATGTCAATCCAAAAATCAAGTCAAATGGTCCAATTTTGAGTAAGATTAAAATGTGAGTGAGAGTCTATGAAGCTGGCGGATTTTTGCCCACCTCCTAACCCCCCTGTTTTATCACCAATTGTAAATGGAATTCACTGGTAATATTGTTAGAGCATATACAGTATGCTAGCTGTCAATTAATGTCAGTCTTGGCAGATTTGGGCTGGTGGTTGTTGAGATAGGTACTAGTTCTGAGTTGCTGAAGTGGAAGACCCTCTATAGTATCATAACTCAGGTAATTTTTGTCCAAGTGACATTTCATTGTCCCTAGAAACTGCCAAGCTGCACCCAAGTAGCCTTGTAGCATGCTGAAGAGACTCAGGCAGCAAGGGAAATGAATTCCAACCACAAGTGGTGGAGAAATCATATAGGGTAGATAGCTCTCCTTTTCCTTATTCTCCTGTAGCAGTTAACCCATAAGTCCACCAATCCTTGGTTAAATTCAAAGCTCTTTGACACAGAGTGACTATACTATATACAGATGGGTTTGGAATTATCGTTAGCCTGATACTGGTTGTAAGCTGGTCAGTCTCTATATTTGAGTCATAAGCTGTCACTCATCACAGATGTACCTTACAGTCAGGTAGAAAAAATTTACCTGACAGTGTATGACATGTATCTAAGTGTCAGGTAGAAATAATTTACCTGACGCAAAACACCAGCAGTGCTAAGCAGTGCTTAGCAGCATCAACAGTGCTAAGTATAGTCTAAGCCACTGTACTTGATCTACAACCACTCCTTGAATATTAGAGGAAACTAAAAGATGAAACAAGCAAGTGAAAGAGCATCTTGTTAACTACATTTCATATATAAACAATATCCTGGTCAAAGTAAAACTCATAGAGTTAATTGAGCTCAAAGTTGGATAGATGTGGGAGCGGGGAGCTGAGGGTGGGCATGGCTACAAGGTGCCCCGCTAGTGGCTTGTTAGTGGCTTGTTAGGTGTGGGCGCTGGACGCGCCCACACCCCTAATAAGGCGCCTGGGCCGTATGCATGAGGTGGTGTAGTGAAAGATGCAGATCTTGGCGTTTCTTGTTGTATGGGAGAAAAAAGTCGGGCGCTCTTTTGCCCTGTGTGACCGCGCCCCAAATACCCTTGTACCCTAGTACATTACCGCAGGTTAACATCCCAGCTGTCCGGAGGGCAAGGTTGCAAGCCATCCTGATGTCTTGTGTCGGCGTTTTCCTTTCGGGCTCCCCAACCGTCGCCTAGTTCGAAGACAAAGGGACGAAACATTGGTTAGGGACTTGACCGAAGGCTCCCCGTTGTTACATCAGTTACACTGTACCATTCAACAAGGTTTTAAGTACAAAGATTGTGAGATTGTTTCTTTTTATGAAACAAAAGATTCGAAAACAGTTAAAGTATGTACACTCTCCCTTCTATCATGCTAAACTATTCCTTTCCAATTTAAATTGTCGCTATACTATGAACAACCCCCATTGCTCGATCCACCATTGTCTCGCCTCAACTACTTAAAAAATTCCGAACGAAAATATCCCCGTAGTGTAACATCTTTATACTAATAGTTGTAAATTACTGAGATACAACCGAATAAGAAATGGACGAAAACCGGGACCCTAGTTCGTCTAGTGCAGCGAGAATCCGCCACCTACTTCTTCCCAGACGAACAATTGCATAACCAAGTGCCAATTGGTTCAGACCACGGAAGTCTGGTTAGGTTTCACGTAACGTGCGGGAGATATGCTATCCGGGATTCCTCTGCATTCCTATCCGCTAACATATTGACACCTTTTTACTGCCCATAGCTGAGTGGCAAATCTCCTCATCACTCATGTTCATGCAAGGTTTACATCTTCCATCGCTCAGTTTCTATACCTGTACTGAACTCATCTACGTAACTCTAAAATACGGTACTACTATCCTTCCCAGGGCAGCGCACGATTCTACAGATCATCCGCCATCTAATCTGATCGACTTGCATCTGATCCATCTCATAGTCAAGATAAACCACTTTATCGCACGATTCCGACTGGTTTACATGTTTCTTCGTAATGCTCCTAGTCATATTCGGCGATTAGGGGTTTTTAAGGCTGGTCACATCGTAGTCCGGCATGTTAGCAGAACGACTTGAGGCTTTGACACCGTGTATGCTAATTCACACTCCGCTATCCAACTCTCTTTTCCCGTATCAAGCGACTACCCCTTCAATTCGACAATCCTCCACATTAAGGAGTAGCGTTCCAACGCGCTTGGGAGTGCTGAAGCGTTGGAACTGCCGGAGGAGAATGCCCCGGCGTTTAAATGCACATGTCATTTAGGACTCAATATGCAATCACTCTGTGACTTGACGGGAATATATGATATAGATCTCGCTATGGAAGTGTAGAGCGATTGAAATCCCACACCCAAAAGGTTTCTTTGTTTGGACACTTGATCGGCGGATCTCATTGCCCGATTTCTGATACCTGCTGGTACTAATGAAGCCACGTGATAGGAATCGCAGCAATGACGCATCCCTCGCCCCCACTTGCCGGAATCATGCAAGCAACCACGCAGTGTAACGCTTAGTTGCCAGGTAGCTGAGACAGGAATCACTTGGAACAGGCGATTCGGTTGGGCGATTCATATTCCTATCACTAACCGGATATGACCGCTACGCACATCGTGTCGCAGCCTCGTTTCGCCAATCAACCATAAAATCTCACACATCGCCCAGGCAGTCTGCAAACTTTTACAATCATATTTTTTGGACTCCATACCTAGACCAAAGACATTACGGAAAGATGAGCACGCTAGGCGCGCTAGATCGGACGTTGGCAAACTTGCTTAGAAATTCCCTCAACCTCGACTTCGCCCTAAAGACCCACGTATCGAAATTCTACTCCCTTGTATCCCCTTATCGTTCTTCAAGACATATCCTTAACCCATGGGATCAAGGGGACAAATTTCCCAGCCCAGATTTTAAGTCACAGATAGGCATCTGGGGTATGATATCGGTTTTAGCGGAACGGTTTCACTACTAACTGCATCAAGAACTACTGAAATCGGACGGTTCGTTTCAGGCAGGTGACCATTTGAATCAAGAACTGAAGGTATGCTTACTGTTTCTGAGGCCCGTGCATGGCGTTACATTAACACGCAATTTACACCACAGTTCTATCTTGATGCTTTTCGGTCAAACTTTGCAAACAAGGAAGCCCTATTTGCCCTGGAATCAGAATCACTCCAGAACAGAAAATTGCTACATCATTTTATCTGGTTGCTGGAAACCGAAACCCTCGATAAGATATCAATACAGGAACATGGTGGTTTTCTAGACGGCTCTGGGTGGGGAGTTGTCGCACAATATAGACGTTTCTTCGTCGAAGAGTTTAGCCCAACCTTAACTCACCGGCAATGTTTAGACTTGGTCGAGCGCTACATTACGTGCTCGCTCTGGTCTGCGTACAGGCACTGGAGAGAGAATCCGGACTCGCCAGATAGTATCTGTCTTTTCAATAATTGGAAAGGAGCCAAACCAGTTCTAATACAGGCAACCATCCAATTCCTCGAAACACAAGCGGCTGAAAAATGGGCCAAAATGAAGGACATTCGTGATCGCTTTCTTGTTCGCTGGAAATTTGCCCAAAAAAAGCTACAGGATGCAACTCTTCCTGCCACGATAAAAGAGGTTTTCAACTGCAGTCAGAAAACATGGAAATGCGCGCTCAAGGCTGTGGCTAAAGATATCCGGTATGATCGTATTCCTTCTACTTCCGGGAGTGCCGCTGCCCTGGTGCTTGCTTGGTCTGTCGATTCCAGACGCAATTCTGACGTTTACTCAACGGCTGTTTCAACCGAATTCTACGCCGCGCTGAATCAGTGGGTGGCACTTGGGAATGGGGGTACCGATGGTTTTGTGAGCTTGTGCTGGCCTGAATGGACCAAATACTCTACAGCGAACCATCCCCCCACACTTCAGGACTCCACAGCTTTTTCGGAGCTATTCCCTTCGATAGCCTGCTCACCGGTTTCGGTCGACGGTTCCCAGGTTACACGGTGGATTTTGGCGGATTGCATGGATGAGGAAGACATGGACCTTTTTGCGAGCGAAATATGTGTCGAAGCAGCAGCAGTCGCGGCAACACTTGGCAACTCTGATTACCCGTCTGACTCCTCGTCCGTCACCAACACTCGGCATGATCCCATCTCGAGCCATCCAGGTCAATCAGAAAGGGGTGAACTGCAACACGAAATCGATCCGGGAGTCGATCCGGAGTCTGTATTGGTACATGGTATTATAATCGTTGGGATCATTGTGACTTTTTTGTTAGGTATGTTCCATTGCTTTTCTTGCTTCGGAAGAAAGAAAGCTAATTAGCGCCTGGGTGTTTAGAAATCCGTATGCTAAACTTCTCACCCTTACTTCTACTTTTCTTGCTTCCATTAGATGGACCGTCCTATTTGGCGGATGTCCTCCAATTTTTCTCTGCAGCCTGGATTATGTTAGGAAATGAGGTATTAGTCGGAATCTTCCAATCACCGTTATTCGAAAGAATCATCAGTAAGGTTCGCCGCGGCATCCTTCAAGATATCTCAGAGGTGGAGTTCGCTCTTTTGCAGCTGGTTCAAGTAAGTTATGAGCGATCCAAAGTCAAAAATATATACTAATTGTACAGCCTGATGCGATTGGAACAATACTGAATTTCTGCGCTTCGTGTACCTCTCATATGCGAAAGACGGGGATGTTACAATGCGAGGGCGGCTGGATCTGGGAACACCATATCCCTTTGGGCACCGATGGCGATGGATCTCAACCAGGGACAGTAGATGGGAGAGTCGGGAGCTGGAGTGAGATACCCTTTCAATTTGCCAATACGACACCGTCGTATTACGATCCATTGTTTGGAGAATCTTCAATATCCCAGAGAGCCGGTTATGTGAGTACGACGGGCTCGTCAGAACACCCCCTGAGCAATGCACCACGGTCTTATGAGGTCGCCAATATCATTACGGATCCGGAGGATTTGGAGATAACTGCTGCTGAAACGTTCCACTCGTCGCCACAATTGATACCTTCGGCTGTTCGGAACACCACGACGGCGAGTTCATCACCAACTATCACTCCGTCATCTTCTGGTCGCTCGGAACCGTCGGTTCAAACTCTTGCTAGACGCTTATACCGCTGTCACATCTGTTCCGCAACTTTCCCGGCCAAGAGTAATTGCACTCGACATGAGAAGACAGTTCATGGACGAACTATTCCATGCGATCACTGTGGGAAACCGGTGAAGGTTGGTCGGGCTGATTACCGGGAACTGCATAGGAGGACCTGCAAGGCTCAATCAGGGTGAAGTGACATTGTGGATGTAATTTGTCAGAAGGCCGTAACTATTGGAGGTTTCGCTATTTCTTGTGCTTCTTTATGTTTTTCTTACGATTATCGATGAGCTTGTTTGATGTTATGTTTTTCGACTCTGAATTGCGCATGTTTTTTGCGTTTCATTTATAGGGTATGTGCTTTTGAAGTTTCGTGTTTGATGGTATTCGATAACTTTATGGCAATATATTAAGTGATCCAACTCTGCCCCAATAGCCACACTCAAACATTGGCGTCATTCACTATCACCCAACGCTTCTTCGGACTCTTGATTAACGGCCTACAATTTTGTGCATAGCATGAAAAGCTGGTAATTTGCTCATTCCAGTCTATACAGCGGATGCCAATGTTCGCAACATATTGAACATGATCAGCGATAGAGGTCGTCCAGCTTCATGGATTCTCACCCGGTTTCAACCCTACCGTAGATGTTACTTTTGAATGCTGGAAAGACTTGTTGATTGACTTGATCTCTCGAGGCTAGAAGGCCCGTATACATACAGACTTGACTCCCATATCCATATCCATATTCGTCTCCATATCTATATCCGTTTGCATATCCGTTTGCATTGATATGAGCCGCTCTGCACTGATATGAGCCGCTCTCCTGAGGAATATCTTCATCGACCAACTGCATATCAAACGGACCTGAGCAGTGAGGCTCACAATGCAGGTACACATGCAACAGTAGATGTTACTGTATATGGTCGGTCAGACTTATTGATATGGGCTTATGGGTCTTAGCTGGAGATACACTACCGGGTGCACATACAAACGTACAGTTTACTGTATATATGAGCGTTGGAACCCCCACGATAGAGAGATAGAATCAAGTCAATCAACCATCCAAAGTAACAATAATAATGGCTGTATCTGATTAGGCATCTGAAAAGGCACAAGACACAACTCCCATATATATCTCTAGTCCGTCTATGGACCATAGCCTACACGCGCAGTGTTCCCTCCTCCATAATGCAACAGTAGAGTTTGTCCGATGGCCGAAAATTCCCAATTCGAATAATCCCTCCACATCATCTTTTCAGCAACACGATAGCGCGGAAAGATGAGGCAAAACTATGGCCCAGCTTTCCCAGGCCCAGCGAAAACCCCACGGACACTTTAGAGATATATGAACAGAAAACTTACAAGTGGGAAAACGTTACTTCTAATAGTTTGGGGCGACTTGGTGTGGAGGTACAATAATTCTTTCAATACCGTTCACTGTCGTACTGATCGAATAGTAATGGGTCAGAACAATGCCGAATTTGGGCCTGGATAAATAACGATCCGATTTTTTGTCTTTCTAGGCACATAACGTCAGAGCAGTGGGTCCTGCAGGTGATGATGGACTCGTTAAACATATCGTCTGCGCAAGTTTAGTATGGCCAGACGACGCCCTTTCTTTTTTCAGTGCAGAGGATTACAACCAAGACATAGCATTGGGGACTAGCGGTGATATTTCACAAATCCTTTTATAACTCATTCCGAGTTTTTGTTATAATTATTTACAGAGTCATGTTTAAGTTTCTTCTTTTGAAGATTAAGGTGTGGCACTAAATGTCCGAATCGGAAGAAAAACTTCGCTTAATTGCTGCTTATCGTAAAGCGTAAGTATTACCCTTGTCACGGCGGGGAGCAGCCGTATCATTCCATTGTAGAAGCGCTACCCAGCACCCTGGATGAAGCTGGATATTAGCGTTCGTTGCCAATAAATACACTTTACCTTATACTTCAGAAGGGATAGGCGGAAGAACTTCAGAGCAGTCATCATCGGGTATCAATTTCCGAGATTGTATGAAATTTCTGGCACCCAAGAAGACGAACCAACAAACCAATCCCCTAACGCCCGTGCACCACACGGTTATACCCCGCAGCACTCTACATCATCCCAACTACAGCAATAGCCGCGATCAGACCTCATCCGAACATTTCTTTTTTCCCCTCCATATGGCACCCTCCCTTCTGAACTCCTCCACCTCATCTCATCATGGCAAATCCTAGCACCTCAAGCCTCTGCCGCTCCTCCTCTTCATTCTACGACTCCTCTATCTTCGACGACCTTTCCGCGCACCAGCTAGCCCTCCTCGACCCTCCCGCAACACAATACACCGGCACCAGCGTCATTGACTCCCTATCCCCTGGCGAGCTCCAAAAGCTCTCCAGTGAGGCTCGAAATACGCACCCGACGCCATCACCGTGCATCGAGCTGGATGTGTTTGGACACCCGGTAAGCCCGCCTCAATTCCACTGCGCTGCGGTTAACTGTCGTAGATACGAAGACCCACTCCTCCAGCGTCGACATTCGAGAGTACAGGTACGATGGAGCCGTTTACGCAGTTCGGTTTGTTGTCCTCCGAGGATGGGGGTGAAGATGAGGATGCGTGTGTTGTCATTGAGCCGGTCCCCACCCCTACGCTGCCGCTTGCTACACAGGAGACGAATGAGGTCGTGTCGATTGCGGAGTATGTTGAGTTGTTGAAGAAGTTGAAGAACGGAGAGACGACTGTGGAGGCGGAGATAAAGAGGCTTGAGGGGATCCGGAGAAACGGTCAATATCAAGATAGGGGGTGTTGCTGTGATGGGAAAGTGACGGAGACGTCAGGGTTAGTGGAATGATAGCGCGGTGAAGACTTCGGGAAACAAATTATTCTTATCTTATTATTACTGCCGGGGAATATATGTCTTAGTAGTTAAGGTTTGCATGTCATATGACTAACTATCAGACCAATTTTATGAATTTCCCTCAATTGTCGTGATAGTGCGGTGGATGTGCCAGTCATTCTTTAATCGGAATTCTGCACTGATAGATAAAGTTTCATATTCTGAAAAAGATCCGTGCCGATCCGACACTGGCCGCGGACAGCCGAGATCACGCATCGGTAGACAGGGGTGCTATCGAAAAGTTTCAGAGAAAGCGCTAGTTGAGAGGAGAAGAGGAAAAGACCACGACGAGATAGAAGATCGGGAGTCTTGCAATTGGTGGTAGTTGAAGTGACAGAATTGCTAGCTGTGACAACTCTAAGCCTTCAAATAGCTGTAAACCTAACCTAGGTATGAGTTGCGTGGATGACAAAATGGCTTTACTATATCCAACTAGCACTTTCTGACTGCGCACCATCTGTCACTCTTAGGTGGAGTATGAGATCGTAGTTGCTATAGTAGTTAGGAGATAACCGTGTCTTCATTCTATGACACAGTGAAGAGAAGCAGAGAAGGAGAAAGGCTCGATTTATATACAGAGAATCATTAGAGAAAACTTTGAGGCTTCGCCACTCGCCACTCGCCACTCTGAGTGGCCTGCTACAAGATATGTAACAATCGCTGTTGAAATGTATTGATTGCTAGAAGCTTGTATTCTCAAGTACAGGTACATTCGTGATCTTATATATACGGTATTCGGAGTATGTCTTGTATGTCTTGTACGCATGCATGCGCACTCAGCTGGCATCTCCAGCTGAGTCTGAAATGACCATAATCTAAAGGAGATTACGCATCAGCCCAGCTGAAGCCGTACGCCAGGGAGGTGGACCATATATGCAACAATCGCGGACCTTTCATAGCCGAGTGATAGACGGTGCTGCAACTTCGAAGTACCCCCGTTATAGATAGGGAAACGTAGGTAGATTCTGATAGAAGACTAATCTAATCTAATACGACACAATCTCCTACATTACTTAAGTGGATCTGGTAATCGATACTAGTGATACCTACCAAGGTACACAAAGAATATTCAACACCAACCTACCACACCTTATAATTAGGCATACCCCGCCGTCTGTTCCTCGCACCACCTCCAAAACGCCTCAGCCTCTCCAGTCCCCCCTCCCCCTTCGCCTTCAAAGCCATCCCAATATCCTTCCTCGGCTGAGGATGCCACCTTCCGCAGGGCACGACATACCTCCCCTCATCCTCCACCGAGACCTCGGCACCCAACCCCGCCCACAGCGCCGTACAATCCCCCATCTTCGGCTCATGCAACACCAGAGTCGTCAAGATCCTAGTCACCCTGGGCGCCGCATCCCAAATCTTAGTCTTCAAATCCCCTGGATTCAGCGTAACACTCACGACGCCATCCCCGCGCACCCTCTCCGCAAACTCCTCCGCCAAAAACCAATTCCCCGCTTTCGACATGGCGTAATTGCGGTTCTGGTCCGCGGTGGGCGCGGAAAGCTCGGGGATGCTGATCCCACCCACCGGAGTCTTTGCGTCCACGAGCATCGACGAGGTCCACACAATTCTGACGCTGCTTGCTGGGGCCGTCTTGACCGTGCTCTGCAGGTGCGGCAGTAAGAGCTGGGTGAACAGGAATGGGCCGAGACAGTTCGTTCCCATTTGCAGCTCGTGGCCCTGCGCGGTTGTGCTCCCGACGGGCGGAGTCGCGACGCCGGCGTTGTTCCATAGCACGTCGAGGCGGGACTCTTGCGCTAGGAAGGTTTCGGCGCTGCGTTTGATTGTTGTGAGGTCGGATAGGTCTAGGTGTAGGAACGTAAGGGAGCCTGATGTAGTGGGGATGGATTTTGTGATTGCATCGATTGCGGCGGCGGCGTTGGAGGCGGACCGCGACACCACGTATACGCGTGCGCCGGAGGTGTGGAGGATTTTACAGAGCTCGTAGCCGACGCCGGAGTTGCCGCCGGTTATGACGAAGACTTTGCCGGGTTGTGGGGGGAGGTTGGATTCGGTGAGAGTCGGGGCGGAGGGGGCGTAGTTGTGACTAGTAGGTTCGGAGGGCGGCCATAGTGGAGGTTGAGCGGTGTGGAGTTAGGTGAAGGATGTTAAAGGACGTTCTTTTTTGGATTTATGTTGTGGAAGGGAGAGATGGGATGAGCTGTCGAATGACGAGTTTTGTAGCTTCAAGAACGCGGTTAAGTAGGCGCTACCCGTGGAATACCGGTGAAGGTAGCTGTCGGAACTCCGCGGTTGGTGTATTCTGCAGGAACTCCCAAGACTCTCTACCGATGAAGCGCGGCTGTTATCGGGATAGACTAAAAATAGACTTTGCACGGGTTCGTGTGGCTGGCGGCTATGTCCTATTTTACCGACATGTCCCGCGCACAGAGTCACGAAAGCACGCCAAAGACGGATAGACAGAAGGTAGCGGAATCCAGCTCGACCCCACGAGAAGTATGTGAACCTTGTTCGTCTTCGCTCTTCCCACCACGCAGCAATAAGATCAATCGTCAATGTAACCACTTTGTAGAACCATTTCTTTTTGGGACATCGCTACATTTATCTATTTTAGCCGCAGTGCAAGACAATAGCGGCCAGTACACGTGTCATTTGAGTACATAAAAATAGAAATAACTTGGTACCCAGTACTCACTGGGCTTCACCAGGTTTGCAATATTTGAAGCTACCACTCTCACAGGGTCCCGGAGTTTCGCTGTCATGCAATAACAGAAATTCACCATGTACACCACATTCATACATACGCTTTCGGTTGTCGGGATCTCCAAGACGAAGCCCTCAAGTCGCAGAATCTCGATACGTCCAGCGTATAGCTTATCAAAGTTAAATATCTATGTCTTAGATGCAGCGGTACGGGCCGACGGGATTTGGGCCCCTGTTCTTGTACATTTCCGTATTTCGGGGACCCGCTATTGGTCTATTGTCTATTGTCTTTACAAGTGTTGCGAACATAAACATGAAGAGAGAGAAAGCTCGACACGAAGAGGTCTATATGAAGAAGAGAAACCCCGAGTGAGTTGAATGATAGAGTGAACTCTGAGAAATCATGACAAGAAAACTAAGAAACGCACGAATTCTGTCTATAAACACGCTGGCACGCTAGATCCTTATCCTCGCTACAAATACTTCTCATGCTCCCCGCCACAGCAAATACATCAATTGCAGTAACGATAAAAGACATGATGTATAAACAAATCACAGCTGCTGCTAAGCATTCAAGTAATTCTATAAAGTCTAGTTTATCCTCATAACCGTCGCGATGGAAAGGAAACAGCAGCTCACCGAACACCAAGCAACGGAATCCCAAGCACCACCGCCAGAAAACGAAACCCAAACTGACTCAACTGACAATGGCATAACAAGAAGAAACCTCTAAGTCCGAGCCTCAATAAATCAAATACAAGCATGTCAACACCGCCCCAAATCTCCATGTGCCAAGCCACCAACTGAAGTATCGCCCCTACAAAGATAGAGCTGCAACATTAATGAAGTAAAATTATAAAAACTTCACCGTCTCCCCAATTGTACTACTCATGTCTTTTAAAACCGCCCACAGCGCCGAGACCAACATAGCATCGCAAAACGTGTTTTTGCCGACAATGCGCTCCACTGGACAGATATATCTCTGCAATGCACAAAAACCCGAATCACCCACATCCCCAAGCCTACCACCCATTCCGATGGCACAATTTTGAGCGTTAGTTGGCCATTATGCCACTGCTGGATTACGGCGCATTTACCACTATTCGTGGTTGACCACTTGTTCGGCTGGACTTGAACGTTGTATCCCCGGCGCGACCACAACTGGCTGTCCCAAATATCCTCAGGCTCCCAAACTTGAAGCATTGTCAGTACAAACGTGGGGAAATGAGGGATGACGTCGTTGGATTAACTTTGGGCTGTCCACATCGAATATCAGCCAATCAAGTTTTGAATGCGTAATGTTATGTGGATCACTCCCGACCAGCCAAGTTGTAGCATAATCAAGCCATGCCCAGCTTCGCGCACGATAAACCGTATGATTGCGATATTTCGGCATGCTGTACAACAGGATACATGTGCACCCGGATCGAAGCTGTTATATGGGAGGATTACTTGCAGTCGTGCCATTCCTCCGGGAAGAGATCTCACTGCTGACTTCCGAAAGTATGCACTAGCTCCCGAAGCAACTAGATTTAGGCGGTTGAAGCTGCCATCTCGACATGCTAAGAATATTACTACCACACGTTCAACGGATACCGAATTCATCCAAGATGAAGGCAGTGTGCGAACATCCGAAAACATCGTCTGTAATGAGCACGTCCAGCTGCAAGTTGATGGAAAATCTAGTGTTCCTAAGCACCCAGGCCGCCGCCAAGGCGGGCCTCCAAAACCGAGGCCGGACCACTTAGGAACACTGGAAAAATCCCATCTTCGTGGTTGGGGGGGACCTAGAACTATGTTCGATACTGGTTCCATCCCCACGAGCACCACATCCCGCTGCTGTTCTGTTCTTGGTACTGATGGGTGATGTGGCAGACATCAGCCAATGTTTCGACAAGCGGATCCTCCTTCGCGTAAGGCTAGTCATGGTGTATTTTCGACTTCGAGATCCGCATCAATACTGCCGGACAGATTCCACTACTCGACGTAGTTGCAGCGACGGGTGACAATACCGAGGAAAGTGTCGAGATGATATGATACAGAGCGCGATGGTTCGGACGAGATATTTGTTGGGACAGATAACAGATAGTGGGTGGAAACCTCAATAAAACCTCGTTAGTCGTGGTGAGGTAGCCGAGACTTCTGCAGTGAAACCGAGGAAAGTAGCAGACGTGGATGGAAGCGTGTTGTGCAAGCGAGGTAACCGACTTAATACTTCGTGTGACTGCTACTCTCTCGAAGCCCTATGATGAGAAGTCGGTCGATTGCATATGTGATGGTCAGCGGGCCGATTTTTAGTACTTCCCATGCTGTGTGTTATCAATATACGGTGCATGTGCAAGAGGTCTTAAAAACAAATCAGTACGACTAGCGTGCAGTATCGTCCTCTCTTTAACATTGTCGTTCTTACAGCGCAGTGGGTTTCTCAGCAGCGAAGTAACTATGAAGCGAGCAATAACTTACGATCAAGTATCAGGTCGACTACAAATAGAGTTATTCTTTGGGTCAAGTGGGTACTTAAGTATGAGTGATACGTTATGTACACTCTATTCCCAAAACAAACCAAGCCACCCACACCTCTCAGTTCGTCAGATTAACTTGTGCCGATAGCATATAGCAACAAATGCTTGCAACAACCACACAAGTTGTAGATAGATAAAAGTAAGTCGTTCCCCAGATAGTGTGTAGCAGGCAATGCAACGATTCGGTAGTCAAATTCGAGTAACTCCTCGCCAAGTAGTTTCATTATTTGGCATCTGGTTGTTCTCAACGCACCGGGCCACGTGTGGGAGATCTAGCGTACTTGCCACGCCACATTCGCAAGCGGTCAAGAAGACTTTGCAATTGTCTGCCAGTTTTACATAACACCCCCACCCTTCCTGCAATGCAGTGTCATGCATGCCGATCGTTTCGGAGATAAGCATCGGCCCGCGGCAGTAAGCATCCGGACCGGAATGATTGGTCGCTAGGGGGTTAGGGGCGGGATAAGCCGAAGTAGTTCGCTTCACTCGAGGCGCTAGTTGGAGACTGTGCGTTCAGAGACATGCAGACCATCTTGCAGCGCAGCAGGTCTCTCGGTAGAGAAGCGATGGTGAAGCGTTCGGGTTGGTAGGTACGTACGAAACGGTCGAGATTCAATGTATACGGTCAGATTGGGATCGGTTATGCTAATATGATCTTCCTCAAGTTACCACGGCACAGTTACCAAGCCTTGGCTCCGGATTGGCTCTGGAATGTGCAACGCGCCATTTCTAGTGGCGGGGGCTGACTAGCAATAACTTCGGCATCCGGCACAATTGCTGCAGAAAACACGGCTATGTTGGTTCTCACAGGTTCATAGAAGCGAATAAACCCTGCCCTTAGATATAGTTGTTATGGCACGTATTAAGTTAACTAAATCGAGTGATACACGATGTTGCTCCCCCGAAACTATGTCGGTTCCACCGGTGTACCAACACGTACGGGCATAGTCACTAGCAAGTTGCCACTGCCTCGGCGATATACCCGCCATATTTTTACACAACCACATCTTATTTCCTCCTTACACGCCTCCCCTCCACCCTCCTCCTCCTCCACCCTGCCCACTCCTACCCTAGACTCGCCTCGCCGGGTATAATCGTCCCATTCGTAGCGGCTCCCAAATGTGCCCTAGCAAGATACCCGTAGCTCGGCAAATACGTATCAAAGTACGGCAGCACCGTGGCAGCACCAGGCGTGTTCCGCCAATCCCTCATAAGGTCACACACAATCGCGAACGTTCCCGTCACCGTGACTCCCGCATCCCTCATCCGCGAATTTGCTTCTTCCGCAATTCTTGTATTAAACGTGCCAGATGCGTCTAAAAATTAGCCAGCAGTCTTTGAGGAAGGAAGGGGGGAGGGGGGTACCAGAGTTCGCCCAGACCTCGTACCCGGCCTCGCGTAGGGAGAGTGCCAGGAACGTCGTGCACACCTACATCCGTTAGCGTACATTAAGCTATGTGGGGGTGTGTACAGACGTCTGTTGTGATCCCCGCCAGGATGATCTGTGATTTATTCGTGGCCCTCACGGCAGCGCGGAAGTCAGCGTTGTCCCACGCGTTGACCTCGCCCTGCCGGCTGATATGTGGGGCGGTGGGGTGCATCTGTATGATTTCCTTCGGGAGGGGACCATTTGGACCTTTTCCGTTAGCGCCCGGGAGTGCTGTAACGAGAAGGAAGAAGATTACCGGTTTCGGCACTGGTGGTGAGGATGGTGGGAAGGTTGAATAGCGGGCCGATTGCGGAGTGAGCGAGGAGCGCGTTGCGGTATACTTCCGGTGCTTGGTCGCGGGCTTGGTGGTATAGGCCTACTTGGATGTCGACAACTAGGAGGAGCGCTTTGGTTTTGTCCAGGCGTTTGTAGGTGTATGAGCCTAGGGTTGTTAGTCGGAGAAGAGAGGTGGGGTGGGGATGTCCGAACCAGATGCGACGACAAGGGAGATTAACGAGAAGAGAGGTAGGAAACGCATTGTGTCTGTGTGCTTGTATTTTATGAAAGCGAGGAAGGAGTTGAAGGGGATATATAAGGTGTTAGAAAGGTGGGACGGATATTACCGCTCCACGCTGAATGCACGTCATCAGTGTTTGTACCTTGGTTATCAATTCTGCATACCTACGCTAGCCAATGATGATGTCTCAATGTCACACCTACACCTTAACACCGACGCCCGGCAGTACCTTTTCGAACGCGTACGCCAACATAGATGGACTTTTTAACTACATCGGTCATGAAGAACGTCTGCAGGATGCGCTCAATTTACAAACTACGCGTAATCGCCTAGCTAGAGATTTTAATGACCGTGCCTGATAGTCGATACAAGGGTAAAGCCAATGCCACCACGGATTGTTACGGATCGTTTCGGCCGCATTGGTTTGACTGCAGCATGTTCTCAATTCGGGCATTGGAAGTGGCAACACCGGCGATTCCCCGCAATGCCGGATCAGAGTGCTAACCAGTGAATATCACAGTGCTGACCTGTGGATGACACAATCCTGATCAACGGATTACAGAGTGCTGACCGGTGGATGACAGATGATGTCAAATGTTCCTGAGTCCACGCCCCCCAATGACAACCGCTGAATCATGCTCACAATGGAACCATGGGACAGTGTCGGCCAAACCCGACCCCTAACCCTGTTCAACCATCCAATAGACGCCGCCGACAAGGATGACGGTGGCGTCCGATGCTTACTCCCGCCGGCCGACCCCCGATAAGCATGCATGCCGCGCAAACTTAATTCCATGTTTAGCTAACATGTACAACACGATGCAATGCCAAAAGCCTTTTTATGTAAGTGTCATCACTGCTAACAGAGGTCATGAATTATCACCGACAGAGTCAGAAACAAGTGATGAGCATCTCCATGAAGAGTTTGTTAATTCCAGATATCTTGTTACTACCATAGAATTGAAATTTCTAGGTAAGTGGGGTGAGGATTGTGTCTGGGGCATAAGTTATCGATACTTAATTTAGAAGCTGAAGCGCAAACACTACTAATCACTAAATAGAGATAATTTGTTCGAAATAACTTTGCAACGAAGTTAAATTATTTGTACTACGATGATTTACGGGGTTCTGTACCGTAGTGCGCTACTTACAGAGAGATTATGACCCCAGTGTTCTAAAACAACAAGTCTGGCTCTCTCCCTACCTAAGACTGCACGATGGATGCCTGTGGCCTAGCTTTACATGACGCTATATGAACTAAACCATCCTGCCAATTCGGGGTTTCCACAGGGATCAATAGTTTGGCATCTCTTGAATGACCTAGACCGAGGCATCAAAAGGGCAGCCTCATAAGTAGTAATCTAAGTCTGCGAATCTATCAAGAGTCTCAACATATAGGTAAGTGAGAGGTCTTGAGAGGTAGCTACAGGATACTTTGCTCTCCATTTTTAGCATACCACCCCAGCTATGTCTAATTTCAACATTTGAACGGGTATGAACGCATTTAAGCGAGGTGTGGAAGAGTTAGCTAGTGACAGTCCATTACGTGCTATAACGATTCCCGAAACGTTATTCCGGCCCACTGTAGTTGTAGTATGTCATGGTATATGGTATGGCAAGTGGGATTTTGCTGGTTTCGGGGGTCTTGAGACACATTCTAGATCCAGTATTTCAATGTTTTCATGGAATTTAAAGCTAATAATTCCTTCCCGTTAGCTAGCCCGTTGATCCAAGGCCTACCCTAAACTTTATCCTACGTTAGTCGCAGATGACACTGCGTGTTACTAGATCTAGTAAACTCCTCTGTCTCACAATTGTGTTCCAGTTGATGTGCTAATTCCGGTAGCAATATTTAGACTGCTGCCACGGGTAGACCACATATTGACGTAGACTATCATATTCTCTCAATACCGAACTTTATCTCTGCGCCTTGGCGTATACTACAGTCTTGTAAATTTATAGCAGTCGATTTTGTTATGTTTAACAATCGTTACTAACGGTTTACCCACTAGAAATACACTAGCGTAACGGTTAGACATAGGTATGCAATTTTCAGCAAGAAATATATATTTAGCCAATTTGATTCATAATATTGGGTAATTAAGTCATTCAAAAGGGGTAGTAACTGCTGAGGGAATTTTCATGGTACGCATATTCAAAGCGAATCGTAATTACACATATCTTGAAGTTCTCAGTTACTGGTAACAAAGGACTTCGTACATCTCCAAATTGTTGATACGCTTTGTTATGCATCAGTAAAATGAAAATTCGTAATAGAATTCGGAGGTTTATCAAATTCTAACGCGAGATTCCATTAGGAAAGACATTTTTTGCGAATATCCGTTAATGTAAACCATTTGCAAACTACGTAAAATCATAATATGCAAGATTAAATTATCCAAAGATAAGTTACCTAAATAGCTTATCTACTCAATTGTTTACGCGCTTTTTAGCACCTTTTCAGCTCATTTGGAACTCTTTTTCTGTGCCCAGTGGGGTGATAAATTTCACCGCCCGCTATAACTTGCGCAAGAAAATTATTCCCTATCATAGCAAAACCAAACCTCAAGTAGCTTAGAGTCATTAATTTGGAACACTTTCTATTGATTTACTAATACTGTATTTACTGAAATAAGAGGAGTACCCCTATCGCATTAACATCTGTAGAGTATCCAGGGAACTGATTGCATGTGCAAAATGATAATTTAGAGAATAGAGAAATAAGAAAGCGACTCAAGACTTACAAGAAAGCCTGTGTTACCCTTCGCTTCCATATGCTAGAATACAATATAACTCGAAATACACGGACAAGTGATCCACTGTGATGCACTCCCGAAACGTTCTTAAAAGGTTTTGCCTTCCGATAGTAAAATTCTTACTTATACATACTAACAATGGCCATGACTTATTCTCAGCGTAACACCGACAAAGCGCCTAAAATACTGACAAGTGCAAGATGTTAAATTCATAGCTTGTAATGAGTAGGATGAGATAAAAGAGATTATTGAACACCGACAATCTCCCATTTCCCACGCTGAATCCGAAACGAAATCTCCAACCCGTTCCCTACTTTCTTCAACTGGCATCTCGTACCATATAATTAAGAAAATAATTTCCTGCCACATCCCGGCTCATTGAGAGAATTCACTGTAACATTGAACCGAAGAAATTATATAATCCCCTAGTTAAGCTGCACCGCATCGTTGTGCAAGCTCTTTGCAGGCTAAAAGCGTAATACAGATGAGGGTTGTATGTAGAACGGAATTGGTAATCATGCACGCGGGCATGAAACGCTCTAATGAGGGTATATCTTTGCGGTATAAATTCCGTGCGTTTTCCGAGCGTAAACGCTCTAGTGCTGAATCTCCTGCGCAACAAGTCTCCATATCGGTAAACTGTAATCGTGCTGTAGGATGCGTTCGAATTTGAGAGGCTCGCGAAATCTATGGTTTTGTTGATCGATGTCTGCTCTCGGTATAAGGTTACGTGGTAAACTGCGTTTCTACTTGTAAACTTGATCTTAAAGTGATGTATATTAGTGATTGATCTGCTATGGGATTATCAAAGAAGAACAATACCTCATGAAGCAAATGTTATTTTTTTCTCGGCTATTCTTTCGAATCGTGCGCTGCCATGATTTCCTCGGTGTAGGTGATGGCTTTTTCCGTCTTGACTGTATCTGGGTGCTCGAGACCTAACACCTTTCTTTGCCCAACCACTGCAATCTCGAACTTCTCCCGTGCTTCCTTGTAGTTCTCCTTCCCGAGATGCGCAGATGCCACGTTATAAAATGAAACTAGTGCTTGTGGGTGGCTGGAACCACATGACATTTTATATCCCTCTAGTGCATACATGTACCACTCCAATGCTTCGTCATATCTATCCTGCAGGTAGAACATAGTGCCGAAGGTGGACGCCGCTGATGGATGGACATTTAAGCGTGCTCTGTCTAATGTAGGCTTCAACAATATTTCCGCTTGCTTGTACTGCTTTTGGCGAAGAAGTATAGTGACAGTATTCCGGAGACATCTCATGGTAAAAGGGTCGTTTTCGCCGTGCACCTTTTCGGATACCCGTAACGCTTGCGAATACCACTGCAATGCATGTGCGAACCGCGTTTGTGAGCTGCTAACGCCCTCCGAGTCGGCAGTTCTTGGCCTCGGTGGATCGTCATTGATGTGTAGCAGTGCTTCCTTGTGTTGCTTTTGTGAGCGGGTTACAGCAGCCATATCAATGGCTTGCCGGCTCTGTCGATTCGCATTACCATGTACTCCCATTTCTGAGTCTGGGCCCTGACCATACCACTCCAGCATTTCATCGTGACAGGCCTGATGGAAAAAAACATCGCCAATGCTACGCATTGTGTTCAGTGTGGATTGGTGTTCCGGACCGTATATTAAGTTGAAGCCATCTAAGGAATCCCAGAAAAGATCTAAAGCTTCGTCATGCCTTGCCCTGACATCATAGTATAATGCCAACTGGCTCTGAAGGTGGTGCGTTTCACCTAGAGATACCCGAAGATTCTTGATATTTCGGAGCGAAACCAATGCGTGCGTAGAGACCTCCGCGCACTCTTTCCACGACTCAGGATCAGTTATTCTTTCAGTAGCGGGAAAGTAACGGACACAGAGCAAAACAGCGAGCTTCGCAAAGAGTGGTCGTTCTGATTCTTCAATTCGGTCGAGGGTCATCTGATAAACAAGATCATGTATACAAATGTTGCCGTCTGATTTGCCTATAAGAGCTGCAGCGCGGAGGTTCGAAATCGCATTTTCTATTTCTTCTGAACAGGAGAACAGCTGCCGGAGGGGTGCACAGGACTCAGAGGTATATATGCCACTGGAATGCTGTGGTGGCTCGGTAGTGTCTGAATAGGATCCGTTTGAATTGTATAGGTGGCAAAGCATTCTTGTCGCTGCCCTTATTGCGTAAACACAACCCCTTTTTGAAGATTTGTGGGAACTCGTAGTCACATTCAGTGGGGGACGTAAGCATTGGATATTTTGCGCTCCAACTTTGAGCAATGCGGTGGGGATGTTATGCCAATCCAGGTAGACTAACAGCTTGAGCAGAACCGCTGCAACAGGATCCAGATTCATCAATGCGAGAGCGAAAACGTCATACACAGTTGGAGTGTCGGCATTTGGAGTTGCTCTCAAAGTTGTGGTCTTCTCGTATCGTAAAATATCCAGGTATTCTGGCAAGGACCATTGCCTTTGGTAAATACATGTTGCGCTTTGGTCGAGAGCCAAAGGTAGACCGCCGACCTCATGTCCAAGCTCCGCGGCATGTTTAAGTTGGTCGTCACTGGCAGTTGATTTCTCAATGTTGGCAGTCTTCAAGATCAAGTCAACCGCATCATTTGTGTCCATGCATGCCAGCTCCAGTTTCCCAGCTGTTGCCAGCGACATAGCTGCTAGTTCATCGCGCATAGTGAAAAGGATAATCCCGCTATCGCCAGCAGGAAGGTGTTGTTGAATTATCCTAGTGGAAACCACGTTGTCGACCAACAACATCCATCCTCCAGGGTAGCATCTTGTGAGCCAGTCTTTGACCTTTTCAATCATTACCGCCTGGCGGGGTTCGTGGTGAAGATTCAGAAGAGCGTGTATGACCTGGAATCCTTGGACCAAACTCTCACTTCTCGAGGCGTCGATATAGAATATATTACAGATTGGATTAACTTCATGGAAATCGCTGGCGGCTTTCAGCATGAGTTGAGTTTTTCCTGCACCAGGCATTCCATACACCGCAACCCTTTTTGACTTGGATGGCGACTCCGAGATCATCGTATGTATGTCTTCGAGCTGGGGTATCCTTGTCTCCGCTTTAGACTTCCTCACAGAATGTTAAATTGAGGACCATACCTTCCAGTAAACTTTTTAGATAGCTGATCAGGAACATTGAAGATACCACGCGGCCAATTATGCTGTAAATTATTCTGAATGCTCTCTTAATATCGAATGAATTAGTTGCTCGTCCCTGAAGGTAACAGGGCTTGGGGGGAATTTACCCAGTCGTGCGAAACCTATTCATCATAGAGTCAGCGGTATCTTAATTATTCTCTCGTTCCCAGTGTGGTGGCTAGACAAACTGGGAACGAGAGAATCTTAATTATATACCAAGGAATAAATTTACACACCATCAGCCGCCAGCTTCATGTGATCCGCCTGAGCAGCAAGGTCAATCTGAGCGGAGTGTAGGCGAATTTTCTCCTCCATGTCATCGAAAGGCTGCTGCAGCGAGCCGCAAACCGCTGTAGTTATCGAACCTTCAAACCCAGTACATTAGCGATTATCCCGCACTATCAGTTAGTTTAGGTAGTTGCCCGGCCGCCAAGCCCGGACCCCAAAATCGAGGCCGGGCAGCTTTGGAACACTGTTTTGGGCGTTTACCTATCCGAGACCTGCCATAAAATTTAACAACATCCAAACCGAACTCTATGACATCCTCGTAGAAGCTCAAGTTCCAGTTAGTCTAAATCCATATGGAGCCCAATATATTCAAACATACCTCACAAGCCTTGCCCGCAGCAGTTCTGTCACTCCCAGTGCTTCCACGTACGCCGAGAAACGCTCAAGGCTTAGGGTAATAGCCTCCAATAAGCTGCAGGCCTTTGCGTATGCATTGTGGACATCCGTTAATATCTGAAAGTATTAATTAATATACCAGTGCGTCCTGTCGTAATTATTTGGAGAAATACAATGTGAACGAATTTGATGGAGCTCCAAACCAACGCAGCTAGAGAAGGGTCTAAATCTATCATCAGCTTTATTGAACCAAGCACGATCTGAAACGGTAATGAAAAGGCTAAATCTACTGACTTGATTGAACTGCTGTATGCACGACCGCAGAAAATCTTTCTAGCCTGGTTATAACTTGAGGGTTTATCGTGTGAAAAAGCCGATCTCTCAGCGTCCTCTCTCGTTCGTTCCTCGCTTTCGCATTCCGTACTCCAAAAACTACGTCGCTAAGTCCAGTATGTCTCTTGATAAGCGCAAGCTGGTACTCATCAATTTTTCCTTCTTTATAGAGTTGCTCGTAGCGCTGAATGGCTTTATCGTAGATGATATCAAGGGATGCTTCCGCAGACATCGTTGTGAACTATGAAAGAACTCTATGAGCAGATTGTGAGGATGTAGATGGATTTGAGTTGCTATGCTAAATGCTGAAACCCGCGATGTTGTGGTTATTTTTATGGTGGAGCGAGATCGTTGGGTGTGTAACCCACCTCCGGTAATAATATTGAGAGTTTATAGGCTCTATATCATAGCCTACAGTTGGCCTGTTCCGGAATCCGCCTTTCTGGCCTGGGATCCGCCTTGCTGCCCCATCAATAGGACTGGTGGAATATTACGTCAGACAACCAAGTTATTGATACGAAGATAAGCTTGCCAAACAGCTGCGGTAGAGCTGTGTATGGCACTAGCTGTCAGTTTGGGATGAATTGACAAAAGATCTCTCGCCTATCAACCAATGGGCATTGTTTAACCTATTAGTTGCAACACAAAATCATTAGGTAAAACGTGTCCCCACCACATAGTATCTCAATACTTTACATATACCGCATAAATTAATTTTGCAATAGCCTGAATTCCAATCAGCATAGCTAACATTCATTAGTGTTAATTAAACAAGGTTCAGACTGCGGCATGGTATAAAACGGCCAAGTCTTAGCTATTAAGCCTTAAGTGCTATCCGTGGTGCTTGGTGTGAACCCAGTATTAGGGACTCTTCCAAGAAATCCGGTAATAGGGTGGTATAGCGGTATTCTAGGCGATAATACTGCTACCACTTTCACTGCCACCCACCATTGTTTACAACCTCCTATCACATGCCAGCTAGCACCGATCTAACGCCAAAAAAAGGAAAAAAACCGGTAACTATGGTGATGGTGGTGGCGATCTAATTTGTAGCGCAACCACGAAAACAGATACATCATACTTCATGGTGATGAGGTTGATGATTAGGATATGTATGGATGGAATGTGGTTGTGGTTGTGATGGTAACAACGATCACAGCACATCTAATCTTCACCCTATGCACGGATTCTATGAGAATCCCCATTCGCGAATTTGACTTATCCGTGGATGATGAGCTGTCCTATCCACAGACAGGGCGCGAAAAGATGGATCCGTGAATGTACTTAACATAACAAGTCGCTTACCACATACGGTCCTGGACTGGATATAGAGATGCCTGCTAAACGGATTTTTACGATACAGCCTCAATGTCGGATTAGTACTGTGTTATAATTATAAAAACTGAGTTGTTGAGAAGATAGACTTGAGTATCCGGACATTGTAATTGACCAAAAAAGAAAATATCATCTTGTGATCTTTCAACCACGGTTCAGATAGGTATTTAGCGCACATACACTCAAAATGGACAATGATGGCCGCCTCCCCTGATTGTGAGAAATAATATCTACACAAGTTACGTAGCGGAAATTGACATAGGGAATTGACAGCTTTGGAGATCGATCACCGCCTAGGCCAAGGAGACCCCCGTTAAATCCCCTCTTTGTCCTAAGCTCTGCATGTTCTGATTCCCCCTCTCCAGCTATATTGCTCCACCCCCATGAGCGGGCAAATTCCTCCACCTGCCGCACCACTAGGCATCCAAAAGCCCACCTGCTATATCCCTGCCACGCCCAACTACAAAGTCGTAGACACAATCGTGTGACCAAATTCGAACATTCCAATATGTTCAAGCCTACGGCCGTCGGCTTGCAACGGCTATTCTCGAACAACACGAGCTGGTAAATGGAATGTCCCTTAGGTTTTATAATCTGAATTGCTACTTTCTTCGCGTGGCTCACAGTCATTCTTAAATTCATTATGTTATGACTAGCACCCGCGGAAAGGCAATAAAATAGCTCACACTGAGTGATATCATCTTCTTATCGTACGTAAATTGCCTTGCATGACAATATTCGGGGGAACAATATCAGGTGAGGTCTTTCATCGGCTATCGTGGGGTTCTAGCCTCCATCTGTGCGAGATACAAGCTCTACCTTATCATCTTCAACCTTGCTAGAATCATTCTCATAGAGAGTGGGTTTGGTGAGTTATGATACCGTAATAATGGCACTGCCGCAGATGATAAATTTTTGAGAGGAATGCTTTGAGTGCAACCACTCGTCGGATTTTTGGGAAGCTCTCAGGTAGCTACTACTGGTAACTACATTGGTTTGCCTCGTGAGGTTTTTTGGTCCATTGATTTTAGGAGCTGCCGCTCAGTGCTGGACTACTTCCCCACAAAAGAAGCCTGGGTAAATTTCCAATTTTTCGAAGTCCTACAATTGAGCTAGTGGGCAATTGACTGGCAGATTGGAAGCAGAATGGCCGCAATGTTGGAATCCACCCTAGAGTCAGACCGGAAGGCTGGGAATGTTTGCTGAAAGGATAACGGCTGTGGAGTAAATTCGTCGACCTATTCATAGCCACGCCTGCATATACCGGGTCATGCGGGGTGCATACTCCATTAACGGGGCAGAGAGGCTAGGCCTTGTTCATCCGCATTGCACACGTTGTTACTCTTTCGAACTTCATGGGGTGGCTGTCAAAGTCGTAGTTATCGCCCTTCTCATGGTGTGCTACCCCGTTTTGCTCAATTGCATTCTTCCCATGAGTGCCAATAACAGCTCATTAGCCCATACTTACTCCTCAACTTGTTATCTGCATCTCATTCATTGTTATCTCAGCATGTGAGTTCGAGTGACTTTAGCTCATCAGCATCTCTCTCAGCAGGTTTTTAGACTCAGGGATAGGCATAAGTACCAAAGTAGTATAGTCAAAATTAAGTTCAAGTACGTTTTAGCACCACCAATTTCTCAATCTTCTGGAATCTGGAGGACGCCGGTTCCTTCCGTGCCCACATGATTCGGTCCTACGCCCCATGGCTCCCTACAACTCCATATCTGGCTCTGAGAGTGTGCTATCACACATCCCTAAAACATGATAACCAGCTGGTTGGCCGAGACCATCGCAGAATGATCACTTTAAACTTGATTTTGATGAAATGTGAGGTTCTAGAGTTGTGCAAGGATGACCGCAAGGCTTTCTGGTTCGTAGAAGACATGTGACAAGAGGAGGATAACCGGAAGGCTGACAATCTACTGCCACTTCGCCAGCATGCACCAGCAACCTAGAGATCGACGCTGCAACTGAATAGATCCACTGTATTGGCGGGATAAGAACTCAGTGGTAGGCATGGATGCCTGGCCTGATGTTTTTGAGGCGACGAATGATTCAATCTGGGGTGCGCCTGAACTTAGTTAACAGATGTACTCGTGGGCACATGCACTGCGCTGCATGGTTCAGATGATGCAAGACATGCTCAGTGGGTTAAGCGAAGACGCTAATAAAACAATCCGGCTGAGAGGATATCCGAACGAAAAATGTGTCAGAAAAATGAGGCGAAGCCCGAAATCCGGGGATGACGATCAGGAATTACTCCCGGCTCTAGCCTAATACGGTTAGTTCATAGTCGACACATCTTCATTGTCATCGCTATATTCTTCACCCTTCCTAATTGCAGTATAATATTCGAATTCCATTCTCACATGCCTGGAGCTGGCATGCTACCTGCTGGTGAGCATAAATGTAGCTAGCCAAACTAGGAACGGGGGATTTCCACTTAACTTGTGCTAGTCTTCCACGCCCATGGAATAACTACCCAATGATATACTTCGATCGAGCAGTCTGTTGAGAAAAAGCAAGTCCTAAGTTCATTGTGTAAGCCTCAAAGATACGGTCGTTTCCATTCAGAAAAATCTCGTAAGGCGTGGTGCGAGGTGGATACAGGCTCATGCGGGTTAAGCTTTTCACCCCGGATGTCGCACAGTGAAACAGTGCATGTGATCTCACTCGGTAGATATACCGATGAACTCACCAACACAAACACCTCTCCGCATTCATAGGAGATATTTTTGAGTCTATTCATCCCATTAAGTTTATCAAGCCGTTTCTCTACCGTCATACAGCCATTAGCTTAAACCGAAACTGTTAAAATGATATCGAACCTCGCTGCTTGCGCAACAGAATTGGGCCCATTTCAAAAATTGAACCTTTTCATTCACCGTTACGACATGAGGCAGCAATGGGTGAACTCAGTCAAACGGCCGGTCGACAATCGAGAAATTCCCAGGAGATTGCGGGCTAGAATAGCCTTATTGTTGGCGTGGATCGCCAATCATACGTTCAATATCATATATGGTCAAAGCAGAAAGAAGATTTGCATGCTAGCAACACTCATTAGAAGAAGAGTGAGTGATGGGGAAAGAAAGGTCAGGATATTAAGTTGAAGAGAAACCGCCTCCTAGGCGTTTGTCGACGGGTGCCATGGAGTTAAAGATGTTCTGTAACTTTATGTGGTCGGGAGTACTGTGAGCGGGTTTTATATTTCTTGTAGATCCAACTGGTGAGGCTAAGGGCTCGCCCAAGTTTGTCGATCCGACGCGATTTTTTCCGGCTAACTTCTGTTTCCCACCAGGAAAAACATGCCAGCGTGGGACGAGGTGTGAGTGCAAACGGATGTGTTTGTTAGTGTGGTTGCAATCGGAATGGTATGGGTTCGGTGATTGCCTTGGCAATGATTGGAGGAGGGAGGACCTGCAGCGATACTTTTTCAGTACAAACAGTCTGGTATGGCATTTTTCGGGCCTCGGTTACTAAAGAAAGGAGCATTTATCCTAGACCCGGATGCACACTGAATTGGACGGGTACAATGGGGAACAGGGGTCGCTGAGACCTTTTCAACTGTTTATACCCTGCGCTGGTGATGAGCTTCATAGATTAAACTTTGTTTAGTTCTAGTCATATTAATTGCTTTAGCTAATCTATAAATAAAGTTGAAGAAAGACCGACCGATTGCACTAGTACTATGGCAATAAATCTAGTCGTTATCCATCACCGTAGTTTAGAATAGCGGATAAATGACCCCTGTAGTACACATGTAATTATGCGGAAGCAAATAGATATTACACCCTCGTCAGAAGTAAACGAAGTATCACGAGGACATCTTGCTCTACCCAAGGGATAGTTTCCGAACACACAAAATTACAGTTTCCGGATCGGTAATACTCCGGTAGCCGTCATACAAGTGTTATATAGTATCTAGAGAATGTGAGCAATTTCCGGTGTGATAATTGTGATAAAGAAGATAGAATCTGGTATTTGCTAGGTTATTTCACTTAATCGGTGGTAATCGTAGCGTATCGGGGTGCGTCTAACTAGTGTCTATTCATATGTTGCATAGGTCTGAGTGCATATGATAGCTTGGGAGTTGCAAGCAGATAAATCGCTCTCGGGCACCAACAAATCCGGTAGTTGGATTTGTTCAGGTGTACCACTGGACCAGAACAGATCCGTATCACCCCAGTCGCTTGTGCATACAGAAATGTCGCTCCATGTATTATGCCTGAAACGTCGATTCTGAATCTCGAAGTCTCTCCTTATCTGTTTTCCACTACCTGTCCATACATATATTCCTAAGGTAGAACGAGAATTCTTCAGTTTGTTATCAGCGTGTCCACAATAATCTAAGTCCATTGCATCACATGACCTTAAAACAACCTAGCACCACACCTGCATACCTGTTGTCTGGATAAAGCGCTACTTACGCCATAAGGAGGCCTTGCTGAAAACCAAGAGATGGTTTAGAAGCCATAGTTAACGCTGACCGGAGAGCATCCAATGAATCAACAAAACCGCTCAAGTCCGAGACCATATTTTCGAGCTGATCCTCGTCACCATCCACCTCTGCTTCCGATTCGTTGCAATTGTCCCCAACATTTCTAACTTTCTTTACCACGCTAGGTAAAGAACCAGAAGCTTTGCCTATGGTCAGTAAATAGTGTCCAACTAGTTTGAAGAAAGTCTTATACCTTCGTTGCCAACTCTTTCGTCCAGATGCTCTAAGTACGACGCAAGTTCCCCCAACAGGTCTCGTATATATGACAATGTTGACGATAGTTGGTGCCTGAAGGAGGTTTGAAACGTCTGGTGCATGCTAGGAGACTCAGCTAATGACATGATGGAACATACGCAGGAGCGGAAGCGGTTTTCAGTGGAGCGTATGTCGATATATATATTGATCGGAACGTGCTTTATCCAACGAAGAGAGGAATTATGTGTATCGTGATCTGCTTCGGTTGTGTTTTTTGTAGTAGTAACGGGTTGGTTATGAGGCAGCGATGGCAGACCGATTTGTATCAGATCTTCGCCCTCATATGAAGGGGGTTTTGCCTTTAGTTTAGTTAAGCGGGATTGACGACGTAATTGACGACGTAATTGACGACGTAACTTCGGGAGCACTGAAGAATCAGTTGCAAAAGGGAGCGTGGGCGTTGTTGTGTTTACAGTTGAGCCGGACGATGAAGCGCTATGTCTGCCCCTATCTGCATGAATCTGCTCTCCAATTTTCTTTAGGGTAGCTCTATGACCCTTCGAAGACTGCGATGTGTACAATTCTGCCTCCTTCGCACCGGTTTTCTGCTTAATTGGAGGAAATCCCTTTTGAAGAGATTCGGAAGCCTTTTCTCCGGTTCCCACCGTACCGCTAGCGATATGCTGCATTGGACGGGGGCTGTAGGGTTCAGCCCTCTTCTGATGCTCGGCTTCAAAAGTCTTTGTCTTGGTGTTCTTCTGGTCGGGTTTGGTTTGCCCCAAGCTATTTCCCTTTTCATAGATATGGAGCCCCTGGTATTGATTTTGGCTACGTTGTATATCGGTAACATCATCCGCTCTAATAAACCGTCCATCTGGCCCTCGTGGCCGCTTGAAAGCTTGGGTTTTCTTTGACGGGTGTGTAGTAGGTGCTCGTTGCTTCGCCAGTTCCTCTTCAGAGGAGATAACACCAAGTGGTGGTGGATAAGCCGGGGGAGATTCTGTACGTGTATTGTCGATACCGGAAATTTCTGCTTCCGAGGATCGCAGTCACTGTAGCTTAGGGGGTTCATTTTGCTCTGGTTGAAATACAGTTTTATCAATTTCTGCTTCATTATTAGGACGTGCCCAATCATGCAATCAATTTTGGAACTATCCGAGGCCTACCAGTGGCGTTAGAAATATTTTTCGGTAGCGTCTTTTGAGTTTCCCCTCCCCCGGACTGTGGCTGGAGGCTTTTCTCCAGTCGGAACTTTACAGGGTTGCCCTTATCTTTGCTTTCGTTGCTGTTTTCGACTGTAATGCAACCTTGCCGCTTTAAAGCCTTCGTTAAAGCAGTCATGGGTCCGCCACCAGGAAACTCTTCTGCCGTGTATATTACAAAAACGTCACTCAGTGTCCACGCGATAATTCCACTTTTGCGGACGTCATCTGGAGTCCTCATAATCGAAGGCTTCTTCATATCGGATAGGATAAGTTCGAAATACAGACGATAGTTGCCTGGAGTTGTGCAGGACAGATCTGAGAAACAGAAAAACGAGCCCTCGCTCCCATCTTCATCCCAACCAATAACGGGAGAGCGAATAACTGTGCCCAGCAAACGATCAGTATCAGTAACTTGTTCATTCTGGTTGGTTAGGAAAGCGTTTTCTCCGCGCAAGAAGCAGCGAACTGCCAACCCTTGATAATAATCTCGAAAATTGCTAGGGACAACAGTTGAACCCTTCACCAGAAGCTGGATTATTGGAAGCGGGTTGATGATTGTCCGGGGGTCTCGTTCATGATTACCCTCAATAGAATACAGAGCGGCAACCAGTTGTTGACGTACTTCAATCACATATTGGGGCTCATTGCTTAAATTTCCCACTGTTTCCGCCTCGAGTGGTTCAAGATATTTATCACATTCTCCCGGTTCTAGTTGACCTGTTCCAAGTACTGCCGTGTTACAGGGGTGCGGGAATGACTGTTCCTCTGTTCGAAACGCCTTTAGGGATGACAATTCGCCAACGCGTGACTCTTCCCCGGAGATGTGTGGGGTCAATGTCAAGTCGTAGAGTTTCTCCGGGTATAGATATAGTGGCTCCTCAGGTCTTAGAGTCGAACCTCGAGTAACGCTCCTTGTGGGCGGTTCAAGCCCAGTGCTCCATCGTTGTCCAGAGTTGTGCGAGGGCGCTGGGTCCGGAGAGTCGGTGCTAGGGGTAGATATTGGTCGTAAAGAGTTGCTTGGGGATCCAAAGCCAATATCGGCAGAGCGAAAGCGTTTATCTAAGAATGGAGTGTGTATCGGTGGGCTCGTAGGAAGAGAAGTTGAATGGAGTGATGTATCAGCGAGCGGTGTATGGCTACGTGCAAGTTCCGGTTGCAGACGTTGGTGGTCCGAATTCGGTGTGGGTATTGATACATCATTGCTGCGACCGAGATTGGCAAATCTATCATTGCAATCCTCAAGAAGAGCCTTTAAAGAAGGATCAAAACTCATTTTTCACAAAGCCACAGATTTGATATTTCGGGAATGTCAGGAGTGCGGTTTGCTGGCGAAGTGGTTCAAGGGATATAAGTACAGAGTGAACTCCGTACCGGGTGCTAAAGTGAGTTGAAGCGTAGTTACAACGTCATTTCCCCTACATATTTAAGGCATGTGTATGCAAATTGCCGGCATTACTCAGCCACGCCTTTGAGGCTGTGCGTTTTGATTGTCCTGCCGCGCAGCCTATAATTCAGGCTGTGTATATGCGGCTATGTCGGATGCAACCGTTGCGTGGCCGTCAACATTAATCTAGGATGTGCTCAAATTCATGCCCACACACAGCATGCGTTTGTAAAATCCAACTCTTCTCCTATCCTCCATCTTCTTATGCTTGTCCGCTTTCTTCGTCCAGTCTATCCAGCGAAATTGATCCATATCAGTATCGTGAGTTGCACCCAAAGTCAGCTTTCGAGGCTCATTCGCTGATATATAATCATACATTGCAGGAAGACGCCATAGTTAGTCATAATCGTACATCATGGAAGTTGTGGGAATCGCCTTCGCAACACTGGGTGTCTTTGACCAGGCGATGAAACGTATATCGGCCATTCACACCCTTGTGAAGTCATCAAAGGACATCGGGAGAAGCATCATTCGAGCCGAAACCGCACTCGCTGCCGAGAAGACCTTTTTCGAATTCTGGATTCAGAAGTGGCAGCAGCAGTTATCCGGTAGTGTTGCCAATTCCAGCACTAACCATCCGTGTGCGAGTGAGGAACGGAGCAAAGAATTGCAGAGAACGGAATCACGGGTGGCAGTAATTGTGAAAGTCGTTACGGAAATGTCGGAGGGAATTAAGAGCGCAGACGCTATTCTTAGAAAATACGACCCCCGACCGCCTCCCGCTATGGTCAGCTGCAACGGTGGAGGAACCCTCGATAATGGTAAAATTCTTAGTACTCAAGGCACTACTATTACAGAAGATAGCCAGTCTAGCATTCAGAACGTCTTAGTGAAGGAGAATAACCTGCGGACACTTTTTTCCACGGTTACTGAGAGCAATATACTCATCGCTAAGGAAATACAACGAAACATTAAGAGCGGAAAGAAGTTGTCCTGGTCTCGTTTTGCACAGCGGGAGCTAGACCATACGTTGAAACTGATTAAGCGGGCAAGGGAACGATTGATTGTTGTTTCGTCAACGCTCGATAATCCAACACCCCCGGAAAGCAATCCAAAACCATTGGGCTCGGGTAATGTCACCCCAGTTAAACTTCTAGAAAAAATCAGAAGGGCCGCCACTTCTTTCTATAACACTTTGCCGGAAAAAAATGTGCAGATTGAGTTAGCCCTTGTCCAAAACCGAACAGAAGTACCGTATCTGCCGGGATATGTCACTTTGGCAGGCAAGGTAGTGACAGAATCAATAAAGTTTCCGATCTATGTTCATCCCCGTCAGCAGAATCAATCATCCTCTAAATTTGCAGTTATCGAGTCCCTCGACATAGCCCAGCGGAACAAATTCGACGACGCAACAAACGGCACGAGCAGGAAACGAGCAAAACCGGCAGCAGATGCGACGGCCTCCATATATCGGGTGGAAATGTTTGAGGATGATGACCAGTTCCATATTATGCACTCCGTCACAGTTGATATCAAACGAATTCCACCTCAAACGACTCTAACCAGTCTCTTGGAGCATCCGCCGGTTCTCGAGACAGCTCGGTATGTCTGGAAAAGGCTGGAACTTGCGCACCTTCTTGCTTTGTCTGTCCTACACTTTTACGATACGGGGTGGCTGCGTAACAGTTTGTGTAGTCACGACATTATGCTATACGGATCTTCCAAGACATGCCTTTCCGGTAAAGGGACGCTGCTTCCAGTTATCCGAACCCCTTCAGAACCATTAAAAGTCGATGCCAATGGGTCCATAATTCCGGATATCCGAGAACGGTCTTTTGCGGCATTGTACGAGAATGACCCATTGCGTCAACTCTTCCCCAGTTCACTGTTCGACAATTTTGTGCACGGCCTTGGTCTTATCCTACTAGAAATCGGATTTGAAAAACCACTCCACCTCTTAGATATTGACGGTAGTGAATACGATGATGCAACGCTTCTTACCTCACTGAGGAACCTCGCAGAACGCACGAAATTAGGGAGGTCATTCAAAGAGCTTATAAGATTGTGTCTGGATGTTGAATTTGGTCCAAAACCGGAGGTGGCGTTTTTCGACAAAGTTGTTTCCGAGTGAGCAATACCCTCTTGATTTACTACACGTTCACATATTGATGGGCACTATAGGCTGGAACGACTTGAGCTTTGCGCGAAGGAGTATGCGACGGAGTTCGCGTCCTAGAAACCGGAAGATTATTCTGGGCAAGACAATACGGTCGATAGCCACCTCGCCACCTTAAACGACTTATCGGAGAGAAATTTCCCAGCCCGCATATGAGATAACGTGTGGAAGTACGGTGTCTATGTATGAATGTTGATGTTTCTGCATCATTGACTTTTGGAAGGGTTTGTGGATAATCTTAATTTAACCTAACCCTGTTATTGCTGATATTCGAATCGAGTGAAACTACTCGAAACGCTATGTGTGAGAGTCTTTACGTGGGTGTTTCTCTCTGTACTTACGCTGCGTTAATAGAATCTCGATCTCGATTGCCAGGCCCTTGGTTATCAAATGAATCATTTGGTCTCACTGTCCATTGTTCATAATGTCCGATCTAGACTACCGGTATGCACCACCGGTAACAATGCCGTGCATAACCTTCCTCTTATTTCTACTCTACGCCATTACTCCGGGTAAACACTTGAGGTCTGACTTCCAGAGCAACTGTGACGTGTTCGAGTGTGTACGCTTCCAAAAACGTGACAGACTATCCGACTGCATTTGTACCAGAAGTGGAGCAGGGATAATGGAATGCTACTAAGTTCTGGATTGGTTTGCGATAAAAAGGGTTTTCTTGAGTTTGCTTTTCGTTGTGTATAGTATAAATACAGCTACAGCATAAATCGGAGAAGCATCACAGGAATCTTCATTGGGTTAATTCAGATGTGAATATTTACTCGCTTGGTGCCGGGGCTCCCAGTACTGACTTGGAGAGTATACGAAAAACCGGAACAGAATCTCGATCGATCAACAGAAATTTATCAACAAGAATTTTAAATTCCCCTATCAAACAAAGCGGCTCGCGAAACAGGACGTCCCGGAGCTTCTTCGGCAATATCAGAATTCTAGCGTGTCCGTTGCGAGATGCATCGGGTCGAAATCTCCCCAAGCCTTGAAGTAACTAAGCCAGCCACTTGAGAAAGTAGAGCCCGCTCCGGGGCCCTGGGTCCGATAGATTGGGTGCCGTATTGCACCCTGAGATTCGTGTTAGGCTGCAGCATATGTCAAATTAAGCTTTTGAAATAGACACTTACGCTAGTTTAAACATAACCCATAAACGCTAATTATCTAGTAATTACCTAATCGGGTTGTAATGTCTGCAATACAGGAGACGGGGGTGCACGATTACGACTTCTAATTACCTGCTGTGGCAGTTATCGGCTTGAAGTAGGTTCAGTCACATGCACGTACTCCATCCATACAGACACCAGTAACCCCTAGCCTTTGCTAATTCAGATGTGTCTATTATTTCAATTTCATGAGGATAAATCATCGGAGCCAGTAGGTAATGAGATCCGTTGCTATCGCACACCCTGCAGGTTGCGTGTAAACGCCAGCGGTTAGTGTAACAGGCTAGACCTAGTCGGGTATGGCTACCGAGACTGCGTCTGCCACATAAACTGTAGCAAGGGTGTAAAGGAAAGGGAAATCATAATTTGTCGTCAATTCTGGAACGATCATCCTGACTTATATACAATTGCGTTCTTTCATGGATTAACCCCGCAGACACCTATCCAGCACAGCTGAAACCGATAATCCACTCCGCATTATGATGATGCAATATTTGTCGCGCCGGGCAATTCATTCCTCCGTGACTTCCTCGCAGCCATAGTTTCGTCGTCCAGCGACCCACACGCACGCAGGGCGGCTAACGCCAACCCCGGCGGCTGCGGAGCCTCCAATTCATACGTTGCAGCCTCCACATCCACGACTTCCGATTCTTGCTTTTGATTTACCCCGCACAAAGCTCTGAAGCCCAAACCCACCGTGCGAGCGGAGTGATGAGTTCGGTACAACGCGACAGACTCCATCACGACCGACGCAATATACACCGCACTACCGGGCCGTCAGTAAACGTACACATTCCGGTGACTGCGTGGTTCTGACATGTTTATGATCACCAGACCAAACGCGGCATTGACAGTTCCAGTCGGGCATTGGAGGTCCTTACAGTCCGCGGAGATGCTGACGAAGATTATTATTGCTGCTGCGGTCAGGAGCATGGTGCCGATTAGGTCGACGATGGCGGACAGGATCGATGTTAGACGGTTGCCGAGGAAGGCGATGATTGTACAGAGCACTAGCATCGCTGTGATTGTGACGAGGATTGTTGGAGATACCCTGAGGTGGGTTTACCAGGAATGTCAGCTGGCTTTTCCATGCCATCAAACCCGACGAATAAACAAACGGACAGACCATCTAGTGCCACCATACTGTTTCAAGCTTACCATCAGAAGGATTGTATTAAAGCCGCCCAGCGCGATTTGGGTAGAACGGATGATCTGCCAGGTTGTGAGTATTAGCAATGGTTGTCGACACGCGCTCCCGGTTCAACGAGCCAGCGTACAATGAATAGCTTTATTTTTCGGTGTGTACCGACATCAATGTTAGGAGTTGGCATTCTGGTGTACTGACACTTTCGGTGTTGATGAAGCAGTTCAGTCGTTCGTAGAAGGTTGACAGCGGCGTAGCTTGTCAGAAACCAGTGGGTGGGCGGATAAGTGGGGTGTAGTGAAGAGTTTAAGAGAAGAGGAGATGGCGGAATGAACCGCTATCAGTGCAACCACCCCACCAGTCATATCGATAGGGCTATGTTGCAGTTCACGGTGCTCATACCAGGTACAAGGGATCGAAGATCTGCATAACATTCCCGGGTAGGGTTTGACAGGGAAAGAAGCTCAGCCTTTAGGCAGTGCGCACCGACTTTGCAGTTTCTAGTCAAATCCAAACTCGCTTATCGCCAAACTCGGCGTTTTTGCTATCGATTAACCCCAAAAGCTGGGAGTCCGACGTTTCTTACGGCCTCAGGTGATATCTAGCCGTGCTTTGACTAGGCAACAAGCGCCGCAGGAGTACGTCGTGTTACCGTTGCTTGCAGTTGTTGGAACCTCCCGTGGACAAATCCAATTTTAGCGAGAAGTTGGGGTAACATCACGAGACAATTGGCCGCTCGGATCGGTGTTGCAACCCCTGCTTTTCGCAGATTTTCTGTTTGTTTTGTTTTAGGTTTGTCACATGCGATGGTCTGCTTCCGCTTCACCAATGAGAAGGCATCCGTGTGCGTGCAGAGTCCGAGTACCCCTGAAAACATTATGGCAAAATCTATCAAGCCACTATGATGCGCCACGTCGTGGTTGAGGAGAGAAGTTTTTGCTTCTTATCTGAGTCGTGACAGATTTCTGGGATGGCCCCCGGGAACAAGCGAACGCCTCTCGTATGTCATGCACATCATCCCCGCTCGTGGCCTCGTACCCCGGCCCTTGATCTCACATGATTTTACACTAACCGAAATGGTGAGTCTGATCCGAATTGAGACCATGAAAAAAAGTGAGATGAGAGGGCCTGGAGACATCACTCCACCAAAAATTCAAATTACCTCCAGAGAGCTGAGCTTTTGGGGGGTATTAGTTTACACCTACCTGGGTCAATGCCGAGCGATTTTAAAGAATTCCACCTCATGTACACTCACTGCAGCCTTAACCCGAAGCTGATCCAGGCTTGATCCGGGCTGGACCCGGATTGTTACCAGCTTGACCTGGTTACTCTCGATCACTTTACACCACAAATTTTGTCCGACTTGCTTAGTGCCCCATATAAAGTATAATTATTTTCTCTTAAACTCTTCTTTCCATGCAAACCCAGCTCAAACCTGTGGTGTTGAAATTTTAACTGGGTTGACCGGGGAACTTTGTGTGGAGCGAGGTCTCCAGGCTCTCTCACAACTTCGCTCCCTCGCCACACTACTCCCTTTTTGTCACTTCCGTTTTCATCTTAGTGGACACGTACACAATTGAGAGCCTGATTCGAAGCCACCCCGCTCGGGACTGTCACGGCAGTATGTTCCGGCAAACACTCTGAGACAGGAGACAGGGATACGCATGAGGAACCTTATCTGCTATCTAATCAATACAAGTATGACCACAAAAAGGCTCCCGGACCAAACGGTTCTATAAATGTAAAAACCTTCCTTATGACTACTTGTAGGCCTGATCAGAGCTCTGTCACACAGACAAACATAGATGGCTATGGGCAAAGTCCCCTATGATAGACAATCATATATTTAACTATCCTCACCTAGATACAACAAGGATACTAGCCACATTCCGAGTGCTCACCAGTGACATAACTTTAACGTCGTTCCGCGTGCCGGTAGAGCTGACCAGAGTCTTCCAGGCCATCTCCAAAGACTTGACGTTGGATTTTGGGAATCCCAGAGGTCGTAACTTTCCATCCTTGCTGACATGTCACAATTAGCCCTAGTCACTTCCTAGCGTGCTATTCCATCAAGGCTGCAGTTTATCGGATACCGGAGTCATCAGGGAGGTGCAGCCTTCGCAATTCGTGAACCAGAGGACGTCTCGTTCGGACAACTTGAAATCCCTCTCCGGTGTCAAATGTTCCTACTCTTATCTTGAAGCCTTGTGTCACCGTCGGAGACTCTAGAGTTTGAACAAGTGGTATGAAATCATGCTTTCGTAGCCACATATGGAATGGCTACAGCTAGTGGACAGTATCTCTATTCTCAGAATTGCGATAACACTCCTGGTAGTCGTATACCTGATCGTGTTACCGGATGTTTCCAACATGGTCTGGACATTTCCATGGCAACAAATGTCGAAATCGAGCGTTGTAGTATTATGAACGGCTGTGAACGTTAGCATTACTAATTCCAAACACTAAACACTAAATCAAAGAGAATGTAACAAATCATGCAGACAGAGCTGGAACAGGGTCCAATCGGTAAACACCACTAGTGCCAGCGCTAAAGCGATGTAGAAGCGCCGTTCATGATCTCGGCATTTTTGGCTTAGAAGTAAGACGTTCTCTTCGGCACCCAGACACCGTACCCCTGAAGGAAGGAAAAGCAGACACTTGGCTGAAGTTGGTGAAGGATCGTATGTATAATTCACAGGAACTAACTTAACATGACTTGAGAGCTGCACTGTGTGGTGGATAGGGATAAGGTGGTGTTTATGAGGTTACACGGCGCTACCACAAACAGGCGTTTGACATCCCACCAGCAAATGACTTACATAATATGCTGTTCGCACTTCCATATCAGTATTTGTACTTTTGAGTCGGAGCAGAGAAAGGGAGAAAGCCGAGAATCCGCGTCACGTGGAAGAAAAGAAACGAGATGTTTGGTGAAATGGCATCAAGACCCTGAGTTTCACTGGCCAACCATCAGCTGCTGTGATAAAAGCGCACTGTTCCTTGTGTAAGAAAATCCCCTTATATCATACGAGATGTTAGTTCACAATAATCTACGCTTATTAACATTAGATAAAACTAGACCACAAATCTGGCGGAAAATCAAGTTGGTTGATAGGTTGTTACTATTAGATGGTAGTGATTATGTTGAGTAATGAGCTAGTGTTGGCTCTCGTGTGAGAAGATATGAACAGCTCTACAAAGCAGTCACGCACACAATCAGGATCACTTTGTTTAAACCCATGCATATATGCGAAACTTCCCCCTCTTGCTACGTCCCGTAACATGTCTTGTAAACCCGTAAGATGTTAAGAAACATAATAAAAGTCGAAATAGAGTCCACGGTAGAGAGGGATAACTTAACTTCGTGTTCTCAGGTGATGGTAGAGTTGTGGATGAGAAAGAGAGAGATGAGGAATGGAAATGGGGACGATATGGGGTGGTTATGGGAGGATATGGGAAATAAGGGGTACGACCTGCCGGGTCGGGTTATATACCTGCTGGATCCCAAGATGGACTGTCTCCCGCTCCCAGCCAGTCTCTCATCTTTCATCTCTCAGCATACCTTGTTATGCTTTACTCTCTCTATACCCCCACGATTACGAGTTAACCCATGCATAGAGTCTCAGCTCCCGTCGCGCTTCCCTCCCGATCGACTGCCTCCAGATCGACCGCCTCCAGATCGACCGCCTCCAGATCGACCGCTTCCATGTTCGCTCGATCATGGCCTCCGAGTGCATCTCTATGTTCGCTCGATTGCCATCTCCAAGTGCAGCTAGTCTCAGTACAGCAGCTAGCACTATCTCCAAGTACACCTCCAAGTTCACACGATTATGGCCTCCAGGTGCATTTCTAAGTTCACTCGATCGACCGTCAACAGCCAGATTGACCGTATGTACATATATAGATAGCCATAGATAGAGAATATATGCCATATTATGATGTAGCAAATCTTCTGATTGTGAAACACAAATATCTAAACGAGACGAATATAATAAACGAAATGGCTTGTGGATATGGGATTCTAGGAACCACCGGTAAAATGCAGTTACCAAGTTTAGTGTGCTCCGAGACACCTGCGCAGAGGACTCAGCAGCTACGAAATTTGACTATCCTATAAGCCAGATTTGGTAATATCCTGAATGTGCCCCCACAACTGCAGGAGCTTTCAGGAGCACTTGAGAATTCTCATGGAACATCTGAGAGCACTTCGCTTAGCTTCAGGAGGCTTGGGAGACCCTGGAAGCACTTGCGAGCACTGGTGAGGTTGTCCGGAGTGCCTTGGAGGTTCCATATGGCTTCCGGACCGTTTTACATTTTGCAAATGGTGCTTCCTGTACTGTCATTTCATGTGGTCGTACGGTACGTAGATGCCTTCCGGCAGTTCTTTCTTAAAACTGGCGATAATCTCGTGTACGTGAATACCTTCTAGTTGTATCGTGTAGATATCATCGTCATTGACCTTGGTCCTTAGAGTGCATAAATGCAGTGACTATATTCAAATGATCGATGTTTCCATCTATAGCTCCCGACCAGAGAGATCAGATATCGTAATACGGTTAGCTTGTGAATGGGAACAATGAGTCTCACTAATGTTAGTCTTCTCGTAACCTGGGTGCTAATGCGATCCACGCTTCCACGGAGGCATTATCTTGAGGGTAGTATGTGTCCTGTGATACAACATGCGCCCAATGACGTGGGTCTTAACTTCTGGATCTTTCTATATGTAGGTACTGGGGCTTTCTTGTCCGCAATAGACAATTGTACTGTGTATATTTGTCTTCTTATATGTCATTGATATCACCTCGTCTCTTGATGGCAGTGATGTCAACCATCCCGCCCGACGGCCGTCGACGGCAGTCCGTCTGAGATTTCTCCAAGACGGACGGGACGGCGCCAAAGCCGCCCGTCCCGTCCTTACTCGAAAAAGACGGCATGGCGGCAGACATCCACTGTCCCCGGCCAACATCCACTATCCCGGCGGACACTAAGTATTAAAGTGTTTTACATGGCTTGATATGAGTGAACCAGCGTTAATGAGTAGAGTTTACTGTATATAATGTGGATAGATTTGAGATTTTGTATAATTGAACTTGTTTTACCAACGAATTTCATTGTCAACAGATATCTGCCGGGGACGGCCGAGCACGGCCGAGGACGGGATGTGGAGTTCCCGGCATGTGGCGTCCCCGGCATGTGGCGTCCCCAGCATGTGGCGTTCCCGGTATGGCGTCCCCGGCCGTCATTTCCATCCGTCCCCGTCTTCAGTGATCCCGGACGGACGGGACGGTTGACTTCACTGCTTTTTGTTTTGTTTTATTCATACTGTATGCACTCTAATTAGAGTATGACAGAGCCCCATATCCCCTCCGCCTCTGGGCTAGCCGGTTAAATGGCGGAGTTCCCCACCCGCTACCCTTTGTCCCCTTCACATCGGGGGGCTGGCATTGGGATTCGAACCCATAGCATTGTGACCGTATACCCCGCCTCTACTTTCAGGAGCGATACCACTGCGCCACGGGGCCAGCCCCCGTTGACTTCACTGCTTGATGGGGCTTGAGTATTATGATGAGATTCGAGGGAATGACAGTGACCGCTGTATCCATTTGTGCCGCATGTAAAATCAACGTCCTCTTCAGAAGCTATGTGTGTGTGTGTGGCCATCTTTCTCACCTGAAGCGGGTGGACTTCGATCTCCATGCCCATTTGTATTATATCCGGTGTTGTGTGATGATGGGACATCGTTGTTTGCTCCAGCCGCGGTGGGATTCCTAGCATCTGTCCAGCGGGCAACCTCTTTAGTGCAGTCATGAGAGATGCTTTCACCCTTTCCACTCTTAGCCTCAGTGCGGCCATGAGCCACGCTCTGATCTATTCCGCTGGCATCTGTATCAATGACTTCAGTGTGTGTTCTTGCGGCAGACTGAATCTGTCAATTTCGGTAATCTCAGTCTCTCCTGGCACTTCCAGCTCAGTATCTTTTGCGCCCTTTTGTCATTTCAGCGATTGCGGGCACGATATGTAGGCGTTACTTTTCCTCGTCAAACGCGTCATCTGATTGGGATTTTACAGTGTTGTACTCCAGGTCCCAGATCCTCCAAAGTGTTGCAGAGCCATATACCACCATGCATGCTTTTGAGCGAGCTCCTAGCTTTTGTCAGTTCTTAGCTACTCCGGGATAAGTCGGCTGGCATAGCATCCAAAACTGCGTAGATGTTTTGAAGGGAGGTTGTAGTTTATACATTTGCGTTCGGTAGGTATTGCTCCAGCAGAAGCATCCCCTGCTGTATTCTGGTACTCCAGTTTCCAGTAGTTGTAGAGTATTTCGTTTGATGTTTGGTATGATGCCTTATAGCCATTGTGGTAATCTCTGTTGGTAAGGCCTTCTTTTGGCATGCACTCAATTGTGGAGGGAGCCTCTCTGGATAGTCCCAGGAACCGGTAGAACGACTAATTTACCTGTTCCCAGCGCTAAGCTAGCTTAAAGTCGAAGCGCGATATATTCTGACCGTTCAACAAAAATCATGAAAACCATCAAAAATGTTGTGGGTAAGACACAAAATGGGTGAATTATTCATAACATGAGCTAGACACCTATCCTAAGGCATTGCATATGTATTCACTGTCACGGTGATAGTGGTAACAAATTTTTTTTCCAATAGAGCTAGCGATAACAACAGAGTTGTCCTGGTCAGCTACTGATTGAAGGGCACCATGGAGATTTTCATTGCGTGAAGTACCAGCTTCACTATTCCATTAGTCTTAAATATTGTTCCAAAAACTTCTGCCCAAATTTCTGCTTAGGCCGTCCCAATCTGATCATTGTTGTTGTGGGAGATTATTTCGCGCTTCAACATTAAGCTAGCTTAGCGCTGGGAACAGGCAAATTAGTCGTTCTACCGGTTCCTAGGACCGTCTAGAGAGGCTCCCCTTGTGGAGATAGACTGCCATGTTTACTGCTTCCTCCCAAAATTCGAGAGGTCTTGAGAATCAAGTATTATTGCCCTTGCGTTTTCGGTGATTGCGCTTACCATCCTTTCTGTGAGTCACGTTCAACTAGCAGCATTCGGAAGAGCTTGTTGTCGAAATCCCCCGTGCCACAATCACTCCGGAAACGTATGATTTATAGTCCTTTCCGTATGTGTCAACCTTAGCTTGGTAGTCGTGATATGCAGCGAATCCCAGCGATGCATGTATCTTGCTTCTTATCCGGTAGTAAGTAAACAGTAGTGCATCGGGTATAATCATCAATAAAGAGAGCGTAGTGTTGGTGGCCGCCTTTGGTCGTTAACGAGAATGGACCGCAGGTGTCTGAATCATACGAACGGTATTCCCTTACAGTATTTGTAGAGGCTGGAGTAAGACCGGCGCCTGTAGTGGAGGTAGTACTCGTCGAAATCAAAAGTTACAGGACAGCGCCTAGATTGACTAGTTTAGATTACTCGTTATAACATCGAAATGAGTCCGTGCGAAACTTCAATATCTGACCTCATAGTAACCAAATGCAGTTGGTGCTCCTTGGCGATGTCTCGGATTGTATCCTGAAATGGGGTGTCAGGGAATTTTTGATATCAACGAGTAGTCACTTACTTCCTCTTGCCCTTCCCCTTCTTTTATGCGGAAGTTGTAGCATTGGGCGGTACGGTAAGTGTGGCTTCCGTCAGCCTCGGAGGTAACGGTATAAGGTGATTTTAACATATAGAGATCGCCGGCGTTGCTTGTTGTGATGGGAGTAGAAGTAGATGGTAAGTCGATTGAGATGGAGCATTTGCCAAGTCCAAAAGTCATTGTGTATCCGGCGCGGTCTAGCTCGTTTATTGATATTAAAGACAGTCGAACAGTAGGAGTGTAGAGAGCATTCAATCATAGTCCTTGAGCGATGTTAACAGTTCCGTGACGGGTGGCATCTACCATCGTTTCGTTTCCAAGCTAGATAGAGGTTTGAGATGGTAGGTTCTTGTAAAGGAAGAAGCAGCATCTGTTATTTTACATATTATGAGATGATCCCAAATCTACATCATAGAGGGTGTGGTTGTGAAAGCGATGTAAGTGGTATTGTTTGATAGTCAAAAGAGATCGCGGTTGCCAGCTGCAACTTCGTGCTGAGCCGGCGCCACATTTGTTTCCGGCTTCGAGTTATTATTGTAGCGTTTAGTAAAGTGGTAGCAGAGTATCTTATCGTCGTCCATCTTCCTGTTGAAGTCTCTGCTGTCACTATACCCTTTCCTCTTGCTGATGCTGCTGTTGAGGCAGCTAAGAAATTCCACAGTTCTTGGTGTTATAAACGATGGTTAATACGTCCATCCCACAGAAAATGAGGCGCTTCTCGCTTTGTCAGGAGTCGTAGTTGAAGCGGTTGAGCTGGATGATATTGCCATACTTCGACTTGTGGATATCGAATAAGTTTGAGTTGTTTAAGCTATTGGAGGTTGACATTGTTACTTTGGATGCTAGAATGACCTGTTGATTGACTGATCTCTCGAAGCCTGAAGGCCCATATATACAGACTTGGGTCATATACCCATATCCATATTCGTATCCATATCTGTATCCGTTTGCACTAATATGAGCTGCTCTCCTGAGGTATATCCTTATACGAAACACCAATTGCTTATGAGCCAGCAAACGGACCTGAGACTGCAGACGGAGCTGAGGCATATGATGCAGGTACACACGCAACAGACATTGTGAAGCCGTACGATTGTGATTGATGGTGTTGTGGCTCATGTTGGCCGATAGGCATAACCGTATGAGGTAAGTCTAAGAGATAAGCTTCTTACTAAGATAGTGAAGAGGATCGTGAGATGGAATTAGATGGAAGTGATGGTTGTGGCCGCCAGGCTCATAACCTGTTACTTTTATATGAAGGTGATTGTATTGAGTAAAGAGCTAGTCTTGACTCTTATGCAAGAAGATATGAGCAGCTGTACAAAGCAATCTCGCACACAATCAGGACCTCTTTGTTTACACACGTGAATATGTGCAATAATGGTGATAACACATGACCGAGCCATAGCATATGATCGGGTGATTGTAATATCGGCAACATAAGATCTACGGAGATGTCAGGGTGGATCGCTCTTGGGTGCACTAATTGTGGGTGCCAAATTGATGCGGTTTTTGATGGAGCTCCAACACAGGTGCATCGGATGTGCTGGTAGGTGATGTTAATTTCTACTGCAGGCCGCGTTTCTCAGAGTCCGAAAACATTTGCAGTTGTTACTCTGACATAGCCCTCCATTTCCGTAACGCTTCAGACCTTTAAACGACTGCGGGTAACCGAGCTTTTGCTATCTTGGCCCGCCACAGTCGAATCACAGTATACTTAGTGCTGTGTCACAAGTGAATTCTTGATATATGCAACATGATGTCGACTTCGACATTTTGGGCAATGAGATCACACCCTTCGCGCAATTGTGAGTGGAATATTTCTCGGATTGTGTAAGCCCGGTAGATAACAGATTTTTCAGTCATGTCACATTAATTCCCAATACCTAATGTATTAGCTCTTGTGGCACAATGGCTCTTATCAACATAAGAGACCGAAGGACTGGGTGTGGAGTGCACTAAAACATTTGTGTATGCACTGGCAGCCGCTTTTCCCGCCGACATAATTGCAGCTTCAACTTGCAGTGGCAACCAACCTATCGGATCCAACCGCCCGATTCGACTAAGCAGCGAACGCTAGCTGCATGCACCCACAGTTCTGAGTACTAGGATTCTCATTAGTGCTGCGTTTGGCTTATCTGGTGTCGAAGACTGTGCACGACCTTTGAGAGCATACCGGGGGCTTTTTTATAATCATTATATCTAGAGTATGACAGTGCACAATTCCCTTCCTTCTCTGGATTACCGGCTCGGTGGGGGACTTCCCCTCCCTCTACTCATAGCGTGTTGCATTTTGGATATGCGGGATGTTGAACAGGGATATCGGATGCGCGGGGTTTTGCCAAGCAAGCATTGACTGGCGATAGGATGGCTTTCCATTCACTTCAAGCTAGACGCACAGATTGTAACTGCAGCTGCCGATTTCATCAACCATATTGCGCATCGTCCACACCAGGCCAACGTATTTCTCATTGGACGACGTTTACAATTTACGGGGATCCGCTGCGGAAGTTGTCAACTGACACTCCAGGAATAATATAAACTGGTATGCCTTACAAGGCTGGGTACAAGCTAAAATTCAACCTTGCATTGCGCATATGCACATCAGCGTCTAAGTATTGGATAACAGGTAGCGAGGTTTGCAGATGCTCTGGCTGAATACCGATTGTGCTTCTAACTTCTGCAATATTTAAATCGGGTATTGCCATATAGATTTCCACTTAGTGCCGTATTTCTCCCTGTGACCGCTATGTCGTTCGGATACAGCGTTGGTGATTTTATCGCTATCGGCTCCCTTTTGTTCAAAATCGGCGCAACTCTCCGCGACAGTACAGGATCGTCCGCCGATTACCAAGAGCTGGTCCTTCGATTCGACTGTTTCGAGCAATTGCTAAAGACAGTCCATCGCCAAATCACTAGTTCTTAGCTGCCACGACACGCTGCTCAGGCAATTATAGGGCATGTATTAAAGTGTGAACCACTTCTGCGAAAATTCGACACGACTACCGAAAACTACAAAAACAGCCTTTCCCATGGTGGTTCAGGGAAAAAGTTGAAAGATAGCTGGAGAAAGATTGGATGGGGGATGTATAAACGGGATGAAATTCTGGAGCTGTTTGATGGACTCGGAAAACAAATGGATGCCATTAATTTGCTGCTATCCTGTTTCTCTGCGTGCGTTGAGAATTATGATCTAACTGCTTACCTTAACCTGGCGCTAATGGAATCATATTTCAGTCTGACTGTGCCTGCGTAGCAGGCCAAGTTAAAGAGACTCTCACCGTACTGGAACGCATCGAAAATACGATCCCGCAAGACATGTCGCTGTGGACTCCCGACTATAAACCGATAAAGTTTGTCGATGCACTGGACATGCAGATCTTTCTGCCATTCGAGTTGTGCAGAAATTTTAAGGTGATCACCGCTTACAAAGAATTGTAAACGTGTCGGTCATACTGAGAACAGGGTGTATTAGTTCTTCAAAAATATGTTGAACAATCACTTCGATGGCCGACCCGGAAGTGAATTGGTTAACACAGGATTATACGAGATTATGAATGAGCAGAGCAAAGGCGCTTTAACAATCAAAGACTGGGAAGAAACAATAGTGCCGGGGATGGCACTATCCATGTCAATATTGCTAAAAAGGCAACAGAGAACATCGGATAGAACAGGAGAGAGCTGCCCCTCGTGTGAGGCTCCGTATAAAGGATATGGCAAATGCAAGGACCTTGAACGGGTTAGATGGTATTCACGCTACTACCTAAAGTTTTTCGCCGAAGAACTAATCATCCATTCCTACAAGTTACAAATGTGGAACTCGGTTCCAAATATCTTCTCAGCCACGGGTTGTAGAGCTCTTGGATGACAATAACACAGATAACAAAGGATTAGGAGAGCGAGCAGCATCAACCGACAACCCAGTGCTAGATGTGGATGCGCGCAAGTATATCCGTCGTTTCCATGTTCTCTACGATGAAGATAGATTGGACAAAAGGTCTTGGGCCTCGAAGACATACTCCCTTGCATGTGAGTAGTAGCTAATACGACTTCCGTGACTAGACTTCCGGATTCGTGTGTTTTTCCAATTCATTATAACATGCAAGGTGACTGACACTCGCCCGATGGCTGCAATCGATAGCTTGTGAGTTTCTCCCTAAAGATGACCGCCGTATGGATGGCTGTCACTCACCCGATGGCTGCAATGATAGATCGTGAGTTTCTCCCTGAAGATGACCGCCCTGATGGATGGCTGATACTCGCCCGATGGCTGCAATGGATAGACAGTGAGTTTCTCTGAAAGTTGACCGCACGGCTGGATGGCTGACACACTCCCGATGGCTGCAATGGATAGATTGTGAGTTTCTCTGAAAGTTGACTGCACTGCTGGATGGCTGACACTCGCCCGATGACTGCAATCGATAGATTGTGAGTTTCTCCCTAAAGATGACCGCCCTGATGGATGGCTGACACTCGCCCGATGGCTGCAATGGATAGATTGTGAGTTTCTCTGAAAGTTGACGGCACTGCTGGATGGCTGACACTCGCCCGATGGCTGCAATGGATAGATTGTGAGTTTCTCAGA
>Ga0307514_10000614_pt1 | contig 66248 bp, 53 predicted proteins | sample 16_EM_MG_FD_203088 | JGI IMG/M metagenome (GOLD analysis project Ga0307514, IMG submission 203088) | Populus trichocarpa ectomycorrhiza microbial communities from riparian zone in the Pacific Northwest, United States - 16_EM | ecosystem: Host-associated > Plants > Roots > Unclassified | place...
CACACCCCCCTGCCCCTCTGCCGAAAGGTACCAGGAATGCATTCCCCGCTTTGGATGGAGAGTAGAGTAGATTGTTTCCTTTGCAGGTGGAGAAGAAGTCAGGGTGGTAGTGGAGAAGGCATGAAAACCAACATAAAGTGTGAGGACTGCAATGAGGCTTTATGTTTCACACCCAAACAAAATTGTTTTCATGAATTTCAACATATGTAGAGTATTTCTATTTATTCTGGGGGCATTTGGCTGGATTGTGGTTGTGTGATGTGTATTTTAAAAGCTGGCCCATCTGTGGGCCCAAACCCGGTTACCGGCAAAGGGATAGGTATTGAAGTAGTATTGATATCTCTACTATACCTGGCCATTAACTCATTTTGCTAGAAACACCAGGGGAACAGAAGTTTCCCAGCCAGCTTGAGTCCTAACTAAGGTGGTAGATGAATTGTTTATACACCCGAAAGCAGTCCTGCTGGTCGAAAATCCATTTTGGATATGGATAGTGGAAATTGGAAGACGAAATGCAGGCATAGAATGTATTCTAAGGATATGTGGTTGAACTTTCAAGATGATAATTTTTTTCCGGGCCGGTGGCTTAGACTTCGCCACTACCACAAATGTCAGGAAGCATTCCACATACCCACCAAGTACATCACTTTCCAGGCAGCAGATATCCCACCCACTAGCTAAGAATCTTGACTGGCAGGATATCCTCTTGGTCGACAGGACGTCCTCTTGGCAGGTGGGGCAGAACAAAGTCATGAAATTAAGCCCCCACATTCAGCGATTCCCTTCCTTGGTATTCTTTCGGATCAGAGTCTTGTCCTGTCTGTAAGGTTGGTGCCTGTCATCCCGGTGTCAGGTTGGTGCCTTTTCTCAGTGTTCGTTTCGTCTGCGAGGTTGGTGCCTTTTTCTCGGTGTTTGTCCCATTTGTGAGATCAGTGTCTTTTTCTCATTGTTCATCCTGTTTGCGAGGTCGGCGCCTTTTTCTCGGTATTTGTCCCGGTATAAGTTTAGTGCCTTTTTCGTTACTGACGTCAATGTACCTGGTTTTGCCGCATCTGGCTGTTCAATCCGACACATTAGTACTGCTTCTAAGAAGGTCGTTATTTCCTTCAGCATTCACTTCGCTTGCAGGGTAGGTATCTTTCATTAGTTGCTTCTCTCTATATTTACCTGTATTAGCTTGTGGAGGTCTTTCTACTATTCTATACTGAGCTTTTCGAACTAGAATCTGTGTTTGGGCACCATTTGTGGTGAAATGGTGGGGCTGGAAGGCAGAGAGCCTATCGTCAACACTTCGCTGCACCTCTCATGGCTTACAAAGGGAATTTGTGAGAAAGGAGCAGTTCCGGCTCAAGAAGCATAGGAAGGGGTGAGAGAAACCGATAGAATACCCAGCTGTGAGGAACCACGCAACTTGTGTGGATCTACAAAAACTTGATGAGTGCATGGGACCAAAGGCTTGAGATAGAGTGTGTATTCCGTTGTATGTTAAGATAAACTAGCTATCTACCCCGGGTTTTCCCAAATATATATACTCCCCGTCGCCCAGTCCATCTCCTTTATCCCTGTATCTCCATGCATCCCCTTTTTCCTGCCAATGTGGACGGTGGTGGTGAGAAACAGATTTTCCCACCACAACGCTCTCAAATACGCTCCTAATTGCACTCGATCGTACACTCCCAGCCTGCTTGGCTGTACACTCCCAAGTACACTCCTAAGATGCTCTGAAGTACACTCGATTGCACTTGACTGTATACTGCCAGCCTGCTTAGTTGTACGCTTTGAGTACGCTCCCAAAAAGTACCCTTATGTGCAGAATATCTACTGCGCTTGGATGCAGAGACTCGCTGGGTAGTGGGCGCGTGGCGCCGGGTGGGGCGTGGCGGAAGGCATGTGGCGGGGGGTATAGTGGCCGAAATGATGACGTTGGTCGATATCATAGTCTGAACCTTATCTTTAGCGCGCCCACTGCGACAGGATCTCATGATGTCTTAAGGTCATGGTGTTGACAATTGCAGTCTTAGATACTGCAGGAAAGGTACACAATTGGACCTTGGGGAAAGCAGATCTCCGACTCAGATTTTCCAGCGGAATCTGCAGCCAGCTTCCCGTCGATTTTGGGTGTATGTGTGCGCATTCTGTCCAGGGTTGTTGGTCATGATGGTGATTGTGATGGCGATGGCGATGGTGATGGCGATGATGTTGGTGATGGTGCCGGAAGCACTTAGACAAGTAGGGTGGCTACGTCAACGTCAAAGCTGCCACAGACTTAGAGCCTCCTATCGGCCAAAGCTTCCACAAACTCAGAGTTTTCCTTTGGTCTAAAGCTTCCCGTGGATGCTACTCTCCCGGAAGCGCGGATCTCTGAGGCGCAGCTCTCTCAAGCGCGGCTCTCTCAAGCAGGCTCTCAAGCAGGCTCTCAAACAGGCTCTCAGGTGGGCTCTCAAGTGGCCACTCAAAAATGCTCTCAATGAGTGGCAGTACCAGCGAAGCCTGCCGGCAGTAAAGACTGGCTGAGGTTTATCGACTGCCAGCTGTATATAGTCCCATAGTCCCACGCGCAGATGTCTATAGACCGGCTATAGATGACTATAGACTGCGTGTTGCGTAGGGGTCCACGGGAAGCTTGTTATGAGCTGCGCGTGTGCGCGTAGCGCAGGCTATAGTCGATTTGCACTTTTGCCGATGCTATACCATCGGATTTCACTTCTATTTTGTTCTCCCAGGCTCTGAAGTTTACATCATACATGTACTAGTGGATCTTAGGCTTATAGCTGGGCAAAGTTTATGGGAAAAGGCAGTACTAGTCTATAATATATACACATGGTTTGTCGGCTCGAAGCATTCTCATTGGTTGATGGTGGTACGTACCATCTTACTGTGGCAAATTACAGAATGCTCATTGGTTGGTAGATGGTCTTTTTCAGTCATGATTAGTGAACTGTGGCGCTTTGCTTGAGTGTGGCTCTCACAACAGCTATTGGTCAGCAATCCAAGCTGGCTAGACGCAATCTGGGTGGGCTGGCTCTCAACTTGCTGGAAACGATCTAGACGCGTTGGCTAGATATGATCTGGACGGGCTCGCCCTCTGGTGGACGCGATCTGGACAGGCTAGCTCTCGAATGTCTGGAGCCGATCGAGACGGGCTTCCTACTGGCTGGATACAATTTGGACGGGTTCGGCTGGCTGGACATGATCTGGGCGGGCTGATTTGGACGGGCTGACTTTTGGCCAGCTGGAGACGATCTAGACAACCCTGACATACTCACTCTGAGATGTTTCTTGGCTAGCTGGATGCGATCTGCACAGGCTGGCTCTCAGCTGGCTGGACGCAATCTGGACGGGGTAGCTCTTGGCTGGCTGTACGTGCTGGCTCTCGGCTGGCTGGATGTAATCTGGACGGGCTAATTCTGCGCTGGCTGGACGCAATCTTGATGGGCTGGCTCTCGGCTGGCTGGATATCATGGGTTTAGGATTCTGTTTACTGAAGGGGGCGGCGAAGCCGCCACCATACCTAGAGATACACAGCAGCACCAAATCAAGATACACAGTGGTGGACACACAGCAGAAGTCTAGGTGATCTGCCTGATATCGTAACAAGTCCACCGTGCTCAACGTTTCGAATCCTGGGGGCGGCAAAGCCGCCACCGGCGCTAGTATTGTACATTCATTATCATGAATCACTGCCAATTACTGCATTACTGGTTATTGATACCGCACGATACTTGTTTTGAAACTGGTGATTTACATGTTTCTTCAACCCATTTTTCATGGCAATTCACATGTTATTTACATTGCGATTCACCTATTTATTCGCATGTTTTTTACATAGCATTTACACGTTTATTCACATGGTGGTTCACATGTTTATTCACTAGTTATTTACACGTTTTGCCATCACCTTAATTTCACATCATCGGCAAAAGTGCAAATCGACTATAGCCTGCGCTACGCGCACACGCGCAGCTCATAACAAGCTTCCCGTGGACCCCTGCGCTACACGCAGTCTATAGTCATCTATAGTCGATTCATAGAGAAGTGCGCGTGGGCCTATGGAACTATATACGGCTGGCAGTCGATAAACCTCAGCCAGTCTTTACTGCCACTCATTGAGAGCATTTTTGAGTGGCCACTTGAGAGCCCACCTGAGAGCCTGTTTGAGAGCCTGCTTGAGAGCCTGCTTGAGAGCGTCCTTGGGAGCGTAGAGTCAAGCAGGTTGGGAGTGTGCCGTCGAGTGCAATTGGGAGCGTATCTGAGAGCGTGCACGGAAGTGTATTTGAGAGCGTACTCGGGAATGTACTTGGAAGCGTGTTTAGGAGCGTGCAATGAAGTGCGTTTGGAAGTGTGGAGCCAAGTGTGCTGGACGCAGCATCTTGTATAGTACCGAGTACAGATATTTGCCTGTGTACCATAGTTATCTAGTCAACGCGCAGTTCCATAGGGCTTCATAGTGCCATTCGTCAAATATACTATGGAATACTGTCCGAGAAACAGCTTCTCTATGAGCTGCCCGTCGCGCATGGTCATTTTTCCCGGTGATGTTTATTTACATGTTTATTTACATGTTTCCAGAAACACGTAATTCACACGTTTTATGTATAATAGGGAAAATAGTCAATTGCTGAGATCTCCTCGAATGGAATAAACTATTGTGGATTGGTTATAGCTGTTACTTTTTGGAGCATGTCTGAAAGACTAAACTTTTCGGTATCCAAATCCTACCACGAGTAACTCCTAGGATAGTTCTTATAGGATCGAAGGGCGCCTTGGGATGTACTAGGGTACAAGGGTATATCGGGTGCAGTCGGGTAATTCGTAGCGCTGCACTCCATTTACTACGTGGTGTGGCCTTCAACCTCCCTCCTTTCCTCCCTCCACCACAGTGCACAGTGAGAACCCACAAATGAGCGGTTGTATGGTCTAATTAGAAGCATATCCACCTGCATACAGGCAGTAATTGGTGTGGAAGGTGGTGTGGCACTGGCACCACGTGTGCTGTATTTGATATGAGAACGTGGGGTCCGCCGAACATTTTTCCTTCACACAAATGGGGCTATAGATATCACTCGATTTTCCTTACAAGGCTGCCAGGACATAGTACCAGATCTGGAAGTGCGCCCGAATATTGGGACTCTCCGAGGACTTATAGCCTGTGCACGACAAGCACCCCCATCTGTTCTCGTCATTATTCAGTGTGTCCGAACTTAGGATTGCATATTTCATAAGACATGGCGTTATTGCCCATAGAAGAGCTCATTAATCAGTACGCCGCCGAACTATACCTACCGAGGTATAGAAGCAACATTGTGCTTCTAGTGGTAAATATCTCAACAATTGACAACTGCCGAGCCGGCACTCCACTGCACCATTATTAACACGTCATTATCTGAGGCCAACGCATCGAACAATCAGGTCCGATTCTCACTATCAATTGCTTTAACTTGTTCATCATCACTCAAAATATATTTTTACGAGTGCAATGGCCGGTACTTTTAAGATGATCATGTCGCTCGGCTCTTATCAATGTCTCACAATAGTGACTTTTAGTGCCACATCATACCGAGATTGGGCTCGTTTGGGAGTCAATTGTTGGGGCTCTGCGGATTCTTCTGTACCACTATATTGATATACCTTCCTGGTCCAATGGGTGGATGTAGCATAATTATATAAAAGGGCGGAATGCTCTCGCTCTTTACTCTCAACAGTCTCGTATTTCGTTAGCCCGCATCAGTAGCAACAAAATAATTGGGACGTCGTGAGTTAGTCACCTTCAAGTTGCCTTCGTCGGATTGCAAAATTGACACCTTCCTAGTCTATAGGATTCGCGCCCCATTCACTACTTTTGGACTCAATAAAGACTAGAGGAGTTCTAGGGGGATTTATCCGCACCGAGTAGTAGCTGACCATAAGGAGGCTACCACAACATTCATACATCTAGTTCAAAATTTTGTTTCGGGGATTAGAAACTTATTTATTCCGTAGGGGTAGGTAGATTATATTAAATAATATAGTTGTGTACGCTGACAACCACAGGCACTATCTCTCCGACAAATTACTATGGCACCCACTATTGCCTTCACGTTGCTCTTGCTCGCATCCTTATCCCTCACTATTGCCCAGTATACCACATGCACCAACACAACTACAGCCCGTGACACCATTGTTGGCGATCTGTCCTTCACTAGCGAGCCTCGAGGTCGTGGAACCTGGGGCATCCTCTTCAGCTGTTCCGCCACATTCGGCTTCTGTGTTTGGACCGCAGTACATCCCAACATAATCGTCGATGCTTCACCCTGGTATCGGTTCTTCTACAAAGCGATTCTTATGCTTGTTTCAATTATTGTTCCCGAGGGGGTGATACTGTGCTCGTTTGGGCAATGGAAGCTGGCCCGGAAGCTCTACACTGAGTGGCAAAAGAAATTTCCGGACAATAAAGACTATCTGGGTATGGATGGGGCTTTCTTTGTCGTCATGGGTGGGTTCGTGGTTGATAGAGCCCTACATGCCAACGTGGCACAGGACGAGACGGCACAAGACAACTCGCGTTCCGAGAAGACAAGGCTCCAAAAGCTTGCATCTGCTCGGAGGAGAAAACAGGGTGAATATTATACAGCGACGTTAACACCTGCTGGTTTTCTGTATTACCTGGCAAACGACAGGATCGATCACACAAAATTCAAAAAGCAGGATATCGTCGATAAGGGAAAGGCCAGCAATATTGCAAAGCTGCTATCCAGCTTTCAGGCGTTCTGGCTTTTTGTGCAGTGTCTTGGACGATGGGGAGCGAAGTTACCACTAACTTTGGTACGTCGATATTCCAGTACCCTATTCACTTGTACTGATTACTGATCGTTGGTGCAAAGCTAGAGATCCATGTTCTTATCCAAGTGGCATGCACCCTGATTATCTATGCATGCTGGTGGAACAAACCTTTAGATGTCAACGAACCCATCACAATCGATATTATGAAACCCATAACATCCGGTCTCACGACACCCGACACACTACCTCTTCAGGACAAAACAGTTAAGGAGCTGGAGCTAGAAGAAGAAGGAAAAAATGCACCTCGGCCAATGAACCGCCAGTACATTACGAAGCGATGTCCGCCAAACCTCATCTCCATCACTGCAAAAGCTTGTTATGACATCATTGTGTACATCGACCCCAAGGATGAGGGGGAACTGTCAAAGACGAACCCTATGATAAACGATAAGGACGGAACACAAATCACCACAACCCCAGCCAAAAACAAACGCACGATCAAGGGGACGATTAAGGGGACACTACCAATGGTAGCGGAAGGTCTAATTGTCGGTTTTATCGGTCTTCTTCATGCCGCAGCGTGGAATGTGCATTTCCCGACAGAGCTCGAGCGCTGGTTATGGCGAATATCCTCGATCGGGATGTGTATCTTCCCTACAGCGGTGGTGTTTATTGCAACATGTACTTGGTATCAGCAAGATTTGACAGACACGATATGGGAGGTGCACTTGCTACGGTTCAACGTTGCGACATTCGTACTTGCAGCGCTGTATAAGATACATGACGTGGCCAGAAAGCACTCCCTAACATCGAACGGTGCGGGCGTTAGTTTCGTGCGCTATGCGGCGCATATGGTTTTGATTCTAGTTTGTTTGGGGTCGCTGCTTGCGTATGCTATTTGCATCATTTTCATTACGGTGGAGAGTTATATTAGTGTAAGGGATCCGCCAGATAGATCGATGATTACACCGTTATGGAGTAATTATTGGCCGCATCTGTAGGCTGAGAAGGGAGCGGGGATTGAGGAGAGCTGATCGGTTATTTCCTGTTCATGCGTTACTGTCTCTTGGATACGTTTTCAGCTTAATGATAATCATGTTATCAAATATACGCGGTACACGTACACTGAAAGTCCACGGTGGTGTAGAGTCCGTAGGTGCAACAAAATGGGAAGGTATGTTTCGGGTGTGAGCTGCGTGGTGCGCCAGCTGTGTGGAAATGGCAGTGGGGTTCCCATGCTCGATGTTACAGATATATACGCTCTTAGCAGAGTACATGTAACGACGTCGTGGCTTCTATTTGCTGAGTTTTCTTAGCGGCAGCTGCCCAGACAAACATGTGATTTCAGTTTACACTCCCTTTCTTTCTTCACAGAACAGCCCCACGACTAGAAATGTCTGTACCAGTACCCAAAGTCCAGTTTTAATAAGGTTATCTACTGTACGCAGATCTACCACTTAGGGGAGAACCGTATGTGTAGATTCTATGATACAGTGAAGAGAGGGAGAGAAAGAGGGAAGGAGAAAGACTCGATTTATATACAGAGAATCGTGAGGGAATACTTTGATGCTTCACCACCCTTTGCCACTCTGAGTCACTTGCCACCGGATATGTAACACGCACCGAAATTTCAATCCTTCGTCAGTTCGAAACAGGCAGGAATTAAACTAGAAATTTAAAGCGCATTATTACACACTACCTTCTATTTACCCTTCCTCAATAACAGATGTTCACCAAAAGAATCTAATTTTTAGGAAAGCTCCCCGGCCCATTTTTCAGAGCGTCTACTTTGTGTCAGCAGAAGGTGCCCCGTGCACGAGCGCCAGTCTTTACCGTTAAATGTACCGCCTGATTCTTAGTGTCAGCAGAAGCCAGTTGCATGAGCGCCACAGTTCCTTACTTGGGTTTGAGCACTCATCAGGCTGACCAGCCTGTAAATTATTCTGGCGCATTTGACGTGCGTAGGCATAGCGTCACGAGGCCTCTTGGCCTTAAATAGTAAAGAGCACGGCGTAGGACCTCCATCTTCGCCGGTGCACACGCCGGGCGGCAGGTCGCGTTCATTGAGAACCGTGTGCGCAGTAATATCAGGGCTACACGGCGTAGGGCCTCCATCATCGCAGGTGCATGTCCTGGCGTTTGTTGCGGAACACGCGACAGTAATGGCTTGGGTGGTGATTGGATCGTGGGGAGCAACGACGTCCTGGATAGGATGGGCTGAGACAAGCATACTAGCAACAATAAGGAGGAGCTCGATAAAGTTCATATGGGCAGGTGGGTGGTGGGAGGAGATGTGTAAGCGGATGAGGAGTTTCAGAAGGGGAACACATGGGTATAAACCAGAAGGCTGAACTGTTTCGGGACGGTCCTTCAACCATCGCAATGCTTTACCATTTGAAGTCACGATAAGACCTCGGTCAGATAGCGCTCTATGTTGCAGTAGCGTGCCGCCAGTTACTGGCTGATACCCCGCTGAAGTAAACCACCTTGGAAGTTCACGAATCATACCTGGCTCCATGGTATATCGGTCGGTGGCGGTTCACCAGGCTAGCTGCACCCGAAAATTTCCATGACATGCAGATATCTAACATACCCAAGGCTATTGACCCCTCAAATACCCATACTATACCGAGCGTCATGGTTACCCACCACGGAGGTCCTGTCAGAAGAGATTTTATTAGGGTTTGAACTCACTATCAGGCGAGCATCCAGTATTAAAAAACTTTATCAAGCTCGAAATTTCGTACGAACCCTAACAATCGTACTCAAAGTAGCATAAATTCATCCTCATCTTATACTCTAGCCATAACGGCTAGATTTTTTTGTTGTGCTTTGAATTTATATTACGCAGTTCCCGGATCATGCAAGCTTATCCTACAACTAAACCTTATTCCGTGACAATTCTGCATATGTGTAGTACGCTTGGAGCGGAGCGAGGTTCTTTGGTTGTATCCCACCATCCGAGCACAGAACGTTGCTATGTTGAGGGTTGCTTTGCCAAATCAAATTTAAATATTACTGTACGTCACCGAGGATAGTACCGTCAGCTGTCAGAGTCTCAGGACCGCCCAAGGAAACTGTTCCACGGCTATTTCGACTGTTAGATTAGTAGAAGTTTTTGGCTACACTATCAACATTAAAATTTACGGCTTTTATGTAGAATGACCAGGTGGTAAATCAATATTAGCAGAATGCCCGGGTGTTCAGAGTTATCTATAATGACCGAGCCCGGGTCTGAAAAGGAGGTGCAATGTCTCGCAAACATTTTCTTCGTGAACTTAAGGGTGACCACTCGAACTTCAATCCTTCTCACGCGTATCCGGTTTACGAAGTCCGATAAAGAATGGGTGGTAGCTGTGTCTACAAGATCAGAGCATACCAGCCATTATGCCAATCTGTAGAAGCGCTCATAGTTAGTAGTATACTCCGGCATTGTGAATAGAAAATGTAGGATATATTGAATGGATTAGTACACTAGCAGAAGCACATTATTTCTGGGAAAAGCTGTGATCATACGCTGAGCAGAAAGATCTAGTGAATTACCGGGGAGCGGTCATTATAGACCACTCTGAACACCCGGGCATTCTGCTAATATTGATTTACCACCTGGTCATTCTACATAAAAGCCGTATTTTATAAGATATGTCGGACTTCGCTAATACAAGCTCCGGGTAAGGCAAGTCATATATTTTGTGACGTAGGGAAGATTTCATTATGGGCAGGCGAGGAAGAGACTAGGCTCAGAACCTGAACACCGCGTGCCCATCACAGGAACTGTTGGAAGGCGCTGAATTTGAGCTTAGGACAATGCAATAATTAATTAGTTGATATTACAGACCGCCAACCAACAACCACGTATTGTTCGCACTCTCGCTAGTGGATTGATAAACATCGTATAGAAACTGAAGAATCGAAACTGACAAACAGTGCCCCAAAACTACAGATTCTCACTTGCTCATCCACATCTGGCAACGACCACCACAAATATCTATAGTCCATTATTGCAGTTGAACCGAATATGCAGTATTATCTGAGTCTTTTCTTGTCAGCCGTAAGCAGGATACATTCTGAACTGAATGCGCATCTACATTGCTGGATTTAGACATTGCAGGAAGCCTTGCGGCGGGTACACTAACTTAAGTTTACTACGGCGAGCAAATATGTTCCCTGAGAGGCATATACGGCCCATAAAAATGTGCGGAAGGGTCACCGGGAACGAAAATGCGCATATGCATCTCGGTATGGCGCCACTTGATTGCATTGTCTTTCGTGCCTCATGAAATAATTATGAGGCTTCCAATTCCCTTTACTACTCATATACTAGGTCTGTGTTGTAAACTGTGGAGCTCTTAGGCAGGATATTTGTTGGCACGGGATTTGGCCCGATGGCTTGCGGCCCCCACGGGCCGCCACCAGCCCCCATGCCGAGGAGGAGGTCTAGCCCCGGGAGTGATGCCCAGCATCGGTCTCCGGGTGTGATACTCGGCTTCGCCGAGTATCCTCTCTCCTTTCCTATAATCTCTGCCTGTCTTTCTCTCTCTCTTTGCTCTTTAGACAATAACTTTTGTACGATAGTCAATTCAATATCTCTATTCGTACTCGATTGATCTCAACAATATTGGGCTCCGAATCTCGATGGCCGTTAGTGGGGCAGGAACTTAATTTGACAGAGAGCGTACTAGGATAGCGGAGGCGAATTCGGAAGTGCATTTGTGGGTCGTTTGAATGCGGTTAACCTCACAGGAACACCTGTCAGTGCATCTCCAGTGAGCACTAAAATTCTTCGAAGCTGCCCCGTTGGTTCATACCCATGCTCTCTCGATTTTTCCTTTCAAGAGCTGCGCAAGCACAGGACTTACATGCTGTTGATTGGTGATGTACGAGAAGATGGTGGGAGAAAGTATGAACTACCCCCCAGTATTCTAAGACTCAAGCGTCGGCACTTGTGTAACTACCGGGCTCCGGGCATGACCGAGACATTCCGTAATATAATCTGCTACCCGATCAATCAATCTCAACTTAAGCCAAGCAGGAGACACGCTCCGCCGGTCGCGACAAGACTTTCAGGCTCTTTCTGCACCAATTGCGAGTATGTTTTTGCAACATTCGTGAAACACGAAACAGTTTACTCTATTCGAAAGAACTATCAAGCTTTTCCACTAGCGCACACTTGTTTTATCGTCAGACAGCGAGTCAAAACTACCATGCAATTCGGCCAGCACACTGCGCCAGACAGCAAGAACTAGAAGCAGCTTCATGCCTAGCGGACCCATCTCCCACTCTTTTGTTGATCACACGCCGCGCGTTTCTTCGAACAACTAGAAGCACAGCAGTGTTTCAGTTGCCTTGATTCCCATCCTTCGATGTGGAGGACGGAACACGACACTTGTCACCTTGAACATCTTACAAGCACATCTGCGGTGCGGTGGCTTTGTTTGTCCGTAGTATTTTTCAGTTGTCGAGTCTCGATGTCGAACACATAAATAGAAATGCGGGCGGATTTCGAATTCCGCCAATCACTCACAAAGGAACCAATCATACCAGTTTTCCAAAACCTCGTTACCTCAGTTATTCTTCCTACTATAGACGCACACAGCGACTCCTCGTCCGCTTTTATCGCCTAGACACGATTGCGAGCGTATATGCTATCCCTTACATGCGCAGTAGTACAACGGTTGACCTCTCCTACTTTCTTTTTAAAATCTAGCCAGAAGGCAAAGTTTCAAGGTAGTTGAGTAGATGTATTCTGCTTTGCGCTTTCACCTATAATTCTCAATCGGGGTTAACACAGCACAGGATGCAGGAGCACAAAAACGGAGGTATTTGCAAAGTGAGACATTTGAAAATGAGTTATGCACAACATTAAACTTTCTGATCAGACTTTGTGTGATGGAGAATAACATATTAGTGGGTGGTGATAAGATATAAGATTTTGATAAGACGGCATACGTGAGATCTTCACCCTTAACAATGCTGCAACGGATGAATCTTTTTGCCTGCATGTCTTATTCACAGGAAACTACCTTAGGTAGTTTCATTATTGTGATATATGACTACGCTATGTAATTGGGATTGTTTTATCGATATCAAGCTCTATAATTGAGGCTTTTGACCTTTATTTTCTTTCAATAATTGCCCGGGTTATATCGGACGGCTTCACCATCAAGCATTTTACTTGCCCCTCCAACGTTTGTTGATGTCAACTTCCACGCAATGGCAATCACCTTCACCTCCCTCAACACAGCCGAGATGCTATTCTCTCTGCTATGTTGCTCACTCCTCGCCTTCCTCATTAACGCTGCACCTGTTCCTCAAATTCCAGATACGCACCGAACTCTACACTGGGCAGCCACCCCCAGTTCTCGCGGTACCCTCACCATCTTCTTCTCGTGCACCGCCGCGCTCGCCTTCTGCGTCTGGACCGGAGTGCACCTCAATGTTCACCAAAGCGACTCTAGAAAGAAAAAGCGGGGAGCTAGAGAGCTTGAAGTGGAAACCTCCAAGATTCTCTGCAAATCATTGTGGGCGCTGATAGCTTTACCACTCCCGGATATTGTCCTTACATTGGCCCTGCACCAGTTGCTAGTCGCACTCGAGTATCAGAGAGCTGTTAACGAATTTATTGGCGGACAATCCCCCCTCAACGTATCAGAATTCCTGCAACAGTTGTGGAGCAAAGTCAGAAGGAAAAAAGAAGGCTTACGGGATAGGGTTCAAGATATGACGCTTAAGATGGCATTCTTCGCAACTATGGGAGGGTTTTTCTACTACAAGAGAACCACCAAAGGACAAGACCGGGTCGTCGTCGGAGTTGACTCTCTCCTAGACTTCAGGGTCATGACGCTAATTTACGATTACCCGTTATCGGAAGTGCGGGATAAGAGCAAAGCTAGTGGTATTGGGAAAACAGTAGCTATTGTCCAAACCTGTTGGGTTTTATTGCAGTGCTTGGGAAGGTACCTCGAAGGCTTACACATTACCTTGCTGGAGCTCAACACTGCCGTCCATGTGGTTTTTGCTATCGTTATGTATGGAATCTGGTGGGAGAAACCGTTTGATGTCGGCAATTCAGTCTTCATCGACGCTTACGGCATGGGGTCCAACAATTTTGCCGCAGAAGAAGCACAGTTACGACACAACCTAGAAGATGCAGTTATGTATTTGCTCGGGCACTTCGGGAAACACCCAGAACCCGCTAAAGAAAGCGGTGGCCAGAGGAGCGACGATAACGGCGGCAAAACGAACGGCGAAAAGGGCGGCGAGTCCCAGGTGACCGTATCCGTCAACGAGGATCCGGGAGTTACAAGTCCCCAGTTTGTTGCCGCCCTTGCAGTTTTTCGTAGTATAGACCAGGCACCTAAAGAAGCAGTTAAGTTGTTCCTTCCGTACACGAAAATCTTCCTCGACTATTGTGTCAAATTGACCCGCAAGGACTTCACGACGAGTATCTGGCAACACCACTTGGCATCCGTCAAATCCTGCGAGACGGACACCGGCAGCAAGATTTTCATGGAAACTCCAGCGAGTGAGAAGATTAAAATCCCAGAAAAAGTTTCTCATGCTGCTTACAAAGATGCCTTTGACGTTGCTTACGACACTGCATCTCGGATGGCCCGCGAAACGAACTCCCGCATCCCTATCATCAAACGACTTGACGAATTGTCTTTAAAAACACGCCAAGCCACATTCAAATCTTCCTATATAGCAGCATTTGCAGCGGCTGTAGCTGTCGAAAATCAATGGGACATTGATCCAACCCCGACGAAGCTCACGACCCATAAAGAGGCAAGCAAAATATCTCTAGCAGTTACATTCAGAGCTGCAGCTGCAGCTACCCGTGCAGCTTCCCGTCACGCTGTACGACTTGTTGCTCTTGGCATAGTACTCGGGCATGAAAGTGCCGCCGATGCAGCCGCCGATGCAGCCGCCGATGCCTTGCGCAAGATTGCGAAAAAGAATGTCAGTGGCCCTATGGCAAGCAACGACGTCTTCAAAGAAATCGAAGCTGCGGTCAAAGAAACACGAGAAGGTGCTCGCAACGCGTTCCGCCAACGATTCCAAGTGTCAGCGGTTAGACCTTCAAAAATCGCAGATGCGGCGGAAATTTTGGAATTTTCTACAGCTACAGGTATCGATATGGCTTTTTTAAAGGCAATGAAACAGGCAAAGGACATGCATGATCCGAATACGCGCAAAATGATTGAGGCCGTCGAGAAAATACTTTTGGGTAGTACTCAGCACCGATCGTCTTCGCTTCAGTTTTACTTGGTAGGTTTGGTGCGAAGCCAGATCATAAGTGTGCCTCCTTTGTTTGATCTATCAGTTGATGTGCGGAGTTCCTGGAAGACAGATGTGGCGGGAAAAGATAAAGATCAGAAGAATGAAAGGGCTCAGAGGAGTGAAGTGGATCCGAAGATGGTCGGGGCGGGAAAAGATCAAGAAGCTCAGGAGGATATAGGGGTTTGGAAGAGTGAAGGGAATCTAAAGATGGACGGGACGGGAAAAGATGAAGGGGCTCAAAGGGATGAAGGGATTCAGAAGTGCGAAGGAGCTCGGGAGAATGAAGGAGATTTGAAGATAGATGAGGGAGAAGGTGAAGGTGAAGGGGATCAGAAGAAACAACCAAAGAAGGCTTTTCATTCGACATGGAGGAAGCTCCATATAGCGGGCCTTTTGCTATTTTCAACCTTTGCGGGAGCTTTGTACAGTTTGCTTCATTTGACGAAGTGGAATAGCCCCTGGTTCCCAACGGATACTGAACACCGTCTCTGGCGAATATCTTGTGTTGTGGGTTCCACTTCTATTGTTCCAATTGGGCTGTTATTTTCAATTCCGTACATTGGCAAAGGATTTTTTCGGTACCTCTTGATCGTACTTTGCTCGATTTCCTGGGCTGTGTTCATTGCTGCCAGATGGTTCATCATTATCGAGTCATTCCTCTCTCTCCGGGCACTTCCTCACGACGCGTTCACTACAGTCCAATGGAGTAATGCGATACCACACATTTAGAAGGCCTAATATTAGCTGTTGGATGGAAGGGAATCTGAGGGGATCAATTTGTTTATTAGCTTTTAGTGCTTCCAGGATATTTTTTTATGTATTGACTCATATTATTCAATATAGTTGTGAGCCGTGTTATCTCATTCCCAGACTTAAGTGGACGGTGTAGCCCGTCTGTTGGGCCTCAAATCCTTGCAGGCCCTGATGTGCTATGCCATCCACTGGACACATAATTGTGGCTTAACGAATTGCTTCCACAAAGGTTCTTGAACGAGCTTATTCTGCGGTGTGTCGGAATGGCAACACAATCGTACGTCGCTGTCGAGATGTCCCCTACCACGTGTCGCAGAATTCGCCGGAGCCCGATGCCAGCCGAGCTTGAATCACCCCTCGGCTATTCGCTCGGATGTCTCCGGCGTCGTATTGTGCCTGAGCAGACGAGATCGATCCATCCTGGTACCCTGGAAACCTTAAATTCTTGGCACTGTCGATCCTAGACAACCCCGTGCACATTCGCTCGGGAGCAAAGGACCATGGGCATACGCGAATTCCGATTGCTGGCGAAGATGTGCTGATATTCCCGCTAGTCTACCTGACCAAGCTTCTCCGTCTCGAAGCACGATTCAACAAACAACCCCATTAAGCCAGCTACACCAAAACCATCTACCGTACGGTCAGAGAAACCATCCCATTCAGACCCGGTGATCTCGGCTCCCTACAGCAGGCCTACAAACCACTTCAATCGAATATACCCAACATTATACCTTTGTTGACGGAAATACTGGGCTTTCGTCCGAGAGCATCGACGGGCATCGTGTCATTGCTTGGTTGCTACGTGGGCTGCCACTCTCAGTATAGTTATCTTAATATCGTGTACTTAAGCTTTTTCCTTTTTCTTCTCGCTCTTTAGAATTCAGACGGTTGACGAGTTTTCCGTGCACACTGCAACACCCGCGTGTCAACAGCCTTATCCGGTTATTGTATCAAAGACAGGAGGGCTCTCCCGAATCTACTATTTGTCATTTGTCGATCACTGGCCCTGGTCTTGCAGTTTCTTATACGAGATTAGACGTCAATTTCTGGTTTATGAGATAAGACGGACCGTTTCTACCCCTAGTTTCTGCTCACTCAGCTTTACAGATGTCAGCTTGAAAGACATTTAATCTATTAACTCTAATGATGGCCTTGTCAAGTCTTATTTAACCACCACCCCGAGTACCACATCCTGTACAGCGGATTTCACTTTGTTCAGATATATGGAGAATAGTATGGTGTTGCACGGTTTCTACAAAAAGGGTGGGTCCATTTAATATGCTCCAATTCCCTTACAGCCATAGTACGTATTCATTACTTAATTCTCCTGGATACTGGTATAAACGCTATTCGTGCTTTGCCTCTTCTCTCCAGCCCCATCCGGTTGTTCCTACCGAGATTGCACTTGTAGCCCATTTTATGTTAACAAACAGATTCCATTAGTCTCTTCAAGCAATCATGGGCCGGCGTTATTTTGCAAATTCCGGTTCCACTTTAGGCGTTGCCACAAAACTACAGGTAGCACGGTGATAACCATCAACACCACAGTAAATGCTGGAAACATCCAAAACTGGGCCGCGGTCGTAAACCGTCCATCGTTCTCATTCTTGGCCAGCCCCGAGCTGAATACCGTCTAAAAAACAACTAATAATTAGCATCGCTGTGGAAATGCGCCATATGGCTACTGATTCGCTTCGTTTCTCATCAGATGAAGCCGTTGTCATCTCTTTGTGATTCTTCTGCTAGACGAGCTAATGTTTGATTTTCCGCGTTCGAAGCAATGATTAGCTGCTTCACCGCCTCACCATTTTGATGAATCCGTTCGTTAGTTTCTGACATCTCAGTTGTAGCTTTGGCCACCAGTTCATTATTCTTCACTAGGCTATCGTTGTTGCGTTGCTGTAGGATTTCGAATAGCTACTGCGAACATTAGTTACAGAACATATGGCTCAGGTAAATTCCAGATGTAAGACGACAGTACCACTTTCGCAATTCCTTTAGAGTGTTCCAATAACATTGATACGCTACGGCTATAACTGCGAAGCTGGGTCGTATATATGGACAACCTGCCTGCAAATGAATTATGACGGTCATGGGCAAATATCTCATTGGAATGAGCTTCCAAACCTATAGCCACATCCATGTGCGACTCTAGAATAGCTTGGAGCTTCAGAAACTTTTTCTGAAGTCTCTGGATCTCCTGGACGTCGGAGAACGTCAATCGATACGAATTTTTCCACTCGAGAGAATAGCGCTTTCTCCTCCTATATGTGGTCAGTATAAGTCCCGTTAGATGTAAGATTCCCTTGACCGACAATTTCATCTAAACTTTTTTCCAAATCATTGGTGTACTGTCTCCAATGTCGCCCACAGGATTCAAGCAGCAGTAGATGAAGTACCATAGCATTTGGATGCCCACTGTTGGAGTTTATGTGCTCAATTGCTTTGGCATTGAACATATTTGGCGTTTGTATCATTATCCATCGAGTCATCTTGGTTACAGCATCATATCGTTCACAGAGAGCAGTGTGGCGGATTGACCACGGATCCCCGGTTTGCCGACCATTTCTAGCGGCGAATCGGATGTTATAGCAAACTTCTATAACTTTATAAGAGAGCGCAGCCTAGAGACACCGGGGAAGGAACATACCATATGATGGTGGAAAATGTCCCTCTCCTGGAGAACCTCTCGATTGGCGATAAAAGCAGTTAAAGTTTTCGTCCTCTGCGCTGGATTTATACCCAAAACCATGGACGAAGTCGAGAAATGCATCGGAATGACCACAAAATTTTGACAGTTGCTGGAACATCTTCATGCTAACATCGAGAGAAGAGTAGGTGTTTTTCTGCCGAATAATGCTACCCAGCGTTAATACGTTTGGACTCACTAAGATTGCCGGAAGTAGTCCCACAAAAATGCATCCATCGCATCTCGTGAATACTGAATTTCCAGGGCATGTTAGTCGGCATTCTTGATACTTCTAATAGGGTTCACCACATCCAATGTCGCTTCAAATGATGCTGCGCTGTTGATTAAGGATGGTATAACTCTAAGGTCAAATGTTATCGGTAGCTCAATTTCCCATAGATATCAACATACTTTCCACTGCCTTCTCTCCAGCTGAATGATTCAATGGTTATTCTAGAGGGAGAAAATAGGCGCTTCGAATCTTGATTCAATCGACAAAGGCGATCACTCGATTCAATGGAGTGGCAAGCCTGCTCATGCATTGGGAATGCATTAGGACTCGGCATATCGTCCATTAGATGATAAGCTGATTGCTTCAAATGAGATCAGAAGTAACGTAAATGAGGTACAACCTTATAAGTAGTCAGTAGCCCGGTTGAAATTCGAAGGGCTCGTTGAGAGACCTTGTATTTCACCTTGAATTTCGTAGGCAACCGATATTAGTATCTGTCGCGTTTGCTAGCGTATGCCTACTGCACAAAGACAAACCAATGTTTTCTCGTGCCTAGTGATGCGGAAATAAACTGAAAGTATCACTTGTATACTAGTGGCGCTGGCCAGTATGGCAAACATTATAAACAAATGTATGCGTAACCCAGTAATTTCTCATATATCCCATAGACTTATGCTTTGACGATCGCATGGAAAGAAACTGTTTCCTACCTTTTGTCGGAGACTTGTTCGAATACTGTATAATTTGGCTGTAACCGTGATTTCTGGAGTACCCGACAACCGACGAGTTTCCATTCGCTCTGGCTCAAACTCGCATGAGTTAGCATATATCAGCTAAACTTAACGAATACATGCTGCAGAAATGCATCTTGAACGCTGCAAAAATCACGCATCCAGCTTAGCAAATGTTTGCGGTAGATTTATCTTGCCATCTGTGGAATCGAAGGATTTGGATTGGTCATCTGGGCTCTTGACCAGCATGACCTTGCATTGCAGGACACCAGCAAATATTCCACAGCCACACAGGTATATTTCGGAGGCTCTTCATTACTGGTCAACGCTGCCGGAATTCACTGCTGCCTAAATGTCAGACTCCCAGGCTTCACTATCAGGATGCTGCACTCCCACGGCACTTGGACGGGATTACTATCCACTGGGACGCCCGCAGCCTGTAGTGCTTAGAAACCCACCTGATAGCGGTGGCAGCATGTTGTGGAACAAAAGAAAAATAAAAGTTGTACCCGTGCACCCATTGGCGGATTCTGTCAATCAGTTCCCGATATGCGGATCCATCCAATCCATGGATGAGGAGCCTCATGGATGGGGTGGAGGAACATTACAAAATCGGGACAATGCTCATAAAGTATATAGATCGGTCCCCATTCTGTTCTGATTTTCGTACGTCGCTTCATGTACCTACAGTTCAAGGCAGTGCGATCGGAAGATTGACCTTCGATGGATCGCATGCCGCGCCCTATATTGACCGGGCACACTACTCAAGATCGGGTGTTCACCTCCGCAGCAGACAGCAGAGTATTGAGGTTTTTTATCCCGTATATCTGCACGTGCTGGATATATGCACTTGTGTTGCATCTAATTGAGATATCAAAAAGAGGAATTAGAATGCAAAGTACGGGATCTGCGATAAGGCAGTTATTTTACATTAGTTAATTGATTTTGTTAAATATATAGACTTAGTTTTGCAGCTAAAACTCGCAGAAGATGGTAGGCGACTGTTTATAACACCCTCGAGAAAGCGCCCGCCCAAGGGCTCACGTGGTCACGTTCGGCCCCAAGATAATCAATCCTCTTTGCTGATCTCTTTTTCTCCTCCTAATATAATACCAGTTAAAACACACAATCAACGTGGTAAATCAGTGGTGGTACTTCCGTGAGCTTTCGAGGTAAGATCAGGGCATAACGATCTCCTTTGTCCTTGTTTAGTGGTCAATTAAGGTAATTCAGGCCAATGTCCGCATGTACACGACGAACCTCGAGTTCAAAGTTTCCATTCCCGAATAGCTTGACGAGCAGTACACAGAGCTTTGCCTTATCAACGTAACGCTCTTCGAGGACTTCACTAGCCATTTTGTTGAACTTTTTAGTCTAATATGTGTTAGGTGGTTTTAGCTCATGCCGTCCAGGAGTGGGCTGTGCGGTGCTAGGGAGAATAATTCCGTAGCTCATATATATATGATTAGGCTTCCGTCACCTCGACATTATTAGAGTCTTATTAGCTCAAGATCACGTGATTGTTGATGTATTGTTTTATACAAATTGATCAGACGATGTCTGTGCTAAGTTCCTTCATCAGATACCTACAGAAACAACCTTTATGGCCTCGTTACGCGAAAGGTTGCAGAGTCTGAGAGTGAAAATAGCTAACTCAACATTTCATTCCTAACATATCCCTAGAAGAAGCAATTCCTAAGGACTCTATCGGAGATGTTCTTTCTGACTCCCAATTTGCCACCAGCTTTTACAAATGAGATGAATTGGCCCATCTAATTGCGAAAGGTGGGAGAAAAACGCTCGCGATCTTAGTCCTCATCGGTATGGAAAAGGCGATTTTGAAGTTTGTCGAGACCGACCAATTACAGATGCGTGATCTGAAGCTTCCTCTAAACATTGCTAAGGCAGTAGAAATACTTGGAGGCAGTGACGCCGCTGAGAAATTTTGCGAAATGCAGTGGGAATTCTTGGTGCCAATTCTTCGAAAAGACAGATCTCAGCGCGATTTTGAATACGATAAAACAACACTACCGTTCATGAAATCCGAGCAGTTGAAAGCAGGAGGGTTTGGTGATATCTTTAAGATTGCATTGTACCCATTTCACCAGCGGCTTGTTGATCTTGATTCTAGAGGAAATGTAAGTGTTTTTAGCATGATCCAGGCACAGTGACTGACTCACAAGATGAAGGCTGTTGCTGTTCGAAAAGTCATCCGTTCGAAGAAGCAGTCCGGAGAAGAATCCGAGGAAGAACGAATTTCGGCATCCCTTCGTTCTCTAAAACACTCAAACATCATCGCCCTTCTGACGTCCTACAGTCTCCATGGTGTGCACAATCTCATTTTCCCGTTGGCATAGGGAGATCTTAAAGCACTGCTGCGAGGGAAGATGCAGTGCCCACCGAACTTTTGTCAAGAGCATGCAATACTACGTGAAACGTACGGTCTATCCTCTGCTATCGAAGTCGTCCATGCGTTCTTTTTTGGAAACTCCGACCTGACCCTAATCGGTTGCCATCAAGACTTGAAGCCGGAGAATGTACTTGTAAAGGATGGGAAGTTTTTTCTTACAGACTTTGGATTATCTCGACTTGAACGTGCCGAAGAGTGGTCACAAGAGTTAAAGAAACTTGAGGAATTTTATTTTGCACCGGAGTGTGAATCGGTCCAAGAAGCGTTCAAGAAGAACAGCGTGGGCAGACCGAGCGACATCTAGTCCTTTGGCTGTATCCTCGCCGACATTATAACTTACCTTATACAAGGACCGGATGGAGTTCAAAGGTTTGAAGACAAACGAAAACATAAGATATTTGTACCATCATATAGAACATTATATACAACTAGTTCTTTTCACCAAGACGGAAAACTAAACCCTGGCGTCAAAGCGTGGCTCGGAGAACTGAATCATAACTCGAAATCCAATGGCCAACGTGGTGCTCTTAGGTTGATCCACAATATATTACAGGCAGATCCCCTCGCACGCCCAAAGATAGACTTAGTAGTAGATGTTCTTTTCTTTCTTGCTCAGAAAACACTTTTCGAGTTCATCGACCACAGGACTAAAAGCTCAATAACCAACTGAGCCAGAAAGATGCCACTTCAAGATCAGGATACAAACAACTGGAGATGGAAACTACAGGGTACAAGATCTGGGGCCGGATGGCCGGACTTACAGCAGAGTTTGTCAGTTTGATGATGTCCGGAACCATGCTATCTGAAATCTAGTAGTCTTCTTTTCGAAGTCAACAACGTACTGCGGGAGATCGAAGATGAGATACAATTCATACATTCGTGGGACAATCGTTCTCTTGAACCAACATATTTCCACTTGAAATCGCTTACAGACAAACTGTGGACCTACCTCCCTTCCCATCTGATTAGCCAAATGAACCTTGAGCTACAGAGTATAATGTTGGATTCGAAGTCTCCTGAGGACTTGCAAAATACAACTGATACGTTTCAGAGTAATATATCTCCTGCATACTCTGTTATTGGTGCTCTTGCCGAGTTCAAATATCTAGCGACGAGGGATGATCCTAGCTACACCGAAAGCAGCGATTAGCTTTTACAGCCTTCTGATATCACCGATACGTTTGATTCCGATGTCCATCGCCTGGGGAAATTTGCAAGCAAAGATGTGAATGTTTTGGTTGAACGACTGATTTGCGGTCCAACAGTCGCTGATGAACTATCCGCTCGAGCTCAAATAATTGCCAGACTTTTCAACACTGTTATCGACGTTGAGCGATCCGGTCTTCGAGTCCTCCAGTGTCGAGGATATTATCGAGACGAGAACCCATCATCATTTGGTTTGGTTTACGAAATTCTCGGTCCGAAAACAATACCCATAACCCTGAGGCAACTCATTAAAGACACATCCCGCGAACGGAGCAGTCGGCCGGATTTAGGCGACTTGTTCGAGCTTGCAACGAAGGTCGTTCGCTGTATACTCGAGGTTCACAGAATTGGCTGGGTCCATCGAAGTATTTCGTCATACAACATTCTATTTCCCCCGGATTCTACGTCTCAGATCGTTCCATTACGGTCACCATATCTCATAGGTTTCAACCACTGTCGTGAGGATGCCTGGCTGGCGTTTACCCAAGCGCTCAATGCCGACCTCCATATCAACCAGCTGCGCTATCAACATCCGGAGTACGTCCGTATGGCTCATGGATACCGCCCAGAGTATGACTTCTACAGTGTTGGTGTAGTTATGTTAGAAATAGGACGATGGCGTACACTCAGCCAACTCACCAGCTTCAAGAAAGGTGAGCGTAGGACTATCAATAAACCGAATGAAATTAGGGAGATCTTAGTCAACGAATGCGAACAAAATCTTGGAAGTTCAATGGGAGCTCAATACCGCAATGCAGTCAGGGCATGCTTGACAAGTGACTTCATCACCAATCGTGGTGGAGACGAATTGCGAAACGATTTCGAGAGGAAGGTATTAAATCAGCTTACGAAGTGCCGAGCTTAGTAACGGCTCATGGCGAGGTATCGAATGTCAGTCTATCCCTCTCTTAAGGAATAGGTGCTGATTTTAATACCTAGACTCAATGGTGGGGTTTCGGGAGGACCACGGATTTCCTTTTCTGTCGCAAAACAGAATGCTTTGAATGGTGGGTATTGGGAGGTTTGGGAACGGACAGGCGCGATTTCGATGGGAACATGCACAGGGGATTACCTATAAATGCTGCCATTGGTAATTTCTTACTTGACATCATTAAATATATATCAAAATTCGGGATCCAGAGTGTCACCAATGAGCGCGCCGCACAATAGGACCACAATTCTTACGTGAAATGCCATCCATAGATCTGGACTGGTTCTGAGGAAGCGATATTGAAATTTTTTTAGAGCGGCCAGAAGGCCGTTTGACTGATCGGAGCGGTAAAAAAGTTCGTCTGAGCAGCGGTATTTTCCGAACCCAATGTCCTCCTCGTAACTGCACTGATGTCATGTCACATGAATCATGGGTACCAAATTTTCATGCCTATCCCTTTGCCGGTAGCGGACCCACGAAAGGGCTCGCTTTCGCGTGTGCTGCGCCTTGTCGCTTACCACAGCACAGCCACCCACTTAAACCCCCCCCTAGAATATTATAAATTGAAAGACAACTAGTAGAAGCTTCTATTTGTGAATTCTTGTGGCAGTGTGATAAGTTCTGTGGTGCTGAGTTGCATAGAAATAGCAGTACTTTGGAGATTGTGAGAGTACCATCCTCCAGCCCAGTGGCAACCACCTTCCCACTTCCCATCTACCACACCACAACAACCATGAGCAGAGAAGCCCTCAGACCTCAGAATCTTAATGTCAACTACCTACCCCCACCACTTATACTCTCATCTCCACCATCCTCACCAAAAAATGTTAAAAAACAAAGTGCCAAGCGCCGCATCATGGACGATCACTCTGGTCCAAAGCGCACCTCTTCCAGACCACCACCACCCTTTCCTTCTTTCTTTCTTTCTGTCTTTCTCTTATCTTTCATTTGTCAGCGGGGACGAAGGGTAGCGGGGGGGGAGCTCCGCCATCTAGCCGGATCGATCACAGCTGATCACTCGGCAAAGCGGCATAAGAAAATTGTTGCATGAACCTGACCGAGCTGAGCTTCAGCTGAGCTGATGTCAAGGCACATAGCCGGTAGGGAAAATCCGTTTCTCACCACCACCGCCACTCAGCTTGGCAGAGGACTGAGCGACGGCGGGTGTACGGAGATACAGGGATGATGGAGATGGACTGGGCGACGGGGGCGTACGGAGATACAGGGGTAACGGAGATAGACTGAGCGACAGGGAGTATATATTCGGGAGACCCCGGGGTAGATAGCCACCATATCATCTTATCATCACACAACGAAATACACACTCTATCTTTCCCAAACTTTTGGTCTCACTCGCTCTTTCCGAGATTTCGTGGATCCATGCAATTACGTGGATCCTCACGGCCGGGTAGTATCATATCTTCTCACCCTCTTCCTACGCTCCTCGAGCCAGAACCGCTCTTTCTCACGAATTCCTTTTGGATGCCGCGAGAGGTGCGGCGGAGTGTTGATGGTGGGCTCTCTGCCTTCTAGCTCCGTTGTTTCACCACACCAGCTGTGTACCTTGACATCAGCTCAGGTGAAGCTCAGCTTGATCAGGTTCATGCAATACTTCCCACTCTTGCTGCGCTTTATCAAATCAATCCAAAAAAAGCAAGAACATCAGAATTAAGAAAGCCAAATAAAAATACAACGGACGAAGGACCCATATGGCTGGCTGATAGATGTGGTGCAGGAAACTCCCCAGAAACCTGAACCATCCCCGGAAACAAAAGATAGTACTCAACAAAGATAAAACTGCCACTTATAACAGGAACTCCAGAAACAAAAAATCTTAACACAATGTGTCCCGTGAAACCACAGTCAGGCAAGTTCTGTGAAACCACAGACAGGCAAATAGTAAGAATAGCACCCTGCGAAACCACAGATAGGTAAGCCCTGCAAACCCACAGACAGCCAAATAGTAAGAATAAAACTCCGCGAAACCACAGACAGCCAAAGATAGAAAGAATAGCACCCCGTGAAACCACAGACAGGTGAGCCCCGCAAATCCACAAACAGGCAAATAGTTTAACTCAAAGAGAAACTCCAACTCCACAACTCTGACACATGTCATCACCAGATACAGCCAAGTTGGCATGACCTTTCTGGCACTTGAAATCTCTACACAGTTGGTTCTTCTTTTCTGGGTAAAGTATCCAGCAATCGTTCTTCTTGTAACCAGGCCTTTCATCGTGATTGCAAGCAAGCGAGGATCTATCATGCTGTAGGTGAAAATGCTTGTGGTTTGAGTAGAAAGCTAATCCAATACTGGAGTTACCAAGTTCTTTTGGTTCGTTTTCACCCTTTCGGCACTGATCTCCATCCTAGAGCTGCCAGGTTGACAAGGCACTTCACATTGATTTCATCATCATTGGCATTCTGGAGGAATAATTAAGTAGTTGCTACCACAAAGCTTTCGTATATATCTCCAAGACTACCAAGTAAGACTGAGGCTTCAGTTTCAGTATCAATTGTTGCTCCAGTACTTCATAACTATTGGCATAGATATCAATGAGCATCAAGATAAAGGGTCATTGCATTGTCATCATTCAAATCCAATTTTGAATAGTCAGCAAGCTACAATGCAAAAAACTTCTTTTGAAGATAGAAATGTAAAGAGAATCCCTTTTGCTCATAGATTTGCAGCAGCTTCTTCCAGAGATCCACTGGATTTTGAATGTTGTTTACACATAGTTCTTCTCATTCATCTAAACAGAGAAAAATATTGGCAGCTGCCTTGTACATATTGCCATCCCACTTTAGGACAGCATCAATATCATTTGCCAAACAATTGGTACTGGTACGTGTTCAACTACCACTGGCACTTCCTAATTGGGTGATTGCTGGTTGTAGTTACTCTTTACAAACAACTGGCCAAAGGTCATCTTTAATATGAACCATCTCCATCATTATTGCACATGGTGCATAGTAAGTGCCAGTGAGCTTCGGTACGAGATAGTGGACAGCGGATTATAACATTGGGCAGGCAGTAGGAGCAGTGGCAGCAAAGAAGTGAAGGGTTGGGGTTGGATGATATGGTGAGATTTCTGAGTAATAATAGAGTTGAGTGTTTATGAAGAGAGAATGACGACCACCAGGCTTATAATCTGTTGAAATATGGAATGGAAGTACCATGTGAATTGACTCAGGTACAGAGACTGGAGAGAAGGAGAAAGACTCGAGATATATACAAGGTAGTTGGGTGACTTATGCCCTACTAGCTGTGTACCTTGACATCAGCTCAGCTGAAGCTCAGCTCGGTCAGGTTGATGCAACTGAAAATTTTCAAAAAACCAAGTCAAGATATAACAGATGTTTATAGCCAATACTAATTTCTACATTGGCAAAAGTGCAAATCGACTATAGGCTGCACTATGCCCACCACATAATCAAGCTTCCCATGGACCCCTGCACAACGCGCAGTCTCTTGTCTTCTATAGTCGATTCATAGAGAGGTGCGCATGGGCCTATGGAACTAGATATGGCTGCCGGCCAGAGATGGACCTATACTTGCCTTTACTGTCTGCTGTAATACCGGTACTGTACACACTATCGCTGTGAGTCTGCATGAGAGCCCACTCGCGATTGAAAGCCTGCTTGAGAGTCTACTTGAGAGCTGCGCTTCGGGAGGAGTAGAGTTTTCCACTGGAAGCTTTTAGCCGATGGCAAACTCTGAGTTTGTGGAAGCTTTGGCTAATGGAAGGCTCAAAGTCTGTGGAAGCTTCGATGCTGACATTAGTGTAGCTAACCTACTTGTCTAAGTGCTTCTAGTACTGTAATCACCATCACCAACACCATCACCATCACTATCATCATCATGGCCATCACCATCACCATAATCACCATCAGCCCCAGACAGAATGCACACATATACACCCACAATTAATGGAAAGCAGACAGCAGATTCTGCTGGAAAATCTGAGTCGGAGATCTGCTCTCCCCAAGATCCAATTATCTACCTTTGATGCAGAATCTAAGGCTGCAATTGTCAATGCCATGGCATTGAGGCATCATGAGATCTCGTCACGGTGACCACGCTAAAGATAAGGTTCAGACTATGATATTGACCGACATCAAGATTTCGGCTCCCCGTCACCCGCTAGCTGCGACCTGCCACCTGCTACATGCCACCTGCCTCACGCCTCCTAGTGTCTGGCGTCCACAACTCAACAAGTCTCTGGATCGAGCATGCAGGAGCATCTCTGGGAGGAGTAGAGTTTTCCCTGGAAAGCTTTTGGCCAATGGAAAACTCTGAGTTTGTGAAAGCTTTGGCTAATAGATGGCTCTAGGTCTGTGGAAGCTTTGGCTAGTACAAAGCTCAAAGTCTGTGGAAGCTTTGATGCTGATGTTGATGTAGCCAACCTACTTGTCTAAGTACATCTGGTACTATGATCACTATCACCAACACCATCACCATCGCCATCACCATCACCATTGCCATTGCCATTGCCATTGCCATCACCATCACTAGTGTTAGCAATGGGTCCGGGTAACCTGCCAGCGGTCCGGGTTTGGACCGCAAAAACGGGTCGGTTCGGTTCCAGACCCGGCCAAAAACCGGACCCGCTGACTCTTGGCGGGCGAAACCCGGACCCATACCCGTCAACCCGCTGGTTTCCCCGGGTTTGGCTAGACCTGTCGGGTCCAATCTCCTGTTCTGCATCTCAGGTTTCACATTTATGGTCGCATTCAGATATGCGACTGCTAATCGTAAAGTATTGACATTGGTATGTGACAGTTCATTTTCGGCGTATTAGCCGCCTTAATGTGCAAAACACGGATGGTCACGCGCCCAACCACATCCTGGAAATGAGTGTCAACAGAGCGTCAACAGAGCGTCAATGATATTTGGTCTTGCATCTTCGGTAATATGAGTGGTGCTTGATCAAAAGCATCCATAAAGAAGGATATGGCAGCCTTTATAGGCAGATATGTACGGGATATTCTAGCCACATCCTCCGGGACAGTAACAACTTATTTCATTTACAGAGCTACCACTAAGTATTCTTGAGCCTTTTAGCATATGATGACAGTCAAAACGATGTATATAGACAATAACCGCCACATCGTGCTGTGATTAACCATAATGGAAGGCCACCAATCATTGACACTCTGTTGACGCTCATTTCGAAGATGGGGCAGGAAGCATTTCACTTTCACTTTTGCCTATAAAGGCAGCCAATAATCAGTTTATGGCAATGTGCAACCTGTTGCCCCCCAGATTACCCATAATACCTGACCAAAAATCGTTGGCGCTCCGTTGACGCTCATTTTCATGATACGGCAGGGAGGGGATTGCAATCCGTTTTGCCTATAAAGGCAGCCAAAAATTCCTTTATGACTGACTGCAGCCAATCGGAGGTGTGATTTCCCAGGACTCATGACCAAAAATTGTTGATGCTCCGTTGACGCTCATTTTCATGATGGGGCAGAGAGGGTATTGCAATCTGTTTTGCCTATGAAGGCAGCCAAAAATTCCTTTATGACTGACTGCAGCCTATCGGAGGTGTGATTTCCCAGGACTCATGACCAAAAATCGTTGACGCTCCGTTGACTCTCATTTTCATGATGGGGCAAGGAGGGTATTGCAATCTGTTTTGCCTATAAAGGCCGCCAAAAATACCTTTATGACTGACTACAATCTATCGGAGGTGTGATTTCCCAGGACTCATGACCACAAATCGTTGACGCTCCGTTGACGCTCATTTTCATGATGGGGCAGGGAGGGTATTGCAATCTGTTTTGCCTATAAAGGCCACCAAAAATTTCTTTATAACTGACTACAACCTATTGGAGGTGTGATTTCCCAGGATGCATGACCAAAAATTGTTGACGCTCCATTGACACTCGTTTTCATAATGGGGCAGGGAGGGTATTGCAATCTGTTTTGCCTATAAAGGCAGCCAAAAATTCCTTTATGACTAATGACAACTTATCTGAGGTGTGATTTCCCAGGACGCATGACCAAAAATCGTTGATGCTCCGTTGAAGCTCATTTTGCCATGGCTGTATCCACAATATGCAATCATTGAATTTGGCACAGTTTATCATTCACATTGTTTTGGCTGCCTTTCTTGCGTTTTCATTCACATTCTTCTTGATAACTACGTTGTTCTTTAATAATACATAGATATATATAATAATAATCTCCAAAATCCCGTCTTTCGGTCAATGCTCGTCATCAGTTGCAGGATCGCTCAATCCGCTGCTCTTGTCTTCAAAATGAATGTTAACTGCATTACCACACCGCAGAGAGTGTACTAACCTTCATCTGTCAGCATATCTGGATCAAAATCGGTATCGTGTTCGGTATCCTCATCATTTTCGAAATATTCCGCACAGGGAAGAGCTGTATGCAAATATGTATATCCGGCCGGCAAATTGATAATTTCAGCAGGTTGAGCTCGGGAAGTGTTACCTGTTGGGGCGGGTGGCGTGCCTGGCGGAGGTGGAGTCAGCTCTGAAATCCGCTCTCTGCGTTGGGCGGGTGGAGGTGCACCTGTTTCTGTGCGTATCCAGCGTGTCTGCAGAATCTTTGCGGTGCCATTTTGGCAAGGAAGGCAGCCGGACGTTTGGTTTTGACGAAGCATTGCCGGGTGTCTTTGTATCGCAGCCTTCACCTTTTTGTGCCCAGGAAACTAAACACCCCGCTTCTTTTCTTCTCGGACCTCGGCGCATGGTTTCTTTATGAGATATATTGTTTCCTCAATTGCGGCGCGCGAAAAGCCTTCTTTGGCCATTTTGGCCATATTCAACGCCAGGTGCATGTCGGACTGTTCCAGCTGTACCCGACCTCCTTGCCTTGCCATAGTTGCAGACATGTTGAAAACCTACAAGACATTAGTTGATGCTTCTAACAATGAAATTCGGCTGTTACCTCTACTGTATACGCTTCTGTAGCCTCCTCTAAGGTGATTGAAGCCTGTTTCGTCCACTCATGGGGACGCTTATCAGGAAATTCATCTCCGAAAATCCCAGAGCTCACAACATCATGGTGTTCGATTTCGCGGACTGTGCGGGCAAATGCCTTTGTTGACCATGGAGGTTTCCCGTTACAGGCAGCGATGAATTTGGTACGTAGCTCTCTACAGACACCCGCTGTACGTAATACGGTTAATCGACCGCTGATTGGATCGATATGGATATACTCACATCCCACTGCATGCTGCTTTTTATTTCTCCTGCTGCCAGTCTTGCGGACGATTTTTCATTGTGCATCCTGGGTCATATGTTTGGTGGCTGCATCAGCAGCGTCGCGGTGAACTAGCTTGTATCTGCGCTCTTGTTGTGTGCCGAGAATTTCCGTATTTGATGTCCCGCCCGCCAATCGGATGGTATTCGAACCGCTCTCACCTGGTGGGAGTGGTCGTGTATACATGATGTGCTGGTGTGGAATAGGATAGGAAGATGATAACGAGAGGAAGTGGGAAGCCCTGAGGACTGTATAGTTAGCATCTTGTCAGAATGGAATAAGTAGCAGCTAACATAACTGTTATGCTCATGATGAATCCTGCTGAGTATGGCTGCAACTTGCAGGGGTTTCCCACCGCCCCGCAATTAGCAATAAGTCGGTCTGATGTTGTTTGTCTGGTAACAAGGATAAATTGCGGTGTACGACCGCCGGAATCGTCTAATCGCGTGACATAAATTGAATGTAGTTCGAGGGAAAGAACGTATGCTGATGTTTGTCTCAAATGATCCCTGGGATATTACATGAAAATTACGCTAACAATCAGGTCATGTTGTACGGTTAGCGTCACTATTCCTGATTTTTTGACAGTCAGGAGGAAGATTTTGCTTTGTTCAAGATGAGTAAACGTACCAACTTTGACATAAAAGACGCAGCTTGCCTCCATATTGTCCATAACTTGCAACATCCAACATCTCGCCTAACAACACAGTCCACGCAAACTACAATGGTCAATGCTCCAAAAAAGAACTTTTCATCACTTCCGGCTGGCAGAAACAGGAAATTGACAAAGCGGTCAACCCAATGACGTCATCAAGCGAATGAAGGCAAGAGCGGCTTCGACGCAGAGAGAGTCCGAGCCCTTGGGGCATTGCGCAGCTTGAGATCCAAAAAGAGGCTTGCGGCGGAGAAACGACGAGAAACGCACTTCTTAAGCAATGAAGAGAAAGAGAAATGGATTGAGGATTTTGTTGAGAGAGAGACCGCTGGGGCAAGGAAGCGAGTTGAAGACGCAGAGGCAGCGGTTCAACAAGAGCAGGACGATATGACGCACGCTGAACTCGCGGGATTGATGTCCAGAAAGCCTGAAAAGACGTTTGAGGAGATGCTGGTTGCTATCGGAGATAGTCAGAATGATCTTGCATGTCCCAACGATGGGGAAGATGGGGAAGATGAGGATGATGAAGAGACTGAGCAGGGCAAGCTGAGCGAAGATGACGAATCCGGCTGGGTGATGGGCACAATCACTAAAACGGTACAGCAGCGCATGGAGAGGTTTCGGCAGAAGCAGATGAAGTTCGACTAATTGACTCAACCGGGATGGGAGGATGCGGCCGACTACTTCTGTGAACGAGATAAGAAGTACGGCACATCCGAAATGAGGGTTCCAGCAATCGTTCAGCTGCGAACAAATGATGACGCTCCGCCGCTTCCACCGACAACATTTGCAGAGCTTATTGAGAGTCTTGACATTGTCCCTGGAATATCGGAAGGGACTTCTCGACCAGGAAGTAGTCATATCAGGCTAGGTTCGGTGAAGCCGCAGTCAAAATCGAGCATACCTAGTGGTGAGCCAGCTGCGGAGCGCGATTCATCACCATTGCTGAAAGCGAAGCCAGTTGAACCGGTAAGCTTTTACCCCTGCGTATGGCCTCCAGCTAATTACCATATAGATATCAGATTCCGAAGAAGATATGGTGACGGCTCCTGCGTCTGCGGAAGAATAGATATGCAAACTGTAATTTTTGACGTCTGATCGCGGGGAAAAGCAAGTTGTTTACCAATTTTGCTATGTGTCAGCTTTTTCTTGATTTCAGTGACCAAATTGTGAGACATGATAATTCGTCTGTGCATGTGCAAAGGTCGAACGCACCATGTAAACATTCTAGAATCCAAATCGCACTGTAAGATGGCCAAAACGTTCTGTTTCATTCTCCAAGTGATTGTTAAGTGACAAAGGAAAAGCAATATTAGTGATGAAATGTGCTCACAAAATTTAAGTGAGTGATGTCATACGTGTCATTGAAAGAGCGGTCAGTGCCCAAGACGAATCGATCTGAACGACAACCATCATGCTACATTCTTCCATGTATCCAACTGCATAACTCTCCGCACAGACCTGGTGCACATGATTGGGATATTTGAAATTGCTTGTGGTACGTCATGGAAATCGAGGAGAAGGAGCTGGATAAGGAATGGTGAGGAAGTCGAGCTATATTTACCAAAAACTAGTGAAATGATCTACATGCCGTCAATTGCCGGCCGAAAGCGTGGGAATGTGATAGTGCTACGTCATTGTATGCTCGGATAGTGTAGATAGCAGTTGATCAGAAAGTGAGAGGTAACAAAACTCCTGGATGCAAACGATAATACATACAAACGCAATACTGGATGTCAAAAATGTGTATATGATTCGTTGCATAGAATGATTGAGTGTACAAAGCCTGTTTCGATGTGATTAATGTGTGCGTCAAAAGAGTGTCAACAATTTTAAATCTTACACATTCAGCAATCAATGGGCTGCATTGTCCCATCCTTCCAAAGTGAATGTACAGGTCGGCGTTATTGCGAAAAAAGCAAATGACTCGGTCATTGCCACATCCTAAAAGTGATCGTCAACTAAGCATCAATGAGTTTTGGCATTGCGTCATGAAATATTCAGTAGGCTGTACGGTTACAGTACGTCATAATCAGACTATCGGCCGCCTTTCTATTGAACAATGATGGTGGCAACATTTCTACTATGTCCTAAAACTGAGTGTCAACAGAGTGTAAACAATTTTTGGCCTTGCATCTTGGAAATTGCATGGGCTGTGCGGCGACGTTACGCTATAATCGTGCTATCGGCCGCCTTTCTAGGTAAATCCACTTGCAACAACATCGCTACTATGTCCTAAAAATGAGTGTCAACGGAGCGTCAACGACTTTGGGCCTTGTATCATGGCAAATCCTAGTGTTGTGCGGCGACAATAGGCCATAATCAGATTATCGGCTGCCTTTCTAGGCAAAAACAGTAGCGACGACATCGCTACTATGTCCTAAAAATGAACGTCAACGGAGCATCAACAACTTTGGGCCTTGTATCTTGGAAAATCCTAGGGCTGTGCGGCGACATTAAGATGTAATCAGATTATCAGCCGCCTTTCTAGGCAAAAACGGTTGCGACGATATCGCTACTTTGTCCCAAAAATGAGCGTCAATGGAGCGTCAACAACTTTGGGCCTTGTATCACGGAAAATACTAGGGCTGTGCAGCGACATTAAGTCATAATCAGATTATCAGCTGCCTTTCTAGGCAAAAACAGTTGCGACGACATCGCTACTATGTCCTAAAAATGAGCGTCAACGGAGCGTCAATGACCTTTCGCCATGCATTTTGGAAAATCCAGTGGCAGTGCGGCGACATTAACACATAATCGTACTATTGGCCGTCTTTCTAGGCAAAAATGCTTTGTACGACATCGTTACTATGTCCTGAAAATGAGCGTCAATGGAGTGTCAACGATTTGAAGCCTTCTATCTTGGAAAATCAATGGGCCATGCGACTCCGATGATCTATAATCATACTCTCGGCCGCCTTTCTAGGCAAATATGCTAACGACAAGATCATAACCATGTCCCAAAATGAGCGTCAACGGAGTGTCAACGATTTGTGCGCTGGCATCTTGGATAATCTAACCGGAATGGAGCAGAGATAAACCACAATGAACCTATCGGCAGCCTTTGTGGGCAAAAATGCTACTGACGATATCGCGTCCGCCTCCTACAATTGAGCGCCCACGGTGCGTCAAGGCTCCGAACACTACACATCAATAAACTGCATTATCCTGTTCCTAAATGGAGTTTTACGCGGTCAGTCGTTGCAATCTGTCCTTGTATTCAACTTCACAAATATGCATGCAATGTCTTACTGATCTGATTATTTTCCTTGTAGCAGTAGAGTCAATATTTAAGAACCCACATTCTGCGTTACTGTATCGTTATTTTCGGCAGTCTCTCGAGTCGGAATACCCAGCTTTCCAATTTCTACCACCATGTCGGATACACAATCTTCGAACACCTCATTGCTCGAGGTTATGATTTCTTCCAAAAATGAACGTGTCTTTATTCGTGATTTGAGCGACCTTACATTGCAAATCATCTTGGATGCTTGGTGGGCTTGAATGGATGTAGGCTCGAAGTGGCCTATTGCATGGAAGTATTCTAGACATGTGCCATCGTGGCGATTCCATTTGCACTGCGGAATTGAGGAGACTGGCAGCCCTGGCATCATATGTATCGTGTGTCATCAAGTTCTTCGCCATCCATCAGAACATGGGACCATCCCAATGGGGAAACACTTGCTGGCAAAAGCTCACATCGCAAAGTCAAACGAATTAACAGAGTCAGAGGTCACTGACTTGACTAGTTCGACGGTGGATGAAACAGCTTTGGCCATCCGGAAGAGACAAGGAAGTCGCGGAATCACAATAGTAAGTGTGCCGAGAAAAATGATATTTGATATCCAATTAAATCCATACTGACCGAAATGACAGACAAAATGTTTCAAACTGGCAGATAAGGACTTTGAAACTTCCGAATTTCACCAAGACATGTGAAATCGCTACCTCATGTTAGGATTTGTTTCGGCACATATTCCATGGAACGCTATATCAAATCTCGAGCTACGACGGTCATTTAGGTCATTACGTGACGACCTAGTCCTACCGTCTGCTACGACCCTTAGTAACATTTGCCCGAGGGAATATGCACTGACTGTGGATGAAATTAAGAAACAATTGCCGATATGAAATAAAGTTAGTTTAGCTTTGGACGGATGAATATCAACAAACAAACTAGCCATAACGTCGGTCATTGCATACTATATGGATCGAAATTGGGCATTGCGTGAAGTTCAACTTGATTTCGATGAGGTTGATTGCCTGTTCGGTTCCCGTTTCGAAAGCTAATTAAAGATGATAGGTCAAGGGCCAACATACTGGAGCAAGGTTAGCCGTACATTTGAAGGACGTGCTTGATCGTTTTGAGCTTACCGACGGCCGCTTGCATGGTATTACAACTGATAATGCTTCGTCAAACTTCTCGATGACACGCGAGCTGCAATCAACACTTGAGGCCTCTGGAATCGAGTGGCCGGCATTGAGGAACTACATACCATGCATGGCGCACGTCACACAGCTGGCTTTAGGTGCATTCATGAGCAGTCTCGGTGTAAAAGGCCGCACCAAGTCTTGGGAAGCCCATGAGCGCAATCAGCAATTTGGAGAGAATGAAAGCATACACATTGGGAAGAGTCAAAGACTTCAAAAAGAGGGCAATGCTAGAATCAAGAAGGTGTCGGCCATGAAACCAGGTTTAGCAAAGATAATTGAGAAAGTACGTATTTCATGATATTTTGAAAGTCCTGAAGCTGACCTTCATATAGCAGAGAATGCTTCCTGGATTAATTCCGCTGACACCTGGTCGCCGAAACGAGTTCATTGACTGTCAAAAAGACCAAAGTCTGCATTGCGGTACTTCCTATTATGGATGTGAAGGCACGTTGGAACTCTACACTGGAGTTGCTCGAGCGCGCCTACCGCTTACGGGAATTCACCCGCGAGTGGCTTCAAAACCCAAAATACGCTGAATATTGGCCATTATTCACAACTCAGGATGAATGGACGATTGTCAAGTATGTCATGGAAGTGTTGAGGCCATTTCGATATTGGACCCTTTGGATGTCGAAGACGCATACAGTCACATTGCATCACGTTATCACAGTGTACAACGACATGTTCGATCACATGGATGGCGTGATGCGGGCTTTGGCCAAGAAGAAGACTCAATGGAAGGAAGACTTGTTCTTTGCTGTGAAGTTAGCTCGGCAGAAGCTTTCCAAATACTACGCTGAAGTGACACCAACGACGGGCATGCTCCTGATTTCCGCACAAATCCTTGATCCGTTCCGGAAGTTGCGATGGTTTAGAAAGTGGGACAAGGGAATGGATATTAATCCTGAGGACGAGATATCGTACACTACACAATACCAAGAAGCCTTTCTAAAGTATGTGGAAAATGAATACTGCGCCAAACATCGACGTGCGCAGGTCAATAAACTCGAAACAGTACCGAGCAGCAATCTCGTCCCCTCCGCAATGGCATCAGGGTCCTATCAATCATCCTTTGATCCATATGATTTGTCCAGCAATGATGAGGAATACTTAACGCCTAACAATGTGCCTGAGACGACACCCGGACGAAGTGATTGCGCAGCCCACTGATTGACCGCCGCCAGGCTCTATTTGAATTCGCCGCCTGAAGCACCAAAGAACTGGGGACAAATTAATCCAAATCTCAATGATTACCACTCCGACCCAATGGAGATTAGCAGTACATTTTGGATACCGAACATAACTGATTGGTGGCGCTAGCAGGAGGAAACGCACTCAAAGTACGCCGATCTCTCCAATGTTGCTCGCGACATATTCTCTATCATACCACATGGTGTCGGAGTGGAGACCAGTTTTTCCCTTGGCCGAGATGTTATTGGGTGGAGGCAGTCAAAAACCACAGGCGAGACCCTTCGCGAAAAAGTCGTTGTCAGGCAGTTTGCTCGAGCCAATAACGGGATTTTGGCAGGTACTGACCGAGAATTGGACACCCCACACACAGAAAACGACTCGGAAATGAAGAAAGAGGCGGCAGAAAGGAAATTGCACAGAATGGCCAAGGTTCACTACTTTTTGGAGATGTGGCAGGGAAGCCAAAACCTACGTGCTACCCAGCAGGAATCTCGCGCTCAAAACAAGCAGATGACCGCCATAGGATATATTTCAGACACTGAAGAGAGCATTAAAGCATGCTGGTCACTCTTTCAACATGATGGTGCGGCTGCATTTAAATTGTCAGAAAGATCACCTTTGCCACCAGCTTTGTCTGCAAAGGACCTCCCTGGAGGACGAACTCAGATCTTAAATGTCCGCCGAATCCGGAGAATCAATCGTCATCCAGTCGAAAGCGACGACGATAGCACACCTGAAAGCATTTTGGACACCGATGATTGCCTGAACAGGAATGGTGACTTGGAAAATCCAAATGATAGTGAAGATGATTGCGCAGCACACGATGAATCCGATATAGGCCCCAACATTGGGATTGAGAATCCGGAATGCCCAGAGCAGCAGGATGTGGGCGCCGCACCAAATGTGCCCAGATTGGTTGGGCCGACACAGAAGTCAAAGAGACAGGCTGAAAAGGTGTTGGTGACGGTCAATGCAGTTGAAACGCGGAGAAACAAAGGAGGGAAGAAAAAGTAGGACAGAATGCGTCAATGGTTCACCAGCTTTATGTAGCTTGACCGAGAGTTTCAGTTAGATATATATTATGGGTGAATGGTAAAAAGTAGATTGTGAATATCGGTTCATACATAGATGTATCACAGGCGCAATGAATCTTTTGGCATGATACATCATTTTTAGTCGTGTGAGAGTGAACAGTGCGAGATTATTACGCCGCTCGGCTTTCCCACAGGGCTGAGTCTCAATCAGGCAGAATAACAGCCGATGAAGTCAAATCAGGATGAAATCAATTGTCGACAGCAGCAGATGTTGAATGGACAATACATTAAAATGAGCGTCAACAGAGCGTCAACAACTTTTGGCCTTGCATCTTGGAAATTGCATGGGCTGTGCGGCGACATTACACCATAATCGTGCTATCGGCCGCCTTTCTAGGCAAAACCTCTTGAAACAACATTGCTACTATGTCCTAAAAATGAGCGGCAACGGAGCGTCAACGACTTTGGGCCTTGTATCATGGAAAATCCTAGTGTTGAGCGGCGACAATAGGCCATAATCAGATTATCGGCTGCCTTTCTAGGCAAAAACAGTAGCGACGACATCGCTACTATGTCCTAAAAATGAACGTCAACGAAGCATCAACGATTTTTAGCTTTACATCTTCGGTAAGTTATGTTCCGATTAGTTGTAGACATCCATTTATGGGAGGTTGGCAGCCTTTCCAGGCAAAAACAACAGCGAGATACTCCCTGCGGCATCCTGAAAATGAGCGTCAACCGAGCGTCAACAGTTTTAGGACTTGTAGAGTTCGTAATCAAGGCATCGCGTGGATCTTCGCGTGCATAACTGTATTATTGATCGCCTTGCTAGGCAAAAATAGCATATATCGAAGGTGAAACACAGATACCAAATTAATCGATATTACACACTCCTCAACAAGCAAAAGCACATTGTTGGTTGTTGAAAACGCGATTTTGATAAGATACTATTAATACACTGCAAATACAACAGCCTTATATGAATCTATAGATGGACCCGCTGGGCGACCCGCTGACAACCTGCCCAATTCAGACGGGTTGGGAGTTTACCATGGAACTGTACCCAAGTGGACAGTTCGGGTTTATTGACGACCCGGACTGCCAATTTGGCAACGGTTCGGTTTGGTCCCGGACCCGGACCCGAAGTGACGGTCCGGAACCGTTGCTAACACTAACCATCAGCATGATCTCCATCAACCTCAGACCAAATGCGCACACATACGCCCACAATCGATGGGAAGCGGGCAGCAGATTCTGCAAGAACATCTGAGTCGGAGATCTGCTCTCCCCAAGTTCGAATTGTCTACCTTTCCTGCGGAATCTAAGGCTACAGTTTTCATCACCATGACCATGACGCATCATGAGATCTCGTCTCAGTGGCCGCACTAAAGATAAGGGTCAGATAATGATATCAACCGATGTCATGATTCGGCCACGATACACCGCCCACCATCTGCAACACACTGCATGCCACATACTGTCCACCAAACACTGTCCGACATACGCCACCTGCTTCACGCCTCCCGGTGCCTGGCTTCTGCCACTCAAGAAGTCTCTGGATCGAGCATGCAGGAGGGTACATGGGAGCATATATTCAGGTGCGATTGGGAGTGGCTTCCCTCTTGAGAGTGTACTTGCAAGCGACTCGGAGATGTACTTGGGTGCATACTCAGATGTGTTCTTGGGAGTGTCTTGCGAGATGACTTGGGAGTGTATAGTCAAGCAGGCTGAGAGTGTGTCATCAAGTGCAATTGGGAGTGTACTTGAGAGCATGCTCGGGAGTGCGATTGAGAACGTCAAAAGAGCTTACTTTGCAGCGTGTAGTCAAGCAGGCTGGGAGTGTGTCATCTAGTGCAATTAGGAGTATACTTGAGAGCGTGCTCAGGAGTGTGATTGAGAGTGTCTTGAGAGCATACTTGGGAGCGTATAGTCAAGCAGGCTGGGAGTGTACTTGAGAGCATGCTCGGGAGTAGTGTTAGCAACGGTTCCAAATTGGCAGTTCGGTTCCGGGTCCGGGTTTGAACTCAACTGGAACCGTTGCAACGGGTTTTACCCCATTAAAAAACCGAACCGCACTGAACTCGCGGTTTTTTGGCCAGTTTCACATTATCACAAACTCAGAACTTTGGCTCCAATTAAGTATTTGAGTTGTAATCGTATCAGAATATGATATATACGTAAAAGATGCAGTTTTAGATGCGCTTTAACCTCCCATTATCCAATTTGCGATCCAATCACTATTCATTGTATCGCTTCGAAGAAGGCCAAATTTTCGGCGTTATTTTAGAGCAACTCAACGAATACTGATCTGATCGCAAAATTGATAATGGGAGGTGAAGGAGCATTTAAAACTGCATCTTTTACATATATATCATATTGTAATACGATCACAACCCAAATACTTAATTGGAACCAACGTTCTGAGTTTGCGAAAATGAGGCTCTGCAACATGATAAACCCGGCCAAAAGACTGCGGGTTTATGTCCAGTCTGGGTTACAACCCCGCCAAGACAGCGTAGTTCAGTTATTTGGATGGGTCTGGAACCAAACCAAACCGAACCACCAGTCAAAACCTGGACCACTGGCGGGTTACCCTGACCCGTTGCTAACACTACTCGGGAGTGTGATTGAGAGCATCAACAGAGCTTACTTCAGAGCATAAGTCAAGCAGACTGGGAGTGTACAGTCGAGTGCAATCAGGAGTGTATTGCAGAGCGTATTTGGAAGCGTCTAAAGAAGTACAGTTGGCAGTTTGATTTCAAGTTTGTTGAATGCAGCATGATGTATAGTATCAAGCGCATATAATTGCATACGTATCATAGTAATCTAGTCAATGCACAGGTCCATAGGACTTTATAGTGCCACGCGTCAAATATGCTATGGATCACCAATCCAAAAACAGCTTCTCTATGAGTTATGCATCACGTAGAGTCATTTTTCCCGGTGTATGCCCAGCACCAGTAGGAGAGGATTCTGTTGATATACCATCTCATCTAGTACAGCTTACAGATACCGGACAGATAATTTATTACCTGATTACATATTTACATTAGAGGCACTGAAAGCTCTCCTACAATGTATACAAGGACAACTTCTTCACAACACAACCTCTACTGACAGACCTCCATTAAATGGGGATAGGAGGATATGGCACATGCAGGTAGCAGTTCTGAGGATTTCCCAAGAAGCTAAAAGTTGAGAAAAATGCCAAATTGCCCTATCAATTTTGAAGTGGAGCTGCTAATGATGTGGTTGCCACTTTGCTATGGATGGGCAGTTCTCCTGTTACCATCATGTCTACAATCCACCCTCTAAGTGGTGAGGATTCACTGGTGCTGAGAATGAGAAAGCATCCAGGCAACAAGAGTATTAATACAAGTGGAGCAAATTCCACATTTCTTCCTGGAGAACACCAGAAAGAGCTTGATATACCAGTCATTGTTGATGCTTACAACCAAAACAAGGTGGGTGTGAATGTGGCTGACCAGTATCAAACCTATTTTGATATCCAGATGCAATTGGTATCTACTTTTTTACTGGATTCTGGAGACAGCCCTTATCAAGAGCCCCATAATCTATTGAGATCTTCCAGCAATCAAGGAGAGTACTGTGGAGCACTTTGACTTTCGTCTCTCCATTGTGCATGACATTATGCAGGCCGGAAGTCTGCCAAGGATGAAAAGTCCCTCATGCTTTCTGGCTTCACAAAAAATCACTCGGCTTCCTCAGGCCACCCCAATGTTGCATGAACCTGACCAAGCTGAGCTTCAGCTGAGCTGATATCAAGGCACACAGCCAGTAGGGTATAAGGTACCCAACTACCTGGTATGTATCTCGAGTCTTTCTCCTGCTCTCTAGTCTCTGTATCTTAAGTCTATGTATGCAGTTCTCCCCTTACATATTTCAACACCCACTGTTACTTTGGATGGTTTGGTGACTTCGTGATTTTGTTGTCTATCTTGAGGGCCAGAGGCCCATATATGTGCAATCTCCCATATGCATATGTGTATGCTCTATCTAACATGCGATGCATCACCCTAGTCCTAATGCATATCCTGATACAACCACCAACGCCCCTCCAGACCATCCATCCCAGCATCCGTCCAAGACTTTTGCGCGCAGATGTTTTACTTGGATAACAATTACTTGAGGCGTATGACTGCAGGTGAGCTGAAGGTACATAATTGCGCTGGTGAGATTCGGCTGACGATGACCAGCTGAGAGCGCATATATGAGCATAGATACCCACAATAGATAGACAATCAATCACCATACAAAGTAACACTCTTTATCCAAAATGAGTACCACTGGCAGTTCTACTCAAATGCTTCAAGTTCACCCTCCAGCTTCCCTTGCAACTGAAACCTTGATACAACAAGTGATTGCCGGCCAGTTTGGGGAGAATGTAGTCGACGTGATGACAGGGAGGTTTTCTCAGATCACATAACTGCTTTTCAGCGAGTACAGAAGTATGCTTTTGCGAATGGCTTTGCTATTACCGAGTCCCAGGTGTGTTGACACATGCAAATATTGTAAACATAATTAACTAGCATAGGTTGATTTAAAGAAGCATCGCTGGGTGTTTTCTTGTGTACACCATAGAAAACCTGGGAATAAGTACAATATTACTGATGAAGTCATTCGGAAGGAGATATTTTTGGAGATGGGAGGGAAAGATGAGGAAGGAGCAACCTTGCAGCAGTGAAAAGGATATGTAAGTATTGGGATATATGAATCACAAGAACTTTTCTGGCATACCGAATTGGACACCCAGGCTACTGTTCCTGTGTAATATAATGAAGCCTTTACATTTTTGTTTATAGATCACCCCAAGTAATTATTATCTAAGTAAAACATCCGCGCGGCAAAAGTCTTGGACTGATGCTGGGACGGATGGTCCGGAGGGGCGTCGACAACCACCATCTTCATTCAAGACATCAGATGGTGCTGAGACTCACTGCAATCCATGTACACATGCAATACCCAATCTTTCTTGCCCCCACTGCCTACCAGGCTGGTTACCAAGCACACCCCCCTTCCCCTCTGCTGAAAAGTGCTAGGAATGTATTCTCCACTTTGGATGGAGAGTAGAGTAGATTGTTTCCTTTGCAGGTGGAAAAGAAGTCAGGGTGGTAGTGGAGAAGGCATGAAAACCACCATAAAGTGTGAGGACTGCAATGAGGCTTTGGGTTTCACACCCAAACAAAATTGTTTTTATGAATTTCGCCATATATATAGTATTTTTATTTATTCTGGGGGCATTTGGCTGGATTGTGGTTGTGTGATGTGTATTTTAAAGCGGGCCCGTCTATGGGCCCGAACCCGGTTACCGGCAAAGGGATACCACTTATCGGTCAAGCCACATAACGAGGGAGCCTGGCTATTGGTAAACCCAGTGCAATGGTCAGTTCCACCGTTTTGGATAGGTAATCATTGGCTGACATGGAGCATACTCCCCACGAGGTTTTGCTTCTGCGCCAGCATTGCACTTATTATTACATGCTGCATGAGAGGCTACGTATCTGTCAATAAGATAAGGAAGATAGCACAAATATGGACACCTTCTTTGAAGTCTCATAGACATGGCACTGATACCATCAGACTATATCTGTGACGCATATTTTCAACTCACACTTGCGCTCTAGGACACAACACAAGTACTTACACGCTACGCTAGAACAGAGCTTTTGACTCGATAAAGAAACCCAACCTCGGGGAGAGATAAAAAATTTAACAATTCGCCGCATTAAGTACGATAAGGTCCATGCTTGTCCGCAAACATTGTGCCAGATGCAACAGTGATATGAGCGAACGCAAATCCCTCACCAATAATGTGTTACGTTCATCGCTTTCATAGATAATGTGATGTATCTGCCATTGATAACTGCCGTCATGTCACACGATGGTGTCACCGACTTGCACGGTATCATGGTGCAGCGTTAGCATTCTGTAAAGTAGTACAGATAATACGTAATGGTTTACGCCTTATATTTATCGTCCTTAGCTTGCAACTACGGCGCCGCGCATCATTCTACATAACCACTCATCAGTACTTCCCCGACAATGAGCTCAACGCAGTACGTGCAGTCATCGCAGTGCCCATCCTCCGATGATCAATTGGTCATACCCCGCGCCACCAATAAGTTCTACCTTGACATCCATTGCAATCTTGTGTCATTCCTATCGCTCGTCCAGCATCTCAAAATTGACATCATGCCCATCACCTGGAACGCTGTGGTGAAACGGCGGAGCTAGAAGGCAGAGAGCTCATCATCAACACTCCGCCGCACCTCTCACGGCATTCCAAAAGGAATTCGTGAGAAAGAGCGGTTCTGGCTCGAGGAGCGTAGGAAGAGGGTGAGAAGGTATGATACTACCCGGCTGTGAGGATCCACGCAATTGCGTGGATCCACACGGAGTCTCGGAAAGAGGGAGTGAGATCAAAAGATGCGAAAGATGGAGTGTATAATTCGTTGTATGATAAGAAGATATGAGATGATACGAGACGAGATGAGATGCAAGCTGAGATCTATCTACCCCAGGGTCTCCCGAATATATACTCCCCGTAGCTCCGTCCATCTCCGTTACCCCTGTATCTCCGTACACCCGCCGTCGCCCAGTCCGTCTCCATCATCCCTGTATCTCCGTACACCCGCCGTCGCTCAGTCCTCTGCCAAGCTGAGTGGCGGTGGTGGTGAGAAACGGATTTTCCCGCCACAACGCCCTCGATGCGGCAGCTCAAGGCGGTACAGCCAAGATTTACCAATCTACCGTTGATGTCTCCACTGACTTCGCTTACAAACGCACCACGGACCTCTTCGTCGGGGATAAAATGACGGCTTCCCGGATCTTAATGTCGGAAGTTTCGGTATTGGGGAATCCATATATTAGAGACCACCCTAACATAGTTGACCTTGAAGGAATCTGCTGGGAATTGGACAATGAGAATTTAATACCTGTATTTGTCTTCCCAAAGGCACAACTAGGTAGTTTAGATCATTACCTGAGATCGGAAGGAAGAATGAGTTCGCTCGAAGACAGGCTTAAGATCTGTCTAGATGTTGGGAAGGCGATTGCAGCCTTGCACATTATCAGTATGTGTTCCCGTGACCGAAACTTGGCCGAGTTCTAAGATAGGAAAGATATTGTTCATGGCGACATCAAGCCAGATAACATCCTTATCTTCCATAATACTGATGGGAATCACGATGACGACGAACACGGTGGCGACGAACATCAGAATAGTACCGGGCGTCTCACGGCGAAGGTGATCAATTTCGGTTTCTCTTGCTTCGGTTTAAGTCAAGAAGATATCGTTCAGCTTCCCTTTTCATGGCCTTGGTATGCCCCAAAACGTAAGATAAACTATCGTTTCGCCCTCAAGGATGCAAAATGCACGGATGTGTACTCTTTTGGGATAGTGTGCCTCTACGTTCTGTTTTGGAATCGCTTCAGCGAAGACTGTGCAGGAACTCCGCAGAAGCGAGATGGTGAATCAAGACTTTGCCAGTGGAAAGATTCTTCAGAGGGAATTCTTTCAAAGGTGGAAGAACATTTGGATAAAACAGTTGACGAACTATTGCCTAAAACTGCTGCGTCCAATGAATCCTTGAAACAGTCACTGCGGGCGTTTTTCCAAGCCACACTTAACGACGAACCAGACTCTCGGAATACCGATTTTCAAACTCTGATAAATTTCCTATCGTAAGTAGTTGCTTTACCCATGTATGGAGCTTATAAGTGTTAATAACCTACCATCGACAAGAGAACCTGATTCAATTACCATTCACCCGATTTCGCAGACACCAATCTCTGATGTTGACCTGATTTCCCATGCCGATTTTAGCGTAAGATTGGAGATTTATGGTACGAAGCAAGAAGAAACTGATCATTTATTAGGTGGCTGATTCGGTAGGTGAGCCGAGCGCTTTCGACTATCGGGTGCGGCAGAAGATCAAAGAATCCATTGAAATCCGAGTTTCGTATTACATTGATGACAAGCCCAACTGCCCTACATGTCAATTAAGAGCCACATTCCAGTTAGCCTTCTGCTATCGTTTAGGATTTGGTGTGAATCCAGACCTGTCTAAGGCTTCGCGCTTGCTGGAGACAATAGGCGAGGAGATGCATGCACTTGAGGAGGAAATCAAGTTTCTGCAAACTTCAACGCAAATTCATTTCAATAACAAAATGTTGTACGATTTGGTATGGAAGCGAAACTATAACACCATGAATCTGTCGATACAATATCTGAAGCACATGCAGCTAGAGGAAGTCGCATCTTGCCAGAAGAGAGAAATTTCGAATATGGAAGCCCCCTTGAGTGTACGCATCTTGTTGTTAGAAGCCTTAAAGACGTATTAATTCAGTGCTTTACACTCTATGGAAATTCCTCAAGTGCTGAACAAACAACAAATGAGCTGGTCGAGTTACTGGAGAAAGAATTAGGGCCGGAACACCTAGAGACGCTTGCCTGTAGGTCCAATCTCGCACAAACATACAGAAACCAAGGACAGTGGAAAAATCCAATGATGTGCTATTTCAGATCGTAGAAATGAAGAAAAGAATCTTTAGCGGAAATAATCCAAGCGTTTTGACCAGTATGACCAATCTTGCATCGACATACCGATGTCTGGGACGATACAAAGAAGCCGAGGCATTGGAGCTGCAAGTGATGGACGAAAAAAAGAAGATATTCGGTGAACACCACCCAAGTACCTTAGGTGCCATGGCCAATCTTGCATCGACATACATGTTGAAATGTACTCATTGCTAGAAGCTTATATTCTTAAGTACAGGTACATTCGTGCTCTTATATATACGGTATTCGGAGTATGTCTTGTACGCATGCATGCGCACTCAGCTGGCATCTCCAGCTGAGTCTAGAATGGCCATCATCTTAGAGAGATTATGCATCAGCCCAACTGAAGCCATACGTCAGGGAGATAAACCATATATGCAACAATACAAAGAGCAAGGGCGGTTGGTAGATCCCGAAACATTGGAAGTAAAGGTCATGGAGACGAGAAACAGAATTTTAGGCGCGCAAGATCCACTCACATTGATGAGCATCTCCAACCTTGCGGAAACGTACAACGAACAAGGGCGGTGGATCAAAGCCGAGGAAATGAAGCTAAAGGTCCTCGAGGACAGAAAGAAGATACTCGGTGAAGATCATCCAGAGACTTTGGACAGCATGGCCAGTCTTGCAACGGTATACCAGCAGCAGGGGCGGTGGACGGTTGCCGAGGAGTTGTGTGTATCAGCCATGGAGATGAGTTTGAGAGTGCTTGGTCCGGAGCATCCAGGTACCTTAGACAGAATTACGACCCTAGCATCGATCTATAGCGACCAGGGCCGATGGGTGGAAGCTGAGGTCAAAGAAACGCTGGTCAGGGAGACACGCATGATAGTACTCGGCAATGAGCACCCATTAACCTTAGACAGCGAATCCCATCTGGCATCAATTTACCACAATCAGGGGCGTTGGAGGGAAGCTGAGGAGCTAGAAAATCATGTGATAGAGATGAGGAAGGAATTACTGGGCCAAGAGCATCCAGACACCTTGAGTAGCATGGGAAATCTCGCATTAATATATAGGAGTCAAGGGCGGTTGGAGGAAGCTGAAGAGCTGGCATCGCGGGTTATGCGGACACTCCAGAAGGCTATCGGCCAAGATCATCCAAACACTTTATTTGTCATGGGAAATCTCGCGACAATTTACAACAACCAGGGATTGTGGAAGGAAGGTGAACGACTGCAGAAACGGGTCATGGAGGCAAGAAAGAGAATCCTCGGTGAGGAACATCCAGCCACCTTGATTAGCATGGCCAACCTTGCAGATTCATACAGAGGACAGCAGATGCTGGAGAAAGCTGAGCAGATCGGAGTACAAGTTGTAGAAATAAGCAAAAGAGTTTGCGGTAAAGACCACCCAGACACCTTGGCCTCCATTATCAACCTTGCCGAAACGCTTTGGAGCCTAGGCCGGTGCAAAGAAGCAGAAGTGCACGAGATAGAGGTCGTGGAGATCTATCAGCGGACACTCGGCAAAGAGCACCCGAATACACTGACCAGCATGGACAACCTTGCAGCAACATTCAGCACGGAAGAGCGTTGGGAAGAAGCTGAGAAATTGTTTACAGAAGTTATCGAGACGCGAAAGAGAGTCCTTGGTCTGCAGCACCCAGACACGATGTCCAGCATGGCAAACCTCGCGACAACATATTCAAAGCAAGCGCGCTGGATGGAGGCCGAGGAACTACTTATAAAGGTCGTAGAACAGACAAAGACAACTCTAGGCCTTGAGCATCCCTTAACGGTGGCCACTATTAAGAACCTTGCGTCGACCTTTTGGAACCAGGGGCGGTGGAAGGAAGCGCTGGAATTGGAATTGCAGACAACAGAAGGAAAAATGGCAACGCTTCTGCTTGAAGGCCCTGATACCTTGACCGTTATGCAGAATACAGAAGAGTTACAGGCTCGTGTCAGTGGCGGCCTGTCCGGCCCCACAGCTTCGATTAATATTGAAGATCAGAAATGAATAAATCTGCGCATTTCAATAGTATGCCGTAATAACCCATCCATTGTTGCTACTATTCGCTAATACTTTGTACCTGCAGAACCATTTAGCGATCTCCCCTAGTATGTACGATGGTCCTAGCTAATTACCGATCACCACACACCTCAGTCATATAGGCTACGCTATTTTGATATGTATTGTTAAATTGATGTGTGCTACTGTCATCCTTTGGAATCTTGAGGATCATCTTGGAGGTTACAGGGCAATTCATTAATTATTGGAAGAGTTATTGGCGATTGAAAAGTCCTTGTTTTTGGCTTCGGTGGTTTGTGTTTAGCAGATTTTAGTTGAGGTAGTCCGTTACGTGCTTGCAATTGCACAAATTGACAGCAATTAGCTTTGTATGTGACTGGAATCGGGGTAGCTTTTCATTTCACTCCACTGGCCCGATTCGTAGTATCAATCTATCCAAATTTATCTTAACGAGATTAGCAGATACGCGAACAATTTTGAAGCCTGGAATACTATTGGCACGGCCTCCATGCATCACGGCGAAGATGTGGCCAGGCGGTGATATACTGAGCATGATGAGCGGAACAATACAATGCATGTATATACAGAGCTGACACGAGCTGACCACTAGCAGGGCTGATGGTACACTTCTCTCTCATATATAAAAATCGCGTCTCTCTCCTTCTCTCTGTACCTAAGTCTATACACACGGTTCTCCCCAAATTTCAACAAGTATTGAATTGTGCGATACTGATGAAGTTTCTTGATCTATCTAAAGGTAAAAGAACCTATGCCTTATATACAATGAGAGCCCTGTGATTCCAACAGTCTCCGGAGGCCTTGGCCGTCGGGAGTGGCGGTCGGAGTGGCGAGTGAGACCTGCGGAGCGGCAGGTAGCAAGAGAGAGAATTTGGGTAGGGGTGTAGCGGCGACTCCGAGAGACCTCTCTAGGCCTCATAACAGTAAACACACCCCACATCCATCGACAGGCATCTGTAGTGTAGTCCAAGCCCGTACTAGACACAGGTCGTTTCCAGAAAGCCAGGATTAGTCATATTGGAGGCTATATCAAAAATGACGGGCGGCCGCTACTTTCACCGGCAGCGACAACGATAAATATGTACGTTCCTCGCAGTAGGGCGAGAAGTCTGATATAGAGATGGTATTGATCTTGCTAAAGCCATGCAAACCGTGAGTTTTGTTTTGCGAGGTATGAAAGCGGCCATGTAGTTGCGTTACGGGATTGACTCAGGGATGGGGTGGAAGTAACATGGGCAGAGGGAGGTTGGAGAGGTTGAGTTACTGGGGCGGGGGAAGAGGATTAATTCCCGAGATGTGGAGTATGCATAATTGCACGAGTAGAACGTGGTGGAATGCGGCAGTACCTAAGGAAGTAAGGAAGTACCTACCTCCTACTTAGGTATATTAGGTAGTCTCGGAGGCTTTCCAGCGTTAGGTAACACCCAGGGTCTGTTGGGTATTCGATGCTGCAGTTATCGGTCCGACATGCAAGCGAAATAAAGTCTATTCCTCACACCATGTATCCCTTAACTCGCTGACGTGCACCCACCCCGAGCTTCCCGCTGCTTAAAGTCCGGCACCAGGTACACACATAAGTAGCTAAGGATGGAACTTCGATAAGCTAAACAGGTTGTGGTATCGAGATTTTGTAGTAGTTCTAAAAGCGCAGAATACTTATTCTCCATAATGTCTACAGTGGAGTTGCCTCTCGGCCGACACTTTTTGCGGTAGTGGTTGGTAGATGTGGACGGGTTTCGGAATCGGGTGCATTAGGCGCCAATCCCTGATTCTTCCGACCTTGTTATGGTTCCGGTGGCTCGGGCCGATGTGGTAAGAGGAACCGCGTGCACAAACGGAATCAGCCGCTTGAGTTACTTTTTCGCTTGAGGCTGAATATAAGTAACACCGAACCCTGTACCGAGCGAGCTTTTTTCTTCTAAGAAAAGCACTGACCGCATTGCTTATTTCGCGACATTGCGACGAAGCGTGGTTCCGACCTCGGGCGCATCCACACAGGGAAACATAAAAGGCCCAGAATGATGGTTCTTATTATATTGTGTGCTACGGCACTCGGGCGCATCAAGGCATGTTTAAGGTAGCCCGGCATGCCGCTATTGTCTTGTATTTTCCACTTTACGTATGGAATCTCATCGCGAGCATTAGCAAATGGGTGGACATACTACATCTATTTACCGTCAATATATTATCTACTTTAGTATCTCGCCCGCTACCGCAATATCTACCTAGGTGCCCCTGCTATCAACTTCCGTTCAAACTGCATTTCAACATAGCATTATTTCAACACATCACCCATATACAGTAAGCATCAATACCGTGCAATCCTGCAAAGAGGTACCACCTAGTTCTAATCAATCTGCCACTACAACATCATCTCCACTCCTCATGCAAGCAACAGGCGAGGTAAAGAATTGGCCCCCAACTACAATAAAATAGCACGAATTAACGCACGCACGTCGAAGTAAACACCCGAAGAATTGACTGTAGGGATACTGCTGGTTACGTGGCTACCCACGTCGCGTAGAGTATATAGTTGAATGAAGAATGTATCCCTCTATGTAGTATGTAGTTGTCTCCACATCGACCTACTATAAGGTATAGGTTAGTCCGTGGTTTTACAATCGGATTCTTCGAAAAGTCGCCTCGCTTCTAATATATGAACGATGCGTCCTAACGAGCGGTGGTTGCAATGGAGGCGGAAATAATATATTAGTACTAGTCAGCGGTACTATAGTTGCAGAGTAGCTGGATCGTATCCGCGTGGCGTCCCAAAACTGCATAGTCAAGCGCTGTCAAGCCATTTTTGTTCTTAGCCTTATGGTCGGCACCGAGGTCAAGGAGTAGCCGGACTGTAGGTCCGTGACCCCCAGAGGCTGCAAGGTCAAGTGCCGTCCTGCTATCGTTGCTCTTGGCATTGATATCAGCACCCCGTGCGAGGAGAAGCCGGACTGTAGATTCGTGACCCCCAGAGGCTGCAAGGTCAAGTGCCGTCCTGCTATCGTTGCCCTTGGCATTGATATCAGCACCCCGTGCGAGGAGAAGCCAGACTGTAGATTCGTGACCCCCGGAGGCTGCGTGGTAAAGTGCCGTCCTGCCATCATGGCTCTTGGCGTTGATGTCAGCACCTTGTTCAAGGAGAAGCCGGACCATAGACTCGTGACCCTCAGAGGCTGCAAGGGAAAGTGCTGAGCTGCCATAGTCGTCCTTGGCGTTGATTTCAGCACCCTGTTTGAGGAGAAGCAGAACCATAGACTCGTGACCCCCAGAGGCTGCGGGGTAAAGTGCTGTCCTGCCATCATGGCCCTTGGCGTTGATGTCAGCACCCCGTTCAAGGAGAAGCCGGACCATAGACTCGTGACCCCCAGAGGCTGCAAGATAAAGTGCTGTCTTGCCATCATGGCCCTTGGCGTTGATGTCAGCACCCCATTCGAGGAGAAGCTGGACCATAGACTCGTGACCTCCAGAGGCTGCGGGGTAAAGTGCCTTCCTGCCATGGCCGCCCTTGGCGTTGATGTCAGCACCCCGTTCGAGGAGAAGCCGGACCATAGACGTGTGACCTCCAGAGGCTGCGTGGTAAAGTGCCGTACTGCCATGGTCGCCCTTGGCGTTGATGTCAGCACCCCATTCGAGGAGAAGCCGGACCATAGACTCGTCACCCCCAGAGGCTGCGGGGTAAAGTGCCGTCCTGCCATCGTCGCCCTTGGCATTGATATCAGCACCCCGTTCGAGGAGAAGCCGGACTGTAGGTTCGTGACCCCTAGAGGCTGCAAAGTAAAGTGCCATCCTGCCATCATGGCCCTTGGCGTTGATGTCAGCACCCCGTTCGAGGAGAAGCCGGACCGTAGGGTCGTGGCCTCCTGATGCTGCCAGGTTCAGCGCTCTCTGGTTGTAGTGGTACTTGGCCATGACGTCGGCACAGCAGTCGAGAAGAAGCCGGACAGTGACCTCATGGCCCTTAGATGCTGCATGACTAAGCGCTATCCCACCGTCGGCACTGAAATTGGCGCCGCGATTGAGGAGAAGCCGGACCCTGGACTCGTGACCCTCGGAAGCTGCGAGGTAAAGTGCCGTCCTGCCATCACCGTTCCACGCGTCGATGTTGGCAGCATTAAGGTAAAGAAGCAGCCGCACCGTGGTCTCGTAGCCCTTCGATGCTGCGTGGTGCAGTGACTTCGGGCTACTGCACTGTACTGTCCCGCGCAGGGCATCACATGCAGCGTCTTCTTCTCCTTCAAACCCATGTCTAAGGATCAGCTCTACGATACCATAGTGTCTCTTCTCATCAGCCATATGCAGCACTTTAGACATGCCATTAGATACGCTTTCCCCTAGCACTCCACACCCCAATAGACATCGAACACCATCCTCGTGGCCCTCGGAAACAGCTCCCTGCAGCGTTTCTCCAGCTGACCAGTCATGGCGTTCCGCAAGCCATTTAATAATGCAGGAGTAACCTTTACAGGCGAGAAAACAACGATGATGCTCGTCTTTGTTCTTAAGAAAAGTCACAACATTTTGCGCTTCCGAGTCGTCAATCTCCACTTCTAGTTGCAGGAGCAATTCGATATCGTCTATACGGTCGAGTCGAACGGCTGTTTCGAGTAGCGAGCTAGAAAGTTGACGAAAGACACTGCATGCATGTTCGAGATTTTGAAACACAGAATCATCTCGGTACGATACGAGTGAAGGGTTCGGGGGCCCTGAGTGATACACCGCATAGTTGAGCAGCCGTAGTTGAAACGACTTTAGGGATTGAAGACGTTCACTGTAGTTACTCGCTTCGAATTCCCCAGTTTCGTTAGTAACGTGTTCTCCTCCAACAAACACCTTCGCCATCTCGTGGTTCAGTAAATCGAGATACCGAAGACACGTAGAAGCGATGTTCACGGCACTCTCATGCTCTGATAAGTGAAGAGTTGACGTCTCAGGTTGTTTAAACAAGAACTCGCGGACGGTTTGGTGAATGAACTGCACAAAGTCATTCTTAACCTCCAGGAACCCCCCACACTTGGTCAATATTATTCGTCTCGCTTGGTTGAAGTTCCGCGCTCTATTCTTGTCTAATAGCTCTAGTGAGAGGTCATGGGTATCGCAAGCAAGAACGGCATTTGCTTCTATGAGTTCCAGCAAACTAAGAGGACGGCTTGAGTACGCGACCCACTGAAGCATGTGCACAGTTTCCGCCATTCCGTTACGGATAATGCGAGGTTTCTCCAATTTCGCCTGTATCCGAGCGTATAGATCGTCCAATTCCCGGGGAAGTGTTTCCAGCATTGCTTCCATATTGGCTAGTGTACTGCCATCATGTGCCATGTCTTCCAGTTCATCGAGAACCAACTTTACCCAAAGGAAAACGCCACGAGATCGTTCAACCATCATCTGACCAATGATTCGAGTCTCTCTCTGGTCAACTTCAAGAATATCGCTAATCCGTTTGGTACCTTTAGAGACAAATCGTCTTATATCCTCTGTCGTCTGGTCTTCAAGCTTGATCGTGATGCATTTCTTGAACTCGCTTTCGATCCGAGGTACTGGCCGACTGGCTACGAGGATTTTCAGGACCAGAGAACTTTCTTCTGGTTCGCAGACGCTAGACAACTGTTTCATAATCTCTCCCCGTCTGGATACATCTGACTCATCCATCGCATCGATGAGCACCTATATTGTCGAGTGAAGCTTGCAGCGCGTTTTAAGGAAGGCGAAGATTCGCATTAGTGAACTAAGTGGCCATCGACCATCTTGACGTCGCTTGAAGTCTTCGAATTCGGTTCGATAACACTCCCACAGACCGCGAACCGCGCTCAACAGTTGATACAATAGAGACTGCAACATCCATTCGTGTCCACGCTGGACTGTTCCACCTCGGTCACTATAGAAGAAGTCAATGACCGCCCGGCTAGATGGACCGCTGATATTAGAATGTCTGCTGTCGAGGTCTGTGCGTAGATATTTCATAAGAGTTGACTTCCCGCTTGCTGGCTTTCCTTGCAACCTGCGCTCTTACAGTCAATCAAAGAGACATTAAGTGCGAGTACCCTAGAATGAACCTACCAGAGAAGCAATGAAGTAGTACTGCGTTCCCATTTGTCAAACTCTGGGTGTGTCCAGATCCATTCAAATGTACATTCGTCTCTGTCGGTGACATTCATTCGCCGAGCCTGGTATTCGGGAAAGTAGAGACTCCGGAGGCATTCTAAAAATCTTCAGCGTAGCAACTACTTTGAGTGCCACAGATTGACTGACCTTCCACTTGGTCATCGACTACTGTTCGGAGTGAGCATAGGTTGAACATGACCGACTAATATTGCATTACGTTACGTACATGAAGCTCGATAGATACTCTCTAGTAACCCGACCACCGCACTGATACCATAGGATATACACCGGTATCCCGCCGAGAATATTTGCATATACCCGAATGATCGCGAGGAATTGCAAAGAGACGTTCATTGGCGATTCCAAGAGTTGCAGAAACTTTGTCAACAACCTACAACGCAGCTTAGTAAATGGCATCCCAATTACCTATGAAGGCAACCCACCAATACCCCCCTTGTCAACATCTGCTCGTACATTGACGCGACTTCCAGTCCTAAGGCTCGATGCACAAACTGCTCCGAAATATCTTGGAGCTCCAAAGATTTTGGCTCTAGCGCCTTGAGGAGATCGCTTCTAACGGCTCCGACGGTAGCGACATTGGCAATATTCCGAAGCACTCTACTTGCTGCTGCTACACCACTGCCAAGGTGCGGTGTACCCATGAACACGATACCCTTCACACTTTCCTTAATATCACGGTAGTGCTCCTCACGTTCGTGAGCTATAATAAGTGCCTAGTGCGATTAGAAAAGTCAGTGGGACTAATGTTGCATTGCCTACATACCGCTTTCGCAACGATACCTCCTAAACTATGAGCTATGAGAACAATCGGGACTCCGGTGCTCTCGCGTCGTGTGCGTTCCAGCTCGTTCAAGAGCTGGACGGCAAAGTCACGGATTCGGGAAACCGACTTCCCAAAGGCGATAGAAGCGTCGTATCCAAAAGTTGAAACTCGAGGATTCATGGGAGCAGCACAAGGATGCTCTGGAAGTAAGTCTTTCAACCACACATCGTCATCTTTGGTGAATGTCCTCAATCGGTTACCGCCGAGTCCATGGATCGCAACAATCCTGTGCGAGTCAGCTGCGCGAACGACCACCTCCACAGCATCTTCATACTCAATTCCAGGTTTTGTATTTCTAACTTCGGACTCTGGGGGATAGAGTTGTAGGAGGCCAAACGGTTCGTCGTCAGGCTTTTTTCATCAGTCGGGAGTGCCTGGCTTCTCCGGCGGTTTCATCACGTATCTCTGTACGCTGCGAGAACCATGACAAAAACATGTGCACAGAGTTGTCGTGTTGCACAAAGTTGTCGCGTAAGTGCGGGGCAGTTCAGGTAAAGTGATAGAGGTGATCTAGATGACAATGTGCACTAGGGTGCCACGAACGAAGGAAGGAATGGTTGATGCAAACGGAGAGAAGCTAGAATACGGGAAGGATAGCGTGGCAGATGATGGGTGTCAGTATGGAGTAGGTGAAGAGAAGCTGAGCGGAAATGCACCCAGTTACTTTTTCGCTTGAGGCTGAGGCGAAGATCAAACCCCTGTAGGTACATTTGCGCACCTCCTCCAATGAATCAGTCCCTGGCTGCTAGCAAATTTGTGCGCGGCACGTCTGATTCGGTGGACGTTAAACGACTATTTTGTGATTAGCCCGACAAAACGTCTGTTTCATAAAGTTACCACGACGGAGCTTCTTTGAACAGACGAATTTGTTAGGAATTTTCGTAAAGTAGCGGATTGTGTTGTATACAGCAGACCTATAATTCAAAGAACGAACCCCAATGTAGAAATTCGGTATCCCAACTGGCACAACTCGATCCCTCGAAGAAGTGACAATTTGTCGAAAGATCCGACAGCGTGTGAAGGTTAACCAAGGTGAGTCACCCTGAAATTCATATACATCCGAACCAAATTACATGCTACACTAAGTAGATACTTAAGTACTGATAGGTGGCTATGGTCACACGGGTAGCTGTATAGTGGGCCCCTATAGCTCTGCTGTGGACTCTACCCTCTTGACGCGACTCGGGTTCCGCAATCCGCCGGGTGAACGATAAGCCGAAAAAACGCGGCGAAGCCACTGCGCAACGGGCGGATACCACGGTGGCTCAAGCACGTCCCCTTTCGAGACGAGAGATATATAACAGCGGTAGATTAATCGATGGGCAAATCACAGTTATGTCCGTGTCCATGTGCTGCCCATATAAAAAAAACCCCCTGAAACTAGACAGACAAAAGCAAAATCGAAAGGATATCACACCATTACAATGAAAAGCGGGAACAACCCCCAAAGTTACTACATGAGACCGTTCCTGCGGCGCCACCAAAACGCCGCTAATCCTCCTGGCCGAATAAAGACCATCGCCAAAGTGAGAAGCAACAGGAAGAAGGCAAGAACATAGATCCAAAAACCAGAAGCACCCGGTCGCACATTCCCTTCCATACCGAAAATAGTAGAGCAATGCGACAGTAGCACATAAATGGTACTGTTCTCCAACCGTTCGTATTCGTCTACTTCTGGGCGTTTCCCCCTGACGTCTTGAGATCTCTCGAAGAACGCGGTGAGGTACCGGAGAGAATCAAGACAGCACTGCCACTCGCTCGCGGCAATTCGAAGTGCGAAGTATGATATGGAGGGTGTATCTGCGTTGCTCGGATCGAAGTCAAACGGCAGGCTATAAGAGGACCAGAAAGGCACAAGATCATCCATGGCAGATGTACGAGGTGGCCCTGACTCCCCTGAGCTGGCAGGATTCGGAACTGACTGACTAGCTCTAGGGGTTGCACGAAGCTGAGTGGCGAAATATACATAGCCTTTATTATAAAGTAATGTTCCAGGCGCGACGTAGTGGGTTCTGGTCGTTATGTCGTCGTCTTCTAAATAGAAAAGATCACCTTGCGGCGGATCGAGCAGCATGATGTCTACAGATACGGTCAGTAACGACATTCCGAAGGTTCGACGAGCGTACATAGTGGCTTCGCGTGTCGGGTTACTTTGAGTACAGAAATACATCTTCTGACATATGCAATACACTCCGAAGAACCAATTTCCTCGACACCGACAGAGCGAGCATGTTCGAAAGAGCTCGAAGTCTTCTAGGTACACCGTGTGAGGGCCGCAGAAAGCCTAGCGGCTGCACATACTCAAACATGAAATATGGCGCCTTGTTTGCGATAGAAGGGAGCATCTGCGGGAACGCCGACGATAGACCGTCCGGACCTTCAATGCCTGCTTGAGGACATCGCAAATGATTGGCGAAGAATGTAGGATTGAGGTCGAAATGAGAACCCAATGCATTGATCGAAGCACGTGTAAGATCTTCAACCAGAAGGACATGTGCGGTACTTTTGTCATTATTAATATCCGACAAGAATTTCGACAAATCATCGAGCTGGAAAATCGCTTGTTCGTGAAACCGTCTCTCACTGGAAATGTTGAGAACGGTGATCTTCCCAGTTCCTAGACTGGTACTTTCACTCAGAAATTTGGAAAGATACCCTAAATTTGGGCGGCGTAGTTTTGAGGACGATACAAATTGTTCATATGTGTACTACTCGTTTTAGCATTGTTATCGAATCGCATAATAGCTATAACTCACCACCTTCCTGAGATGTCCACTAGGCAAATACCTGTCGTAACCGTCACAACTGGTGGATTGAAACTAACAGAATAAGCTAAGCTTTCGCACACGACTATCGCACAATCTTTAAGGGAGCTAGTTAGCAGTGGTTGAGTCAATTACAATCGCAGATTGCTTTTTGTGAAGGGCATACATAGCCTTCCCGGAAAACTCATTATCATAAACATTCCAAGCTGAACTTAATTCGAAGTTATCATATCTATCCGTAGCTATAGGACGAGGCAGTTAGTATCCATGCATTGGCGACAGCAAAATGTGCAGGTGACAGCCATCGCAATCCTGCCCAGTCATTGATTCCGCTGTGCTACGTATCCTCCATTGGCGCCATGGCTGCTATAAAGAAGGCTTTGAGAAACCCACGCCATCATCCTACGATGCAGGAAGATGCTGCAGTTATCGTGCTGCAGGCATTCTGGGGCTTCCTCCGCCGGACCATTATTAAATGATTATGCGGGTGATATCTTGGAACAAGTTTAACCCTAGCATTGCAAAAGCAACTCCCATTCCTCCACGGCGACTCACAGACTTATTGCCGTTGTTGTCGAGTTTGAGGCAGCACAGCTACCCGCGTGCCAGTTCCAAAATCCGGATCCCCCGCGAGACTCCCTCCCAACCAGAGCACTTTACCTTGTTAGCATTATTTGTTAGTAGAATTTTTTTCGTACTCCTTTCGGCCCCTTAGGCTCCTGCCGTCTCTTCGGTGTTGCATATGCCGTCACTCCACTACGTCAAATTCTCTCGAAACTTGGTAATTAAGAACCTCAACAGAGTGGTTGGCTAAAATATGGAAAAGTCACCATGGAACCTGAAATCATGGCGCTTGCTGTGTTTGACAGTATCCTTATAAGCTTATTTGTTGTAGAGGTATTCATTCTAACAATACGGAAAGCGCGCGACTACTAATTCGCACCAAAATCTCCACCCGCCGGCGAATGGGTATGTGAACAGGCTGCCCAGTTTCGACTTCCTACCACAGGAATATCCGAGCAAGACTGAGCGACTCTGTGCACCATACTTGCAAGCTTGAACCAGGACGGTGCTGGTTGGCTGTTCGGTAGCACTAGCAGACTAAGATCTTTTAAATGGGACACTATCATAAGTACCTACATCGTTGAGTTTGCTGTTGCAACTCATTGGGATGGTTCCAACAATGTCCTAACATCAGATTTACTCTAGTTCGTGAAGTAGAAGCATACATCTTCGCTATGTTCAGACCTTTATCGTGTCCTACCTCCTTCCCTTCTCTCGCACGTTTAAACATCCCGCGGAGTTCTCACCCTACCCACGCTTGATAAGGTCGGCAGCCTACACCCACCGTTAGCCTTCTAATCTCGAATCGCATGTCAAATCCTTACCCTCTCAGCCACTGCGTACACGGTACTACCTACAACCACTGTCAGCACCTACCCAATCATCTATCCATATTCACAATCATACTGATATGCGTAGTAGGAATCATCGGAAAAACACTCGCATCAACCACCCTCAACTTCCCCACCCCATGCACCCTCAACTTCGCATCCACAACACCACCCCCTAACCCTAACTCAACTGGTCTTTGCGGGTGACCATGTGGTATCTTGGCAGCTTCTGTGCCTTGCGGAAAGACCGGTGTTCTAGATTCGTGTGTGCTGAGGGTAGGAGCTCTTGGATGTACAGGCGCGACTGGTGGTTGCTTCTCTGAGGCTACTGGGGCTGGCTCAGGTGCTTCTATTCAGTGTGGTACATTAGCTAAAGCACTCCCAATTACAGGTTATTGCAGAGTACTCTTGTCCGCATCTTTTGCGGACTGTTTCTGCATAACCTGTCGTCTCCTATAGGCGGCTTTCTGTTTTCTATGAGCAGCTCTCTTTTCTACTTCCGTGGCATATTTACGGGGGCGTCCCCCAGCATGTGCCATGCTTAATTGGTTCGTAGGTGATATCTTGGGTGAGACTGCAGTCGGTAATGTACAATTGAGTACTCGGTAAAGCAATTGGAATTGAACAAATGATAGGAATGATAAGAATCTGGATATGAAGACCCCTTTTCAAAAGCTGATTACATATCAATTGAGACGATCGCTTGTAGATCATAGGATAGACTTTTATGAATTATCTACTCTGTCAGTTAAAATGCAGCTCGATTTCAGACCCACAGTATGATTTACTAATTTAAGTTTATATTACAATGGCAGTCAGTCTCAACTGCATATTCACATATATGAAGGCATTGAACAAATCCTGTTGTGACTGGTTGACGACAGGTGAAACTGAAGTTTCCGATTGGTCAGAGCTTATCTTGTGGTACTTTCAGGGGTAAATTCTACCGTCTCACATCTCCCATCTCGACAGCACTGTAGTTGTCGCCATGTCCCCACTCACATACTTCAGGCTTTATGTGTATCCATTCCCTCTTCCCATCGCACAAGTCCCACTCGGATGCCAAAACGTCGGTGTTGTCTTCGTCCTAATCCCCGCGATCAAATCCTCGTCACTCTGCACCTCTATCCCCGGCGCCGTTTCCGCAGGATTCAGAACCGCCAACTCCGGCCGCTTCCACAACTTCCTAACAAACCGCGTCCCCTCCAGTAACACCTGGATATCGAACGGATTCGATAACGTGCGCCAGTTGACTGCCGGGTTGTCCCAGGGGTTGGAAGAGAGGATCTCGACGTATCCTCGAGATAGGGGCTTCTGAAGCGAGGCGAGGGTGAGTACGTTTTCGTCTACGGCTGTTTGGTTGGCTGCGAAGGAGGAGAGGAGAATCTTCTTTTTGGCTTTGTACCCCGCGAGAACCGTTGGGTGGATTTTGGCACGGAGATAGTCGATGTCTTTTTGCTGACGAGCTGAGGCGATGAGTTTATTCCACCGCGATGAGATGTATGGGAGCGAGAGGAAGGCGAGGTGGGCGCCGGCAGGCCTAGAGGCGAAAAGGCCTTGAAGAGCTTTTGTAAGTAGTAGGGTAAAGATCGGGGATTGGGGAGAGCAGTACCAGTACGGTTTTTCAAGTAGAGCTCGAGCATTTCTACACGGTAGGTTAGGTTCGTAGTTATCCAATTTGGATCTGGATTGAGCGTCACTGGAATACAGAAGGTCAGCCAGTGCCTAGGGACGAGGATTCCGTAGAACGTACTATTATAAACGAGTGACGATCCAGAATTGTCCTGGAAATTGTTGCCAACCCCAGGCAAATCTGCAACTACTGGGATATCAAATTTCTTCAGTAGTCTTTATCTCCAATTCCTGAGGGCTGTAGTAACCACGCAGACTGTATCCCACCAGCCGAAAGAATTACTTCCTTTTTGGCTTTCACTTTTTGCATCGGTGCCGACTTGGCGGCAGAGAACTACCAATGGGTCATCAGTCGTCACTCGATCGGAAAACTCAAATATTTGGACTACGTACCTCAATTCCCACCGCGTTGTCCTTTCAAAAAGTATCTTGGTGACAACATGCTCGTCAGCAGGTGATAATTCGGCCGAGTAACCGATTCTTCGTGATAGGTGGACTTCGAATATGACCGAGTGTAACCTCGGGGATCGAGAGACTTTGGAGTCCAGTATGACCCGATTGCTTCGCCGTTGGCAGAATCGAATGGTGTGTGTATCCCGGGAGCTTTCTCAGAGGTAATGAAATATTCTGTAAGAAAAGTTTGGTGAGAAACGGGATATATTCGGGGAGATTAGGAATGTGGATCAAATTACTGAAGTGCGGGTAGATAAACGGCACAAACGACGACTACACCTGGCCGTCGGTTCCATGTGCAGCAGGGTCATATTGGATCTCCCACTCCTCTTGCTGCGCTTTTGGTGGCGGTGTGAACTTCTCGGACTGGTTTGAATCGCCCACTGCTCATACTTAAGGAAGGGTCTAGAGGTTTATACCTTTTTAAAGTACGTCAGCATGGGATCCCATCCCCATCCCTTGTCCCCGACATACTCCGCCCAAGCAATATAATCGTTACGACTTCCACGATCAAATACCATCCCATTCAGTGCTGACCCGCCGCCCACGATCCGCGCGACAATCGCTGTGGTGGTGCGGTTGTTGAGCTCCTTGTTGGGGAGAGACGTTATGTTCCATTGGTACCTAGCGGTCACGTTTCTGATATTACCAGGTATTAGAAGCTCAATAGCTCCTCCTCTCCGCTGAGGATGGGGCAGCTTCGATGACGAGCACAGTATCTGGCGACGAGGGGATACAGTGTTATTTGAATGGTTATGATAACGAGTTTGGCTCGAGGAGGTAGACGTACGGTTGGGGTTCTCCGTCAGGCGATTTGCTACAGCTAGGCCGGCCGTACCGCCGCCGATGATAACGTAGTCATACGAGGCGAGAAGCTCTGAACTGCGGGAGAGGATGACTGCCGGAGACCACTATGGGGGTGAAGAAGAGATGGGCCAGGTGGAGCCGCATATCGATCGCCGCGACCAGTGGTTTGTATAATGTGAGCTAAACGCCAATCTCCTGGGTGTTCACGAGCTGGTTCGTAAAATGCCAGGTTTAGTTACGAAGTTCTCCAAACTAGACGCTGGATCATCCGACGTCTTATGTACTTTTGTCGCCATGCACACCTGTAGGTGGATCCGTAGGTTCCATCAGCTGCCTTGTACGACTACAGTTACGAATCAAACAAGGAATCAATGTTCGCCTGGTAACGTAGCGGTGGGTCTAGCTCCATGGTTGACTGCATTAATCAATCGGATACGGTTACATCGAACGTAAGTCTGGGTGATGCAGCAGTGATTGATTCAATTCACCAATGACATACATATGCTTCGATATTGTCGAGCGGATAGAAGCAACGTAAAAAAGTTACAATTGTAAATCTCGCAGGAGGAGGAGCTCGCGCGAGGAAGGAAGACGGGACCCTACAAATCCACAGCACACTGTCTTGTCACCTTTGCACGCATGCGAGTATGCACATACCCGCCTTGCTGGTGCGTTAACCTCACATTGGAAGCTCGCTAGGAACGGGTAATCTAATACGAAATTGGGGCGCACATACTATTGCCTTGAGAGAGGGCCGGTGAGGCCCCTCCTGCCCAGCGGTAGTTAATAAACCAGCTAAGCGCTCGCTCGCGGCTAGCCAGATCTGGCACCAAGAAGGCGAGCGCCGAAACGGCTGTGCTTAACCTTCCGGGATGACGATCAACACATTCGACCAGCAAACGACATTGGTCCGTCAGCAAAGTTGAGCCAACCAATCAAAATTCAGCTGTGGGGGCCAAAACATATCCAAGGTATCCGCTAGGATTCAGCGGATGCGGGGAAAGTGGAAGGGCGGGATTTGGCACCGGTAGACAGCAGATTAAGCTCCCCGGTCTCGGTAAAAACCAGAAACTCGTGGCAGTGAAACCCTTCATATCACATTGGCCGTCTCTCAACGGCAGCTCTAAAATCACAACCGATCACTTACGAGCTTAGGATATTATTTATATATGAAATGTAGTTAACAAGATACTCTTTCACTTGCTTGCCTCCTCTTTTAGTTTTCTCTAATATTCAAGGAGTTGTTGTAGATCAAGTACAGTGGTTTAGAATATACTCAGCACTGCTGATGATGCTAAGCACTGCTTAGCACCACTAGTATTTTACGTCAGGTAAATTATTTCTACCTGATGCTTAGATACTTGTTGTATACCATCAAGTTAATCATTTCTGCCTGACTGTAATGTTGCATATATGGTTTATCTTCCTAACGTATGGCCTCAGTTGGGCTGATACATAATCACTCTAAGATGATAGTCATTCCAGCCTCAGCTGGAGATGCCAGACTAAGCTGAAGATTCCAGCTGAGTGCGGATGCATAAGTACAGGACATACTCCAAATACCGTATATATATGAGCATGAATGTACCTGTACTTAAGAATACAAGCTTCTAGCAATAAGTACTTTTCAGCAGGTTATGAGCACGGTTATTGCTACTATCTAAATCTTGCAATCTTTCCTACAATCTGTTTCACGATCTTCAAAACGGGTCTCAAGAACCCTAAACCTCATCACTGTAGCAACAGCCACATAAGCAGCTCAAAAATAAGTGTTAGCAGTGATTGCGGACCATGTGTGGGCAAATAGCCTCTCCGTACGTATAGAAGTGAATGTTATTGATAATCGAGCTGACATCTTGCTAGAACTAACTAATACACAAGTCTCCCGCAGAGCCGCACTAATGCCACAGAGCCGCACCTCATGTCACAGAGCCGCACCTTAACATGACCAGAGTCGTCCACCAACACTACAGCCTTCTCCAATCATATTTGAGAAACCTCTCGAAGAAACAAAACACCCTGATCTAAAAACAAACATGCCTCCGCGATGACTCTGAATCATCCCAAAAACGCCTACTCTTAACGCCTTCTTTCATTTTGTTTTCCTCTTCGCCTTTGGCTGGCCGCCCATTTCCTTTCAATACTGCTCCACCATTTCTTTTGCTTTTGCCATATTCCCCTCTGGCTCCCATGTATTATCCTTTTCATCCCAAACTTCCCATTTCACTTCGTCTTCCCAACTAGTTCCGTCAGAGCTAGTGGTAGCAACGGTTCCGGACCGTCACTTCGGGTTCGGGTCCGGGTCCAAACCGAACTGTTACCAAATTGGCGGTCCGGGTCGTCAATAAACCCGAACTGCCCACTCATGTACGGTTCCATGGTAAACTTCCAACCCACCTGAATTGGGCGGGCTGTCAGCGTGTCGCCCAGCAGGTCCATCTATAGATTCATATAAGGCTCCTGTAATTGCAGTGTGTTAATAGTAGCTTATCAAAATCGCGTTTTCAGCAACCATTAATGAGCTTTTGCTTGTTGAGCAGTTTGCAATATCGATTAATTTGGTATCTGTGTTTCACCTTCAATATATGGTATTTTTGACTAGCAAGGCAGTCAATAATACAGTTCTGTGCGCGAAAATCTGTGCGATGCCTTGATTATGAAATATGCAAGTCCTAAAACTGTTGACGCTCTGTTGACGCTCATTTTCAGGATGCTGCAGGGAGCATTTCACTGTTGTTTTTGCCAGTGAAGGCTGCCAATATCGAATAAATGGATGTCTGCAACCAATAGGAACATAACTTACTCAAGATGCAAAGCTAAAAATCATTGACGCTCCGTTGACGCTCATGCTAAGAATGGAGCAGCGACCATGCTGCTATCTCTTTTGCCAATAGAAGCTGCCAATACGTCCGTTATGCATAATAACGACCAAGTCACTAGTGAAATACCGTACTTACAAGACCACAAATCGTTGACGCTCCATTGATGCTCATGCTAAGAATGGGGCGGTGACCGTGTTGCTATCTCTTTTGCCAATAAAAGCTGCCAATACGCCCGTTATGCATAACAACGACCAAGTCACTAGTGAATTACCGTACTTACAAGACCACAAATCGTTGACGCTCCGTTGACGCTCATGCTAAGA
>Ga0307514_10000615_pt1 | contig 66025 bp, 80 predicted proteins | sample 16_EM_MG_FD_203088 | JGI IMG/M metagenome (GOLD analysis project Ga0307514, IMG submission 203088) | Populus trichocarpa ectomycorrhiza microbial communities from riparian zone in the Pacific Northwest, United States - 16_EM | ecosystem: Host-associated > Plants > Roots > Unclassified | place...
AACACTCACCCATCTGTGTTTCCCGTGTCCATGAGAATCTCCCAGTCCTCATAAGCAGGTTGGTATACACGTTCGGTGAAGGCTTTGGTGATCTCGCGTAATTTAATGGAACCCTGGGCGGCATCATACTGAAGCGCAGCTGCGAGATTAACATCACCAGGGTGCTCGGGGTACTTATTGACCGTGAAGGGGATTGTCTTCTCCTTTGTGCTGAACATATTCCATAACCAAGAGAATGCACTGGATTGGCGTTCCTCTAACGCGATCGGCACGAACGAGTCCGAAGCCAACGCGTCGACGTGGATGGAGGAGAATGGGAAATATGAGGGGTTTGGCAACCCTGCGAGAGAGGAAGGCAGAGGTCAACTTTTGGGGAATCTCTACGGAGTCAGCCGTCACTACGAACCTCCGGCCAAAGGAATCATCCCTGGGACGGTCGTGTACTTTAACAGACCCTTCAGTGGTGAGGGAAGACGAGCTTTAGCCACATTAGACAAGTGATGAGAGAGGTCAATGGACTTTGGACGGTCTACAATCGACATGGTCGTAGGGAAGCGCAAGCACGGATAAGCTGCGCGAATGCTTGATTTGTCAGCCATGTCCGCTCAATCATTTAATGCTGGGCCGAGGCTGGGATAATCGATGAACCCAGGACTACACGAAGGAACATGGATGGTGATATCGCGTAAAATTCCGAAGGATTTTCTAATTATTAGGGTCCTGGCCCCTTGGGACGATAGCCGCAACCGAGTAGGCTGCCAAATCCACGTGCGCATCCAAGTTCCAAATACGGCAGATCCCGCCTTGTTTAGGGTAGGTCGGGTAGATTCCAATGACATCGGTCGGAAGGTTACCAAAGCTCTCTCGATCTCCTCTCACGAATTCTCATCTCACGAACAGGGTGGGACAGTAAAGTTCGCGGTCAGTGGAAGTGGGAAGAAGGGTAGGCGTCTGGTATTATTTCTCTAGTTTGCCCGAGCTCATACATCTGTTGTAGAAGAGCGAAAGTCATTTGTAAGGATGTTCGGTGCTAGGAAGGCTTGTTACAAGTGTGGTAATGGTGCGTCGGCTCCGTTCTATATCATTTGTGTGTAGGCTGACACGCTTCAATTGATGGAGTCGGCCACCTTGCGTAAGTCACCTCCTTATTACTCCACTCCCTTTTCGGCTTTTGACCGTCGCGTAGCGCCGACTGTGCTGAAGAAAGGCTCTGCTTCAACTGCAAGAAGCCGGGTGCGCTATTACCCATGCTCTACGATGACTGACCCTTCGGGCTGACCGACGTTGCCTAGGTCACGAATCTCCGGCTTGCCCGTTGCCCCGCACCTTCGCAAATAAGCAGTGCTTTTCGTGCGGAGGCATTGGTCATATCCAGTCTGATTGCCCTACCTTGAGAATTCAAGGCCATATGAGCGGCCAGAAGTGCTACGTGGGTGTTTTTACCTATGGCGTGTTTGCACTATCCTCATCCTGCCACAGCAATGTGGCCGACTTGGCCATATTGCACGCTTGTGCCCTCTATCTGGTACCGGAGGTGGTATGAATTACGCATCCCGAGCACCTCCTCAGGGCAGGCTCAACACTTCTACCTTACCCCCCGTCATCTGTTTCAGGTGTCGGGGACCAAACCATTTTGCAAAGTAAGGTCCAGCCGTTTTCGTTCAATCTTCCGACGCTCATGTTATCGAAGGGATTGCCTTGCCAGCCCCAATGGCTTTGAGCCTGTGACTGTGGGTAAGGGCCGAATTTGCTACAAGTGCCACCAGGAAGGGCATGTAAGTGCCCGCACGCTCCATTGCTGCTCCAACGGCTTATTCACAAATCCAGATTGCGAGGGACTGTACTTCTGAGTGATCTCACCGTGCTTTAGCTCCAGTTTCACGATTCTCTTCATGAAGACGGATTTCCCTGTTACTCTGTAAAATATTGACTAGGTCTTTTCCGGCCTTTTGCAATCCATTGGCACCCGACCTTTTCCTGGGTCCTACGGGACGCAGCTGACCGGAAGGCGGACCCCAAGCGAATGGTCCTCCTCTCCACATGTCGCCGGGATCGATAAGCCTTCTTCGCTTGATTCGCCGAACATCTAAACAACAATCCGTGCTCCGACTGTTATGAAATGAAAAATTGCGGACGGCGATGATTTCAACCCCCGCCCACATGAGGCTGGTGTCCCTTAATCGAACTGGTCACCACCCCAAATCCTGACATTGAAGATATGAATCCCGACAGTTTGATCTTAATCTCATCCGATCCATCGCCCCGCTGGAATTCCCCGCCGGAGACAGTATAAATACCTGGGGAATGCCTTCTCCATTCTGCCAGGGCCCTCTCTCGCTTTCCTACCCACGGTACACCACGTTCTCTCCATTTCACACGACGGCTGGCTCACCACGCTGATAGAACTAGGATCATCCGGCTACCACGTCTCTTGACTTAAAAGGTCAGCTTCACAGAGTCGACGCTCCATCGCTTTTCTTGTAAGGTTGCCTGGCGATCTCTTTTTGGGAAGAAAGTATGCCAGGCACTATGGTAAGAACACTTATCCCTTGCCTCCCTTTACCAACTCGCTAAGCCTTGACAGGTTGTACGCCTTCATCGAGACCGTTATTCAACCTTAGAAGGAAGGGGGTCGTGGACCTGTGCCGCTGAGCTGGACGTCCAAGAGGGGGATTCGATTTTGTTCGTGGTAAGCTCCACCGGTCTCACCTATTATGACGGCATCCATTCGCGATCCTCCGCCCCTGCTGCATAGCACCTCGTTTCTTGTGTTTTCTCCTTCGGAATCAATGGTCATCTGATCGCTGTGCTCTCATGTTTCAGGTTTGCGTGTCGTCCCTGCATCAACCATTCCTTGCGTTCCCAGGGATTCTGCACGAGACCGCACGTTTCATTCCGAAGCGACGAGACTGAAGAGTTATGAGTCGAATGTACCGATCGTTTGCAAATTTGATTCATTCCTTTTGGTCCTCAACTTTGTCACCGCACATACGCAGATGAGCTGCCGTTTTTCCCGCAACGCCGCAAGAGGAACCAGAATGATGGGCGGCTTTTACATGCCGTCGTGATAAGCAATCTCGATGGCCTAGCCACACTCGATCAACTCCGTAAATCCTGGTACGGGGAAGAAAGATCAACAACCCCATTGAGTCTGGCGCTGGGGGGTCAAAAAACTCCTAAAGGTCCCCTCTTTTCCTCAACCGATTCCTCTTTTCTTGTGATTGGATTTGCGGAGGTGTCGTTCCGGTCCGAGTTCAGGGTGGCCGAAAACGATCGTACATTGAAAGACGGAAGCAAACGGGGGGCGTTTCAAGAAATGGAACTTTTCTTCCGTCCCTAAATAATTGAATTTCAAGTGTGGCTTGGAGGCGCGTTTGCAAGTCAAACTTTAACGCAATATTAAATGCCATTACTCAATCCCTTATGTGAAGAGCACCCTCCATTCAGATATATTTTAGGTGGGGTAACTCAGAATCCGCCACCCGAGAGAAATCTCGCAACGCCACACCCCCTGGCCTGGGCCCAGTACGAAGGGATCACACTATCATGATGTGTGCGAATTTTTAGGGTGGCCGTTGGGAACTTGAGGTCCAGATCGTGTGGGATCGTATCCGATTCCCACCGCAGATGAGAGACGATATGAAGGAGTAGATCGCTCTCGTTCCCACTCTGGGACCATCAGGTGTCCCTTTGGTCCGCCATCGCGGCAACGCCAAACTCCGAACGGGGACGCCGCTTGCGCGCGGGGCAAGGGGTTACGAGAAACGACGGAATTCCACTATTACGGCAGCAACAACAAGCCGAGAACTGATAAGATGATCTCGTGAATCCATGCCGACCGAAGGTATGCTGGGAAGTTGAGGGGGCCAGACCTCCGATGGAAAAAAAAGAGGGGTCAAGGGAATCCATCGGGGTTCTCAAGTCAAGAACGTGGAGACCACGGACATGTACAGCCCTTCCAGAAAACCTTGTCTTCGTCGACCTTTTTTTTTCTTCGTTTCGACGTTGACAGCTGCTGCGTCTGATATGTCAAAAAATCCTGCGCGACAGGAACCGCCCGATTTTTTTATAGCCTTTCTGCCCGAGATCCGCCCGCGTTTCACTGGGTCAGTGTCGGGGAAGTGGGGGCGGGTTGTGGTCCTCGTCATAGCCGTAGTGCAGTATCGTGATAGCAGTAGACTATAATTTTCCCCCATTTTTGCCGTTCGAGTTCCCTCACAAGATGAACAAGGGAGGATACTCGACACACTTCTCGCCGAAGAGGATGAGATACGGGATTGGGTTGCTTTAGCAATGCAGTGTATTAAGGTAGGGCTCAATCAGATTCGACCGGTCTCAATTTGACGAAAAAAATCAAGATCTCTCTTCTTTCCCACACCGGAAGAATATCACCTTGGGCCCGACCTGTTTGGAGAGATGTCTCGAATGCTCCTCCAAGCCGGATTGTTCGTAATTCTTACACAAACAGAGATTTTGAGTCGCGAAAGCGTCGGAATTGGTCGAATCTGATTGAGCCCTCCCTTACTATCGTGACACTACACTACAGCTATGATGAGGACCACAACCCGCCCCCACTCCCCCGACAGACCCAGTGAGACGCGGGCGGATCCCGGGCAGAAAGGCTATAAAAAAATCGGGCGGTTCCTGTCGCGCAGTATTTTTTGACATATCAGACGCAGCAGCTGTCAACGTCGAAACGAAGAAAAAAAAAGTCGACGAAGACAAGGTTTTCCGGAAGGGCTGTAAAGATTTCGTTCTTCCCACATCGGTGTGTGGCTTCTCTGCTCGAACTTGGTGTGGGTGACCTTGGGTTTATATTCCAAGAACGGCCGGATCACGAAATCTTGTGCGATATCGTGGACACCATTGATGACGGGGGTGGGAAATTTGATGTTCGGCAAGCATTCAGTTATCGTCCGATTGGAGAGGACGAGACCCCCGTCAAAGCGGTGACAACCGATATAAGTTCCCCGTGGGGTACAAAACTGGCAGGAAGGAACCGTACGTTTTAACGGACGCGGTCGGATCCGCGAACAAGGCATCGAATGAAACGTTTGATGACGCTGGCTACGGCCGCACGGTGCATCCGTACGAATCGAAAAAGTTGGTCAGGGCGGCACAATATCGGGCCGGATCACTGAATCCGACCATGACACTGTCTTGCACATGTTGCGGGAACGTGGAGAGTAACCGGAGCTCCGACTGTACCCACAACTCCATTGCCACCAACGAATCCGACAAGATGGGCATACCTGCTCCCAACATCCCACCCCCCACGGGTGTCCGACGATATCGAAACTGTCATAGTCAAATAGATCGATGACATTTTTGAATCCACTCATGAAGAGATCGACGGTCCAGAATGAGTCGGGTATCGAGCCCATGCAGTTGCACGAGAATCCTGGCCCGCCATGTATGGTGATGTGATGAGAGGACGATTGAACGGAATGTGTACCAGTGGTGTGTAAGTGACAGGTTCAGTCCAAGCGTTTCGTTGGGTGAGTGTGGGTATGCGGGTGATCTTTGAAAGCTTAAGACTTCAAGAATCCTCCAAGGAACTGCATGAAAGCAGGTTCCTCCTCCAAGAACGGCGTATGGGTGGAATTTTCGAATCTGTGGTATTGAACCTTGGGAATGCTGTCGAGGTCTTTCGCAATGTCGTTGTCGCATCTTGGGAAGTCGGTCAACTATGGTCCACGGTCCGAGCGGGCCACCCCTGCAAAATTTCCGATTTGGTTTTAGCGTGTGTGAATATGCAGGGCCGCCAGGGATCACATACCACATGTTAACATCAGCAGATAGGTCAGAGAAGGTGTAAAACATTAAGGTCTCGTGGCCAAGGGCTGAGAGTACGGCCACGGACATGGAAACATTCGAGCAACGGCGCTTTGAAGCTGGGGTCGGTCGAGATTAGCTCAGTCTGCGATTTACCCCACCGCTCAGAAGACGGGGGTGAGTTCGAAAGCAAAAGCTTTTGGCCGGATGACCGCAAACTCGGATGCCAACACTCCGCCCCATGAATGACCCAAAACGTCGTAATCCTTCAAGTGGAAATGGGAGATGAGGCTTTTGTGTTGCTTGACGAACAACTCGATGGCCCAGAACGACGCGGGCTTGTCGTCTAAATGGGAGGAATGCGCGTTTCCGATCTGGCCATAGAGGACGATTGGTCGGGAATTGGACAAATCGAAGCAGGAGCAAGCGTTAGTCACGGCGTAGAATCAAGTAAACACTTGTGGTGATGGGAATGCGTATCTCCGGGCACACGCGATGAGATGCGTACATGCGATGCGAGAAGCGATCCCTTCAGTCTAGTTACAAAACCATATTAAATTGCGGTATTGAGACGAGTAACATGGGCGAGCGTACGTAGAGTCGAATGAATGGTTTTGCCTGGCAGTCTCAGGTGTAGTCGGCCTTTAAGGGCTTTGAGAGATGGTAAAGGGGCAGCCCTTCGATTTGGAAGAGACAATGGATCTCATCAAGGAGATCGTATCGAAGCGTCGCATTCCTGATCTTGGGTAGGGTCCACTGCAAACGTTCGGGCCAAGTCGAGTATGTGAGTGGACACTCAAAGGGGCCAGAATTTACAGAGGGCGGCCGGTGTTCGTGCGGCAAGGGCGTTTACATCCCATGGTCTGTCACTCAAGGTGAAACGAAGAAACTAAGTATAGATTCCCAGTGGCAGTCAGTGAACCCGGTTACACGCGCGGTATCGTCGATAACAACATGGAGAGTGCATTATCAGCTTGGTGGTTGATGTTGGAGGCGATGGAGATCGTGGTCGATGAGATACACAGAGCATCACGTGAGCTCATACTTGGATGCAAACGATTGCGAGGTCGGGTTGCCGACGCGTTATTCGTCGTCCTCCGTGGCATTCGAGGACGCTCTTTGGGATACCAGACCTCTCATCGCTCTCTCCATTTCCAGGATCGACTTCCGGAGATACCAAACAGACGTATAATACCCAGAAAGTCTTACCGTACGTCACCCGGAATCTCGTTCCATATGTTTATTTCTAACCCCATACCCTGCAGTTACAACCGACAGCAGCTATACAAAGTTGTGGCAGATGTAGACTCTTACAATAAGTTTATTCCGTTCTGTACCGGCTCAAAGGTGCTCAGTCGAAGAGAGCCGCTGAGAGACTTGAAGATACCCGATGGGTTCAGCATGGATGCAGAGCTGACCGTCGGTTTCCTGTCGTTTACAGAGAGCTACGTGAGCAAGGTCACCTGCTCCCCATACGATTCGGTAAAGGTGAGTCTTAGTTCTCGTGGTGCGCCCCACCCTCCAGGACTAATAACTTCCACTCTCGTAAGGCCGTCGCATCCTCCTCCACGCCTCTGTTCAAAACCCTCGAAACCACTTGGAAATTTGAGCCCGTCACGAATGCCTCTGAAGGGGAGGAGTCTACTCTCGTCAAATACGATATCGTCTTTGCATTTGCGAACCCCCTGCACGCTGCTATTTCCGCAAAGTTCTTTGGACGGGTTTCAGACTTGATGATGCGAGCGTTTGAGGACCGATGCGAGGAAGTGTATGGCCGGGGTGACCCGCGATGACGTCCGTGGTTGGTGGAACCCTCATGACGACCGGGGATCAAATTTTTAAACGTCAGAGGAGTAAAGAGTAGAGTACAGCGGTTAGAATAATGCAGAGGATATTCTGAGCGAGGCTGTGACTCCGTGTTGCTGGGATCGACTTTCCGACGATGGCAGGACGTTTCGTTGAAAATTGCGACCGTCCGGGATGGTTCGAGGTACGACCACCAATCGTCTCCCATCCTAAGCTCGCCATAGTTTTCCTGCTCAGTCCGTCCCCAGGGAGGAGGATCATCGCATATCGATTCCCACCGCCAGCAGCACCATATATTGCCATACAATACGAACCCAGGCCTTCCTGGCGGCTACCCCAAGTCCCTCCCCCCCCCGCGATTGCCGGCCTCTCCTCTCTGACGAGGCCCTCCCATGTCAGGTCCATCGATTTCCACGGACTCCTTCAGGCATGTCACAGACAATCGCGTTCCTACTCCAACATACCCACTAATGACTCACCTTATTCCGCAGCCCGCCACATGCAAATTCGGATGACTACCTTTCGCCAACACCCACCTCTCAGACGCCTTCTTCGTCTTCCTCGGGACACAGGAGGCACAGAGACACTGACAGGCCTTTGACCGCAACCACCGCCACGACTTCTAATGACCTTGCCCTCGATCGCGTTCACGATAGCAAACGTAGCTCAAAGGTTCCTGAACGCTTCCGGAAGGATCGGGAACGGGCTCATTCTGAACGGACGACAAAACAACTAATTCGACTGCTGACCCACGAGGAGTACGAGACGAAGCAATCCCACCGACTTCTCTATGCCGCTCTCGAACGATTAGAATCCGAAACCAGGCGGGTGAACGAGGCGGAGGAGAGGGTGTTGGAGATCGCACGGAGGTTCAACACGGTCAATGAGGCGAGGATTGAGGCTCAAACAGAGGCGGCCAAGCTGAGCGCTGAGCTCGTGCTCTACAAGCTGCAGCTGGATAACGCGCAGCAGGAGATCTACAAAGCCCAGCGCATTGTACGCAAGGTCGAAGACGAAAGGGATGACGCTGCTGCGGAGGCCACTGAAGCGCGTGATGTGGCCAGGAAGTACCGTGAAGAACATATCGTCTATCTTGCCAGGGAAGAAGGCAGGAAGATGGGCTATCTTCAAGGTCTCCGTCACGCGCAGATGGGCTACGTCGGCACCAAGACCATCGAATTCCCCAACAATTACACAGCGGGATCGATTTCGAATCGGAGACTGCTCATGGACGAACCTTTCGATGATACCCTTCCGAACGTGTTCGACGACGAGGAATCTGTCACGGACGACGAAATCTCAACCGTACCCAGTCGACCGCGCTACATGTCGCGAAAGGTCGCCCGCGATGTCGAGTTGACGTCCAACGCCCCAAGACAGTCCCAAGCCGCTTCCCATCATATCAACCTTGGATCTAACCGGCCGACTACTTGGGCTGGCAGGTCACCCACAGACGATACCTTCCCAGTACCCTTTCACAACGATTTCCCTGCTACCCACCCAGAGACTCCCATACCGCCCGATGGTTGGATCCCTAGATCCGAGGATGGCTTACATATAGCAATTCCTCCCCCTCACGAGTTTGGAAGAGAAATCAGGCCACCGTCAAGCTCTTCAGGAAGAAGCCGGACTACGACTTCCGGAATTCAGAACCGTCTCAACAGGGTCTTTGGTCCTTTCCGCCACGCTAGACAGCAATCGGATGTTCCCAAGGTAGTTGCACCAGTACCGAGTTACCCCCGAAACACCCCCACGCCTCCCAGTCCCCCTTCAACCACGTTCTCACAATTCGATATAACGGCGACTGGACCAGACATGGCTGACGATGGTCGTCGGAAGTTGAGCGTGATTCAGGAGGGAAGTGTCGAGGCCACACCTTCGATTAGCGCGGGTAGATCTCGAGCGGAGAACGTTCGGACCCCCGCGCTGGAGACCGATTACGGATATTCACCTACAACGAATTTCACGATTAGAAGCCCACAGGGAGAAGAGGAGCCGGTCGCGTTGATGGACGTTATTAAGAGTCACCCGTACAAGGGTGGGCCTGGTGGGGGTGACAATCGTTCGATGCACAATATGCAGAGGTTGGCGGACGATTTGAGGTACTCAGATCCCGATTTGGTTGAGAGCTGGAGGAGATCGACGGTCAATGCGGCCCCAGTATGTGTCATTCCTTTGTCTTGTTCAATGGTCTTTTCTCTGACAATGAACAGATTCAGAATGCGTATAGCCCACCTAGACGGCGACCGCAGAATCTGACCACGCCCACGCCATTGAGCCCTTCGAGAGGACTGACACCACACGGTCTGCCAAGAAATTCCAGTGGTTCGAGTAATATTAGAATCGGAGTCGAGCCTCCGGTACGTTTTCTTATTGTGATGCACCACGCGACTCAATTGTTCACGAATGGGTCCACGCTTTTGTCCGCTAGACCGACTCGGACGTTTATGGTAGTCAGCCAGAGCAGACACCAGCTCCTGGGATGCTAAGTCCACTGACGATACCTCGGTCCCAGCAGCCTTCGCCTTTCCGACAGCAATCACCACGTATGACGCCAATCCGAACTGGCAGTCCAGCCATTGGCTACGATAGGTCTGGGATGCTCCGCCCCGAATCCCCAGCCCAACTGTCTCCTCTGGAGAGGGATCCCCGGGACAAACGACGAATGAGACACGAATCTCTTAGCAGGTCCGGCTCTCCATACCGTACGGCTGCGGACGTTCCATCCCCTCGTCCCGGTCACTCGCCGCATTTGTCTACACCATCTGTCTCCTCGTCTCAACCGTTAAGGCAAGGACACAACAGGAGCATGAGCATGAACATGGGGTCGGCACCGCTGCGTTCGGGCAATGCTCTGTCCCCACTCTCAGCCACGCTGTCGCTCGGAGATGGATTGACGGCACAATCAAGGTTGAGGAGGCAGCCGTCGGTTGCGAGCAGTGTATCAAGCAGCCGATCAGCTTACAAGACATTCGATCCGAATGAGATGTTGGACCCAGCATACCTGGCTAGTGGGGTCGCAGAATACGAACCATCATCGTCGTATACGCAGCACAGATTGAGGAGTGGGGGAGCATGATCGATGATATGGGGTGGAGCATACGTGTCCGTGTTTTGTGACATGACCATCTGATTGATGTGTATATAGTTATGTAGATGATTCGGTGTCTGTTCTTGGTCTATGCGCTTCATTCTTGTGTGGATCAGTTATCGTTGACATGCCACGGTGTATCGTTTATGAACCAGTTGTGATTTTTTTGTAGTGGTAGCAGACGATATGAGGATGAATATGAGATCGTTAGTTATATGAAGGATGGGCAATAGGCTCGATAAGGAAGATGATCCCACGAGTGTACGGAATAGCCGGGCGGTACCGAAGTGTTGATGTCCCTTTGGAGACGGGAGACAATGCAAGGGCGACGGGTTGACCGGAAACGGAACGCTCCGCCGCCGAGATTTGCCTTTTTTGGGTGGAATGTAGAATGTTTGTCTTTGTTTGGAAACAACCCTCAACCCAGCCGAACCCTCTGCCCAAGCGTCTTTAACTCTTCTCAACCGTGGCTCGCCTCTCTCTCTCTCTATCCACAACAATCTCCTCTCACTTCCCCCGCTCGTCTCCCCTCGGTGAGCTCGCCGTCTCCTTCCTTCCTCATCCAGTTCACTCGTCACTAACCCGCCATCTCTCTCACGCGCTCAGAACTCAATCAATCAATTTCCCCACACTTTGACAGTGAGTATCTCGACGCGTGCGGTCAACGTGTTCGGTCGCGTACGTTACCTGACCACCTTCACCCCCATTCAGATGTCTCAAACCCGTGAAGACTCTGTTTACCTCGCCAAGCTCGCTGAGCAGGCCGAGCGATATGAAGGTTGGTCCACCCCCCCCCAGTCTTTCACCCGTCGACATCATCTGACGCCACTCTCCAGAGATGGTTGAGAACATGAAGCGCGTGGCGTCTTCTGACCAGGAGCTCACTGTCGAGGAGCGTAACTTGCTCTCCGTCGCATACAAGAACGTTATTGGAGCTCGTCGCGCTTCGTGGAGGATCGTGTCCTCCATCGAGCAGAAGGAGGAATCGAAGGGAAATGAGGCCCAGGTCACCATGATCAAGGGCTACCGGGAAAAGATCGAGTCGGAGCTTGCCAAGATCTGCGAGGATATCCTCGAGGTTCTCGACAAGCATCTCATCCCTTCCGCAGCCACTGGCGAATCGAAGGTCTTCTACCACAAGATGAAGGGCGACTACCACCGTTACCTCGCCGAGTTCGCCACTGGCGATAAGCGAAAGGAGTCGGCCGACAAGTCCCTTGAGGCTTACAAGGCCGCTTCTGACGTTGCTGTCACCGAACTCCCACCCACACACCCCATCCGTCTCGGTCTCGCTCTTAACTTCTCTGTCTTCTACTACGAGATCCTTAACTCCCCCGATCGTGCTTGCCATCTTGCGAAGCAGGCGTTCGATGATGCCATTGCCGAGCTCGACACCCTCTCGGAGGAGAGCTACAAGGACTCGACCCTCATCATGCAGTTGCTGCGTGATAACCTCACCCTCTGGACATCGGATATGCAGGATTCTGGTATGTAATGTCCAGCCCAGCTGTACCTCACACGATCAGTAAATTGATCGTCTTCTGCAGACAAGGCCGAGAACAAGGATGACGATGCTGCTGCCGGCGAGGATTAAACGTCTTCATCTGTTCTTTGCGATCGGATTTCATTCGTCGTGTCTGCTTTCCCTCTCATCATTTGCATCTCAGTCCCCATCAGTTTTTGACACCATCCACCGCAATTACCATTTTCCCTCATTATTCCACTCTTAGTACTGGGCTGTCCCTTATATTGGAGCTTTTTCTTATCGAAATAGTAAGAAGCAGATTGAAAGAAATGCATTCATGCACGAATGAATCGGTTGTACGAATAATCTTTCCGTGTGACGTGCGTGATTCTTAGTCAAGGTTCCAATACCGCCGACCCACACAGACGCAGAAGGTGATCCCGAGTCCAGCGCTTGTGAAGTTGAAAATGAGGTACGTGTACCTGGAACCGTACATGAATGCGACGAGCGCAGTCATGATGAATGGCCACGTCACGGCGGCCTTCTGGGTCATACTAGGGGAGTTCAATCAGAACGGTTAGCGGTTTGATGAAAACGGCAGACTCACGATTCGGTTTCAAACATTTTGATGCTTCCCCGTTTTCTCACGCAGGTCCAGGCCCAGTCGGAAACCAAGAGCCAAGGAGCAACATACAAAAAATTGTGGTCGCCGTCGAACGGGGTGGTGTAACCCGCAGTCGAGAGCGTGCGTACCCAAACAGCCAACACGGGGGCGGAAAGTGGGAGCAGGAGGGTTGTCAAAAGCAGGAGGTAGGTCAGGAGGGTGTGGTTTTGCGTTTGGGTACTCAGATGGCTTTCCGACCAGGTGCGAGAGTTTGGGCGGGAAGGAGGGAACGGTGGAGGAGACGATGATGATGATGGGGAAGGAGGATGTTCGCTAAACGATGAATCTTTGGATTTATGTGAGATTCTCTTCCACCAGAGAGAAGAACAGGAGGAGGAGACGGTGGTATGAAATATTATCAAATAGCTCCCTAGGAAAGCGACCTGCCATGGCACGAGGAAGAAAATCAATAGGAACACAATTGATATCGAACCTATCGTGGTTCTTAACCTCCGCGTTCGCATCGGCGGCTCGCGCTCGCCTTCTTTCCCCCGTACAAGCCGCCCCAAAATCGAGGTGGCGACTGTAGCGAGGTAGGTGAGGAGAGAGAGCATCCAGAAGGTGATGACGACCAGACCGGTGGAGAGGAACACGAGGATTGGAGCTAGGAAGGAGAAGAACGGCTCGCCAGAGAGTCCGATGTACGCGGAGGTAGGGAGGGGTAGGACGGCTATTAGGAAGGAAATTAAGATGAGACGAGGAAGGAGGGATTTGATGAATGTGGAGATGGCTTGGTCCAGCGTTGGAAGGGGAGCTCCTAGGGTGCGGTTACTGTATTGAGTGACGGTGTCCCCGGGAATTAAATGCCGAATATTTCTCACCGTTCCCATTGACCGCCGCACGTATCCCCTGCCAGACGACGAGCGATGCGATTCCTATAGACCAAGTCGCCAGCACCGGCCAGTACCTGTACCCCCACCTCCCGATAGACGTCCACCAATCGATGGTGATCGCGATAGAGTCTGGGTAGCACGTCTCTGGCTCGCCGGAAGTGTGGAGCGTCAAGTTCAACCCCTTGTTGGAAGAGGAGGTGTGTATATAAGGCGCGGAAGAATGGGAATGCAGGAGCACTTGACAGTAAGGGAAGGAGGTGGACGGGTGAATACGGTGGTAGTGCGATTCGACGGGGGTTGTTTGAACGAGAAGGGGCGGGAGTAAGGTATCTAGAGTCACCGTCAGGACCATTGTGTTGCGAAATTGGAGGCGATAGCTCGGACTTGCCTCTACATGAGCTCGATCCGAATTTTGGTGTGAGGCGATAGACCAATAACGCGTTCACTAGAAGATCTGGGAAAATGATCTCGGTTTTGAAGGGGATATGACCAGATGGTGGCTTGGCGAGAGAAAGCGTGGTCGTTTTGAACAGTACACCTGGACAACAAGCGCGTTAGGAACGTAAGAAGCTACTAAACGTGGTCACGAACTGTATGGACCCGCATCTGAGCGAACACGCGAGGATTCATTTGTAAACCCGCCCATAATCCAGCCACTTCCATTTGCCCCATCGACCTTGACAGCGACCCAGGAAGCGGTGGAATCAGCCGGGACCCTGCCTTCAAAAAACACAATCCCCTCCGTCTCATCACTTCCAGCCCTTGGAACCGGAAACTCCTGATGAGGATGAGTGACTGGAAGCAATCTCAGCGTCGCAGGTGGTAATGGAGCACAATTTTTCGCTGAGAATTCTCCAGTACTGGAACACCTGAAGATCGAAGCTCGCAAAGAACCTGGATGAATAGGTGATACGGACCCGATCGTCCCACCCGCGAGATAAATCAGGAAACTAGTCATATCTCCATTCAATTCCCCATCATCCGGTGTTTTTGGTCGGCGCAGATAAAATACCTTCGATCCATGGAAGGCTGGGTTCACGAGCCTTAACGTCGGGCCTGAAGGATTGTCCGTTTCCGGTTCCGAGATGACCTCGGTCTGCGTGCCGCTGACGACTGAAACGGAAGAATCGGGGGTAGGGGGGGCTTCGTGTCCATTTCGTAACCATGCGTCTAGGATGAGCGCGCGAGCGAGAGGGGTGGATGGGACCGAGGCCGAGAGCTCGAGCACAGTCCTGGCGACCTGCCAACGAGTCTGGTGGCACCAAACCATCTCCCGGTGACCGATTCCGGTCCAACACCTTTCCATGCCGGAGGAAAATATCGTCTTTCGGAAAATTCCCTGGCCACTGGGTTCTGGAAGGATGCAGGATTCGGAGGGGACCATCGTGTCAGCCGCACCACCGCAGATCGAGACGATTGGTGTAGGATTGGAGATGAGATGCTTGTGGTTAGTGGAATATATGTCTTCTATTCGGCTATCAAAACGGGCAGGTGGGAGGGTGTGTGGGGTCGACATCGTAATGATGGCCGAAATATGTGGGGAGGGGAGGAGGGACGTGGCAACCACACCTCCCATCGAGTGGCCCATAACCACTATGGATGTATTAGGAGGGTATATTGAGAGGATATAACGGATTGCATCCAGGACGTAGGTGCTTTCCGAGAGAAGCGTAGGTCCGTGGAAGGCGGAGAGGTCTTCATTAAACTCGACGGCGAATATATCTAGCGGTTTACTCGCCGGGGAGCGGGAGGAAAAGTCGGGTGATACGGTGTATGGGGAGGAGAAATATTGTCGTGTCGCAGACGAGGCGATGGAACGTACTTGATGAGATGAACCCGCGTTCCCGGGAATGAAAAGCACAGGTGCACCGGATGGCTATGGTGCGTTGAGTTTACGGATCACTCGCGGCCAACCTGGGAATGACGGACCTGGTTGTTGTCCCAGCCTACTTCGCGATAAAGCCAGAGGGAATATCTCCCACTCAAGCTCGTCCAAGAGGCATTGAAGCCGCTTTGGAGGATATACGACGGAGACATGTAAGACATTCGGCATCCCTGGGGCGACAGCTGGTCGGGTGTCTGGGTGCTCGTCCGGAAACATGTGAAGATCGTAATAGCACTGAATACACCAAGTAGCACGCTTAGCATGCTATGATTCATAGGTGGCGAATTCGCACGGCCACCAGGATGTCACAAGCGGCTCCCGGGAGATGATCACGAAATTAAGGATTCAGTGCTGTTTCGAACTATCGTCAGCATTGTGGGCGGCCTTCGAGGATACGATTGCCTACCACCAACCGATGCTTTGAAATTGTTCAAAAGGGGCTGAAGCGCTGACCTGGCGAAGATCCAGCCCTTTGATGGGACCCGATGCACGTGACCTGGAGGCAAAAGTTGTGATCGGGCACCCGGTGTGCCCTGGACGAGAGCCTCGCTCGTAGAAACGTCGAGCTGGTTTGGCAATAAACTGCGAGTTGGGACCAGCGGAGAGTTTTGGGATTTCGAGGAGATATGTGAATTGGTCGGTGGTTTTTACGTGGTGGTTACACTTTAGACAGTTCGGCTGAGAACGTTGTGTGGTTGATCGATCATTTGCGATGATCACCACGCTTTTTGATGCCCCGCCCCGTCCAACGGGAAGAAGGGGACGGATGCGCAGTCCCGCAGGGGGTTTGGTGCAGAGAGGACGCAGACGCTTCAGCGAAGACGGCGCAGTGGTATTGTCAGTGAAAGGGATGGCCCGCTGGACCCTGCGTTGGCGCTTCGGGGTGCAGGGTGAGGCTCATGAACACGAGGATCGAGCACCGTGGCCCAACTTGTTGCTGCTGCGGGGCTGAACGGAACTTCCGACTTTTCTTATGCCCAACAAAAGATTTTCAAAAAAAGAGAAAAAAAGAAACGGATTTTCCGCTGGCCTGTTTTTCTATTTCTAGTCGAAAAAGCATCTTCGCGGAGTTTGGAAAGTGTGGAATTATGGGAAGAAATTGAAACGCCGACGCAAGCTACCGCGCCTCACAACATTTGAATCCCTGTTCCTTCCCAAGCTCATGCGCGAATCTTCTGCTCTCCCGGCCAAGGGCAGAAAATCAAACAGACCATTTGACGACCCCCAGCAGTCGTCCTCGGCCACTGAAATGTCTTCGGATTTCTCTGGAAGGCAAGCCTCCGCCTTCTACTCTTGCCTCGCCATTCCCGTCGAAGGCGCTACGCCGATCCAGGATCAGGAAACCCAGCCAAAATCCACCACCTCTCAATCCACCACCACTCCAAAGCGGGCTCCGAGAAAGTCCAAGACCGACGCTCTTGCCGCCATGCAGATTCAGGCCAACTCTGACGACAAATCCCAATCGTCCTATCAGGTCACGGGTGTTAGAACCTTCGACGACCCCGGTCCACCCATCGCCATTTCACCCGTGTTGGACATGAATTCTGTAAAGACGACGAGTCCTCGTAACCCTCCTCTGAGGAAACACTCTCGTCCTTTTGGTTTAGAGGATTGTCCTACTTATTATCCCACCATGGAGGAGTTCAAGGACCCCCTGGGCTATATTCGATCCATATCAGAGCACGCCAAGAACTACGGGATTTGCAAGGTTGTGCCACCAGAGTCGTGGAAGATGCCTTTCATGACAGATACCGAGGTATCTTCCTCTGCCACATTCTCGCGTCGCATAGAGGACTTATGGCGTTTCTTGATCCACAGACCTTCCGTTTCAAGACAAGGCTCCAGTGCCTCAACTCTATCGAGGCTTCGTCGCGGGCCAAGATAAACTTCCTCGAACAATTATATCGATTCCATAAACAGCAGGGTAACCCCCGTGTTTCCGTCCCGACGATAAACAACAAGTCTCTCGATCTCTGGCTACTCAGGAAAGAGGTGCACAAGCTAGGTGGCTATGAAGCGGTACGTTATTTTACGTCTTGTCGACCTCCCCCCCCTTATTCACCCGCCTTCAAGGTCAACAAAGGCAAGAAGTGGGCAGACCTCGGCCGCCTCCTCGGTTTTTCAGGTATCCCCGGCCTCTCGACCCAGATCAAGAACTCCTACACTCGAGTCATCCTCCCATACGAACACTTTTGTGAAAGGGTCCGGAACAACCCTTCCATTTCCAAGGTTGACAAGCGAGTCTCCTCCCCTGATCTTGGTCGCGAATCCAACGCTAATCCGAACACGTCAATGACATTGATGAGTACACGTGGGAAATCCCGTGCCAGCGCTTCAACCTCATCCAAGCAGAAAGATAGGGACGTCGAATCTGCAGTCAAGGAGGAGGGCGCGAGCGTGTATGACGATAACTCGCCACCCCTGAGCCCGCTCAGCTCAGCCTCGAGTACGCTTTCCGACCTTCCCGACGAACGGGACGCCCATGATCCCGATGGAACCTCGGAGGTCGCCAAAGGCAAGAGGAGGAGGGAGGAAAATGGTGAAGGTTCTTCCGCGAGCGCCGTCAACGGAAGGCTGAGAAACGGCGCAACTTCAACTGAGGTAACGCCCCATGCATCCGATACCACCAACACATGTTAACCGCACAGTTTCAGACCCAATGCGAAGTCTGTCATAAGACAGACCGTGGAGTCAAGATGTTGCTATGTGACGGCTGTGATTGTGGTGAGTCATGACCAATCATTCTGTCAACATTTCGGTTAAGTTCTGTAGGATATCACACCTTTTGTTTGGACCCACCGCTTAGTATTATTCCAAAGGGGCAGTGGTTCTGTCACACCTGTCTATTCGGAACTGGAGGCGATTATGGGTTTGACGAAGGCGAAGAACATAGTTTATCCAGTTTTCAGGCCCGAGACAGAGAGTTCCGCCGCATGTGGTTCACCGCCCATCCACCTGGTGACCACACCGAGGACGACTCGATCAAGTCGACGATCGGGAAAGGTCTCGTTTCCGAAGATGATGTGGAGAAGGAGTTTTGGAGACTTGTCTCTTCACAGAAAGAGACTGTGGAGATTGAATACGGTGCTGATGTTCATTCTACCACTCATGGAAGGTAGGAAACAGTTGGTCATTGTTCCTCCAGTTCTGATGTTCCACGTACCAGTGCTATGCCCACACTGGAGACACACCCTATGAACCAGTACTCGAAGGATCCGTGGAACTTGAACAATATTCCCATTCTTGCCGATTCCCTGCTCCGATTCATCAAATCCGATATATCCGGAATGACTGTCCCTTGGACGTATGTCGGAATGACCTTCTCTACCTTCTGCTGGCATAACGAGGTGAGCGTCCACTCGTATCCATCATGGGCCGCCTCTGACGACGTTTCCAGGACCACTACACGTACAGCATCAATTTTAGTAGGTACTTGGTTACGTTCCACAAGTCCACCGCCTCACCGCTCTCTAGTGCATTGGGGTGAGACGAAGACCTGGTATGGCGTACCGGGGGACGACGCGGAGTTGTTCGAAGATGCCATTCGGAAGGAAGCCCCCGATCTGTTCGAAGCTCAGCCCGACCTTCTCTTCCAGCTGGTGACACTTTTGAGTCCAAAACGACTTACAGATGCCGGTGTTCGTGTCTACGCTTGTAACCAGAGGGCGGGGGAATTTGTCGTCACATACCCAAAGGCGTACCACGCCGGGTTCAACCACGGGGTGTGCTACCGACTGAGCTTATCTTACTCCCTCTCGACCGCTGACGCTTCCTTTCGTGCAGTTCAACTTCAATGAAGCCGTCAACTTTGCACCTCCGGACTGGCTACCTTTCGGTCTTGACTGCGTGCGCAGATATCAAGAACACGGAAAGATGCCAGTTTTCTCGCACGACGAGCTCTTGGTCACCGTGACTCAACAGTCCAATTCAATTAAAACGGCGCTTTGGTTCGTGACTTCTCGCCGATCTGATCGTTAAAGTCAACGCCACAATTGACATCATACCTTCCCCAGGTTGAACGATAGTTTCAAGGAGATGATTGACCGAGAATTCGCCTTCAGGAGACGTGCCCGTGGTGCCAAGTTTGGCGAAATTCTCATTGAGGAGGATCGTCCGGAGGACCAGTACCAATGCTCAGTGTGCAAGGTCTTCCTCTACCTTTCCCAGATCACCTGCCAGTGCACCACTCAGGTTACCTGCATGGACCACGCCGAGAAGCTTTGCAAATGTTCTCTCTCGAGCCGCGTTTTAAGGAAACGATTCTCGGACGAGGAACTGACCGAGGCTCTCGTCAAGGTCTCCGATAGGGCCCGCGTTCCAGAAGCGTGGAGGTCGAAACTGACGAACCTACTCTCATCGATTGCCCGGCCGCAGCTCCGTTCTCTTCGCGCCATCCTTGCAGAAGGGGAGCGTATCAGTTACCCTATGCCTGAGTTACAGGCTCTCAGGAGATGTGTCTCACGTGGGAACGAGTGGGTTGAACAGGCCAACATGTTCTTACGTAAGGCAAGTCGGAAGAGGGCCCGCAAGTCCGCACGTCCAGGTGACATTATCAAACCCGGTGTACTGGATGACTCCTACGACAGGCCGGAGCGGGGGCTGGAGGATGTCTACGCCTTGCTGAGGGAGGTCGAAGGACTTGGATTTGACGGTCCCGAGTTGGACGCCCTGCGGACTCTCGCAAAGGATGGAGAGGATGTCAAGTCAAAGGCCCGCCACTTTCTCGCCGCTCCAGAGGAAGAACGCTCCCGACCAGGTTTCGTCCAGGACTGCGAGAACCTGGGTATCACCGCCTCTTCGCTGAACGTATACATCCAAGAGTTGTTCGAGGTTGAGCAGATCGTGTTGAGGGATCGCCTGATGAAGGATATCGATGATTGGGAAGCTGGAATGTTGATGGATGATGTTCGGAACCTCGTTGCGAGGGCCCGAGCCTGCAATCTTTCAGTCGACGGTCGACACATGAAGGTTCTCAATGCGAAACAAGCAGCAGGATCGAGTTGGGAGGATGGAGCCAAGGCTTTGATCGCTCAGCGGGTCAAGAATCTGGAGGACCTCGAGGAGTTTGCAAAGACAGAGTCGAACGTTCCTGTTGACGGTGCCCTACTGGATCGCATCATGAATCTCCACGGCCGGGCGAAGGAGTACCAGAGACAAGCGGATGCCATCCTCCACCGCGAGCCTGGCGTTGGTAAAGTCAAACCTCAGGATGCCATGAAGTTGGTCACACGTGCGGAGGGAAGTTACAACATCCCCTCGATCAATGACCTTAGGAGGACGACAGACTTTGCACTCGACTTGGAGTCCAGGTGCGAGATGGTGATGAGGGGGGCATATCAACATGTCGAATCGGACGGCGACGTTTTCAACATGTTCCAGCAGTGGAAGAACTACGCGAAGGAACACCTTACCATGTTCACCATCCCCAATTTCGAGAAGTTCGAGAGAAGGTTAGCGGATCACTACCGTTGGATCGATCGTTTGCCATGGAACCACCGCCGGCAAGGTATAGCTCATGCTACCAAACTTTGCGAGGACGTTATGGAAGCAACACAAATCAATGACGACACTCCCTCCACGGATGAATATCTCAGCTGTATCTGCACCACACCCGTCCGACCTCCTGCGCCGGGAACTGTGTCCGATGCGGTTCAATGCGACCATTGCTTCGCCAGGTTTCATGGAGCCTGTGCCAGTAGTGGTGGCTCCTGCCCGTTCTGTGATCACCATCACTGGAATGGATCCATCCACAAGGACAGAAGCTGGCATTACTGCTACCTGGTCGAGGTTGCTAGTGAGGCTCCCCTGATCTCCCGCACTCACTGCCCCGAGTGGAAGCAAGTGGAGGCCATAGTTTTCCGTGTCGATCGCCTCGTGCAACAGGTTGGCCAGTTCTTGAGCTTCGCATCCCACCCTGCCAACCAACGTTCGGAACTGCTGCCGCGAGTCAAACACTACATGCGCAAACTCTATAGACTCCAGTTCGTCGTCGGCCATTCGGAGAACGTCTCGTACGGGCTTGACCTTGCGGGCTTGCACCGACTCCTTGCCTCTCAACCCGCTCAGCCCAAGAATAAAAAACGCAAGCGTCCCAAGCTTACTTTCGGCCAGGACTACGACAAGGACTGGACGGACGGGACAAGATGCATCTGTCGTGGTCGCACGGAGTACCTGATCAACTACCCCAAGGTCCAATGCGAATCTTGCCAGAGGTTCTATCACAGCGGATGTGTCTTTTTCCCGAGTAATCACGCGGATCCATCCAAGAACGTCTTCACTTGCCCTCTCTGCTGCCTGAGGAAGAACAAGAAGTATCCTTATTCCGAAGTCCGAGTGCGCAGTGTTGGTGAGTACTCCTTTTGTCATTTTATTGAGTTTGCATACCGACTGAATCCTCAGATCCACCGGACATGGATACTTACATTGATACCGAGAACATGTTATCGTCATCCTCCAAAGCCGTCATATACAAGAAGCTTCCTCGTCCATATACACAAACGCTGTTCGTCGAACTGGTCAAGTACACACCTGGAGATACCTCCCTACAAGAACCTTCCTCTTCTTCCAGACCTCATTCCGTCGTCGATGACCGACTGTTACACCACTCTATCCCCTCTCCTCATCACCACCAATCTCAGTCACCCGAATTGAACAGATACGTTCCTCCGCCACCTCCGTGGTCAAGCAGATGGAGCAATGCTGCTACTGCCGCTTCACCCCCGACCGGAGCTCCTTCCGCTTCCGCGCCAGCATCTCCCCCCTTGTTACCCTTACCCGGACGCGAGTTGAGAGAACCTCCCCGAGGTATACCGACACCACCTATCTCCCTGAAGCGCAAATATGACGAAGAGCCTGTGATGGACTCTCGGCAACTTCCGCCATTCCATGGTGATTACGACAGGCGAGGATTGAAGCGCAGAGAGGACGAAGGTCCTATTGACGTGGATCGTTCGAGGTCCCCGGCCAGTTACTATAATGCCACTTCGACTAAGGAGTACATCGACCGTAAGTTTACCTCCAATGGGTTACCAGGTCCCAGCGTTCGCGATGACATGCGGGATCGGACATCCCCAATTCTACCTCCCCTGGCCAATAGGGATGTTACTCGAATCCCCGTGAAACGGAAATACGATGACGCCACTCCTGGCCATGAAGATCGTCTGCTTCCTAGCCCATCGTCGATGCAACCATCCCCAAAACGTCGTTTGACCGGCAGCGGCGTTACCCTTCCTCCACCCCCTTCATCCGTGTCACCCGTACCTCTTCCCCGTCATCCTCCAACTCTCTCTCCTTCTCTTGCGATGATCGTGTCTCCAACCTCCACTGAACCACGGCCTTCTCCACGCGAACGGCGACCTTCTATTACATCTTATCCTTCTTCAGTTTCCGCTCCCAGCAACCAAACACGGTTGCCTCCTATGACCCCTCCTTCGCCGCAGAGGTTGATTTACAGAAATTCCTAACTTGCTTATTGATGCATCCAGTGGCCGTGTCACTCCCTATTCTTGTAGTTTTATGTTTATGATTGCCATCGCTGCTGTTTTCTCTTTCGTTAACCGTATGCATATTTTCTCTCTAGGGTATGTCGTGACGTAATCCACCGAAACCAATGACCGATCGAGGTTTTACAAATTTGATAACTTGCATGAACTCCCCTCATCCCGTGGGAGCCTTGTCTGTCTGTTCCCTCTAGTCTGTGTCTTGTCTGACTGTTGGACCATCCCTAACTTCGGTTGGTCTTTCTGTCGTGGCATATAACCTGGAGCACGGTCTCACACACTTCGATCCCCAGTTCGAACAAAACTGCCCGAGTCTGTTTGACTCCGTTGACAAATGGCCCCTGGTGCCAGCGAATCTCCCATCCTCGCCAGCTCGCCCCTCTCCGTTCGCATCCCTTCGCACTCGCCCGTTCGTCACCGAACAATCAGCACCCACGATGTTGACACCGACGTTGACGGGCTTCCCCGCTCGATGGGTTCAAGACATTCACCAACCCTCAGCCGCTCACAAATGAATCCCCTTGATCCGGATGTCCGCGAACGACAGAGGACCATGGATGTTGACATGGCAATACAACTTTCGAGGGTTCGGAGCGCTACCATTAGCCAACGCCGCCCAGTTCCTCCAACGATTACACGGAGACGGTCCGACGAACTCACGCCGACCTACAACCGATATTCGCAACCCTCAGGGCCAGATTTCCCATTTCCGGAACCAGAGCAGTTGGTGAACGAGGAACAACTAGATTTTGGTGGACCAACAAGCAGGGACTTGGACGAGGATCAGTCTCGAATAGACCTGCGCTCACCCTCCGTTCACCTCGGCCACGACGGGCATGACGATCCACGCATGCTATCTCAAAGCCCAGATCATCGCGACCTCGACATGGGATCCACGGGTTTAGAACCCACTCCATCCATGGGCGAGTTGCCCATGTACCGACCCATGTCGATACCACACACTCACCCAAGATGGGATTTTTCTGCCATAGAGGAATTTACCAAGGCGGAGAAAAGTCGTTTGGGTATACAAGCAGCCCAGGCATCACTTCCGATACCTACGAATCGTGTTCGTCCCTCACAGGAGGTGGAAGGTGATGGTGCTGATGCCGATGCGACAATCAGTACCTCCATTGGATTCACCCTGCCTCCTCGGCGGCCCCGAGAGCGTAAGCTCAGTCACTCGAATGCCGGGAATACACGAAGAGGGAAGATGGTATTGTTCGAGCAAGCTATCAACAATTCTTCGGGGAGACCTCCACTGTCGACCCGTACCACCATTCCTGAGATCCCAGAAGGGAACTTCCCCCCATCATCCGAAAATATCCCAACGCCTGCAGGCGGCCACGACAGACCATATCGGTTCTCCTTTTATTCCAACGCGCTATCTCAAACAATCCACTCAAGGAGCCTGTGCGAGTTGCCCGCTGAAGGACAAACATTTGAAGAACTTTTCACCGGCGTCAATCCTCCAGAGTCGCGATCCAGCGTTCCTCAATCCAGTTCCGCCTCGCCGGGAATGAACGGAAATGTGAACAACAAAAATGCCCCGCCAGAATTTGCCATTCGGGTGGGGTTGGAAGATCAGATGAAGAGGGGGAATGGGGATCCCGATACAGAAACGGCGACATGGTGGTTAGACGTCATGTCACCAACTGATGAGGAGATGAAGATGCTGAGCCATGTGTGTTGACGGTATCTTGACAAAATGACCTCACGAGGAATTAACGTATCTTTTAGGTTTTCGGTATCCATCCCTTGACAACCGAAGACATTCAAATGGAAGAAGCGCGCGAAAAGATCGAGTTGTTCCGCAACTATTATTTCGTCTGTTTCCGGAGTTTCGATCAGGATCCATACAGTCCAACTCACCTAGACCCTATCAATATGTACGTGGTAGTGTTCAGGGAGGGAACCCTTTCTGTATGTGGATTTCGCCTCCAACTCCAAGTGTGTCAACCCTTACACACGAGATGTCCTAGTTCCACTTCCGCCCAACACCCCACCCACAAAATGTGCGAAGGCGAATCAAACAGCTCAAGGATTACATTAACGTCACTTCGGACTGGATCTCCTACGCCCTTATTGATGATATCACAGACGCGTTCGGCCCTCTAATTCAGAGCATCGAATACGAAGTCGACAGTATCGACGAGCTGGTGTTGATCCTGAAGGACGCTGAACAGAGTGACATGTTGAGAAGGTGCGTGATCTGGAAAGAACGACCCTTCCGGGTAGTTGAACTGGTGCGACAGGATTGGAACCTGTCGGAAAAAAGTTATGGGTTTGTTGCGACTGATGGGTAACAAGGCCGACGTCGTGAAAGGGTTGGCAAAGCGATGTAATGAGAACTGGAGGGTGGCACCGACCTCTGACATTGTACGCCTCATTTATCTCCGAATTTTATCATGCCTGATTGGGGTGGTACCAGGGACTTTATCTCTCCGATATTCAAGACCATTTGATCACGATGACCCAGAGTTTGAACCACTACGAGAAGATTCTTTCTCGCTCCCATTCTAACTACCTCGCCCAAATCTCAATCGAGATGACAGACGCGAACAATCAGATCAACGACGTTTTGTCGAAGTTGACCGCGTTGGGTACGGTTCTCATTCCCATGAACTTGGTCACCGGTCTCTGGGGCATGAACGTTCACGTTCCCGGTCAAGATGTTGATGTGAGTGTAAAAGGCTCCATTGAACATGTATCTTCCTCATTGCATTCATCCAGGGTTTCGGTTGGTTCTCTGCAATAATTGCGTGCCTCGCAGCCATCGCCGTAATCGGCGGCTGGTCCACGTATAAACTGATGACCAGGTGACGGTCAACGATGCATCTGAGCTGCGTGTACGTCTTTATGTGTTTGGCGGCTTCCATGGCTTGCGCGGATTGCACAAGCTTATGGGCGTTCGCCAATCGTCCTTCCTGTACCATTATCCGGGTATTGCCTTATTGTTATTTCATCAGACTGTAGTAATCTCGAGGGTTTTAAAGCTTTGAAACTGTGTCCTGTTGTCCAGAACCTAGTGATCCAAGTTCTCAAATATGCAAATGCAAGGTGGCTCAAGTTTGTTGTGTCTTCCACCGACCTCAAGATGCAATAGAAAACACTGTAACACAACCGCAAGGAGCACGACAAGGATCGTCGGATGTGAGTCTCCACGTCGTGCAGTTGGAGGCCAGAGACCAGCGTTTGGATCAGATAGATGTCTATAATATACACTACTCGTACCGTCTCGGGACCCGAAACCAAAACACAAAGTATCACTTCCAGGGAAAAAAGGAGGGAATGCAGCGGAGCTGGTGTGTATCGAAGAGATAATATATGGAAAACGCTGTCTAAAGGAACGGGGGGTGGGGTGAAAGGTGGTGAAGTGACAAGCGAAATGCCTGGGGATCATTTCTTACGCAACTGAGCGCGCAGGCCCTCATTCTCCGTTTGAGCAGCGTTCAGCTCTTCGAGTAACGCCACGCGTTGAGTCTGTTCAGACATCCTCATCGCGTCGATCTCCTCATTCGCCTCGGCCAATTTTCTATCGGCCACTGCGAGCTGAGCTTCCATCTGCTTCCGGACTGTGTTCGTCGCCAACGTGATCTCGTCGGCGAGGGACAGACTCTGTGCACTCAGAGAAGCGTTGGCAGCGGTCAGTTCACGGCAAGTCTCCGCTTGTTCAGCAGCTTGCTCCTCCAACTCCTGCTTTTCGGCCTCGAGTCGATCCAGTGCCTCTTGCAGCTGAGCGACTTCGTCCAACCTGGGTTTTCCGGTCAGTAAAAGCACAGGAGTAGGGCAAGGAAACTGAGGTCTTACAACTCGGCGTTCTTATCCGAAATGGCAGCGTCCCTTTCTTCGAGCGCCTTGACTTGCTTCTGATAAGTCTCAAGTGCGGCACTTGAATCCATCGCCAATTTCTGCGCCCTCTCTGCATTCTTCTTCAGCAGGTCGTGCGCCTGAGCGAACCGTATTAGCCGCTCGATCAACGCCCTATCGTCTACGATCAGGGACTGGATCCTAGATACGAAGGCTTCGATGGTGAATCCAGCGATGGAAAATTGGCTTGATCCTGGGGATCCCGGAGTGGCTGGCCGACTTTGTACCTTGGTACTGTCGTAGAGCGCCTTGAGGCTTCGGACGTCCATCTCGGAAAGAGATTGTTTCATCGGACTACCAGTCGGCGACTGTGATGGGGTAGTGGCCCGGAACCGGTTCTGTCCGAGTTTCGCCCCGCGAGCTTCGGCGGAGGGGAGAATAGCCCATACAGGGGCAAGGGCGGCGATAATTGTTGCCGCGTCGCCTTTGTATTCGACTGTTGTCGCGGTCGCTGAGGTTTGCTGAGCGATAAGTTCGACAATCCTGTCAGATTGTTCCTGTAACATTTATCGTTAAGCGGATCCACTAGGCTGACGGAGACGAGATAACAAACTCGTGATTGGGTTTCGAGATACTGAACCTCCTTCTTCAATGCTTCGGTTTCCGCATGGGACTCCCTAAGTGTGTTCGAAAGTTCCCGTTGCTCGCGCACGGAGTCGCGAAGTTCCCGAACGGTATTCAGGATATTCTCGACGAAGTAAGAGATCGATTCCGCGAGGACGGGAATCGTCTCATCGGAATCGCTCGGAAGGGGTACATCGTGTTCTTGAACAATAGCCCACAGGGTAGCTGACGCCTCCTCTGTGGGGGCCAGTTCGCTCGCCCACCTGGCCTTTTCAAGCTCGAAGCGAGTGTTGACCTTGGTCAATTCCAGATCCTTGGCCCGAAGAGTAGCGTCCATCTCCGATTTGAATTTAGCGAGCTCCTGTTCCTTAACCAGAACCTGTTTATTCGCTTCAGATGCTTCTCCGTTACGTTGATCCGCAGCTTCCAGCTGTTGTTGGAGGCTCCCAACTTGCCCCTTCCTTTCCTCCAGCTCGAGTCTCGTCAATTCCAGAGCCTCGTTTTGTCGCCACAGTTCGTCGATTTCGCCCTTGCACTGCGCAAGCTCGCTCTCCAACGAACGTGCCTGTTCCTCAGCTGTCTGAAGTTCCATCTCGAGTGTTGTCTGCAACTGTTCTTTCTCCAGCTTTAACAACGACAGATCCCGAGCCAGATCAGCTTGTTGCTTATTCGCTTGAGTGAGCTCTCGGGTAACAGCGTTGAGCTTCTCCTCGAGGGCTGTGAGGTCCTCGTCTGATGGGGGTTTCTTAGGCGGTTGGGGTATGACAGCATCTACATGACCGGCAAAGAAATGCTCAAATTTTGTGTGAACGGATGGAGCCCTGGGATCGATAGGGGAGCTTATGCCTGAAGGAAGGGAGGAGTGATCCACTATTGGTGATTGGGTGGAATGGTGGGATTTCTCGAGACGTTTCAGCGAGTAGCTGAGGACGCCGGCTCGGTGTTCCATTAGCCGTCGGTGAATCTCGTTGACCTGTTCAGAAAGTATCCAGACATCCTTTTGAACGCTCTCGACCTTGGAGTTGGCCGTGTCGACCTGTTCAGTAGTTTGCTTGGATACACCCTTGTACGGTGCGTTGACCTTGGCCAGTGACAAAGCGGCATCACGTATTTTGGTCTCGAGGGTTAGCCTCTTCTTAAGGCCGGTTAAGCGGGACGATAGGGCTTGATACTCCTGGATGGGCTGCGTCAGTGGAGGATAATCAGTTGAGGCTGTCAATGGCTACGCACCTTTTTGAGTTCCTCTACTTGTTCGGAGCTCAAAATTTCATGCCCCTCACACTCTACGACTGCTTCAGAGGCCAATAGGCTGAGTAGCAATTCGTCGCGTGTGCTATAGGCGTTCTCGCCGTTCTTGTGATCGACACTAAGCGGTATGGCGTTTGGAGGGGGTATTCGGGTGGCTTTGCGTGGAGGGGAGGTCGTTTGGACAGAATCTGCTCGGGATGTTGAAGGCCGGTGTTGATCTTCGCCCTGATGTCGTGGTTTGTCTCGCTTGAGAGAGAGAGGGCTGGTTGTGCTGACTGGGGATTCCGTCAAGACATCGGTTGTTTGGTCGTTGTCTGTCGGTGGCCATGATGGCTTGTTGTTGAGGGAGAGAGGTGATATTTGGACAACTGGAGTGGGCTGCGGTGGATCCAGGCTAGTGGTGTTGTTACCTGTCAGAAAGCGTCGAACGCCGTTCATGGCGGAGTCGGAAGAGAACCATCATCACTTGTGTTCCGCCGTCGTGGTCGCGGACGTCGGCCATGTCCTTCACCTTCCAATGGCCACGGTTTTCAGACCAATTTCACGAGAATGCGATCCAGATGCTCGACTCTGCTCTCAACAAGGGAAACAAGCCACCGGTCATCGCAGACAGGATCGAAGTCGTAGAACTCGAGATGGGCTCCCAAGTGCGTACCCGCGCAGTCTTCGGAAGCTTCGTCTGCATTTCCTAAAGACCTATTCCTTCAGCCCCCAGAATTGGAGATTCGAGATATTGGAGAGCTGACCACAGATCAGTTCCGGGGAATATTTCGTTTAACGTACTCGGGTGATGCCCACCTTGTGCTCCGGACCAAGGTCCAGGTGCGCACGACCACCCCTAACAACGCTTCTATGGTCTGAATATCCCTTCAGGCGAACCCACTGAATCACAAACAACCCGACATCGATCTGATGACCGGATCGCGAGGCATGCTCGCCGCCAAACAACCCCTCGTTGTTCCCATGCTGCTCCGATTATCCCATTTCAAACTCAACTCTTACGTCGTCCTCGTCGTTTCCAAGCAAAAGGGTATCACTATCGTATTCAAGACGGATCCGCTTCAGCATGTGGACATCAACAGCACGTTCGATTCGATAGCCGTCATCCAAAAATTTATTCAGAGGGAAATCGAGGGTCAACTGCGACAAATGTTTAGAGAAGACTTACCAGGAATTATCCACCGCCTCAGTCAGCAGTGGCTGAAGGCAAAGGTCGAGGCCCCCTACCTATCGAAACGCACAGTTTCTCAGGCTCCACGCCCGTTCTCTTTGTATGAACCTACTTCCCCAGTCTTCCCTTCTCCACTGTCTGCTCCTGCCTACTCCGTTGCTGCCCCTAGTGTGTTCGGGAACCGGCGTCCGAGATCAGTTTCTGGTCTATCTACCACGAGCCATCGTTCTGCTCCTAAGCCCCTTCCAACTCCAGCTATGGGACTGGAATCGCCCACTTCGTTCCCAGAGATCGAGAACTTTGACCCCACCTATGGTCTGCGGCCGGAGGGACTTCCAACCAAGAGCTTGTTTAATAATTTCAGCAAGCTTTTCTCCCCGGCGAAAGGACTTGCAGAACTCACGGAGCCCTTGGAAGAAGTTGATGAACTGGATGAACTTGCTAGTTTTTCCAACGACATCTCGAACACTCGACCTTCAACTCCCTCTATCCCTTCTGAGAATCCACAAGACTACGAAACTATACCAGCAGTTGGGGGCGGTACGATCACACGACCCAGGATGTACCTCTCACAATCTCAGGTGCAAAGTCCCCTTGGCACAACGACTGTGAATCCGGTCCTCCGGGCGCCGTCACACCTCCGGCGATCATCTTCACTGGAATACGAGACTCTTCCGCGACTGCGTGGACCCTTACCGCTTCGCCAACCCACACTGACATCCCCTCTGGCGAACCCACAGTTCGGAACCTTCGATCCAACACGTACCCGCACCTCTCCACTTGTACAATCCCCCCATTCGCGATATTTCAACCCAGAACTGCCTCCCCTCCCCCCCACCTCGACGCCACATCTCATCCCACGAAGACCGCATACTCATGTACCGCTCCCGACCCCACCTCCATCAGAAACGTACACCGATCCTGGAAACTCTCCCTCTCACAGGCGCCGGCTCAGCTTGGATCGGCGATCATCAATATCATCCTCGATACCAGACCGTTTCGACACGACTTCGCCAAACCTTCACGGAAGCTTTGGACCAGATCCAGATCCACAGATCATCCTCCGTCCATCGCTCAACGAGCACGTCTTCAAACTCTCCACCCTCACCCACTCCAATCACACGTTGTCTCCGTTCACACGGTCTTTGGAACACTTTGCCGTACGCAGTGGACCACCCAAGGCTTCTGCGAACTCTGGAGTCGGGGGCGGGCTGTCGGATAGACCGCCCCAGGCGAAAGTAAAGGCGAAAAGGAAGAGGATCTACCGTGTTGGTGGAAAGAAGGAACTTGAAGAACCTCCTCAATCAAAGTTCCCTCCTGCGCCATCGTCAGATTTCGACGAATCAGATATGGATCGATACTTCAAGTGGAGAGACGAGGTCGACCAACATCACCAACTCGACCCAAATTACCAACCTTCCCCTCGCGAAGAGTTACCTCCTACTCAGTTCACGCCACAACCCCCTCCCGCCCAACTCCGGAAACGATACCCTCAACAATCCCTGCATCTATGACACGTGTATAGAACCACAAGCCGGTTTGATTTCGCTGGTCTTCTACTGGTTTCCTTCGCTCCTTTGGTCGTTGTTTCCCCATGCACTCCCTGTTGCTTTTCTTGGCTGTTATTTAGACTCGCTTTGCTCTCTGGCCTCGTTCGAACCTCAACTCATGGTAGATACGACAGTAAAACACTCGACAAAGACAAAAGTATTTATTAGACAATTCGCACTCGCATCCCCCGCTAGGTATAGCTAGATCTTGTATGTAATTTGCACTCTCATACCTTCGCAACCCCTTCTTTTTTTGCAAACCAAATGTATGCGGCCTATCCTCTCGGATGCCGTGACTCGGCTAACGAAAAACCCAACACCAGTACGGCTGCAAGCTATTGAGGCATGAAAGCAGGTCCCAAGTTCCTGTAGACATCCGTCGATGCGGCGAGCGGTTTTGGTGGGAGCGAACTTTCCCCTGTCATCATCGGTATTTGAACCGTGCCGAGAACAGGTGAAGTCGCAGCTTCCTCGAAGTCCTGCCCGAGAAACACTCAACGTAACATTCTCCAGATGGGTGAAATGGACTCACGTCAACGTGCATGCTTGGCAACCTACTCGTATTTTGCCTTACTTGATTACTCTGTCGCAACTCTCTGAAGTCATTCTTCAGGTAAGTCTTCGTCAGCCCAGTCACGAGCGGAGACCTTAGGATCGTCGATGGAGATATGTTTGCCATCCCGATTACATCCTGGGCTTGTGGTTTCATCGGAGGCGTTCCTGGTGGGGGTTGTGCATCCGCGATTTGGTGAATGATGTCATGGATCTCGGAAAATGAATAGGATAATGTGGATGGAAGTTGAGTGAGGGTGATGGACTCGGTGGGGTGTTGGAACGAAGGGGCTATCTTTGATTGCAAAAGTTCTACCTTTTCTGGGGGAACCTCGGGATTGATATTTTCCAGGAGATCGGAAAGATGTGAACCTGTCAGTCCAGGAAGTTCGACCGGTTCATCACTACGTTCTGCAGTGACCTCGAGAATCCGTACGACCACCGTCGCTAATTGAAGGTCGACCATGAGGGTCGGGACCAACGCACCGACCATAGCCCCAACTTCTGGTCGCATCTCGACGAGTTTATCCTCCGGGAGTTTCTTTAGTAGGTCAGGAATAGGTTGCAAGTTCGATACGAGATCCGTAACCGAAAGGTCGATCTCCTGTGCGGTCCGCAGTAGAGTCGAGGAAATGGCGCCGATTAATGCCGTGTCATCGATCGTGCGGCTGGAAGCAATGCGATATGCGATATCAGTCGCATGTGATACCGCGTACCGGCGTCGGATAAGCCAGTCCAAGCATAAGGACAACAGGCTAAGCATCTCCGGCGAGGATTCGATGAAGTCCAATGACCAAATCGATACGCTTGACGATGGCGAAAGCAGGTCCTCAAGTAACCGGAGGTACAGCACGACTTGGTACAGAAGAATATTGATTCCGTTCGGGTATTCGTCAGCGTTTTGAACCAAATGGTGGAAGTCCTTCATACTCTCTAAGACAAGCCACTCTCCCACCCCTACGACTCCATCGTCAACGTTCACCAGGCGCTTAATCAAGTGCGCCTTGCTCTCTACATCGAGGACCGTAAAAAATGCACGTAGTTCGGTTAAGACGTTGGGGATTACACGCTGAACCCAAAGTCCAGTGTACTCGTCGTGACCGAGGACCTCGGGGTCGGGGAAAGGGATTAGGTGATCGACGAGGGTGAAGGCTTGATGGAGTTGGTAGATTGGATCCATTTCACCGTCCCGCATGCCGTGCACGAAGATCATTCGAAAGATTATCTCCGATACATGTCTTGAGCCGACCGAGAGATCGAGGTTAGTCAAGGTTTTTAGCGAATAGATACAAGTATCGCGTGTCTCCCTAGCGACAGTTGTCACCGGATCTGCGCGTGAAAATGATGCATCGGCGGCATCCGTACAGGCGAAGAGGTCGACGGTGTTTGTAGTCCATTCCCGTATGACGCGTGTCGGGGGGAGGTAAGAGGATGCAAGGCGGGTAAAGAGAGTCAGGGTCTCGTTGACCGAACGGAAGAGTTGTTCGGTAATGTTATGGAGTTTGTTAGGGGGTACCGCGAGACTGAACTGTTGCTTGATGCGTTGGACAAGAGTAGAGTACACCTCACCAAGGTGGATGACGATCCCTTGCGCCCGTCCTCCCCAGCTAGATTCTAGGACCTTCCATTCTCCATCGTCACTGGTGCGGATGATTGAATCGATGACGGTCAACGAGCAGCGTAAAATGCGGAGGTTCCGTATGTTGCTTATATCCATACCCGGGAGTCCCACAAGTTCTTCCAGAGCGCATGCAAGTCCACCATCCGCGATACCAGCAAGTTTTTGCAGAGTCAAGCGTTCTCCCTCCGTAATCACGGAGAGCGGTTGGTTCAGGGCGAGGATACACTGGATGATGTCTTGGGAAAGGAACGATTGGGGCTCCTTGACTAGATTGAGAATGATATTCTCGGCGTCCATGCCTGCCCGTGTCGGAGTATCATCGCCATGAACCATGCACTCCAATCGGTATGTCATTTGAGGGATAAGTAAAAAGTGATTAACAATCTGGCAGGGGATGAGTAAATATCGAACCACGTTCCCGACTCTCACATACCTCTCGATAGCCATCAACTGTTTGCCATAAACGGAGGATTCCTAGTACTCGTTCGCGACAACGAGCATTCGGGAGACTGTCTGACCACGCGTAGACGGCGATGCATAATGCTACGCTAACACATGCTTTGACAAAAGCTAGAAAATCCTGATGATTTGTGGGGACCGGGGGATCTTGTAGGAGGTTAGGCGGGTAGGAAAGGGGGACTGCGGTTTCGTGATTAATATGTTCAAACATGTTGGGGTGGTCTATCATCGATTCCAGCCAGATTCCAAATGCGAGCTCATGGGTGCCAATGTCTTTGAGCAGTATAGCAGCAACCGCAAAGTCCCCGTCGGGATTTATGAGGGCATCACTGAGTGCGTGCCATCCTTGGATTCGATCCAACAACTTTGTCGCATCCGAGCTGGTGTCCGGATCCCCAACATATATGTTTCGAACATCCTGGACCATATCAAGGAACTTGCCAGAATCGAGATGACGTGCAACGTCGACGTTTGTCGCAGCTTGAGCAAGTTTCGCCATCGTGTACTTGTCAAGGTGAGAAGGCTCGATAATTTCGGTTAAGTCAACCTTTGCCTATGTTCTCAAGTCAAGTTCGCAGCGAAGAGGACGTTCAAGTGAGGCAACGTGCCAGGATAAGCTTGGTCAATTCCGGGTTCTGCGAAGCGATGTTCGACAGTAAACAGGAAATGCGGTACGACTGATCACTATCCTGAGAGGGCAAGGATGCGTTAAGATGGTCTCAGCCTGCAAGCGGAGAAGAAAACATACAGGTGGTCCGATGACGCTGGAAATCTTATCAGCAAAACGAGAGAGCTGGTCGGAGGTCAATTCATCTGAGATCTGCTCTGTCGTGAGCTTGACCGCCTTCTCCAGACTAAAGTCGGCTATATCTTGGCCGAGGTCCACATACAAGTACGGGAAATCAGGATGCTCCCAGTCAGCATCAGAGGGCTTTACACAGTACATCAAGCGGACTACGATTGCCAGCGAAGGGGATTCGGGTATTAGTTCAAGGAGTTGTCTTGCAAGCAAGGTGGGATCTTTGGCATTAGCAGGGTCGAGAGAACCGGTTAGGGGTGTGTGTTCAACGGAGGGGAGCGTGTTTGGGCGGTAAGTGAGTGGTATGATGGGTTGTTCTGCGACCAAGTCGCCATATATCGCAAGAGAGAGATATTCGAAGTCCCCTTGGAAAATCACGAACCGGGTTGCGTGCTGGGAGATGATCAGCACACGTATGAGGTGACCATCGAAAATCCAACCTCGGTTGACATATCGACAACAAACTCGGCGCGATCTCCAGAATATGGGAGCACAGAGTGAACGAGTTCATTCGTAGGTTTCGGTCGCAAAGCGGGGTCAGCGGGTGTCATCGGTAGGATGTTGAAATAGACATTAAGATAAAACGCAGCAGGTTCTGTCCTCCTGTTCCAGCGGTATTAAAAACCAACGTTCGCGAAGGAGAGGATAGCAAAACGCACGCGACTACGTCCGGACACTGCGCGAATGGCAGGGTGCCGGTAGGAAAGATCTTGATTGTCTTGACCCGGACGGGTGCGTTGAACCTGATAGCGGCGAGATGAGAATTGCCGGATGGCTCGAGAATGCACCATTCCAGTAACATCTTGGGCGGTCGTGGCTCTGAGAGCGCGTCCGTGGCTTGGGCGACTGGGGCTTGGCGAGTTTGTCGGCTGGCTCGGGGGAAGCCCTATTAGGCTCACGTGGCACCACGAGCTCTCTCAAGTTCTACTACCCTCCTACCCTCTCTCACCTCTAATCCGTTTCTCCTTCCGAATCTCTCTTAATCTCGAGCTGACGGAAGGTTATGACAACGATGACAACACAAACGGGCGTACCGACCTCCTCGCTACCAGAGAAGCCCACGACTCAAATCAAACAAAGGGCGAGGAGCGGAAGCCTCTTGAAGGTCGAACAGGTCGGCGAAGGTTCTGCAGAGCGAGATTTGGACCAGAACCTCTACGTGAACATTAATGCCGACTGGGTCAACATGAAAGGTAGGCACACTCCGTCCGTTGTCCTCGTTTGATCCCAAACAGCCGTTTCCTTCCCCTAGGCGCCTGGCTCGTTCACCCCGTGCTCGTCTTTTGCGGAAAGATCGTGGTTGACACCATCCCGGGAATGAACCAGGAAATCAGCTGGACGCTAACGAACCTTCTCTATCTGCTCGTGAGTTCCGCCCATCGACTGCGCTCGCGTGACTCTAATCTAATACTGCGCAGTTCTCATACTTTGTCTTCCATTGGGCGACTGGCATTCCGTTCCAATCCGACCTGCACGGTGGCGCATATGACGAGCTGACACTATGGGAACAAATTGACGGGGGAGCCCAATACACGCCGACAAAGAAATGGCTCATCACGTTCCCCATCATTTTGTGAGTGTCATTCTGGATCCCGGATACACGCAACTAATACACCCCCTTCCAGGTTTCTGTTGTCTACTCACTACACGCACTACGACCCATGGTTGTTTACGATGAACCTGATCGCTTTAGTCGCGTTGTTGATCCCCCGTTTGCCCCAGGTAATGATGATTCCTGCAGAGAGGGACGCCTCCGCTGATCAGTTATTTCAGTTACACCGTCAGCGAGTCCGCTTCTTGACGGAAGAACAGTTCCAATCTGGTGTGTCCACGCCTGTTGAGGCACCGTTTCCCGCTTCTGGTTCCACTACGCCAGTTGACGGAAGGACTGTTTCCCTAACTCTCAAAGAATCTCATTTCCATTGACGAGGCTGTTGCACGCTCGTCGGATTGCGGTGTATCCAGTAACGTATATACCATCATTTCACATTACTTACTAATATTCCAAGTACTTTCCAATCCATAACATCGAGTCTCCTTGCATTGTATTTAGTTAAGCCACGGGGACCCTACAGACACCCGCGCCCTTTGTGATGATCCTGTGTGAACGTGTTTCCAACCGATTTCCTGGTGTCCACTGTGGCCGCACGCTCATCGTGACTTGACCACATCTCCAGTTTAAGTGGGTGATTCCGTCACGTGTCCTGACGTCTTGGTGGGCGCTGAGCCACGCAGCAACTGGTGAGACAACCGAAACTCCGCAGCGCGACATAAATCATAATAGGGATCCGATTGAGTCTTACCCGCAAATCCCCCAAGGCTCGATACTCACCCTCCGCCATGATCATCCCTTCCCCCACTATCAAACCAGAGCCCGAAGTACAAGCGGGGTGCTGGTCTACATTCAAACGATCTATCCGCAAGAAGAAATTGACCCAGAGATCCAAGCTTCCTTCGGGTGGGTTGACTGTGGGTCACAGTAGTGTTCAGCCACAACTTGTATGTATCCGTCCTGGATGCGTTGATGCAGGTCCTAACGCTTGTCGGTCGCATAGCCCGAATACACTTACGCTACTTCATGTGACTTTTGCGGACATGGAGACAACAATCGTTCCGTAAACTGGTGGCCGGCAGACAAACCCCCCTCATACACTCCTATGGGTACAAATGATATTTTCCGCCCGGGCGTGATGAAGACGATTGAGGAGACTTTGACCGCTTTGAGTACTGAGTTGAGGGAACTGAGCCTCAAGATTCACGGTGAGCACTCTTTGGCGATCCTGTTTCCATTACCATCGGGTTTACGACGCCGTACAGACCACCCCGAGCTTGGCTTCCAAGAAAAGTCAGTTGTTCGGATCCGTCCTCTCTTCCTTTTGTTTCTAAACATGAACCGGCTGTAGATACACCCACGATACCCTGACGGGGTTCATGTCTTCCAAGGGCTGGGAAGTTACGAAACACTACCTCGGACTTGATACCGCCTGGCGGGCTGAGTTCACCATCGGTACTGGTGGTCGTACGCTCGGCGTAAACTCAGAAATGGACGCCCTGCCCGGGATTGGTCACGCGTGTGGGCACAATCTGATCGCCATCGCGGGTGTGGGGGTCGCCCTGGCTGTCGGGACGGCCCTGGAAAAACATAGCGTTCCGGGGAAAATCGTTTTACTCGGTACACCCGGTGCGTCAAAACCTTTTGCATGTATTTTTCGTCTTGGGCTCATCCACATCCTTTAGCTGAGGAAGGTGGAGGAGGAAAGGTCATCCTGATAAAACGTGGTGGTTACAAGGACATGGATGCCTGTGTGATGTACACAACCTCCTCCTCGTTACCATATCTGTCCTCATGCAGTCCGCAGGTGTCATCCCGGACCAGGCCCCTCTGGTTCAGTCGGGACAGGACCATCGCTCGCCTTCCAATCGATCCAGGTAGAGTACTTCGGTCACAGGTGTGTGTTTTCGATTACAACGGGCTGCCATCAGAGCGAGCTCACCAAAAATCTAGTGCACACGCTTCTGCTGCTCCATGGGAAGCCGTAAACGCTTTGGATGCTGCATTCCTTGCCTACTCGAACGTCTCCGTCCTTCGCCAACAAATGAAGCCTGACCATCGCGTACACGGAATCGTAGAAGGAAAGAACTGGGCCCCCAATAGTACGCTCGCGATACCTTTGGGATGGAGTTTCTCTTGTTCACCGATTTCTTTCCAGTCATCCCTGACTACGCATCAATGAGGTGGTTCGTTCGTGCCCCAACAGGAGCTCAGCTGAAAATTTGGCGAGACCGCGTCGTCAAGTGTTTCGAGTTCGTGCCTGCCAATTAACCATGACTTCTTTCCCACTTACGGACGGGCAACTTACACAGGGCCGCTGCGCAGGCGACAGGGTGCAAATACACCATCAATTATGGCGAGTTTATGTATGATCTTCTTCAGAATCCAGTACTTGGTGGGTTTTGGCTATCCCTAAACTTTGAACTTTGTGCTCAGATCTATTCCTTTGCCAAGGGGAGGAACTGGTATCCACTCTGCAAAATAGGTACGGGGCGACCGGGACCCAAGCCGAGGGAGCCATCGGAGGTTCCACTGACTTTGTAAGATTGCGCCGAGTCCGCCCTCTGAAGTCATCTTGAGCTGACCCACTGTTATAGGGCAACGTCAGTTACGAACTTCCTTCTATTCACCCGAGCTTCGCTATCCCAACGGAACCCAACGGAGGCAATCATACCCCCGGGTTTACGGTGGCTTCTAGGACGGAGGAAGCGCACGAAGCAACGCTCCAGGTCACCAAGGGGCTCGCACTTGTCGGTTTCCGAGTGATTAACGACGACCAGTTCTTCTACAAGGTCTGTTTCATGTGTGACCTTATGTACGCCATGCTGACATTCGCTCGACTACAACGCTATCTTCTATCTGTCTAGGTCAAAGACTCCTTCCACCCTAACAAGTAATCAGAGCAAATCCAAAATCAACTCGATACTAGGCGGAGAGTTCGGGCTTCCCCATCGTCTAATTTTTTCAAAATCTTGATCTGTTTTCGCACTCGACTTGTCAAACATCCTTGTATGTTTGTAATCGTAGTCTGTAGAAACGGAAAGCATGCAGAGCAGATGCGGGTTTCATCAGCAACGGTTCTTCTGTAGATAACTTACATCGTGATTTAAATGCAGTGGTGACTTACAGGTTGCGCAGGAGCATCATGATTGTCACTTTTCCGACAGACGGAAGATAGATCGATGCCTGGATTGGTGGCGATATCAGGGGTCCCGCGATAAAAGTTGCTTTAAAAGCCGACCAACCTTATCCCTTACATCCTTCTCAAAATTCTTCTCGCTCGCGATGTTCAAGCAAACACATCCCTGGCGAAGAGACTCAGTCTTGACCTTGTAAGTTGTGCTCGGGACGGCAGAGATGACAACGTCGGAGATCGCCAAGCATTCTTCGAGGGAGAGCTGGGATGGGCTTGCGACGTGATGCCTATTAAACCTGTTTTGGGTGGTGATGCTTGCGCTAGGTCGTTTCGTGTATTCCTACGGGTGGGGCTGAGGCTTGGTATTCCGCCGCCGTGGATGTAGACTGTGTACTCACCTGGATAGAGTCGATATCGACGGAGAACACACGAGCACCGTCGTTCGCCAACAATGCTGCGAGGGGCCGTCCGACCACCTCAGACCTGTAACGGGTTTTGTCGGTTTCGTTCACTCCCGCTCCGTTCGGACCGCGCACCTGTTGATAACTGTGATCACCCTTCCATAAGCTCTATCACCATACGGCAAGATTCGGTTATACACCCCGGAATGCTCGAGGCATTTCACGATCGCGAGAGGCGTGCATGGAAGGATAGATTTGACCGTCCCAGGTGGAGGTTGATCATTGATAGCTACAGGGATCTCTTCTGCTGAGGAAATTTTTGGTTGAGTTTGGAGTGATGCGGGTTTGATGTATCGAATACTGTGGAGAGAGATGGAGCGGTATTTAGGGTTTGCAGATGAGGTTTGAGAGAGGGAAGACGAACTTATGGTATAAGTTATAGTGGAAAGCAAAGTGAAGACCTTCGACGTCTTTTAGAGGCGAGACGACTTGTTGAATGTAATGATCCTATGGTGAGCAAGGTCAAAACTTGTGCGTGGTGGATCACTCGCTACACACCTGCTGGTTCCCAAAGATAGGGTAGTAAACCTACAAATACCAAGCACACAATCAACTCGCGGTAAACCAACACACGAAAGTCAAACTCACTCACCATGATCCCATCGACGCTATCATCTTCATTCGCTTCCATGATAGCCTCTTCAACTCCATCTCCCTCCCCATTCTCCGGGTTGAGCGCAGCCCCAATCTCCTTCAACACAAACTCGAAACCCAAACCGTCGCACTGTTTCTTCGTAAACTCGGCATAGAACCTCGAGGGTGCAGCAGAGGTCGCGAGGATTCCCACCAACTTTGGTGGTTTGGGCAGAGCTTTGAGAGCTTGAACGATCTCTTCTCGGAAGGTGTCTGCGATCGCGTCTGCTTTGAGTAAGATACCTTTGCCCGTGGGATCCGTAGACATGAGTGTCTATCGAGGTTCGCTAAGTAGGTGTTAGCCGTACGGGCTTTTTTCTTTTTTCTTTCAGGGAAGCGGGGAGAGGCTAGATCGGAGACCCGTTGCATGAAAAAAAAAGTTACCTCATCCTCAAAGGTGCTGACTCGACGCCGGTCCGAGTCCTCTGATTCCGCCTATCATTCGCCAAGCTTTATACTCGTGTGGTCGGGGCGCACGGCAGAAGGATTCGACGACCTGGTGTCGGAGAGTCACACCTCGGAACCTCTCACCAATTCTCAAAATCTCAGGTCTCGGGTTCTGGGAACATATTCTCACACCCTCCTCATCCGTGTCCTCTCACCTGGTCCTAGAACATCCCAATGTCGCCCCAGTGACTTTCTGAAAGCCTGATGTCCCCGGTACTTGACTGTCATGCTGTCCAGGTAACATACGACATGTTTTTAAACGCGAGTTGGAATTACTTTCAGCGATCAGCGTATATCATGTCAATATGATCTCCCACACGTAAACCACCATCCAACGGCGGGACGTCTAGCCGTGATTCAGATTCAGAGGCTTCGGTCTGACAGGTACTAGCCTTCCTTGGTCTAAACTGCTGAGCGATTCAGAGTAGACATGCAGTGGGTGCGGCACTTGAGAACTCTATTACAAGGTTAGTAACACAGTAAAAAAAAACTTCAGCTCCGACACGAAGCAGTACAACACCGTAAGGATGGAAGAGGCGAATAATTGAAACAAAGAAAAAAAGTCCGCGGGCCGGAAAAACTGGTTTGTGAATAGCGCTGGACGGGAGAAAGACGGGTGGTTGAATGAAGGGGAATCGTTACAAAATCAGAGAATCAGGAGCTATGCTTCACGCCGTTAACTTTGGGGGGCAACGGGTGTTCTTCCATCGACACATCCTCTGCGCCCTTGTCAGTGCTGGAGGTCTCCTCTTCATCTTCCATCAGTTGACGTGCTCGCTGAGGTGACGGGTTCAGAATCGTCCGACTGGAGTGAGCAACAAAGAGTACATACCTTCATCGCTTCAGCTTCGTTGGAATAATGCCTACCACGAGCCTTGACAAATGCTGCATGCTTTGCAGCGGCTACAGAAGGAGTTTGAATGATCAGCAGCATTCACATCGTTGATGCAGGATCAAATCTCACCTTCCTCATCCATCTCCTCATCCTCCTCAACTTCCTCATCGTCGGGACAAGCGTCCCTTCCCGGGAGTAAAATCTCACCCTTGGCTTCATTGGGTAAGCTAAAGCTCGTACTCCTGCTCGAGCTTCCACTCCTCGATCGGATACTGCCAGAGGATGATCGACCGTTGATTCCGCTAGAGAACGACGTTCTACGCGGGGAGACGGGAGGAGAAGGAGGTGGTTGTTCGGTGCTGACAGGAGATTGGAGAACTGGGGAGTTCACGCCAGATCCGTTTCCTGCCAGATCCAAAGAGGGGATCTCTAGAGTGGCGGAACAGGGTGACGCTGAGATTTAAGCTGAAAGGAAGAATAGGAAATGGGGGACGGTCTTACCCCCTTCGAACTCGTCGGTTTCCGCGTTGTACCTAACGTACGGGGTCTTGGGTTCAGTTATCTTCATCTGACTGTCTTTCTGGGCCTCAGTCAAAGCAAGATTATCCTCGTCCCATTGCAAACTAGAACAGTAGCATTAGTAAACCGCATTTCGCCCTCGACGACACGGGTACGGAGTAATATGGTGGTAACCATTGCCACCCGAGACCGGTGAAAAATCTTGATCACCGGATCATACTCACTGTTGGGTATTATTGGTACTGGGGGCGTTCTTGAGGATCCCCTTTGGTTTCACAGTGGAGGATTGGCGAGAGGGTAAGGGGGGATGAGGGGGGACGTTTTCTGTGGAAGACATGCTACAATGCGAGTGGAGAGGGATTTGGGAAGAGAAGGGAAATGGGTGTATCACGTGCACGGGAAGACCATGATCGTGTGGACAGTCCAGACGATGACTTCATGATCATCCTCCGTCCCAGGTTCCCTCCCAAAAATTCTCCTTTGGCCACTCCGTCCGGTTCACCCCGTTCGTAGGCCAGTTTCATCCGAAGGACGAGGTGGCCGCTCCGGACCGACTCTCCTGACGGAAAGATGAGGATCACCCTTGTTATTCTCACTCGCCGCTTCACGGTCCCAGAATACCGACGATATAGAAGAGAGTATCAAGTCGTAACAAGTATTAATCGTGATGGGGTCGTAGAGCATCTAAAGATCGCTTTGTATCCCACTCCTCCCCAGCTTCGTCCCATGCCCATTCATCCCCAGTTGCCAGAGCGGTCGACTTTGCGGCGGCTGGTCGCTGAGCAGGAGGAGGGGGAGGGCCGTGGACTCTCTTCATCGGAAGATCATCGGCGTTTGCCTCCGCTTGAAATGGAGTGGATGGGCCAGAAGGAGAGGCCCTGGAGTCCGGTGTCAATGGGCGGGGGTGCGTCATAATCGTCGCAGTAGGGGGTTCTGGGTTCTCGACATCGTACTTCGGGAGGGCGGACCCGGGCTCTTCAGTCGTCTCGTCCTCGTCGGAGCCATCGGCCCGAAATAACGGTTCCCGGTCGCCGTCGCGAGCATCAAGCCGAGAGGTATCATTGGTCAAGGCGAGAGGCGGATCGTGCGCTTTGACGATGGAGTCGATTAGCCAGAACTGAACTATGTTCATGATGATTGGGAATAAGCCCATGACGCTGATGATGAGGGTTGGTACGACGAAATATGGGAAAAAGACACCATCACTTACAAGATGACCTGGGCGGCATCTCCGTTCCCCAACCAACTTAGCAGCCACTCTCCGATCTTGAAGATCCCAGGCCAGAGAGCGAACAAACCGACAACAACGAGTTTCATGACAGTCAAACAAGACAAGTAGACTGCAAATTGGCGTATCCAGTAGAAGAAAGTCGGGGGAGATCCATATTCCCCAGACCTGAACCCCTCAAGGCCTAGCTTCTCGGATAGAAGAAGAGTAGCTAATTTGAGGCAGTAGTAGATAATACCGACGCCTATAATCCACCTATTGTTAGTTCATAACCAGAGTAAAAGCACTTGTAATTGCCACGCACCCAGCGTGGTATCTACGAGAATATTGAGGAAATATAGGACGCAAGCGTTTCCGGATTCGATATGTGCGACAATGTCCGATATGAGTAGGTTGACGCCATGGACGAACATTTGACCGGCAAGCTGTTTAGCAACGTCGAATAGCCAAATCCTCCATGGGCGTTTCTGAGACTCTCTGTGCCGTTTATAAACGAGAGAGAGGATGACGAGGAGACCCAGCAGACCCTGGACCACCTAGATGGGTGCATCACGCGTGTATTAGACCGCGTCAGGATGAGGGTGACGATTTGTACGCACGAGAGCGGTTGGACCGAGGAGACGACAAGACCGTTTGTCGACGTCGGGGAATTCGTCGGGTGGACCATTGTCTGGGGACGAGGGTGGTAGCGGAGATGACATTTGACGCTCCGTGGTTCAATCAGACACAGTTCTTCCCTCTCTTTCGATCCGCTTGGACATTGGGAATTGTGAATAAAATCGCGATAATAAAGGATGGTACGACCTGTAGAGTGAAACCATCCGACACAAAGTATATATAAGTACTCGACAGTCCATCCCTAGTCCCAGATTGCACCCTTGCGTCCTTCCTCCCACCATCTCTACAGAAAATGGTCAGTCTCCGCATCTCCCCAGTCTCCATCGCGGTCCACTAACAAGTTTTACAGTCCTCTACCGAAGTTGTCATCGTCGCCGCCTCGCGTACCCCAGTGGGATCTCTCAACGGAGCCCTAAAGACCCTCACCGCGCCCCAGCTCGGCATCATCGCGTTGAAACACGCCCTCGATGCCTCCAAGGTTCCACCAGAGTTGATCGAGGAAGTTTACTTCGGTAACGTCGTTCAGGCCGGCGTCGGTCAAAATCCCGCTCGCCAGGTCGCCCTGGGTGCTGGAATTCCATCATCATCTGATGCCACGACGGTGAACAAGGTCTGCGCTAGCGGCCTCAAAGCCATCATCCTCGCTTCTCAGACCATCTCCACCGGGGACAAAAGCGTCGTCGTTGCGGGTGGTACGGAGAGTATGAGCAACGCTCCGTACGTGTAATTTTTTCACCTTCTGGTCTAATCGATCTCTTAGCCCCGATCGTTTTTCTTATTGTCTGCACTCGATATTTCTGACCTGTATTGTTTTCCTGTCGTTTCCTTAGGTTCCTCATCCCCCGACAGAACCCATTGTTCGGAAAGTTTGAGGCTAAGGACTCATTGGAGAGCGATGGTCTCTGGGACGTGTACAACAAGTTCGCCATGGGTAATTGTAGTGAAGCTACTGGTGACAAGCATCAGATCACTCGTCAGGACATGGACGATCACGCCATCGAGTCCTACCGGCGTGCAGAACGTGCATGGAAGGCCGGTGCCTACGACGCCGAGATTGCCCCCGTTACTATCAAGGGAAGGAAGGGTGATACCATCGTCAAGGAAGACGAGGAATACAAGAAGGTTATCTTCGAGAAAATTCCCACTCTCCCTGGTGCTTTCAAGAAACCCGACGGAAAGGTCACCGCTGCCAACTCTTCCAACCTCAACGACGGTGCTTCGGCTCTGATTCTCGTGTCAGCTGCCAAGGCATCCGAACTTGGTCTGAAACCATTGGCCAAGATCATCTGTGAGTCTGACCTCCCCCCTGCGATGATTATGCGCATGTATCTAACCATCTAATCGTTAGCTTATGCTGATGCTGGTGTTGACCCCATCGACTTCCCCGCCGCCCCGACTCTCGCCATTCCCAAGGCGTTGAAAAGGGCTGGCCTGACCGCTGACGAAGTCGCCTTGTTTGAGATCAACGAGGCCTTCTCCGTCGTCGTCAACATCGCCGAGAAGGTTCTCAACATCCCGCGATCTAAGATTAACGTTAACGGTGGAGCGGTCGCCTTGGGTCATGCCATTGGTAACTCTGGTTCGCGTATCGTCGTATCCCTCGTCCACGCTCTCCAGCCTGGACAGTACGGCGTTGCAGGCATTTGCAACGGGGTGAGACTTTACTTGACTCTTCGTGATTGAACCGGACTGATTCCTCACTTTGTTCTCGCGCACAGGGCGGCGGAGCTTCTTCTTTAGTTATTCAAAAGCTGTGAGCACGCTTTGTGTGACATCTTTTTAGAGACCAGCTGGGGCTTATCTACATGATGTAATTCGGAAAACAATGTAATAGTGAACGACAGATGGTCAGATGCTTATGTCTAAGATTTGAGGGAGTGCCCCCTGTTTTGTGAGAGTTGGCATCTGGGCTGGATGTACACATGCGCATATAGGCGACTTGTTGTACCTCGTTTTGTGATTACAATGGACATGCACGATCCACGTTTTTTCTCGAGTCGGAGTGACACTTATCCAAATGGCCGCCGATGCTATGTCCGGCGCTTCCTACCCACGAGGCTCGAGGGCCTGGCAAGGTATCTGGCTCACTGCTTTCCCAATATCCACCGACAGCCACTTTCCAAGTCGCTGCACGTCCCCATGACCCCACCCGATTCCTTACAACAACTCTGCAACCTCGACAGAGCTTCACCCCAGTTTCACAAGCAGATCAGTGAATTCCTTCGCGGGAAAGACTATCGAAATGCTATTCCAAATCTACAAGGCGAGGATCTGATGTGGTTTGTCGAGTACCTGGGTAGCGTGAGTTTCCAAGCCATCTTTCCCTCATTCTGCACTCAACACCAGATAGGTTATCGGCGGCGTCTCCAATCCTGCAGGTCTCGCGTTGCAGGAACCCTTACGTGAACTCAGAAGGATATGCAGCGTCAAGGAGGTGTTACCAAAATATTGTACGCTTTCCGACCCTCTTTCGGACGTTAGCCTTTCGCTCGCCTCTGGAGACGTGAATGAAGGCACTCTCAACGGTTCAAGGGTGCGCATCAGACGTGTAGGGATACATCCCAAGGGGAACCTGCGGAAAGTCAACAAGGTGCGTTCTCGACTCCAGGTTTTCCCTCTCACAGACGCTGAAGAAACCCGCAGACCTTCTACCAAATTACAGTAGTGTGGAAACACCTGACGCACCCAAACATCGTCCCCCTTCTGGGTGTCACCATCAATCCCCTTCAACTCATTTCGGATATGTCCGGCGCGACTCTGACAGAATACATCGCGAATCATTCAGGTGCAGATAGGCTTGGCCTTGTGGGTGACCCTTCTACCGCCTTGTACGACATGCTTACCCCCTCACTAGTTATATGGTACCGCTGAAGGACTCAACCATCTCCACTCCAATGGCGTGGTACATGGAGATCTCAAGGGAGTATGTAGTTGTTTTAAATCTCACCGCCCACGTCATTGACACCCTAGCCAGTCAAATATAGTCGTAGACACCACCGGTCGTGCAAGGATCACTGATTTTGGTCTCGCCACGGTCACTCAAGACCTGGATTCCATACGAAACACTTCGGTCGAGCATGGTTCCAGTACACGATGGATTGCACCAGAGATTTTGGACGGCCGAGGAACATATAGCAAGGAAGCCGACGTCTTTTCGTTTGCGATGGTTACGATCGAGGTTTGTTGCAGGCACATACTCGGGGCCGACATCTTGTGAATCGTCATTCACTCGAGCATAGGCTTTCACCGGTGCCGTCCCATTTAGTGGCAAAACATCTCGTGCGGCTATTTTAGCAATTGTGGGTGGTGAGCGTCCACCACGGCCGACCCATCCAACTTTGACGGACGACTTATGGGTATTAATACAACAATGCTGGGATAAGGACGCTCGCCTGCGTCCGCATATGCTGCAAATTTTACGCGGCTTGTAGGTTTCATTGCGGAATTGTGCGTGTGTTCGCCTGACTTACTTCTCGCGTCCAGCACCATTCCGGCATGGAAACGTTTAACCGACCGTCCCCTTGATGCGAATGAGCGCATCTCCTTGATCACAGACATCTTCTCGGACCGTAGCAAAATCGACGCCGTCAGGCACCTTCGCGGCAACGATGCTCAGTCTTTTGTTGACGTGATAGATGAGGTATTTCTCTCTTTCGGCTTAGAGGAATATGCACACTAATTTCAACTTCTCACACCTTCCTGATCCACCGATTAGACGCTGAATACCCTAGCACCGCGGCTCCGGAGGAAGTGCTTGAACATGTTATGTAAAATGTGTGGTTCCCAGGCTCTGCTTCCGAGGTCGCTGCAAATCCCACTCCGCTACAATCAATCGGACACCCCCTTATATCATGGTGGGTATGCTGATGTGTGGAAGGGCGAACACCAAGGGCGCAAGGTCGCGATCAAGGTATTGAGGGTCTACTCAGTGTCTGATTTTAATAAAGTCATAAACGTGAGTCACTGCTCTTGCTCAAAGTACTTCTTGACAAGCTGATCTCTGCCTATACAGAGATTCTGTAAGGAGGTTATGACATGGAAAACTCTTTGTCACCAGAATGTGTTGCCACTATTGGGGGTGACAATGCACAGACACCAGTTTGCAATGGCGTCGGAGTGGATGGAAAATGGGAACATCAATGAGTTTGTCAGGGCCAACAGGGATGTGAATAGGTTTGAGCTTGTAGGGATCTATTCCAACTGCTGCTGGTAACTATCACTCATGATCCATTCTAATAGCTCAAAGACATTACCCAGGGATTGATATATATGCATGGTCAGGCAATGATACATGGAGATCTGAAAGGGGTATGATTTTGAATGCTAACCACTGTCCTGCATCCTAACATGCTTTCCTACCAAGGCCAACATCCTGATCAACCAAGATGGCCATGCACTCCTGGCAGACTTTGGACTCCTCACCATAGTATCAGACTCCACATACCCTACAACCCCAGGCTCACTTATCAATGCTGGCACAATAAGGTGGATGAGCCCAGAGCTCCTTGATCCAGACCAGTTTGGTTCCAAGGATGGTCAACAAACAAAGGAATCAGATTGCTATGCATTAGGGATGACAATACTTGAAGTGCTTAGTGGCCAGGCACCCTTCCACTATTATAATAACTTCATTGTCATGAGGAAGGTTCTTGAAGGTGAACAACCAATGAGGCCACAAGGGATGGGAGGTGCATGGTTTGCAGATGACTTATGGGAGATTCTGGGGTTGTGTTGGTCACCTCAATCACAGGATCGACCTACTATTGAAACTGTGCTTAAATACCTGGAAGGGGGTTTGACATCTTGGCAACCACCACCTCATGACCTGGATGATCAAGTCCAAACAAATGCTGGTGATGAGTTATATCTCACAGTGACCAACTCTTGTATGTTTTCCCAGTTTTTTCACACATTACACATTGCCAATAATCCTCTGTAGCAAATTAAACAGTTACAGAATCCCCACTGACATCCCAAAATCACCCTCATGGTGTGGCAGATACAGTAAGGACATAGGAGGGTTAGTTAGTGATATTAACCACTAGTCCCCCTCATTAATACCTTATTCTAGCCTCACCATATCAGAATGACTCCTAAATCAACTCTTCTTAAAACACTATCCTGGTGTCAACTGCTGTTTTTGAAGCTGAGGGCTACAGGGACTTCCAATGACAAGAGACAGACCTGGAATCAATTTTTACCAGTTCAGATGAGGTTAGTTGGCCTTTAGTCCTGTGGTGATTCTCTGGCCTTTGCTATTAATTACATCTGGTTAACTCATAACTGCAGAGTACTCCATGATTCAACTATATCAGTTTCTGGGGAGGTAAGAAAAGTGATCAAGTTATTTCCAATCCCCCAGTGCCAATATAGCTAGCCCTATGATCCCCAGCCCTAAGGGTTTTGGATCAAAACCATTGAGACCAAAGGTTGGAAAAGGCAACAACATGTAGATAACCAAAGCCTAGCTAGCAACTCAGGATGCAGAGAAGATTCAACAATTCATTGAAGTATGTATACAAATGTGTTTTTTTGTCACATAAATCCATGCACTTGCTTCAGGATATGGCCAATGTGCCCATTGAACCTGGGTCTGAGAGATGGAGGGTTAGGCTAAATTCCATTAAAGTCAACAACCTTGTGCTCATCTGCTTAGTGAATATTTCAGAGGCTCCATGGAAACCTAAGCTCTTGCTCTTGTTAGGGTTTACTTGTGAACAGGCCTGAGTTGGACAGGCATTTTGAGTGTAATGGTATACTTTTTAAAGAATCTGGGTTAGATCAGTTTCCAAAGAAAATAAAAGCAGAGGTGGCAGGGGAGTATTGTCTGAGCATCTCATTGCCTAGAGTTCAAGGGTTTGTATTTGCCTTTATCTTGCAGAAATGGTTCAAGTTTTAGTATAAAATCTACAGTTCATATTACTACTCTAATGGACTCACCTTAAAGAGCTGCAGATACATAGGGAAACTCCATATTGTGATGTAGAAGGGTACCTCAGGCCCGCCCACACCTCGACAACGACCTCCAGAACATCTTTGTGAGTTGATCGAGTAGACAAATGTCTTACTGCGAATCTCGACACTGTTGAAGTCTGCTTTGAGCGGCTACCTCAGTGTAGAAGTGAACGTGCATTTTGTGTCCCCCAATTTTCGGAGAACGTGGACATTCTCACATGGGGGAGGAGTACCACCGCCGAATAAAAGGTGGTCCACGATCTATTGGATAAGTTTTAGTCAAGCGGTTTCTCCAAGCCTGATACGAGGATGGACGACATGCCCGCGAAACTCCCAGCCTTTGGTGTGATGATTGTACTCTCAGGGATCAAGAGTGTCTCGTCGCGTTGTACTCGCCCTCCGCGTTTGCATGGGTGGCGACTACACTATTGGAGACGCTGGCGTCGAAAATTACTCAACCCGACTTGTTGGGGGAGTGGAGGATGTCTGAGCCATCAGCGGGTGTCGTTCGGTCTTCCCCGAGAATTTACTCGCTCTACTTGCGCATAAAATGACGGTGTGCTCGGCGAACTCATTTGTTCGGATTTGTTGTAGTCAAGGCGAGCTTGGTCTGCTCACTCGATCAAAGATGCTCGAGTGGGTCATCGGCAAATTCCCCACGAACTCTTCGTTCCACCCAAGTTACCACGGCATCAAAAGCAGTCAACACAAAAATGGTGACCACCGATTCGGTTTCGGTATTCGCTGAGGGAACTTTCGAGGACCAGGTGCGTGTATTCTATTCATGCGTCTTTTTGTTTGACCAGGGAGCCTGACGAGCGATCGTACCGCATATTTTCCAGATTAGAGAATTGGTAGATTATCTCGCGAGAGGTTTCTCCGACGATGACCGCCAAAAATCTTTCGGTCCGATTCTTGGACTCATCAAGGTTGAGCCACCTCCGGAGGGTGAAACTCCCCAGGAACCACCTACAACCTCGCACGAGAACCAAGTCAAAGTTTTATCTCTTCTCATCCCAGAGGTCAAGGGATTAGGCGAGGGGTCCGAAAAAGGTGCTTGATATCTTGCGTACTTCAGGAATGCTCAATCAGATTAACTGAGAGGTTTCCCCAGAGATTGAAGGATTCTTCAATCTTCTGTTCGCTCACCTATTCAACCTCTTCTCGATCGACTCTGACGAGATCAAGGTGCACGTTGACACCCTGCTCAAAGCCATCACATCATCCAAGGGTCGTTTTTCTTCGCAATACAGATTGTAAGTTTCCCATGCAAGTCCGGTGACGCCGCGATACTATCTCAATCATTTCTCAGGCTCTCTTTCCTCTTCAATGCAATTCCCCGAAACTCTACATTGCGACACACCGTTTACGACACCCTCATCCGACAAGCTTCATCTCACGACAAGGTTGAGCTTCTCCAGATCACACCTGAATCTATCGAAAAATGGACGTCGGAATGGGCTATCACGCCCGAACAGAAATTTGACTTCCTACGTCTCTTGGCAGAGGTTTTCGAAAAGGCTGGCCAATTGTATGGCTTCTCCCCATATAGTTTTATGCCTATACCCGCCTCAACACTGACTTTCCTTCCCTCCTACAGAACAACCTCTTACCAGTACCTCCTCATTTCGCTACAAAACTTACCCCCAAACTCTCCTCACGCAGAATCCTCCGCCATCCGAGCCATATCTACTTCGCTGAAATTGCCCTCTGTATTCGATTTTGATACCCTTTTCAAGATCGATGCCATAATTAACTTGAAGGGCCACGAGCTCTTCTCTCTGTTGAGGGTATTCCTCTCGGGCGGACTCGAGGATTATAAAAAGTGGGAGTCGGAACGTTCAGCATCTATCGAAAAATATGGTGACCGCTCACATTAGTTCGGGTTACCACTGAGGCCTCACTAATATTTTAATCTCCATCAGGCCTCGACAGGGTTCAACTGGTACGGAAGATCCGATTGCTGACACTGGCATCCCTTGGATTCCGTAACATTGGCAAGGATGTTCCGTATGCTACCCTCGCTTCCGCCTTGCAGATCGATCAATCAGAGGTCGAGAAATGGGTCATTGACGGTATGCTTTCTCCCTTCGTGTACGCACCCAGCCCACCGACATCACACTTAGTTATCCGTGCTGGCTTGGTCTCCGGAAAACTCTCCCAATCCTCCCGAGTCTTCCACATAACCCGTTCAACCTCACGAGTTTTCGAACGGGAACAGTGGGCCGCTCTCGAACAACGCCTCGTCGCGTGGCAAACCGGACTTGCCGCAGTATTAGCCGTAGTCACGTCCGCAAGAGAGAAAGGTAGCGAGAGATCAGCTGGAGACAATAGCTACAAAGCCGCACCCGCAGAATCGGCAGCTCAACCACAACCCGTAGCAGCCTGATTTTATATTCTATCATGGGTTATGAGACCGACAGGTATCAGAGAGGTCTATCGTATCACCAGTCGCCGTCGAAGCCAACAAATCCTGCGAGAAGGCTGTGAGCGGATTACCAACACTACACACTTGTGAATCTCACCTGTAAGCAAGAAAACGGGGAAGTATCGTTTCCTCTCGATGGAACTACACCAATTCCAGGCGCTCGTCAACCGACCGTCGATACAACTACCAGCATCGTAGAAGTTATCCGCTCCTGAACCGTCAAACCCATGCCTGAAGAAGTCCGTAAGGATCTCCTTGATCAGACCATCGATTGAACCAAACTCCTCTTCGATAAGCCCGTGAATGGCTGGATTTTTCTTGAGGGATGGGATCTGACTGAGAGTGGTGGTGATGGGAAGAAGGATACGGTAGATTTGGGAGTACTTGTCGATGAACATCAAAGCATTCGGAACGTTATGGTCGCCTTTTGGGCAGTTAGATTGTAGCCCGTTCCAAAACAAAAGGGAGTACAGCTCACCCATATGAATGACGGAGGAACCGATCCATGTACCAACGCTCTTTTGAGCACGGTTGAGGATGATATGCATCATGCGAGAGGTCTTTGGAGCGAGCTGTACGCGGTTCAGACCCTGACCGGTGTCACGCAGCCTGTATGGTGAACCCTCTGCCAAGAGGTCCTGCTCGGCCAGAGACCACAGGTGGAACATATCTAGGGTACCTCGTCAGCCCGTCAGCAGGATGTTCAAGGGGACCTGGTACCATGTAAAATTTCTCGCCAGAGCGTCAGGCTCTGCAGAACATAGGCGTACTGTTTTGAGTGGTCGTGACTAAGCCGTGCGCCGTTCCTTCCACTCCTAATAGCGAGGCTGTTCTTAGAGTCTTGGGCTTGTGTAGGATGAAAGTAATGTTTGAGGTACTGGATCATACGGTCGCAGGGATCTCGGTTGACCCTCAAGAAAGCGTGGTTGTCTCCAATACTATAAAGACATTGTCTCAACTGTTCTTGTGTTAGCCCTCGCCCAGAGTATTTCGAGGAAAGTGTCTCTATGGCTTTCTCCTTGCTCTTGATGTCACGTTGAATATCCCGCCTTGAACGTCCTTCCGATACGATCTCCTTCGTGGCGATGGTAACGAGATCGTCTCGGAGGATGTCCGTGACTTTGTGTTCCTCTAAGACGCTGTAGACGGTCTTGATAGGATTTATACAAGAAAAGTTGAGCAGGTCTCGGACTTCCGGCAACTGACTGTCCTAAAGAACAAATACGTCGTTGGAACCCCAAAGAAACTGTAGAGAAAACGCACTTGGAGTAGATAGATCAACTTTCCATACGTAGAACGCATCTTGTCTGGGTTCATGATCTTGTACCGCCTCCCCAATTCGAACAATTGCTGGAAGAATATTTCGTTGTTTTTGAAGTCCCGATCCTGAAACAACTCTTGACCTTGCTTGTAGTCGGTAGCAAGAAGGAGGCCGGATAAGATTGCGCAGAGCTCCCGAATTTGTTGGACGATCCGCCTCGGCTTCGACAAACTGAACCCCATGGTATCGACCCTGTCCGTCTGTCGTGCACGTCAACCAGCCAAACCCAACTCCCAGAAAGAAGCAACACACACATATTCGGAAACACTGAGAGCGGCCTCCAGCAGCCGAAGGGATTTGCGTTCCCCGAGGGTCAAACGCATCGGGATGTATTTCGATCGGTCGACGAACCACTCCCCAATGCTTCCGCCGATTACAGGCTGAGGCTCAAGCTCGAGAGTTCGTTTCGCCTGACTGGCGCTTTCAAGCTCTTCGTCCGAATCGACATCCTCTACGTCCATCTGTGAAAGTAAGTCTAGCGGTGAATTGGGATGTGTGGCGGAACAAACCCACCTCATCATCATGCTCATTCCCTGATGCACCGTTTGAGGAAGTGGACGAAGGCTGGGGTTTGCTAGCCTTTGTCACGGTCAATGGTTTGGTCTTGTGCTGTTTCCTAGACCCTTTGCGATGTTGCGCTGCGAAACAAACATCGCAGAAGTTGTCCGTACAAGATTCACAGTACACCTGTGCTGGCTGGTCTGCGTCACCGAGGCGGTAGGTGAGTTCAAGTGCATCTGATCCGCCGAATGAAGCAAGCATACCCTCGCATTCAACACAATAACCGTCTTCCAACTGCTTCTCAGTGGATTCCTCGTCCCAACCTTCGGCCGGGACGTCTAAAGATTCGTTACGTTCTATGTGCTCTATGCTTTCATCATCTAGGATCCTCGAAAGAGAGTGTCCAGATGGTTGCGAGCCGTTTTTTTGTTGGCCGTTTTCCATGTGGCGTTGGAGATGGTGTGCGGGGGTAGGAAGAAGTCCGGGACAACGAGGACACAGCGCTGCAAAATCTTACATACACCCAAACTGAGGCTGCCGATCACAAATCCGACTTCGGAACCGTTTACATCCGGCTTGGCAACTTTAGCCGTGGGGTGGGAGTGTTGGTGGTAAACATTGGTTTGCTCAAGTGCGCAGAAATATCCTCCTCATAGCGAATCATACACGTATCGTGACCGGCCCTAGTCGCAACATCTCCTTCACATCCCTAGTCCCATGAGAGCAGAAACAAGCCTCTCGGCCACAGCGTGTGGTTCTTGCCTCGCCATCTCAATCAAACTCAGCAACTTCTTCACTCCAATGTTCAATATCGGTGATCGCCCATCGTCGTTCCCAAACCCTGCTTCCTGCAGCATAGCCACTGCATTTCTAGTTTCTGCAGCAGTGTTGAAAAGCTCGACTTCCGTAAGGACATGTTCTAGGGATTGGATGTTCGAGATAGGTGGCACACGGAGTTCGGAATCAAAGTTTTCCGAGAATCCAAGATCGGTGAGAATTGAGTGGGAAGAGGAGGTGGCGACAATGAGGAGACGGCGGCCCTGTAGAGCAGGCTTAGCGACAAGACACCAACAGCAACCATACTCTTACCTTTGGTGGCCTACGACCAAAGAGAACCAAGAGCGCCTGTAAGACAGAGTTGGAGAATCTGGGCCCGATCGGTGTCCAATCTGAAAAAAGTACATTGGCCATTCAGGAAGGTCAGAAACGTGAAATTTACCAAGCAGTCGCTCCAAGTTATCTACGACGATAACGCTCAGCGGACTCTTGTAACTGTCCGCGAACACTTTGTTGATGGTGGCAACCTTCTGAGGTTCGGAGAATCCGACCATCGTGTCTGGTGATAGGAGCTTGATGAAGGGGTATCCGGAGGCCGAAGCAATAGTGGCCGCCAATGCGGTCTTCCCAGAACCTGGAGGCCCATGTAGAAGAATGCTAACGAGGGGTGTTCTCGTTGAAGTCCGGACTTGCTCAACGAAGAGTTGCCCAGTTTTAAGTAGTTCCTATCGAACTCCATCAGTTCATAGTCGGACTCTAAACAATGCACACGTACATCGACGTGAGGGGCATAGTGGATAATCCCGTTCTGAATGACCTGCTGTAACTCTTCTTCGGAGACACCGAACGCAGGCTGTACTTCGTCGAAAGCATTCATGAAATCGTACCTGTTGACACGAAGGTTGTCGACATCATCCGAGATGCCGGCCATTGTCCCAACCTAGGAGGTATCGGTTACAATCCAGCCACAGGTATACTCAGTGCGCTAGACCGCACCTTCACATGCCTGTTAAACGCAAAACTCGTAGCGCTCTTGACCAAGCCGTTGATCTCAGCACCCGAGAAGTTCTTTGTGAGAGAGGCTAGCTCATTCAGGTCAACGTCCGAATCCATGATGCCGTTGGTCCTCATCTTCGCAGTGTGGATCGTCAAGATTTGGTGACGACCATGTTCATCTGGAAGGGAAATTTCCATGTGCACTTCCAAACGGCCGGGACGCAACAACGCCTCGTCAATCATGTCGAGACGATTCGTCATACCGATGATCAGAATGTTGTTGAGTTGGTCAACACCGTCCATCTAAGTAGCACTGTCAACGTGGAAAACCCGCGTCGCCTCAACCTTGACGTACCTTCGACAATAGCTGATTGACAACGCTGTCTCCCACACCAGTGCCACCGCCGGTAGACCCACGCTGTTTGCAGATAGCATCCAGCTCATCGAAAATGATGATATGCAAGCTACTTTCGTCTCCCTTGGCCTTGTACTGTATCCCTCGGCGGTGAGTAGAGTGATATCACTAAAGGGAAGGCAACCTACCTCCGATTCTGCATCCGCGAATAGTTTTCGGATATTCTCCTCGGAGGCACCGACGTACTTGTTCAAGATCTCAGGACCATTGACGATCTTCGGCTCGCGAGCATTGAGCATCTTTCCGATTTGCCGAGCCATCAACGTCTTTCCTGTACCTGGGGGTCCGTGTAGTAGAATACCCTTGACGTGCTGAATACCGAGTTTGTCAACCAAACCAGGAGGGAACACTCGAGACGCGAAGGCACGTCGGAAGATGGCACCGAACTCGGCATCTAGACCTCCGATTCCCATGTCTTCGAACTTGAAGTTGGGTGCCAGAATGGCATTTGGGGCGGCCCTAAATCACGGTTTTGTAAGCGTGCACAGTTTCAGCAGTGGGAGAACGTACTTTTTGGCACTGGATTTGAGTTTCAACCATCCCCCCTCCCCCTTCATGAACGTCACATCTGTCTTCTCCATCATGACTCCCATATCGTCCCTTCCTCCGCCGACACCACGCAACTGCTCAGCGGCAAGCTCGACAACCCTCAGACCTTTGACTGATCCACGGTATCTGAAACCCCGATACTCGAATACGAAGCCTTCTCCTAGGCCGAACATGATACCACTGTAAATCTTGATAAAATGCTTCGTAAGATCATCCGCAGAGACCTCCGTCGCGTCAGTCTTGCGGAAGAGGCCGATTTCAACGTCGATGGACTCCAGATAAGGAGGGGTGAATGTGAGAGGTTGGACGGGGACTTGGTCGCCATTGAGGGAGAGCTCCATCCATATACGATGAGGACCATCCGCGCTGATCGTTCCCGGAGCTACCTTGCCAGTATCATCGTGCCTGCGTGGTAGGTAGTGTGAGCTGCAAAGTAACCTTGGGAGGTTCTTTGCCCAACCTTACGCTAATACCGAATCCGTTCTTAACCAAGACGTGTTGACCGTTCTGGAAGTCGCTCGGGTGGACTATCAGACACTTTGTGTACGCGTGAGCTTCGTTCGCGGCTCCGACAACGGTAAAAATACTGAGATGGGGGAAGTTTCAGCCGGAAGTCAGAAACGCGCTCTGAACAGGGATGCTCACCTTGTCCCACCGCCCCTCGACTGCGATTGTGGTAGTCGATCGTTACTTCTCTTCTCGTATGAGGTTCCGTACCCTTGGTCGTACCCCCGTTGTTGTTGGAGGGGCGGGGGTTGCACCCGATGTGGAGGCTGCCTCTGTCCGCTACCCTGATTATCTGGCAGTCGATTGTATTGATTGGGTGGTGGCTGTTGACTTCCTCGGCTAAAGAAACTCATAACGAAGGTTTACGCTGGTGTCTCTTGTCGACGAAGAATTTGATCCTGAGAGTGTCTGAGTGAGGATGGCTATAAGCTCGGCCAGCAAGCGAATGTCTGGGGATTCCGCAGGCCAGGAGTGATCGACTCCGGTGACGTGTGAGTACAGAGATTCGATACAGTTCTAAGTAAAGTATGGTATGTAGACACGTAGGCTGGCCCACTACTCCTTGAATACCGAGGCGTTGCGGATACTGGATAAAAACTCAAGTATCTGATCATTGAACGGTCTCATTTTCGCATGCGCTTCTTGAAACGCTCCATGACCTTGAACCTGCGGTGAGCAACGGTTGATAACACCTGTTCTCTTTACTCACCACATCGTCGGTGGCCATTCGAGTGTGCTTATGTTTCGGTGGCTCGTAGTCATCAGGCCGTAAACCCATAGCCTCCATTTTTGCGTCGCGCATAATGTCGGCATCGGACTTCTGCTTTAAGTTGGGTTGGTAGACTGGGTCCCAGTTAGCACGTTAGAGGACGAGAGGGTGGTGTAGGCGTACATCTCGTAGCGACGAGGTGTGCCTCAGGATTTTGGGGTTTCCGTTCCCCTTTGGTTTCATTCAAGACGCGTTTAGCCTTCTCTGTATCCTCGATGTTCTTCAACCGGTTACTGAACGTAGATGGTGAGGTCAGTCTCACAGAAAGAGTAAACAAACGGCATACTCCATGCCGAGGTCGACCTCAGGGATGGCCGTCAACATCGCAAGACTGTTCGTGACGTTTCCCTCCTCCTTCTCCTTACTCCTCCCCGATTTCTCGAATAGTTCAGCATACGGGTCCGTCGATGTGTCTTCGGTGCCCTCCGCTGAAACTTCGCCCCGGCGGACTTTCATATTCTCTTCGATGTATGCCATCCTAGACAGAAGTAAGAGCCACGAAAGGGACACCCGAGATCCATAGGACTCACATGTGCTTGTCCACATCCAATGCATTTGTTTGCTTCGTGAAGTTGTTCGCCCTTACGACTCTTCTGGCTTTGGCTTCACTTTCATCACTAAAAAACATCCCATGAGCCAGGCCAAGACGTGCAGTGGCACATGTACAGACTCTTCCGGTCCTGCGCCAGGCCTCAGACCATACTCGGCCTTGTCCTCTTCAGCGACCTTCTTGGGCTTCGGCTTAGTAACGCCCTTGTTGAGCTTTGTGATGTCAATGCCTGCCCCGCTCTTGCGCAGTTTCTGTAGCTCGAGTAATTCTGAGATGCTTATACCATTGAACAAGAGCATTTGGAGGCTGAACAACGGAAGACACTCACTCTAGCTTTTCTTCTTCTACCTTCTCCCCAGCAGAGTTGTTGGGTGCTTCCTCAGCTTCTGGGGAGATTTCACGAACTCGAGGCTGTGGACGAGTACGCTTTTTGATCATGGAGGACTTGCTGAGGTTAAGGTCAATCACGTGAGAATCAGAGTTCGATGGTTGGTCCATGAGCAATAGTCGTACACCTATACAAGAACTAACTACGACGTAGCGCATGTAAAAGAAAATTGGAAAACGGGACTCATAGATAGAAATAGACAAATCATCAAGGGCCCACGGGTTGGAAGGTTACCGGCAATCGAAGGGAGTCAGTCCGAGCATCTTCCTCGGCCTCCGTCCGATCACCCGCTGGGTCAGTCCCGGAGCGGGAACCAGCCGGTGGGTCAATTAAGAGTGTGGGCTGCATCTCCGGGAATCGCAAACCTCCCCGCCTTAGCCTCGGGTAGCGTATGGTTGAAATGTGGGCGGAAGAAGACGTCTGTTCCAGCGGTCCTTCTGCCCAAGATGCTGTCGACACAGGTCGAGGGCGGCGAATTCGTTCAGAATTATCTATTTGTGATGTCGACGAACCAGCGTCTGACCCATTCTCCACGGTATCCGAGGTAAATGAAGGGATCACCGTGGTGGCAGGATCTGGCCTGCGAATTGGCCGGCGAAGGTAGAACGGCCGACGGCCCGTAATGGGGGGTGGCGACCTGAAAAAAACAGGAATCAGTAAAGAAATACGGACAGGATATATACTGAGCACCAACCTGACACTCTCTAACCGTGTCACTCCTTCCCCAATCAGGTCATACCCCTCTCGGGTTGCAAGTCGCCGTCGAGCCGTGAAATCACTAAAGTCCGAAGTGGATGTCCGTAAAGTCGCTCGGCGAATCGAATCTTGTCTTCGCAGAGTTGGTGCGTTGGGTGGCACACCGATCCGCCCTCGCATAGGGGGAGGTGGCGACCAAACAGGCTCCGGAAGAGTTCTCTCGGAGTTGTCATCTCCGACGGTTGACGCTGCGGTATTCGTGTCGCTAGTTCGAAACCATTGAGGGATTAAATCCTCTAGCCCAGGACCAACATACGCTTCATATAGTTCGTGGTTGATCCTGGCCTCGCCTGGACCAATGCCATCCAACACCGTTAACCCGTCGTCGTCTTCATCGAACGCATTTTCATCCGGAGTGCCGGAAAGATACTCCGAAAGGAACTGGCTACTTCCAGTGGGTCGTACGTATCTGTCGCGGTCTAGGTACACTCTGGAATTGGCGGCCAAAGTGCGGAGACCCGTCGAGGTCTGAGAAGAGATAAGGTGTTTGCTGTAAGGATTGTGGCGGACACGCCTCTCCGCGAGTTCCTGAGCGGAGAGTAACACACGTGGATATATGAAAAGTGCGTCGTGATTGTGTTACTCACCTTGACCAGGAGATCAAACATGGAGGCCGTGAATGAATCTGCTTCGTCCAACTCCTCGATAAACGCCTCATATGTGATTGGTGGGTGGTCTTTCTCGAGACCGGACCTTTTGATGGCTCCAGAACTAGGAAATTGAAAGTTGCTCTCAATCTGACAATCGACGTTTTGTGGTCGCAATGCCTACACAAGACGCTTCAATTTCGCACTGAACACATCGTCGTAGTATTCCACCGTCCTGAAATTTTTTGAGTTTGGATTCTCACCAACGACAGCTACGAAACCCGCGGAACAGAACTGGAAGAGATTCGCTCACCATTTACCCATTGTGTGACCGTAATCGATTGAGAGGGATCCCCCAAGTTCTCACATTCCGACGGCAGGCCAACAAACAACCGCAAACAAAATCACGTGCGCGTGCACGGACGGGACGGACTTGTTCTCCGTAATCCTAATTCGCTTCCGAAGTCTAAGCTTGAAGCTTGCAATTGCACGGAAAGTGAAATCCCACCTACCCCGCTTTCGTATCTTACACGTAGATTAAGCGAGGGCATGACTAGATTACACCCAGGTGCTCATATGTACAAAGGAACCCCAATTCCCAAACCTACGGCCAGCCCTGAGGTGATATGCTCTCAACTGTGAAATCGTTCATTGCGAATTCCATCGCACCGAGTCTGAACGTTGTCGAGTCCCTTGTGGTCCCTCGGCTAGTGATCCACCAGTCATCGATGAACCGAGTGTCGACCGACTTCTTGAGTGACAACACCAGTCGGGAGACCAGGATAGGAAGTAATCTGATATCTTTGAGATTCCCCAGCTCCAAAAGGACTCGAAAAGCCAACTCACGCGATGTGTCCACTATTGGGGAGTGGGTAAGATGGCGTATGGCTTGGGAAGATGTGGTTGACTCACGGTGCGGGAACCGTCTTCAGACCGTCCTACAATTGCGTCTGTGAGGATCAAAATTATTAGGACGCTGTGACTGAAACCTTACCCTTGCGGACGCTTGAAACATCATCAAGATGAGTTGAGAGGTAAATATGACACCAAAATACAACGTTGCGTCCCGAACAACAGTGCCCATTACGTGTGGAAGACGATTCATTCCGAGTCCAGGAAGGCGAGGGGTCGAACGGAGGGCAAAGAGGAGGATTACAACGAATGCCGCAAAATCTGGATCCAGGAGAGGTGTTGGTGTCGATTACGAGAGTATTGATGTTTCTCACCGAAAAATAACGACAACGCGAAGTAAACCAACTCAAGCTCGACGTTGAGGGTTATGGTACAGGAAACGTTCAGGTTTTGTTTCGACTTGTCTATATAGGTGTGAGCGGAAGTCAAATCCCCGCGATAAGATCGGTGCGTACCTGGCTGGTCCCAAGTCGAGGCCACGACGAGTCCCATAGTAAACTGCACTAGCGTAATGGCCGCAAAACATATCGCAGCCGGGCGGTTCATACAAGTTAGGGCATATATCCTACTATCAGTCAGCCACGCCGTCTGGAAGATGAACGATACCGCACCTCGTGGTCAGCAGTATTTGTGCAATCAACGTGCTCCACACCACGAATGCAGCACCAAATATGGACACCTTATTGCACCTATATAGAAGTCATATTCAAACTACAACTTGTGTGCTTGAGAGACATACAGCTGGCCTTCCGGCATCAGAATAGGCCCACGTGAATGGGGGAAACCTAACACACCTTCCCCGTATAGTTGAGGTCAAGATCTGAGAGACGTCTCAGCTTAGACCAAACGTGAATCAGGACTGCGTGAAGGACTGACAAATTCTCGACCATATGACGTAAACCATTGGGAAATATCTATTCTGAGGACAAAATCTGCTAGCGAACTATAGCTGGGCGAAGGGAACTCACAATAAGGAACATATAGAAAACTAAAAATTTAACACGCAGGGTCCCCCCGGAGGAACAACCTGGACTCACTCCAGGTTTTCCGGCCTCGCCAGATGTATTGCACCTAAACGTGAAAGTTATTGTTAGCTTCATCTCGGGTTTGGTTCTGAGACTGACCTCTTCAGATAAGGTCAACAGGTAATCGTACATGTACAACGCAAGAGCGGCCGTAGTGTAATACTTGAAAAGATCGAAATGTAGAAAGTTCTTGACGTGTGTGAGGCGACCCACCTTCATGGCCGTACTGCCAAATCACGAAGCTCAGCATCCAATACAGATGACTACCAGCACAGCGAACTCACGCATCATACACAAGCTGCACGATCTCTTCGGCGAAAGGTGTTGCCATCTCACCAGCGGATAGAGCTAGAAAATGATTAGTGGAGGGGGCACCCACTGCAACGGGATGAAGGAGAAGAGGCAGAAAATACGATGCCATCTCCTTATAATTATGGACCACATGCAGCCACCGCCTCAGGAGGATCGCATCTAGGCATGACTCTGATTTGATCGGCTGGGTGCGACAGCTTGGCGGCCACGACTTCTATGATTCAAAGGATTCATTATGGGCGCGGCGGAGCCACTGGGCTGGGTAAGCCGAGTTGTCAGCGAGTGCGGTACGCCTGCCATCACTGGCGAGCACCGGGAAACAAACACTTCCGGGACCGGTAATTTGATGCCTCCAGGCCCGACATACACCAATGCTGTGTTGTCAGTTACCGGCATGAAGGAGAACACCCCGGTTCTTCCGCGACCACCGCCAACGATGAACATGCGGAATAGCAGTTAAAGCCCAATAAAATTTATCAAAGAGTTGCACGTCATTGTTACTCGCAATGCCTGGCTCGAATTGCAGTGTACCAACTGTGAAACAAAAGGTATATTATCCACATGGCGAATAAAACGACTTGAAACGAAACATGACCGTGGCCCCCGACAAGCGAGAATCCGTGATTCATGATGCCGTATCTCCATTTGTCCCAGACCCATCCCCTGGTGGCGGAGGTAGTAGTACCGCTGTCCTGGTAGTATTTGCAGCGTTCGGCCTGTCTTTCGAGCTCAGCAAACTCTGGAAAAAATTCTGCAGCACCTCGTGTTGCGTTTGTCCCGTTGGGCTTGGACTTGGAACTGACGGTGACGAAGCGGTATTCCGTCCAGAAGTGCCGGCACCCGTAGCCAATGAGACCACGGTTCGTGTACCTCGGGAGAGCTTCCGAGACACATCTGGCCCATTGACACTCGAGCCGAGATTCATACCATAACTGTTCTCCATCTCTGCCAGCGCTCTATCGACATTTGGCGCGTGTAACGAGCTCGCGCTCATTGGGCCCACAACTCCGGCAGTAGCGTTCTCCAGCGGGTTGTTGAAAGCCCGACGAGGGTCGTCTTGAGGGTCAGTCCGCTTCGCTTTCTCATCGTAGTGTTTGGCGAGGAAGATTTGTTCGGGGGTTGGGTTGTTGAACGGCGGTAATGGTGGAGGCTAGGTGGGACGTACAACGACTCAGTTGGAACCATTTCCAGCACTTGAACTATACGGAGACGTACCTTCGTCCCTTGATCCGGAACCAGGGAGTTATAGAGTGCCTTCGCACCTTGGGCACCAACTGTATCCGTGGCATCCATGTCCACGTCCCGCTCCCACGCCTCTCCCCAGGACTTCGCATCAAAGCCTTCTCTTAACACAGTAATCTTACCCCAGCTATCCCACCCAGCAGGCACAACGATGCGATCACGATCTAACGTGTTCGTTCGGTGTTGGAAAGGGAAGGGGTTGCGAGGAGGTGCCGCAGCTTCAGCGTTCGCCGAAATAGAAGGGGAAGGCGCAGGAGGTGTGAAAAGAAGGTGAAGGGCGTAACGACGTAGAACCTGTAGAGTTGTTGGTTGCGGTGTAGTGTAGAACAGTCCCGCGCCATCTGTACTCAACAAATCAGCAGACCAGGATCGTAAAATGACAAACCACACACATTTCAGGCAGATAGTTCTTAGCACCTGCATGATTGAATCCGTCCTCTCTTCCCACTCCCCACCCTTGCCTTTAACCATACCACCCATACCAGCAGCACCAGTACCAACGATGTCACTATTATCATCAATCAAGTCCGCTTTCGTACAGGTGATGATGATAGGGACTCCTCCGGTGTTGTGTGTGAACGTTCCCTGTCCTAATGGAAGTAATGTGCCTGAATGGGTTGTGGTTGGCAGGGGTTCCGATGAGTGTTCGGTATAATGCTGAAGGTGCGACTGCACTGATAACCAACTGTGATTAGTCTATGTTTCAGGGGATACGTCATGGCATACGCACTTCTTTCCCGCTGTTCTTCCCGGACAATCTCTAGTTCGCGTGAACCATCTCCCTTCGCCCATTGCTCTACCCAGACCAGCCAGGTCTGTAACTCTTCTATAAAGGTCCACGGACGCGTCCAATCAAGGGCAATGATCACGACTGTATGCGGTAATGATTGTCGTGGCGGCAGGAAATCGGGCAACAAAGAGGTATAAGTCGTAGCGGATGATGGCACAGTATAAACAGACAATCTTGCCAAGATGTCTGCTCTCGAAGAAAAGTTGCTTCAACGTCACCCACGGAAAGAGGACGGAAGAGAGTTGATTTACCTTCATCACCCTCGTCTCGCACGTCGGCCCAATCGTATCCAAGTGCAAAATCAGGTAGATTTGTTTCTGAGGGGACGTCTGACAGTGGTTTTTGAAGCAATGCAGAGGCAAGGGTGGACTTTCCGGAGGACGGTTGGCCGAGTATCAAGACCTGTTTAGCGGGTATGGACCTCGACTGAGATACGGAGTCTAAGATAGAAGACCAAAGGTCTTGAGGTGGTGATTCTGGCGTAGAAGAACGCGACATCGTTTCTTCGCCTCTCGTGGCCGTTCTGCGGTAGAAGTGGTTGTTGTCTTTCTTGAGCCGATCGACCCGAATGGGACGGTGATCAGCCCTTCGCTATCAGTTCTCTCTGCCTCCTGGTGACCTGGTCCGCTCTTGCTTGTGGGTGGATGACGACGCCGGGCAAAAAACTAAACTACAGAGACACGATCATGGCACCTGCGGCCAAACTGCCCTATCATACGCTCCAGGAATCACCAAACTCGCGGGGAATTACAGTGTACGATTGGGAAATCTGTGCATGGACGCATCCAATCTCCAACGCGACAGAACTCGACGCGATCCAGGCATCGGTGGGCATTCCATTGCCAGAGATGACCTTTGGTAACAATACCCTCGAGTTGGAACACAAGCCTTCAGGATGGAAGTATGAGTTCAGTGTCACCCGCGCGTTGAGGGGGGTTAAGAAAGGACCATTGGAGGAAGGTGA